>JADHEE010000216.1_pt1 | contig 28546 bp, 27 predicted proteins | sample 8952401 | NCBI WGS metagenome assembly JADHEE01 (sample SAMN16124438, study PRJNA663242) | bioreactor sludge metagenome | isolation source: sludge (ammonium) | place: India:Bengaluru | collected 2019-02-28 | reverse complement strand
CGGCCCGGGTCACTTACGTCAGATTGATGGTGGGGGGGTGCCGGGGGGGCGCCCGGATGGCAAGCCCCCCCGGAGCCAGTCCGGCCCGGGTCACTTACGTCAGATTGATGGTGGGGGGGTGCCGGGGGGGCGCCCGAATGGCAAGCCCCCCCGGAGGGCCGTTTCGCTTCCGGCGCGCCCCCTCTCCGGCCCGTGCCGTACGGAGGCCGATGTCGGAGAATGGAGGCGTGGCCGACCTGATCGACGGCAACAACCTGCTCGGGCAGAAGGGCGTCTCTCGAGAGACGCTCGTCAAGGAGCTGGCGGAGCTTTCCCGGGCGAAGCGGAGGCGGCTGACCGTCGTCTTCGACGGACCTCCGGAGCACGGCCGTCCGAAAGTCCAGCAGCTGGGCGACGTGACGGTCGTCTACGCGGCTCCCCGAAGCGCCGACGAGGAGATCGTCCGCCGGGTGCGCGAAGCGCGCGACCCGCGCGGCGTGACGGTCGTGACGGACGACCGGGTCCTCTCGGAGTCGGTCGACGCGGCGGGCGGACGGACGCTCGCCGTCGCCGCGTTCCGGCAGACCGGCGCGCGGCGGCTGACGGCGAAGGCCGCCCGGGACGAAGAGAAGCGGGACCCGGGCGGGAGTGCGTCCGACTGGGCACGCTGGTTCAGCGACCCGCGGAACCGCATCGGGTGAGCGCCCTCCTCCGGCGTCCTCGCCGGCTCCGGCCCGGAAGCCTCGTCGGCGTGGCGGCGCTCTCGGGTCCGGTCCGCCCGGAGAGCCTCGACGCGGGCGTCGCGGCCCTCGAGCGATTCGGCTACCGCGTCCGCGTGGCCCGGAACGTCCTCGAGACCGAGCCGCTTCTCGGGCTCGCGGGGGGCGACGAGGCCCGCGTGAGCGGCTACGTCGAGCTCGTGGCGGACCCGGAGGTCGAGGCCGTCCTCTTCGCGCGAGGCGGATACGGCGTGACGCGCGTCCTCCACCGGCTTCCGGAGCGCCTCCTCGCGGAGACGGCGAAGCTGCACTGCGGCTTCTCCGACCTGACGGCGCTGTCGGCGTTCCTCAGGGAACGCTGCGGCCTCGTCTCGCTCCATGGGCCGATGGTCGCGGCCGACCTCGCCGCTCCCCTCGACGCGTGGACCGCCCCGTTCTTCCCGGCGATGCTGGAGGGACGCGGACCCGGCCGCCTGGTGGTCCCTTCGGCCGAGCTCGTCGTCCCGGGCCGGGCGGAGGGCCCGCTCGTCGGAGGCTGCCTCTCCCTGCTCGCCGCGCTCTGCGGGACGCCGTGGGACTACGACTACGATGGGGCGCTTCTCTTCCTGGAGGAGGTGGGGGAGGAGGCGTACCGCGTCGACCGGATGCTCGGGACGCTCGTTTCTTCCGGCCGATGGGGCCGGCTGGCCGGTATCATCGTGGGCTCCATGACGCGCGTGACGTTCGGCGGCAGCGAGGACCCGGACCGCCTCCGGCAGCTCCTCTGCGACCGGCTCGCCCCTCTCGGGGTCCCGGTCGCCCTCGGCCTGCCGTTCGGGCACGGGGGGGCGAACGTGCCGCTTCCCGTCGGAGCGCGCGCGTCGTGGGACGGCGAGGCGCGGACGCTCGCCTTCGAGGAGGAGTTCCTCTCGTGAAAGTCGTGCTGAAGTCCGGCGGCGGCGCCGCGAGCTTCGAGGAATACATCGTTCGGGTCCCGGCCGGCGAGACGGTCTTCTCGGAGGGCGACGTCGGGACGGAGATGTACGTCATCCAGTCGGGGACGGTCGACATCGTGAAGAAGGTCAAGGACGAGGCGAAGATCCTCTCCGTCCTCGAGAGGGGCGACTTCTTCGGCGAGATGTCGATCCTCGAGGACGTCCCCCGGACGGCGGACGCCATCGCCCGGACCGACGTCGAGCTCGTCCGGATCAACCAGTCGACGTTCGACGAGATGCTCCGACACAACGGCGAGATCGCCGTCCGCATGCTCCGGAAGCTCTCCCGGCGGCTCCGCGAGACGACCGCGCTGCTCGAGCAGACGACGGGCGAGGCTCCCGCCCTCGACGAATCGTCCGACTTCTTCGAGCGGACGGGGGCGCGGGACGGGATCTTCCGCCTCGTCGCCGACGGAGGGGTCGAGGAGTTCTACCTGAACCGCGACAACGAGACCCTCGTCGGCCGGATCGACCCGGTCACCGGGATCCGCCCCGACGTCGACCTGACGAACCTGGACGGCCCGCGCTCGGTCTCCCGCCGTCACGCGAAGATCGTCCGCGTCGACGGGGAGTTCCAGGTGATCGAGGAGATCGGGACGATGAACGGCACGTTCGTGAACGGGAACCGGATCGCCACGGGCGCGCCCGTCCCGATCCACGACGGCGACCGTCTTCGCTTCGGTCTCGTCGACCTGACCTTCCGAGTCACGCGGAGCTGAGCGTGCCGCGCCCCGCGCGCGGCCGGGAGCCCCTCGGTCCGGAGACGGCGCTCACGGGCCTCCCCGGGATCGGCCCGGTCCGTGCGCGAGCGCTCGCGGACGCGGGGCTCGCTTCCGTCCTCGACCTTCTCCTCGAGCTGCCGGTCCGGCACGAGGACCGGGCTCGGTTCGCCCGCGTGGCGGACCTCGTCGCGGGAGGGCCGCCGCTCACGCTGTCCGGGTCGATCTCGGTAGCCCGCCTCGTGCGAACGCGCCGGCGCGGCTTCTCGATCTTCGAGGCGACCCTCGAGGACGAGAGCGGCTCCGTCGACCTCGTCTTCTACTCGCAGCCGTGGCTCGCTCGCTGGCTGACGCCGGGCGCGCGGGTGTTCGTCCACGGCCGTGCCGTGGCGAAGCGGAAGCTCGTCCTCGAGTCGCCGCACGTCGAGTCGGAGCCCGAGGATCCGGACGACGCGGCGCTCTCCGTGGGACGCGTCGTCCCGATCTACAGGTCGCTTCCGGGGCTCCCTCCCCGGCTCCGGCGGAGGCTCGTGGCGCGCGCCCTCGAGGAGGCGGCGCCGAAGCTGCCGGAACGGATCCCGGCGGAGATCGCGGCTCGCCTCGCTCTCCCGCCCCTCGTCGACGCGCTTCGCGAAGCGCACTTTCCGGGGAGCGCCGGGGGACCCGCCGACCCGCGGCCGTTCCGGGAGCGCACCTCCCGGCACCTCCGCCGCCTCGCGTTCGAGGAGCTCCTGGAGCTCCAGGTCGCGCTCGCGCGACGGCGGCGGGCGCGGGAGGCGTGCCCCGCGCCCCGGATCGAGGCGGACCCCGCGGCCCGGAAGGCTCTCGCCGCCATCCTGCCGTTCCCGCTGACGGCCTCGCAGAAGCAGGTCATCCGCGAGATCGGCGCCGACCTGCGTTCGGGCCACCCGATGGCGCGTCTCCTCCAGGGCGACGTCGGGAGCGGCAAGACGATCGTCGCCGTCCTGACCGCGGTCCTCGCGGCCCGGCGCGGCTTCCAGACGGCGTTCATGGCGCCGACGACGCTCCTCGCCGAGCAGCACGCGGAAACCGTCCACCGGCTCCTCTCCGGCGCCGGCGTGACGCCGGCGCTGCTGACGGGGCGCGTGACGGGACGCCCGCGGGCGGCGCTTCTCGGGGCGCTCTCGGAAGGGGGGATCGACCTCCTCGTCGGGACGCACGCGCTCCTCGAGAAGCCGGTCGCGTTCCGCAGGCTGGGGCTCGTCGTCGTCGACGAGCAGCATCGGTTCGGGGTCGCGCAGCGGGCCGCGCTCCCGGCGCGGGGCCCGGGGCGCCGCGAGCACCCGCACGTCCTCGTCCTGTCGGCGACCCCGATCCCTCGTTCGCTCGCGCTCGCGCTTCACGGGGACCTCGACGTCTCGACGCTCGACGAGAAGCCCCCGGGCCGAACGCCGGTCGCGACCTCCGTCGCGGGAGACGGCGAGCGCGAGGAGGCCTACCGGAGGCTCGCGGCCGAGGTCGCGGCCGGCGGGCGCGGGTACGTCGTCGTGCCCCTCGTCGAGGAGTCGGAGACGATCGAGGCGCGCTCGGTGGCCGCCTGGACGGAGGAGGTCGCGCGGCGCCTCCCCGGCCGCCGCGTCGGCGCGCTGCACGGGAAGATGCGGGCCGAGGCGCGGGAGACGGCGATGCGCCGCTTCGCCGCGGGGGAGATCGACGTCCTCGTCGCCACGACGGTCGTCGAGGTCGGCATCGACGTCCCCGAGGCGTCGTTCCTCCTCGTCGAGAACGCGGAGCGCTTCGGCCTCGCGCAGCTCCACCAGCTCCGCGGACGCGTGGGGCGCGGGACGCGCGCGTCGACCTGCGTCCTCCTCGCGGGTTCCGGAGCCTCGCCCGAGGCCCTGTCGAGGCTCTCGGTCCTCGCGCGGACGGACGACGGCTTCGCCGTGGCCGAGGAGGACCTCCGCCGGCGCGGGCCGGGAGAGGCGCTCGGCACGCGCCAGAGCGGCCTCCCCGGCCTGCGCATCGCGGACCCTCTCTCCGATCGGGACCTCCTCGAGCGGGCGAAGGAGCTCGCCGCCGCCCTGGCGGCTCGCGGGGCGGCGGGCCCCTTCGAGGAGCGGCTGATCCTCCGGACCGACGACCTCCGGTAGGGAGGCGGCGCGGCCCCGAGGCGCTGTGGCATCCTCCGGGGGTGGAGCTCTCCCTCGAGACCGACGGATCGGTCGCCGCGCTCAAGGTCCGGGGCGACGTGACGCTCACCGAAGCGTCCACGATCACGGAGTACCTTCGTGTGGCGCGCGAGAACGGCGCCCTCCGGTGCGTCGTCGACCTGTCCGCCTGCACCGCCCTCCCAACGACGATCGTCGCCGTCCTGATGCGCGAGCAAGGACGTTTCGCCGCCTCCGGCGGGTCGCTCGCGCTCGCGGGCGTGGGTGAGCAGAACCCGTTCCTTTCGCAGAGCGTCGCCGCCGGCCGCTTCGGCCACTATCGAACGGTCGAGGAAGGGCTCGCCGCCGAGCGGCGCGCGTCCGGCGCGCCGTTTGACGCCCCCTCGGGGGGCACGTAGGATCGGGCGTTTTCGGACGTTCCTGCCGTGCCCGACGCGCCCGTCTCTCCCGAAAAGGTCCTCGAGATCGTCATCCAGGTGGCCGCCCTCCTGTTCGCGGTCTCCGTGCACGAGTCGGCGCACGGCTGGATGGCCCTCCGCTGCGGCGACACGACGGCCCGCGACCTCGGACGGATCACGCTGAACCCCCTGAAGCACGTCGACCCGTTCGGGAGCCTCCTCGTCCCTGCGCTCCTCGCGTTCACGGGAGCGCCGATCTTCGGCTGGGCGAAGCCGGTCCCGGTCTCGCTCCACGGCGTGCGGAATCCGCGGCGGGCGAACCTCCTCGTCTCGGCCGCCGGGCCGCTCTCGAACTTCGCCGTGGCGGTCCTCGCGGCAGTCGCGTTCTTCGTTCTCCGGGCCATCGCGCCTCCCGGAGCGGAGCTGAAGGGGACGTTCTTCTACCCGCTCCTCCTCGTGGCGCTCTTCTCGGTTGCGGTGAACGTCTCGCTCGGCATCTTCAACCTCGTCCCGATCCCGCCGCTCGACGGCTTCGGGGTCGTCGAGAGCTTCGCGCCCGCCCGATGGATCCGGGGCGTGATGTGGGTGCGGCGCTACGGGTTCATCCTCCTCGTCGTGGCGATCTTCACGGGGGCGCTCTCGGCCGTCCTGAGGCCGCCGATGCGACTCGTCTTCCAGCTCCTACTCGGAGGTCCCTCTTGAGCGAACCGGCGAAGAAGACCGTCCTCTCGGGCCTGCGGCCCACCGGGCGCGTCCACCTCGGCAACTACTGGGGCGCGGTGAAGAACTGGGTCGACCTGCAGGACCGGTACGAATGCCGGTACTTCGTGGCCGACCTGCACGCCCTCACGACCGACTACGCCGACACGTCGGCGATCCGGGAATCGACCCTCGAGGCCGTGACGGACTGGCTCTCGGTGGGGCTCGATCCGGAGAAGGCGGTCGTCTTCGTCCAGTCGCAGGTGCCCCAGACGGCGGAGCTCGCGCTCGTCTTCGGGATGTTCACCCCGCTCGGCTGGCTCGAGCGGGTTCCGACTTACAAGGAGCAGCTCCAGGAGCTGCGCGAGAAGGACCTCGGCACCTACGGGTTCCTCGGCTACCCGGTCCTGATGACGGCCGACATCGCCCTCTACCGCGGCCACTACGTCCCCGTGGGGAAGGACCAGGAGAGCCACCTCGAGATCTGCCGCGAGATCGTCCGGCGCTTCAACGGGCTCTACGGCGACGTCTTCCCGGAGCCGCAGGCTCTCTTCACGGAGACGCCGAAGGTGCCCGGCCTCGACGGCCGGAAGATGTCGAAGAGCTACGAGAACACGATCGCGCTCTCCGACTCGGCGGACGACGTGGCGAAGAAGGTCATGTCGATGGTGACCGACCCGCGGCGCGCGCGGCGGTCCGATCCGGGCAACCCGGACGAGTGCAACCTCTTCCCGTTCCACCGCCTCTACTCCTCGAAGGAAGAGTGCGCGGAGATCGACCGCGGCTGCCGGACGGCGACGCTCGGCTGCGTGGACTGCAAGAAGTGGCTGATCCGGAACATGAACGCCGCGCTCGAGCCGGTCCGCGCGAAGCGGGCGGAGATCACGGCGAAGCCGGGGTACGTTCGAGAGGTCCTCGAGGAAGGGGGCGTGAAGGCGCGCGCCCTCGCGACCGAGACGATGAAGGCCGTCTCCGGCGCGATGAAGCTGCTTTGAGGGTGTCGCCGAGCCCGACCCGCCGACCCGGTGCGTCCCGCGCGGCGGCACGCTAGAGGACGCCGTGGCCGAAGGCATCCGGATCCCGATCCCACCCGGCGCGGAGCTCGTCCAGCCCTACCCGGTCCACCTGCCTCAGTTCGACGGGCCGCTCGACCTCCTCCTCCACCTGATCCGGAAGGACGAGATCGACCTGCGGAACATCCCGGTGGTCGACATCTGCCGGCAGTACCACGAGTACCTCGTCCTCATGGTGGAGCTGGACCTCGAGGTCGCCGCGGAGTTCCTCTACGTCGAGGCGCTCCTCGTCCAGATCAAGAGCCAGATGGTCCTCCCTCGGAACGCGTCGGTCGAAGGCGGGGACGCTCCCGACCCGCGGGAGGAGCTCGTCAACCGGCTCCTGCAGTACCGGAAGTTCAAGGGGGTCGCCGAGACGCTCCACGTCTACGAGGCGGAGCGGATCGGGATGTACCCGAGGCCCGCATACCGGCCCGAGGCCGAGCCCGAGGAGGAGGAGACGGACCTGTCGGAGGTCTCGCTCTTCGACCTCCTCACTCTCTTCAAGGGAGCCGTCGACCGCTTCCGGGCGCTTCACCCGCCGGCGATGGCGATCGCCGCCCAGAAGTATTCCATCCGGGAGAAGATGCAGGACATGGCGGGACGGGTCCGCGAGACGGGACGCGTCGCGCTGACGGAGGTCTTTCGGGGGCTCACGGGACGCGCGGAGGCGATCGCGGTCTTCCTCGCCGTCCTCGAGCTCCTCCGCCTCCTCCTGGTCCGGGCGCTGCAGACGGAGGAGTTCGGAGAGATCTACCTCGAGCCGACGGGCGAGAACCTGACGCTGGACGGGTACGAAGAGGAATACCGCTGAGACGATGACGGACGACCGAGACGAAACGAACCCGGAGCACTCCGTGCCCGAGGCCGGACCGGAACCCTCGCCCGACGCGGAGCCGACGGCCGCGGAGCCCCTCCCCGTGGAAGCGCCGCCGGGCGCGGACTCCGACGGCGACGCCGAGCTGGAGGAGGCCCTGCCCCTCGTCGAGGCCCTTCTCTTCGCCTCCTCCAAGCCGATCGCCCTCGACAAGCTGGCCGAAGCGGCGGAGCTCTCCGAGGAGGTCGTCGGGCGGGCGCTCGCGGCCCTCGAAGCGGCCTGTGCCGCCGCCGGGCGCGGCGTCCGGCTCGACCGGGTGGCCGGAGGCGTCCGCCTCGTGTCGCGCCCCGAGTACGATTACCCCGTCCGACGGCTCCTCGGCCTGGACGGGAAGACGAAGCTCTCGATGGCGGCGCTCGAGACCCTCGCGATCGTGGCCTACCGACAGCCGGTGACCGGACCGGAGATCGCCGAGCTGCGCGCCGTGAACTCCTCCTCCTCGATCCGGACCCTCCTCGACAGGAAGCTGATCACGACGGCCGGGAGGAAGGAGGTCGTCGGGACCCCGTTCCTCTACAAGACGACGAAGGAATTCCTCGTCCACTTCGGCCTGAAGGGGCTCGGCGACCTTCCGAAGCCGGAGGAGCTGGAGGCGATCTACGGCCTCGAGGCTCCGAAGGCCGACCCCGCCCAGGTGGAGCTCTTCCACGTCGACGAAGCGACCGGAGAGGTGGAGGAGATCGACCCGCCGAGGCGGAGCCTGCCGAAGAAGCCGGACCCGTGCCCGGCGAGGAGACGGCACGAGGAGAGGAGCGCCATGACGGTTGAACGGCTCCAGAAAGTCCTGGCCGCGGCCGGTGTCGCCTCGCGTCGCGCGGCCGAAGAGCTGATTCGCGAGGGGCGCGTCACGGTGAACGGGACCGTGGTCCGCGAGCTCGGCACGAAGGCCGACCCCGCCGTCGACCACGTGAAGGTGGACGGGAAGCGGCTCCGGCCCGCCGCGCCCTACCGCTACATCCTGATGAACAAGCCCCGGGGCGTCGTCGTCACCCGGGACGACCCGCAGCACCGGCCCACCGTCTATCACCTGCTCGGGACCCGCGTCTCGGAGCCGGTCGTCCCGGTGGGGAGGCTCGACTTCGACTCGGAGGGGCTCCTCCTCCTGACGAACGACGGGGCGCTCGCGCACCGGATCGCGCACCCGTCGGGCGGCTGCCAGAAGGAGTACGAGGTGAAGGTGTCGGGGGTCCCGACCCCCGCCCGGATCGCGAGGCTCGCGCGCGGGGTCGTCCTCGACGGCACGAAGACCGCCCCCGCGAAGGTCGAGCTGACCGAGACGACCCCCGAGAAGGACGGCGTCGGCGGGAACGCCTGGCTCCGCGTCGTCCTCGGCGAGGGGCGCTCCCGCCAGGTCCGCCGCATGCTGGAGTCGGTCGGACACAAGGTCTCGAAGCTCCGGCGCGTCGCGATCGGCCCGCTCCGCGACGCGAAGATCCCCGTCGGCGGCTTCCGCGACCTCAGCCCGGCGGAGGTCGCGGCGCTCCGTGCGCTCGAGCCCGCGGCGCGAAAGGCCCCCCGACGCAAGGCCCCCAACCCCAGGGCGCCCCGCCAGCGCCGCAAGGAGGAGTGATGAAGCCCTCTCCGAGACCCTCGATCGCGAAGCTCGCTCCATACGTCCCGGGACGTCCCATAGAGGAGGTGGAGCGCGAGCACGGGATCACCGGAGCCGTGAAGCTCGCTTCGAACGAGAACCCCCTCGGTCCCTCGCCGAAGGGCGTCGCCGCCGCGGTCGCCGCAGCGTCCGGCGTGAACCTCTACCCGGACGGCTCCGCAACGTACCTCCGGAGGGCGCTCTCGTCGCGTTTCGGCTTCCCGAGCGAGCAGGTCGTCGTCGGGTCGGGCTCCTCGGAGCTGATCGACCTCTGCATGCGCGCGTTCGTCGACCCGGGCGACGAGGTCGTCGTGCCGCAGGGGATCTTCCGGATGTTCCCGGTCGCCGTCGGGCGGGCCGGCGGCACGGTCGTGGAGGTCCCGACGAAGCCGGGCCACGTCCCGGACCTCGACGCGCTGAAGAGGCGGATCGGACCCGCGACGAAGGTCGTTGCGATCGCGAACCCGAACAACCCGACGGGCGCCTACGTCCCGAGGGCCGAGCTCGAGCGGTTCTTCGAGGGCCTGCCGGAGCACGTCGTCGCCGTCGTGGACGAGGCCTACCACGAGTTCGCGCGGGAAGTCGCCGACTATCCGAACGCGCTCGACGAGCTGCGCAAGGGACGGAACGTCCTCGTCCTCCGCACGTTCTCCAAGGCCTACGGCCTCGCGGGGTTCCGGATCGGCTACGGCTTCTCGACGCCCGAGATCGCGGCCGCGATCAACAAGGTGCGGGAGCCGTTCAACACGACCGTCGTGGCCCAGGTCGCCGCCATCGCCGCCCTCGACGACGACGAGCACTGCGAGCGGACGGTCTCGCTCGTCCGGACGGAACGGGCTTTCCTCGCGGCCGAGCTCGCCCGGCGGCAGGCGGTCGTCTCCCCGTCCCTCGGGAACTTCCTCCTGGTCGAGCTTCCGATCCCGTTCGGGCCGCTCGAGCCGGAGTTCGCCCGCCGGGGCGTGATCCTTCGTCCGATGGGGGGGTGGGATTTCCCGCTGGCGTTCCGCGTTTCGATCGGGACGCACGAGGAGAACCTCCGCTTCCTGGCCGCTTTCGACGACCTCCTCGCGGCCGGGAAGCTCGGACTGCCGGCGGCCGCGGTCCCCGTCGGCGCCGGATGATCGTCGTCGCCATCGACGGTCCCTCGGGCGTCGGCAAGTCGACGGTGGGGAAGGCCCTGGCCGCGAGCCTCGGCGTTCCCTACCTCGACACCGGCGCGATGTACCGCGCCGTCGGCCTCCTCGCGAGGCGGAAGGGGCTGACCCTCCCGCTCACCGAGGCGGACGAGGCGGCAGCCCTCGCGGAGCAGGCCGAGATCCTCGTGACCGGCTCCGGAGGCGACGTCCGGACGATCCTCGACGGCGAGGACGTCTCCGCCGAGATCCGCGAGCCGGAGATCTCGCTCTACGCCTCGGCCGTCGCCGCGATCCCTCGGGTCCGCCGGCGCCTCGCGGCGCGACAGCGCGAGCTGGCCCTCGCCGGGGGCGGCGTCCTCGAGGGGCGGGACATCGGGACGCGGGTCGTCCCGGAAGCGACGGCGAAGGTCTTCCTGACGGCCCGGCCCGAGGTCCGGGCCCGGAGGCGGTACGAGGAGCTCGTCCGGAAGGGGACCCCCCAGGAGCTGGCCGCCGTCCGTGCCGAAATGGAGGCGCGAGACGCCGCCGACTCGTCCCGGGCCGACTCGCCCCTCACCTGCGACGATACCTACGTCGTCGTCGACACCTCCGACCTCGCGGCGGGCGAGGTCGTCGAGAGGCTCCGCCAGCTCGTCCTCGGCCACCGAGCCGGTTGACCTGTCGGAGCCTCCCGTCTAACATTCCCGGTTCGGGCCGCTAACTCAAGACCCTTGAGCCGTCTCCGCGAGCCCTCGAGAAGGTGGAATTCATGCCGTCGGAGGACCAGAAGATCACGCCTATCCGGAAGACGGAGGAGGCTGGCGACGGGAACGGAGAGTTCGCGCGCCTGCTCGCAGAGAGCGAGCGTTCCCTCGCCGAGGGAGAGCTGATCCGCGGGCGTGTCATCCAGGTCACGAACGACGAGATCCTCGTCGACATCGGCTACAAGTCGGAGGGGATGATCCCGCGGTCGGAGTTCAACCACTCGCCGGATCGCCTCCCGCAGGCCGGACAGGAGATCGACGCGATCGTCGACCGTCGCGAGGACGCTTCGGGCTACGTCGTCCTCTCTCACGAGAAGGCGCGCCGCATCCGCGCGTGGGACGCCATCGAGGTGGCGTTCAAGGACAACGTGGCGGTCAAGGGGAAGGTCCTCGAGCGCGTGAAGGGCGGCCTGTCCGTCGACATCGGCGTGCGGGCCTTCCTGCCGGGATCGCTCGCGGACATCCGCCCGCTGAAGAACCTCGACGTCCTTCGCGGCCGAGAGCTCGAGTTCCGCATCGTCAGCTTCGACAAGAAGCGCGGGAACATCGTCCTCTCCCGCAGGGCGCTGATGGAAGAGGTCGCCGAGGCGAAGAAGGCGGAGGCCGCCCAGGCCCTCGCCGACGGCCGCACGCTTCACGGCGTCGTCAAGAACCTGACCGAGTACGGCGCGTTCGTCGACCTCGGCGGGATCGACGGCCTCCTGCACGTGACCGACATCTCGTGGGGCCGGCTCGGACACCCGTCCGAGGCCCTCCAGGTCGGCCAGGAGGTCGAGGTGAAGGTCCTCAAGTTCGACGCGGAGTCGGGCCGGATCTCCCTCGGCATGAAGCAGCTCAAGCCCGATCCGTGGCAGGACCTCCCGGCTCACTATCCGGTCGGGGCCCGCGTCCGCGGAAAGGTCGTCTCGCTCACCGACTACGGCGCGTTCATCGAGCTGGAGGAAGGGGTCGAGGGGCTGATCCACGTCAGCGAGATGTCCTGGACGAAGAAGGTCAAGAACCCCGCCAAGCTCCTCTCGGTGGGGGACACGGTCGAGGCGGTCATCGCCGACGTGAATCCCGAGACCCGCCGTCTCTCGCTCTCGCTCCGCGCGACGGAGCCGAACCCGTGGGAGCAGCTCGCCGAGAAGTACCGGATCGGCGATCGCGTCCAGGGCGTCGTCCGCAACCTCACCGACTTCGGCGCGTTCGTCGAGATCGAGGAAGGGATCGACGGCCTCGTCCACATCTCCGACATGTCGTGGGGCCGGCGCGTCAAGCACCCGTCCGAGGTCCTGAAGAAGGGCGACCAGATCCAGGCCGTCCTCACGGCCATCGACGTCGAGAACCGTCGGATCAGCCTCTCCATCAAGGAATTCCGGCCGAACGAGTGGGAGGAGTTCTCCCGCGAGCACCAGCCCGGCGACGTCGTCGACGGACAGGTAGCCAAGGTCGCCGACTTCGGCGTCTTCGTCCGCCTGCCTCTCGGCCTCGAGGGCCTGATGCACGTCTCCGAGACCGACGTCCTGCGCGGGCAGAAGCTTTCGGACGTCTTCTCCGAGGGCGACCCCGTCCGCGTGCGGATCCTCCGGATCGAGGTCGACGAGCAGCGGATCGGCCTCTCGATGCGGGACGTCCCCCAGCCCGACCCGGCCGAGCTCGCCGCGGCGGCCGCGGCCGCAACGGCGGAGAGCGAAGCCGCTCCGGAAGGCGGGTCCGCTCCGGAGGAGAGCGTTTCCGACGCGGCGGCGCAGGCCGAACCGGACGCGGCGCCGGAAGGCGCCACTCCCGAGGAGCCTGTCGCCGAGGAGCCGGTGGCGGCCTCGACCGAGGCCTCCGAGGCCTCCGTCGAGACGCCCAAGACGGACGACTGACGTTCGAGGCGCCTGCGAGGAGGCGCCGCCGGGGGCGCCCACCGGGGGCGCCCTCCGCGAGGGGAGGAGATGGAACGCGAATCGCAGGGCTTCGGCCGGGCTGAGGAGACGACCACCAAGGCGGATCTCGTCGAGGAGGTCGCTCGCACGGCCCAGCTGACGAAGAAGCAGGCCGAGGCCGTCGTCGAGTCGGTCTTCCAGGGGATCATTTCCTCGCTGCGCGCCGGCAGCAAGATCGAGCTTCGCGGCTTCGGCAGCTTCAAGCTCCGCCAGCGGGGCGCCCGCATCGCGCGCAACCCGAAGCGGAGCGGCGTGAAGGTCCACGTCCCGCCGAAGCTCGTGCCGTATTTCAAGCCGGGCAAGAAGCTGAAGGAGCTGATCAACGCCGCGGCGCCCGAGCCCGACGCGGCCCCGGACGCCCGAGCTCCGGAGGAATGAACGACGTCCTCTTCACGCCCTGGCGGATGAGCTACCTGACGGGCGCCCCTCCATCGGGCGCCGGCGGCTGCCTCTTCTGCGACCTCCCGGGCCTCGGCGATGCCGAGGCCCTGATCGTCGAGAGGGGCCGGAGCGTCTTCGCGGTCCTGAACAGGTATCCCTACTCGAACGGACACGTCCTGGTCGCGCCCTACGCCCATCGGGCGACGCTTCCCGAGCTGACGCGGGAGGAGCGGATCGAACTGATCGACCTCTCCGCGCGCGTCGAGGAGGCCCTCCGCGCCGAGTACGAGCCGGGTGGCCTGAACGCAGGCCTGAACCTCGGCAAGTGCGCCGGCGCCGGAGTCCCCGGCCACCTGCACATGCACCTCGTGCCGCGATGGGACGGAGACACGAGCTTCATGACGGTCGTCTCCGGGACGCGCGTCGTCCCGGAGGACCTCGAGGTCACGTACCGTCGGCTCCGCGCGCGTCTCGGCGCGCCGGAGGGGGCCCCCTGACCGGCGCACCTCGCCCGACCGGCCGGCGCCTCCTCGCGGTGCTGCTGACGCTCCTCGTTCCCGGTCTCGGCCACGCGTGGTGCGGCCGCCGCGCGCGCGGGGCGGCGTTCTTCGGCCTCGTCGGGGCAGCCTTCGTCCTGGGCCTGGCTCTCGGCGGAGCCCCGGGGCCCATTCCGGCCCGCGGGGCCGGCGCCCTCCTGACGGCGGCGGCGACGCACGCCGTGGTCCTGCCGGCATTCTTCGTGCGGATGGCCGGGCTCGGCCCGGCAGATCCCTCTTCGCCCTCTTTCGAGGTGGCGACCACCTACCTCGTCGTCGCGGGCGTGCTGAACGTCCTTCTCGCATTCGACGCCTGGGACGTCGCGGGGGAGCGGAAGCCGTGAGCACGACCCCGTTCGCCGACCACTTCCTCCACCTCGTCCTCCTCGCGACGATCCTCTCCGCCTTCTTCGCGCTCCTGTGGCGCGACGACGGACGCTCCCGGCGGCGCTTCTTCGCGCGGATGTGGACGGCGATCGTCGGCGGCTCGCTCGCGGCCGCCTGGGCGATGTCGCTCGTCGGGGGTCGCTGAGGCCGTGCGCCTTCTCCTGTCGGCCGGCGAGGTCTCCGGCGACCAGCACGGAGCGGCGCTCCTCGCCGCGCTCTCCGAGCGCGTCCCCGCGCTCGAGACGTTCGGCCTCGGCGGCGACCGGTGCGCGGCGCTCGGGATGCGCCTCCTCGCCCACCAGAAGGAGCTCGCGATCATCGGCGTCGTCGAGGCGCTCGGGAAGATCCGCTTCGCCCACCGCCTCATGCGCGACCTGACGCGCGAGGCCGTCGCGTCGAGGGCCGACGCCGCGGTCCTGATCGACTCGCCCGACTTCCACCTCCCGCTCGCCCGGCGGCTCGCGAAGGCCGGAGTCCCGGTCGTCTTCTACGTCTCGCCGCAGGTCTGGGCCTGGCGGAGCGGACGAGCGGGGACGATCGCGCGCCTCGGCCGCGGCGTCCTGACGCTCTTCCGGTTCGAGAAGCGCTGGTATGACGAGCGCGGGCTCGGAGAGCGCGTGACGTGGGTGGGGCACCCCCTCGTCGACGAGGCCCGGCGCGAGCTGGCGACGCCGGCCGCCCCGCCGCCGGCCGGGCGGCGCCGCGTCGTGCTGATGCCCGGCTCGCGCGCCGGGGAGGTCCGCTCCCTCCTCCCGATTCTTCGGGACGCCGTCGCGCTGCTCGAGGCACGGCGGTCCGACCTCGACGTCGTCCTCGTGAAGGCCGACTCGGTCCCGGACGAGCTCCTGCGCCGGATCGCGGGGCCGAGCCTCGACCGCTGGAGCGTCGTCTCGGGTCCGCACCTCTCGCTCCTCGCGGCGTCGGACGTCCTCCTCGTGGCCTCCGGCACCGCGACGGTCGAGGGGCTCCTCGCGCTCGTTCCGATGGTCGTCGTCTACAAGGTCGCCGCGATCAGCTACCTGCTCGGACGCCTCCTCGTGAAGGTGCCGAGCGTGGCGATGGCGAACATCCTCTCCGACCCGGGCGACGGCACGCGGGCGGTGCCGGAGCTGATCCAGGGCGACGCGACGCCCGAGCGCGTGGCGGCCGAGGTCGAGCGCTTCCTCGACGAACCGGAGCGTGCCGCCGAGGCTCGCCGCCGCCTCGCCGTGGGGCGCGAGGAGCTCGGGGAGCCGGGCGCCGCGGCCCGGACGGCCGAGGCCGTCCTCGCGCTCCTCGGACGGAGAGAGGCATGAGGGACTTCCTCCGCCTCGCGCGCCTCTTTCGCCCGCACGCGAGGGCGGCGCTCGTCGCCGTCCTCGCGATGGTCGGCGTGGCGGTCTTCACGACGCTCGTCGCCTACCTCTTCGGACCGCTCTTCGACCAGGTCCTCACGCCGGGGCAGAACGCGGCCGTGAAGCAGGAGCTGGCCGCCGACCCCGCGGCGCGCGGCCTCGGCAAGGCGCTCGGCGCGGCCGAGACCGCGCGCCGGACGCCCGTGATCCGGTGGCTCGACGACGGCCTGCTGGACCTCCAGTCGGCCGTCGGCGTGACCGAGAGGAACCGGGGGGTCGTCCTGCCGGTCATCCTCCTCGTCGCGTTCGTCCTGAAGAACCTCTGCGCGTTCGCCGCCGAGTACCGGTTCAACGCGGTCGGTCTCGCGTTCGTGAGGGACGTGCGCCGCCTCGTCTACGAGCGGCTCCTCGGACAGTCGGGGGCCTTCCACGCGAAGAACCCCTCGGGGGACCTCATCTCGCGCGTGACCGGGGACGTCGACCGGATCCAGAGCCTCTTCGGGACCGACCTCGCCGACCTCGTCCAGTCGATCGCGACGCTCCTCGGGCTCTCGGTCCTCGTCGTCTCGCGCTCGCCCGAGCTGACGCTCATCGCCCTCGTCGTCGCGCCGGCGATCGTCGTCCCGGTCGTCCTGATCGCGAACCGGCTCCGGCGGATCTCGAAGGCGGGGCGCGAGCGGATGGGAGACCTGACCGGCGTCCTCTCCGAGACCCTTCGCGGGCACCGGGTCGTCCAGGCCTACGGAGCGGAGAAGTACGAGGCGGACCGCTTCGGCGAGGTGAACGAGCGGACCTACCGGCTCCTCCGGAAGGGCGCGGGCGTGATGGCGCTGTCGTCCCCCCTCGTCGAGACCGCGTCGGTCCTCGCGTTCCTCGTCCTCCTCGGCTACGCCGGGAAGCGGATCGAGGCCGGGACGATGACGCTCGGGGCGTTCATCTCGTTCGGCGTCGGGCTGGTGATGATGTACCAGCCGTTCAAGCGGGCGACGCGGATCAACCTCGCGCTCCAGCAGGCGCTCGCCTCCGCGCGGCGCCTCTTCGAGGTGCTCGACGCGCCGATGCTCGTCGTCGACCGGCCGGGCGCCGTGCCTCTCCGGCCGTTCGAGAGGGAGGTCCGGTTCGAGGGGGTCTCGTTCGCCTACCCGGGCGGGCCCGACGTCCTCTCGGAAGTCGACCTGGTCGTCCCGCGCGGCTCGGTGACGGCGCTCGTCGGCCCCTCGGGAGCGGGGAAGACGACGCTCGCGAACCTCCTGCCGCGCTTCATGGACGTGACCGCGGGGCGGATCACGATCGACGGCGTGGACGTGCGGGACGTGACGCTCGCCTCGCTCCGCGGGGCGATGGCCCTCGTGACGCAGGAGGTCGTCCTGTTCGACGACACCGTCCGGAGGAACGTCGCCTACGGCCTCGCGGACGTGCCGGAAAGCCGGGTCCGCGCCGCCCTCGCCGCCGCGAATGCCGCCGACTTCGTGGACGCCCTCCCGAAGGGGCTCGACACCCCGGTGGGGGAGGCGGGAGGGAGGCTCTCCGGAGGCCAGCGGCAGCGCCTCGCGATCGCCCGGGCGCTCCTGAAGGACCCGCCGATCCTGATCCTCGACGAGGCGACCTCGGCGCTCGACACCGAGAGCGAACGGGCCGTGCAGGCGGCGCTCGAGCGGCTCATGGCGGGGCGGACGACGCTCGTCATCGCCCATCGCCTCTCGACGGTGCGGCGAGCCGACCAGATCGTCGTCCTGGACCGCGGCCGCTTCGTCGAGAGGGGCCGGCACGCCGAGCTCCTCGCGCTCGGCGGCGTCTACCGGAGGCTGCACGACCTCGCCGCCTTCGAGGAGGAGAAGACACCGTGAAGTCGATGACCGGCTACGGCCGCGCCCAGGCCGCGCTCCCCGACGGGACGCAGCTCTCGATCACGCTCCGGAGCGTGAACCACCGCTTCCTCGACCTCTCGCTCAAGATGCGGGACGACCTCGGAGCGCTCGAGGCCCCCCTCCGCAAGCTCGTCGGCGCGACGGTGGCCCGAGGGCACGTCGACCTCTCGGTCCGCGTGACCCGCTCGGCCGGGGGCGCCGTCTCGATCGACGGGGCGGCGGCGGCGCGGTACGCGGAGGCCTGGGACGCCCTCTCGAAGGAGCGGGGCCTCCCGAGAGAGCTGACGGCGCGCGACCTCCTCTCGCTCCCGGGCGTCGTCCGCGTCGGCGAGGACGAGGCCGGCGAGGCGCTCGGCGCGGCCGTCCTCGAGACGGCGGCGACCGCGCTCGCCGACTTCGACGCGTCGCGTCGGCGGGAGGGCGAAGCTGTCGCGACGGCCCTCGCCGCGATCCTCGACCGGCTCGAGGCGGGAATCGGGAAGGTCTCCGAGGCGCGCGAGGGGCTCGCCGAGCGGCTCCTCGCGCAGCTCCGCGAGCGCGTCGCGAAGCTCGCGGACGGCGTCCCGCTCGACGAGGCCCGGCTCGCCCAGGAGATCGCTCTCCTCGCGGACCGGGCCGACATCACGGAGGAGGTCGACCGCTTCCGGGCGCACCTCGTCGAGGCGCGCAGGCTGATGAAGGGAGAGCACGCCTCCGGGAAGCGCCTGGACGTCCTCGCGCAGGAGCTCCACCGGGAAGCGAACACGGCGAGCCAGAAGGCCCGCGAGCTCCCGCTCACACGCGTCCTCCTCGACCTCAAGTCCGACGTCGAGGCGCTGAAGGAACAGATCCAGAACGTGGAGTGACGCTGCCGGGGGGCGCTGTTCGCCGCCCCCCGGGCCCCCCGAGCGCGTTCCTGCTGACTGGCGGTCGGGTACCTCGCATACTCTGGGGATGAGACCCGCAGGCGACCTCTTCATCGTCTCGTCCCCGTCCGGCGCCGGCAAGACGACGCTGATCCGCCGGATCCTCGCCGACCCCGCCTTCGTCGGGACGATCCACTTCTCCGTCTCCCACACGACCCGCCCGGCGCGGCCCGGCGAGGTCCACGGCAGGGAGTACTACTTCGTTTCGCCGGAGGAGTTCGAGTCGCTCGCCTCCCGGGACGGCTTTCTCGAGCACGCGGTCTACGACGGGCATCACTACGGCACCTCCCGGGGAGAGGTCGAGCCGCGCCTCGCGGCCGGGATCGACGTCGTCCTCGACATCGACGTCCAGGGAGCCCGGCAGGTTCGGTCGCGGATGCCGGAGGTCGTAAAGGTCTTCGTCTTCCCGCCCTCCCGCCAGGTCCTCGAGGAGCGCCTGATCGCCCGGGGGCACAACACCCCGGAGTCGATCGCGCGACGGCTCGAGGCGGCCGCTCGGGAGCTCGCCGAGTTCGGCGAGTACGACTATGCGATAATCAATGACGTCCTCGACGCGGCCGTAGACGAGTTGCGGTCGATCGTCGTGGCGCGCCGTTCGAGCCGTCGCCGGCGGCAGGAGCGGCTCGAAGCCATCCTGAGGACGTTCCCCGCGTGACGGGGCCGAATCGAGGGTGAAAGTGACGACACCGAACGAAGAGACCGGAGCCAGCCCGATGATCGAGACCCCAGAAGAGACCCCCGAGTCCCCGCAGATCGAGTCGAAGTTCCGGCTCGTCCACATCGCCTCCCGCCGTGCCGAGCAGCTGATGCTGGGCGCCCGGCCGAAGGTCGAGACGAAGCACACGAAGTACTCGCGCATCGCCCTCGACGAGGTGGCCGGCGGCCACGTGAAGTGGCAGCTCGGTCAGCGCCCCGTCGAAGGCGCGATCGAGGGCGAGCTCGAGACGGGCGCGATCGAGCCGATCGACCCGCTCCCGCTGATCACGCCCTGACGAACGGCGTGAGCGGAGGCGGCCTCCCGGCCCCGCGCGTCCTTCTCGGCGTCAGCGGCGGCATCGCGGCCTACAAGGCGGCCGAGATCGTCCGGCTGCTGGTCGAGAAGGGCGCCGTCGTGCGGGTCCTCATGACGCCGGCCGCCCAGCGGTTCATCACGCCGCTGACGCTCTCGGTCCTTTCGAAGGCGCCGGTCGTGGCGGACCTCTGGGACCCCGCCTCCGGCGCCGTCGACCACGTCGAGCTGGCGCGGTGGGGAGAGGTCCTGGCCGTCGCGCCGGCGACGGCGGACGTCCTCGCGAAGATGGCCCGGGGAATCGGCGACGAGGCGCTTTCGACCTACGCCCTCGCGCACCGTCGGGCGATCGTCGTCGCGCCCGCGATGAACACCTGGATGTGGGCCCACCCGGCGACGCAGGAAAACCTCCGGATCCTGCGCGGCCGCGGCGCCGTCGTCGTGGACCCCGATTCCGGAGACCTCGCCTGCGGCGACGTCGGTCCGGGCCGGATGGCCCCGCCCGCGCGGATCGTCGAGGCGGTCGTCGGAGCGGCGCGGGTCTCGAGGAGCCTCCAGGGCCGCCGCGTCGTCGTGACGGCCGGCCCGACGCGCGAGCCGATCGACCCGGTCCGCTTCCTGACGAACCGGAGCTCGGGGCGGATGGGCTATGCCCTCGCGCGCGAGGCGGAGAAGCGGGGGGCCGAGGTCGTCCTCGTGAGCGGTCCGGTCGCCATCGACCCGCCCCCGAACGTGAAGCTCGTGAAGGTCGACCGGACGGCCGAGATGCTCGAGGCGGTCCTCGCCGAGCTCCCGTCCTCCGACGCCCTCGTCATGGCGGCGGCACCCGCCGACTTCCAGGCCGAGGCCTTCACGCCGAAGAAGATCAAGCGGGCCGGCGGGATCCCCGATATCCGCCTCGCCCTCGCGCCCGACATCCTCGCCGCGGTCCGCGCCGTGAGGACGCCGCGGCAGGTCGTCGTCGCGTTCGCCGCCGAGACGGACGACCTCGCCGGGAACGCGCGTCGAAAGCTCCTCGACAAGGGGGCCGACCTCCTCGTCGCGAACGACGTCTCGCGACCGGGAATCGGCTTCGACAGCGAGGAGAACGAGGTCCTCCTTCTCGCCGCCGGTGCGTCCGAGCCGGTCGCCGTTCCCCGCGCCGCGAAAGCGGTCGTCTCCGCCACCATCCTCGAGCGCCTCGCGGCGCTCCTCGACGAACGATGCCCGCCCGCCGGCCCCGCCGAAACGACGCGCTGAGCGCCGCGCTCGGCTACTTCCGGGACCTCGGCGTGCGTGAGCTCCACCTCGCGGCTCCTCCCGCGGGCGCGGTGCCGACGCCCGCGCGGCCGGGCGCCGCACCGGAAGCGAAGGGCGCCGTGCCGTCCTCGCGGCCCGCATCCACGGAGAGTCCGTCCGTTCCGCTCCTTCCCGACCTCGACGCGCTCCGGGCCACCGTCGCCGCGTGCGAGCTCTGCGGCCTCTGCCGCACCCGGACGCAGACGGTCTTCGCGGACGGAAACGGGCGCAGCCGGATCATGTTCGTCGGAGAGGCGCCCGGGGCCGACGAGGACGCGACGGGAGTCCCGTTCGTCGGCCGCGCCGGCCAGCTCCTGACGAAGATGATCGGAGCGATGGGCCTGGACCGGGCCGACGTCTACATCGCGAACGTCCTCAAGTGCCGGCCTCCGGGCAACCGGAACCCCGAGCCCGCGGAGATCGCCGCCTGCCGGCCCTACCTCGAGACCCAGATCGAGGTCGTAAATCCTGCCGTGCTCGTCGCCATGGGCAAGTTCGCGGCACAGTTCCTCCTCGAGACCGAAGAGCCGATCACGCGGCTCCGGGGGAAATGGGGCACGCGCAAGGGGATCGCCGTGATGCCGACGTTCCACCCCTCCTTCCTCCTCCGCCAGCCCGAGCGGAAGAAGGAAGCGTGGGAGGACCTCCAGCAGGTCCTCCGCAAGCTGGGCCTCCCCGTTCCGGGGCGGAAGGAACCCGGGCCGTGAACGGTCGGCGGATCCTGGGCGTCGCTTTCCTCGCGGCCTTCGCCGCGTTCGGTGCGACGCTCGTCCTGTCGGCCCGGGCGCGAGGCGGAGACAAGCTCCCGGCCGAGGTCGAACGGGGCCGCCGCGCGCCGTCGTCGAGCGGGCGGACGGAGGCCGAGGAGGAAGCCGTCGCGGCCGCGTCGACCGGCGGGCTGCGGCCGGCCGGAGACGAAGACGCCGTCGAGTCGGAAGCGCGCCAGGAGCTGCGCGACCTCTACGGCGACTATCGGCCGTACTTCGTCCGGGGCGACTTCGACTTCGACGGCCGGCTCGACTTCGCCCAGGCCTTCGTCCGGCGGGAAGGGCCCGAGCCGCTGTTCGACGTCGCCGCGTTCTTCGGCGCGGAAGGAGGCGGTTTCCGGCCCGCCGTCTGGGTCGACCGGGGCCTTCTTCTCGCCGGGGGCGACCTGAGCATCGACCGGTCGGTGCTCGTCGTCTCGGAGGACGTCGAGCAGGACGTCTCCCGAAGGTGGCGCTGGGAGCCGTCCGCCGGCCGCTTCGTCGACGTCGACGCGGAGGCCGGAGAGGGGAACGAAGCCCCCTGGGTCGAGCCGGACCTCCGGACCGGAACGACGGCCTGAAGCCGTGACGTCCGACGACGTCGCGCGGCGAATCGCGGTCCTCCTTCCGACCGGGTTCCCGGGACTCGCCACCTACCTGCTCCCGTCCGGGCTGCCGCTCCCTCCGGCGGGCGCGCGCGTCGCCGTACCGTTCGGGCCGCGGCTGCTCGCCGGCGTCGTCGTCCCGGGGGAGCCCGGTCCGCCGCCCGACGGAACGGTCCTGCGCGAGGTCCTTACGGTTCTCGACGACGAGCCGTTCCTCCCGAAGGCGTTCGTCGGCCTCCTGACGCGGGCCGCCCACTACTACTTCGCCCCGCCCGGCGAGCTCCTGCGGGCGGCGGTTCCCGCCCGACTGCTCGCGGCCGGGACCGCGACCTACGTCCCGACGAGCCGCGCCGTGGGCGCGCGCGCGCCGGAGGGGCTCGCGGGGACCGTCCTCGCCGAGGTGCTGGCCTCGGGACGCGCGACGGCGCTCGAGCTCGGCGAGCGCGTCGGCTCCCGCGGCCTCGGGAAGGCCCTTCGCGCCCTGCTCGACGACGGGCTGATCCGGATTCCCTCTGAGGAGCTCCGGGCCGCACGCCCACCGACCGCGAAGAGCTTCGCGGCGCGGGGGAGCGCCGACGACCTCCGGCTCGCCCGGCGGCCCGGGCAGAGGAAGGCCCTCGCCACGCTCGCCGCGCTCGGGAGGCCGGCGTCGGCGGCGGAGCTCCGCGCCGGGGGAGTCTCGGCCGGAATGCTGGCCGCGCTCGCGAAGATGTCGCTCGTCGCGGTCGTCGAGGAGGAGCGTCCCGCGGACGCGTCCGCTCACGCGCTGCCGGCGCGGGCCGCCGCGCCCGTCGAGCCGACGGCCGCCCAGCGCGCGGCGATCGAGACCGTGGCCGCCGCGCTGGAACGCGGCGGCGAGGCGCGATTCCTCCTCGACGGCGTCACCGGCAGCGGGAAGACGGAGGTCTACCTCGCCGCTCTCGAGAGGGCGATCGCGCTGGGCCGGCAGGGGATCCTCCTGGTACCCGAGATCGCCCTCGCGCCCGGGCTCATTCGGCGGGTCGTCGCCCGGTTCGGCTCGCGCGTCGCGCTCCTCCACAGCGGCCTTTCGGACGGGGAGCGCTCCGCCGCCTGGGAGCGGGCGCGGCGCGGCGACGTCGACGCCGTCGTCGGCCCGCGCTCCGCCGTCTTCGCTCCGCTCCCGCGCCTCGGGCTGATCGTCGTCGACGAGGCCCACGACGGCTCCTACAAGCAGGCCGAGGCGCCGCGGTACGACTCCCGGACCGTGGCTCGCGTGCGGGCGCACGGCGAGGGGGCGGTCCTCCTCCTCGGGACGGCCACGCCCTCGATGGAGGACGAGCAGGCCGCCCGCGACGGGCGCCTGCCGCGCCTCGTCCTGCCGGCGCGCCCCGGCTCGCGCGAGCGGGCGCGGGTGGAGATCGTCGACCTCCGGGGCGAGGCCGCCCGCCACGGAGACCACGGCCGCGTCCTCTTCGCCGCCCGGACGGTGGAGCTCCTGCGCGGGGCGTTCGAGCGCGGCGAGCAGGCCATCGTCCTCCTGAATCGGCGCGGATTCTCGCCGGCACTCCTCTGCCGATCCTGCGGTCACGACTTCCGGTGCGCCTCGTGCTCGGTCGCCCGGACCTATCACCGGCGCGGGGAGAGGCTCCTCTGCCATTACTGCGGCGACTTCGTCCCGAGGCCGCGCGCGTGTCCGTCCTGCGGGTCCGACGTCCTGATGCCGGTCGGCTTCGGCACCGAGCGTCTCGCCGAGCGGTTCGAGGAGCTCTTCCCGGAGGTCCCGTATGCCGTGCTCGACCGGGACGCGGCCGCGCGCCGCGGCGGAGCGGTGCGCGTCCTCGCCGATTTCGAGTCGGGCGTCGCGCAGGCGCTTCTCGGGACGCAGATGGTGGCGAAGGGGCACGACTTCCCGAACGCGACGGTCCTCGCCGTCCTCGACGCCGACGCGCTCCTCTCGTTCCCCGACTTTCGCTCCGCGGAGCGGACGTTCCAGCTCGTGACCCAGGCGGCCGGCCGGGTCGGCCGGGGCGAGCGGCCCGGGGTCGTTGCCGTCCAGACGGCCCGGCCGGAGCACGAAGCGATCGCGGCCGCCGTCGCCCAGGACCACGCCTCCTTCGCGGAAGGGGAGCTCCGGTTCCGCCGGGCGTTCGGCTACCCGCCGTTCTCCCACCTTCTCCTCGCGCTCTGGACGGCGAAGGAGCTCCCCGAGGCCGAAGCCGCCGCGCGTGCCGGCCGGGCGGCGATCGCGGGGCTGCCGAAGCTCCGGCTGCTCGGTCCGGCGCCGGCGCCGCTGGAGCGGCTCAAGGGCCTCTTCCGGGTGCAGCTCCTCGTCCGGTCCGACTCCCGGGAGGCGCTGGCGGCGGCCGGCGAGCTCCTCCGGTCGCTCCCGGAGACGCCCCGGCTGGACCGGGACCCGCAGAGCCTCCTCTGACGGTCCGGCCGTCGCGGTCTGGTACATTCCGGGGGTGAGTTCCGATCACCGGTTCGAGGAGCCGCTGGAGCGGCTCCGAGCGCGCATCGACGGCCTCCGGGAAAGCCCCGGAAGCCCCGCCCGGGACAAGGCGATCCGCAAGATCTCCGACAGGCTCGTGAAGCTCTCGGGAGAGATCTACGCGAACCTGACCCCGTGGCAGAAGACGCTCGTCGCTCGCCATCCGGCCCGCCCCTTCACGCTCGACTACGTCCGGGTCCTCCTCCGCGACTTCGTCGAGCTGCGCGGCGACCGGGCCTTCGCGGACGACCCCGCGATCGTGGCCGGCTTCGGAGTCCTCGGCGGCCGGACGGTCGCCGTCGTCGGCCACCAGAAGGGGCGCGACACGAAGGAGAAGGTCCGCCGGAACTTCGGGATGCCCCGCCCCGAGGGCTACCGGAAGGCGCTTCGCGTCATGAAGCTCGCCGAGAAGTTCCATCGGCCCGTCCTGACGTTCATCGACACGCCGGGCGCGTATCCGGGGGTCGAGAGCGAGGAGCGGGGCGTCTCGGAGGCGATCGCCGTGAACCTCCTCGAGATGGCGCGCCTCCGTGTGCCGCTGGTCGCGACGGTCACGGGAGAAGGCGGATCGGGCGGCGCCCTCGGGATCGGCGTGACCGACGCGATCCTGATGCTCGAGCACTCGGTCTACTCCGTCATCTCGCCGGAGGGGTGCGCCGCCATCCTCTGGAAGGACCAGGCGAAGGCGCGCGAGGCCGCCGAGGCGATGCGGATGACTGCCGCCGACTGCAAGGCCCTCGGGATCGCGGACGAGGTGATCCCGGAGCCTCCGGGCGGCGCCCACTCCGACCCGGTTGCGACGATCGACGCGGTGGGGCAGGCGCTCGTACGCCACCTCGACCGCCTCGCGGCGATCCCGGTCGACGCCCTCCTCGAGGCCCGCTACGCGAAGTTCCGCCGGATGGGGGCCTGGGAGGGGTCCGCGGCCTCCCGGTGACCTCGGCCTTCCCGCCGCCACGCGTCACACGCAGACTCCGGCCTCACGACGCGGGCGCGGCCGCCCTCCTCGTGCGGGAGCTAGGGGTCGCGGCGCCACTTGCTAGGGTCCTCGCCTCGCGGGGATTCGTCTCGCCCGCCGAGGCGCGGGCGTGGCTCCGGCCGGACCCGGCGTCGCTCCACGACCCCTTCGGCATGGGAGGCATGGACGCGGCCGTCGATCGCCTCGTCGACGCCTGCCGACGCGGCACGCGGGTCGTCGTCTTCGGCGACTACGACTGCGACGGGATCGGGGCGCTCGCGATCCTGACGACGACGCTCAAGAGGCTCGGGGCCGATGCGATCCCGTTCCTCCCTCACCGGCTCCGGGACGGATACGGCCTCCGCTCCGAGTCGCTTCGCCGGGTCCTCGACGAGCACGCGCCGGAGGGGATCGTCACGGTCGACTGCGGCATCACGGCGGTCGAGCCGATCCGGGAGGCGGTGGAGCGCGGCGCGTTCGTCATCGTCACGGACCACCACCTGCCGCCGGAAGAGCTTCCGACGGGCGCGGTCCTCCTGAACCCGCGGCTCCCGGGCTGCTCGTACCCATTCAAGGAGCTCGCGGGAGCGGGGATCGCCTGGAAGCTCTCCGAAGCTCTCCTCACGGCGGACGGCGCTCGCGTCGGGCTCGACGGGAAGGCGGTCCGGTCCTGGATGGCCTCGCTCGCGAAGGTCGCGGCGCTCTCGACGGTGGCCGACATGGTCCCCCTCACGGGCGAGAACCGGATCCTCGTCTCGTGGGGGCTGGCGGGACTCGCCGAGCCGCGCTCCGCGGGCCTGACCGCCCTCCTCTCGCGCTCCTCCGTCCGGGCCGGGAAGAGCCCGTCCGTCCACGACGTGGCCTTCCGGATCGCTCCGCGGCTGAACGCGTCCGGCCGGATCGACCACGCGTTCCGCGCGCTCGAGCTTCTGACGACGTCCGACGCCGGCCGCGCCGAGCGCCTTGCCGACGAGATCGAGGCGGCGAACACCGAGCGGCGGCGGATGCAGGAGCGGGTCGTGGCCGCCGCCCTCGAGAGGCTCGAGAAGACCTTCGATCCCGTCCGGGACGCCCTCGTCGTGGAAGCCGGCACTCCGGAAGAGGGGTGGCACCGCGGCGTCCTCGGCATCGCGGCCTCCAAGGTCGCCCAGACCGTCTTCCGCCCCGTGCTGCTCCTCTCGAGGGAAGACGGTCGGGTCGGCGGCAGCGGTCGGACCTGGGGACGGACCCCGCTCCACGAGAGGATCGCGCCCGTCGCTCGACGGCACGAGGCGGAGTTCGGGGGGCACCACGCGGCGATCGGTCTCTCCGTCGCCGCGAGCGCGTTCGCGGATTTCCGGGGCGACGCCCAGGCCGCCTTCGCGGAGAGCCGCGACGAGGAGGAGTGGTCCGTCGTCCTCGAGGCCGACGCTCCGCTCCGGGCCTCGGAGGTGACGACGGAGCTCGTGGAGGGCCTCGGGCGCCTCGAGCCGCACGGGATGGGGAACCCGAGGCCGCTCTTCCTCCTCCGCTCCCTCGCGTGGAACGGGCGAGGACGGCCCGTCGGGGACCATGGCCTTCGGCTCGTGCTGGAGGACGAGGGAGTCCGCCTGGACGCGGTCGGCTGGACGCTCGGGAGGATCCCCGCCGCCGGGAGAGCCGGGAGGTGGGACGTCCTCGCGAACGTCGCTCACGACGCGTTCCTCGGCCGACCGGCGCTCACCGTTCTCGACGCGGTCCCGGCGGAGGCGGCGTGAAGCCGAGCGCGCGCCGCCGGCTCCGTCAGGCGCTCGCGCTGCTGACGTTCGCGGGCTTCCCCCTCGCGATCGTCCTCTCGTGGCGGCCGGCCGGCGCCCGCACGGACTCCCCGCCGGCCGAGGTCGCCGAAACGCTCCTTGCCGAATCGGAAGGGATCCGCGACAGGGTGCGGTTCGAGGAGTTCGACTACTCGGAGACCGAAGGAGACTCCGAGGTCTACCGCCTCCGGGCCGCCGAGGCGATCGCCTTCGCCGACGGGGCGGACCGGACCTTCCGGCTGAAGGACGTCACGTTCCTGACGCGCGACGCCGATTCGGGCCGCGTCGCCCTCCTCGAGGCGCCCCGCGCGGAGTTCGTCCCCTCCACGAAGGCGTTCCGGGTCTTCGAGGGCGTCCGCGTCGAGGGCGCGGGGATCCACCTGACCGGACACTCCTTCCGATACGACCCTCCCACCCGGCTCCTCGTCTCGGACGGACCGGTGACGGCGATTCGCGGCTCTCTCGTCGCGCGGGCCCTCGGCGGTGCCGTGGAGTCTGGGGCCGGCATCGTCCGCTTCCGGGACGACGTCCGGCTCGGGGGAGAGGACGACAGGGGCCGCCGAATCTCGCTGACGGCGGACGCGGTGGATCTCCAGCGCGGGGGAGGGCTCTCCGCCCGGGGTGACGTCGTCCTGAAGACCGACGAGCTCGTCCTCCGGGGGCGCGAGGTGGAGCGTCGTCCGGCGGGAGACGGCGACCTGGTGACGGCGCGCGGAAACGTCGAGGCGCTCCTCGTCCGCGGGGCCGGCGGCGAGCTCGATACCCCGATCCGGACCTCCGGCGAGCACCTCGAGCTGGAGCGGAACGCCGAGGCCGAGCCGATCCGCCTGGGCCTTTCGGGCGCACCCGCCCGGATCGATCTCCCGCCCGCCGAGGAGACCGGCGCCCGGCGGGCGGTCGCCGAGCATTTCGAGGCGAGGCTCGCGGACGGGAGGCTCGCCCGCGTCCAGGTGCCGGCCGCGTTCCACCTCGAGGAATCCGCTCCCTTGGCCGTGCCGGGCTCCTCGCGGCTCCCCGCGTCCCGCCGACTCGAGGCGGGTCGGGGCCAGCTCGCGTTCGGGCCCGACGGCAGGACGCTCGAGACGGCCGTCCTCGAAGGAGGCGTCGCACTGAGCGAAGGGGAGCGGACGAAGGTGACCGCTCCGTCGGCGACTCTTCGCGCCGAGGACGAGTCCGCCGTCTTCGCGGGGAGCGGCTCGGAGAGGGCCCGTTACGAGGACGAGAGCACTCGGGTCGCCGCGGACGTCCTTACCTGGTTCCGGCGCGAGAAGAGGATCGAGGGCGCGGGCAGCGTGAAGACCTCCTTCCGCGGGCGGGAAGGATCGGAGGTCCTGGGCGACGACTCGAACGCACCCGTCTTCTCCGAGTCGGACTTCCTTCGGG
>JADHEE010000211.1_pt1 | contig 29191 bp, 26 predicted proteins | sample 8952401 | NCBI WGS metagenome assembly JADHEE01 (sample SAMN16124438, study PRJNA663242) | bioreactor sludge metagenome | isolation source: sludge (ammonium) | place: India:Bengaluru | collected 2019-02-28 | reverse complement strand
GGCACCACCGGCCTCAAGCAGATCGACGGCCTGATCGTCGACCGGGTCCAGGTGCCGAAGCTCGAGGACGCCGCCTACGTCGAGGAAATCTGGCGGATGCCGAACGGCTACGTCTGCTATGCGCCGCCTGCCCAGTCTCCCGCACCGCAGGGCCAGGCGCACCGCCGCAACGGCCACGTCAGCTTCGCCGCGTTCCACAACCCCGCCAAGATCAATCCCGAGCTGATCGCGGCGTGGGCCAAGATCCTCCACGCGGTGCCGGACAGCCGCCTGCGCCTGGTGTTCCGCGGCTTCGACGAGCCGCTCACCCGCGACCACCTGGAACGCACCTTCCAGGCTCACGGGATTCCGGCGCACCGCCTCGACATGCGGGGCGCGCTGCCCCACGCCGAACTCCTCGCGCTCTACAACGACTGCGACTTCGCCCTCGACGCCTTCCCCTATTCGGGCGGCCTCACCACCCTCGAGGCGTTGTGGATGGGCATTCCGGTGATCGCGTTCCCGGGCGCGACCTTCGCCAGCCGCCACGCCGCCAGCCACATCGTCCACGGCGGCTTCGCGAGCGAGGCGACCACCGGCCTCGGAGACTACGTCCGCACCGCCATCGCCTGGGCCAACGCGCCGGTGATGCGCGACGCCGACCGCACCGCGCGCCGCGCCCGGCTGGCGGCTTCGCCGCTGATGGACTTTCCCGGCTTCGCCCGCGACCTTGCGGCGCTGCTGGAGGAAAAGGTCGGCGTGCACGGCGGAGCGCTCGCCCGATGACCACGGCGCAGCACGCCATCGCCATAGCCAAGGGCCTCCTCGAACTCGGCAAGCTCGCCGAGGCCGCCGAAGTCCTCGCGCCGGTGGTGGCGCGCGACGACGCGCCGCCCTCCGCGCTCTGGCTCGCCGGGCGGGTCGCCGGGCTGAATTCCGAGCCGTGGGTGGCGATCCCCCTGCTCGACCGCGCCATCGCGCAGGTTCCGAACGCCGCACCGCTCTACGAGGACCTCGCCTATGCGTGGGGCGCGTTCGGCCAGCCGCGCCGCGCGCTCGAAATCCTGCGCCAGGGCATGGCGATCGTCGGGCCGGATCCGCGCCTGCGCGCCTCCGCCGCCTCGCAGGCCCTCGACATCCTCGACCGCGAGCAGGCGCGCGCGCTGCACGACGGCGACTGGCCCGCCGCCATCGCGGCGTTCGCCGAGGTCTTCGGCGTGCCGCCCGCCGCGCCGATCCCCGCGCCGCGCCGCACCCCGCCCCACTACGCCGATCCGGCGCGCCCGGCGGGCGGGCGGCTGCCCAAGCCCACCATCGCCACCAGCCTGTCGCCGCGCGGCAGCGCGGCGCAGCGCGAGGCGATGGAGACCTGGCGCGACGCCGCGGCGGAGGTGATCTCGGTCAACGGCGCGGACGAAATCGCGGCGCTCGCGCCGGACTATCCGTTCGTCCGCTTCGTCCCCGCCCGGCGTCACGGCGCGGATCTGGTCGGCAAGCCCCTGGTGTTCGTCGACGACGTGCTCGACGCGCTCGACGCCTCGGGCGCGGCGTTCTGCGGCATCGTCAACGGCGACATCATTCTCCGCGACGCCGACCGCCTCGCCGCCGACCTCGCCGCCGCCGGAGGCGACGCGCTGACGATCTTCCACCGCCTCGACGTCGACGCACCGGAGGACGCCCAGGGCGAGCCCTACGTCACCGGATTCGACGGCTTCTTCTTCGCGGCGGACCGGATTCCCCTGTTCCGGGGCAGCCGCCTGATGCTCGGCGCGCCGTGGTGGGACTACCTCCTCCCCGCCCTCGCCATCGTCCAGGACCTGCCCATCGCGATCCCCGGGACCGCCGCCATCGGCCACGTCCGCCATGCGATCAAGTGGTCCACCGAATCCTACGTCCGCACCGCCCAGCTCTGGCTGGAGCACATGCGCGCGGTCGCGGGCGGCGCGGAAGGGGAGATCGCCACCGCGTTCGTCACCCCGTTCATCGCCCAGTACGCCGCCGCCAACCCCTGGACCGGCGCGCCGCTCGAAAACGACGCGGAAGCCCTGTCGCGCTACAAGCAGTCTCTCAACCCGCTGGTGACGACGGTCATCCACCTGATCCGCACCCAGGCGCGGCGGGTGGGAGCGGCGGCGTGACCGAGACGTCCCCGGCGTTGCGGGCGGGGCTCGCGGCGCTGTCCGCCGGGCAACTGGCGGAAGCTGCGCGCTTGCTCGCCGCCGCGCCCGAGGCCGCCACCGAGCCCGAAATCGCCTACCGCCTCGGCGTGGCGCACGCGCTCGGCGGCGACACCGCCGCCGCGATCGCGGCGTGGCGCCGCACCCTCAGGCTCGACGCGGCGTTCGCCCCGGCGCTCTACGACCTCGGCATCGCCTACACCCAGGCGGGCGAGACCGCCCAGGCGGGGCTGACCTTCGCCCGCCTGCTCGCCTTCCACCCCGACCACGCGGAGGGGCGGTTCAACTACGGCAACCTGCTGTTCCGCCTCGGTCGCACCGACGAGGCGGTGGCGGTCTACGCGCCGCTGCTGGACGACCCCGCGCCGCGCCGCGACGTGCTGATCAACCTCGGGCGGGCGCTGCGCCGCGCCGGACGCCTGGACGAGGCCGATGCCTGCTATTGCCGGGTACTGGTGGACACGCCCGCCGACCACGCGGTGCAGTGGAACCGCGCCCACGTGCTGTTCCTGCGCGGCCAGTGGGCGGAGGGCTTCGCCGCCTTCGAGCACCGCCTCAAGGCCGGGGTGACGCCGCCGGTGCGGCCCACCGCGCGGGAGTGGCTGGGCGGCGACCTGCCGCCGCGGCTGATGCTGGTGGCCGAGCAGGGCCACGGCGACGCGATCCAGTGCCTGCGCTACGTTCCCGCCGTCGCGGCGCGCGGCTGCACGCCGGTCCTCGCGGTGCACGAGAGCCTGGTCGGCCTGCTCCGCCTGCTGCTGCCCGAGGTGGAAACCCTGAGCTTCGCCGACGCCGCTTCCGCCGGGGCCGACGCTCACGCGCCGCTGTTCAGCCTGCCGCACCGCCTCGGCCTGCCCGACCCCGGCGACGTGCCCGAACCGGCCCGCGCCTCCGCCTTCGCCGCCGGGATCGCGGCGCTGCGACCGGCCCGGGCGGACCGCCGCACGCCGCGCGTCGGCCTGGTGTGGGCGGGCAACCCCGGCCACGACAACGACCGCTGGCGCTCGATGCCGAAGGACGCGCTGCTGCAACTCGCCATGCGGCGGCCCGACCTCGACTGGGTGAACTTGCAGTTCGGCGACGCGGACGGGCCGCGCTTCGCCGACTTCGCCGCCACCGCGCGGGCGATCGGCGGCCTCGACCTGCTTGTCGCCGTCGACACCGCCGCCGCGCACATTGCCGGGACCCTCGGCGTGCCGGTGTGGCTGCTGCTGGCGGCGGAGCCCGACTGGCGCTGGGGCCTCGCGGGAGAGGCCACGCCGTGGTACGCCTCGGCGCGGCTGTTCCGCCAGCGCCGCCTCGGTGACTGGGGCCCGGTGGTCAACGCGGTGGAAGCCGCCCTACCCCCAGCCGAGGGCGGCGAATAGGGCGTCGATCTTCTCCGGCCAGCCCCACTCCGCCATGAACGCCGCGCCCGCCGCGCCGACGCGCGCCGCTCCGTCGCGGTTGGCGTGCACCCATTCGAGATGGGCGACGATCTCGTCGGGATCGCTCTCGCCCCAGTCGGCGAACAGGTCGCCCGGAATCGGCGACTGCCGCGACAGCCGCAACGCTGCATCGGGGCTGGTGAGCAGGTCGCGATGGCCGGTGTTGTCGGAGAGGATCGCAGGTACGCCGCAGGCCATGCACTCCATCGCGACGAGGTTGGTGCCGCCCTCGCAGCGGTTGGGGAACACCCCAACGTCGCACTCGCGCAAGAGCTGCGGCATCGCCGCGTGATCGACCTCGCCGAGATCGAGCACCGCGTCCGCCGGAATGCCCTGCGCCGCCAGCCATTCGGCGATCTTCCACGGCCCCTTCTCGCCCGCCCGTACCGGCGCGCCGAAGCGGTGCGGCGATTGGGCGATGCTCGCCACCGAGGCGTCCCAGTGATTGTGCCAGGCGGTCACCAGCAGCGCCTCCGGATGGCGCGCCCGGAAGCGCCGGAACGCCTCGATCGCGATGTCCTGGCCCTTGCGGAATTCGAGCTTGCCGCCCGAGAACACCACGAAGCGGTCGCCGAGCACGCCGCCTTTCGGCGCGGGGTGGAAGCGGGTGAGGTCGATCCCCTGCGGGCAGAACGCGACGTCGGCGAAGCCGAGATCCTTCAGCACCTCGGCGTTCCAGCTCGACCCCGCGACGATGCTCGCGAAGCGCGCCTTGGCGAAGGCGATGTCGTCGGCGGCGATGTTCCGGTGCTCGAAGAACACCACGCCATGGTCGGGCGCGCCCCGCACCGCGTCGATCGCCTCCGGCGGATGGAGATCGTTGCCCAGACCCATCAGGAACGGGTAGTCCACCGCGCCGCCGTCGCCGAGGCCGAAGAACCGCTGCTCGATCCGCCAGTGCTTCTCGAGCGGGCCGAGCACCCGCGCCTCGAGGGGACCGGGGGTGAACTTGGGCGAGACGTAGACCGGAACCGGGATCATGCCGCGCCGCGCGCCGCGCAGCATCAGCGCGAGGCCGTAGACCCCCCAGCCGGTGGTCCCGCCGACCTGCCAGCCGATGCCGAACTTGGTTTTCATCGCCTCACCCGTTTCATCCGCCGCGCGCGGAAATGGCTCATGACAGGCCTTTTGCCTTCCGTTATGGTGGCCGGACCGTCCGCTTTTTTACCAGGGGTTTGCGCCATGAGTGAAGGTTTGATTGAACAGGTCCAGGGCCTGCTGAATACCGTCTCGGAAGACGTCAACCGCTTGTACGGCGAATCCCTGGCCAACAACGAAACCTTCCTCGAGGCGCTGGACGACGTCGCGGCGAACGTTCTCGGCCTCCAGGCGGTGATCGCCGCGCTGGTGCAGAAGTACCCGGTGGACGCGGACGTCGCCAAGGCCTGGCTCAAGGACAACATGGACCCCGAAGGCCAGGGCACGGAAAAGGCCGAGGCGGTGGTCGACTTCGTCCTCGGGGTCGAATAACCCCGCGCCTTCACCCGCCGATGAGATCTCCCGCCGGAGCGGCCGCGCGCCGCTCCGCCACGATCCGCTCGTACAGGTCGCGATAGGCGCGCGCCTGCACCGCGCTCGCGAACCGGCGCTCCACCAGCGCCCGTCCGTTCGCCCCCATCGCCCGCAATCCCTCCATGTCCGCGAACGCCCGGTCGATCGCCTGCCCGAGCGCGGCGGCGTTCCCCGCCTCGGCGAGGTAGCCGGTCTCGCCCGGGATCACCATGTCGGGGATGCCGCCGGTGTCCGAGCCGATCACCGCGGTGCCGCAGGCGAGGGATTCGAGGATGGTGTTGGGCAAATTGTCCTGGAGCGACGAAATCACCATCGCGTCGGCGGCGGAATACGCCACCGCCAGCAGGTTGTCGTCGGAGATGCTGCCGAGGCGCACCATCGGGAAGCGGATGTCGGCGAGATACTCCGCCTGCGCGCCGACCACCAGCAGGGTCAGGTCCTCGGTGGCGACGTGCCGGGTCAGCGCGCCGAGCAGCTCCCGCACCCCCTTGCGCGGATTGGCGACCGACTGGGAAATGAACATCAGCACCTTCGCCTCGGGGCGGATGCCGATCACCTCGCGCGCGAAGGCGCGGCCGACGGGCTTGTAGACGGTCTCGTCCACCGAGTTCGGGATCACCTCCACCGGCAGGCTGCGCATCGCCGCGCTCTTGCGCGCTTCGTCGGCCAACCAGCGGCTCGGCGTGACGATGGTGAGATTGGCGTCGGCGGCCATCGGCGGATAGCTCGCGAGCTTCGCCGCCTGGATCGCGTGGGACCAGTCCTCGGGGTCGTCGCTGGTGAGCTGCGGGCACGCGCCGCAAACGGTTTCGAACTTGCGGCAGCCCCAGTTGTAGTGGCAGCCGCCGGTGAACGGGTTCATGTCGTGCAGCGTCCAGACCAACGGAATCCGCGACCGCGCGGCGAAGCCCATCATCCACGGAATGTCGACGAACATCGACACCCAGTGCATGTTGATGAGATCGGCGTCCGCGAGTTGCGCGCCCATTTCCTCGCCGTAGGCGTCCCACTCCGGGCTGAACAGCTCGCAGAAGTCCGCCACCCGCGCGTCGTTCTCCTCCCAGCGCTCGCGCAACAGATGGCGGCGGTTGACGGTGGCGAGGATCCGTCCCGGCGAATCGCTGTGCCGGAACGCGAAGACCGTGGGGTCGTCCTCGGTCTTCTCGAGGCAGTAGAACTGGGAGTCCGCCCCCAGCCCCTTCAGGCTGAGGTGCAGTTGGTACGCCGCGCGCGCCGCCCCGCCGGAGCGGTTGGCGGTATTCACCTGGACGATCTTCATCACGCGACACCCCGGTTCCTGGCTTCCACGGTCGCCCGTGGCGGCAAAGTCTTGCGCGCCAATCTAACCCGGCAATTGCTTACGGTCTTTTAACATCGGATCGGCTAGATTGGGCGCGCGCCGATCCACCGCCCGCCGAGGATGAGATGACCCCGCTCGCACTCTTTGTCTACGCGCGCGCCGACCATGCCGAGCGCACCCTGGCGGCGCTGCTCGCCAACCGCGGCATCGCGGACTTCGCCCTCACGGTATTCTGCGACGGCGCGCGCGGCGCGGCGGACGCGCCCCGCGTGGCAGCGACGCGCGCGGCGGTGCGGCGCGCGCTCGACGGCGGCGGCGGGTTCGGCAAGGTCGAGATCATCGAGAGCCCGGTCAACCGGGGCCTCGCCGCCTCGATCATCGCGGGCGTCGACCGCCTGCTCGCGGACGCGGACCGGATCGTGGTGATGGAGGACGACCTCGTCACCGCGCCGAGCTTCCTCGAGTACATGACCGCCACCCTCGACCGCTACGCCGACCGCCCCGAGGTGTTCTCCGTCACCGGCTGGAACCCCGGCCCGGCGGCGGTGCCGATTCCCGCCGACTACGCCTTCGACGTCTACTTCAACCCGCGCAGCTCGTCGTGGGGCTGGGGCACCTGGAAGGACCGCTGGCGCAAGGTGGACTTCGGCGTGCCGGACTATTCGGCGTTCAAGGACGACCTCGCCGCCCAACTCGGCTTCAACCGGGGCGGCGACGACCTCACCGAGATGCTGTTCCAGGAGCGCGAGCGGAACCTCGGCTCGTGGTCGATCCGGATGTCCTACGCGCACTTCCGCCATCACGCCGTCGCGGTCTACCCCTGCTTCTCCCAGCTCCGCAACATCGGCCTCGACGGCTCGGGCGAGCATTGCGGCGCGGCGACCCACCTCGCGGTCGACCTCGACCTCGCCAAGTCGGCGTTCCGCCTCCCCGGCTGGGTCGCGGTCGACGAACGGATCATGGCGGGCTTCCGCGCGATGTACGCCCGCCCCCACTCGGGCCTGATCGGCGGCGGCGCGGCGCAGTATTGGGCGGCGCGGCGCACCTCCGCCGACCAGCGCCGCATCGCGACGATCCGCTCCTGGCTCGGCCAGGGGGCCTACGACAAGGCGAAGCAGCTCCTCGACCTGCACCTGACGATGGTGCCCGAGGATCCGGAGGCGGTGGCGCTGCTGGGCGCGCTCGCCCTCGCCGTCGGCTCCGCCGACGTCGCCCGCACCCTGTTCCGCACCGCGCTGCACAGCCACTGCGACCAACCCGACGCCTGGGACGGACTGCACCGCGCCGCCCTGCCGCCGCCCGCCCGCCAAACCGAGGACAAACCATGCTGCTGAAGGGCTCGCTGGCCGAAATCCTGGCCCAACTCGACCCGATGGTCGGGCAGTTCCCGCGCTTCCAGCCGGGCGACGTGGAACTGAACGGCATTCCGTTGCGCTACGTCGACCTGCACAGCTTCTACTGGCAGTGCCACCAGCTGTTCCGCCACGGGCTCTACGGACTCGCGCTCGACCGCGCCCAGCCGGTGGTGATCGACGGCGGGGCGCACATCGGCCTCGCCAGCCTCTATTTCGCCCTCACCCTGCAAAATCCGACGATCGAAGCCTTCGAGGCCGACCCGGAAATCGCGGCGGTGCTGCGCGGCAACATCGCGGCGCTCGGCATCCCCGGCATCGCGGTGCACGCGCGCGCGCTCTGGACCGACGACAAGGGCGTCTCCTTCAGCGCCCACGGCGACGATTCCGGCCACGTCGACAGCACCGGGCAACGGATCGAGTCGGTGGACTTGGCGGCGGTGCTCCGCGCCCACGCCGCCACCGGCGTGGACCTGCTGAAGCTCGACGTCGAGGGTGCGGAGTTCGACCTCATTCCCCATTGCCGCGCCGAGCTCGCGCACGTCCGCCACATGATCATCGAGGTCCACGAGATGCGGAGCGGCCCGCGCCGCAGCGGGCAACTCCTTGCCATGCTCGAGGAATGCGGCTTCACCTACGTGATCAACGACCTCAACCAGGCGACCTGGGTGGAGGACGCCGCGCCGACGCCGTTCCGCGCCTGCCCGGTCGACCGCTTCATCTTCACCGTTTTCGCGTGGCGGGCGAATTCGCCGAATTAATGGTTTGGTACGAATTTCTGCTATAGTGCGCGATGGAGCGGTTCGCGAAAACGCGGACTCCGTGCATGACCCCTCAGAATGAGGACGAGCGACATGAGCACGACCGTGCTTTCCAACAACGGCCTCGCCAGCATGGACTGGAAGCAGGTCGTCTATAACCAGATCGTCCAGCGCAAGTCGGACGAGCTCAACGCGACCACCGCGAAGCTCGAGGACGCCTTCGAGTCGAAGTCCGCCTACTACGACACCAAGTCCAACCAATACGCGAAGGTCAAGGCGAGCATCAGCAACGCCTCGATCGCGGTGGACAACGGCAAGGAAGGCATCGCCTCGATCAAGGACATGCTGCTCCAGATGCGGATCACCGTGGGTCTCTACGGCGAGGCGGACACCGACGAGGCCAAGGCCGCGCTCAAGACCCAGTTCGACGAATACGTCGACCAGATCAACCGCACCGCCGACACCTACGCCCCCGCCTACAACCCCATCGGCAACGTCGTCTCGACCGACTGGACGCCCAACGACATCACCTTCACCAGCGACATCGCGGGCGACGAGACCTCGGTCGGCGGCACCTACGTCGGCACGGACTTCTACATCGCGTCGGACGACGGCACCACCTGGATCCCCGATCCCGGCACGTCGTCGATCACCCAGTACGTCAACTACAACACCCAGAACGAGAACGACAGCACCAAGGGCGAAGGCTTCGCCTCGACCCGCACCGGCTTGCGCCTCGACAGCTACGACCCGGACACCGGGCGCGTCACCGTCACCGTCGACCCGGAGAACGCGGCGACGCAGATCACCGGCACGCTCAAGACCGGCGGCCTCGGGGTAATGCAGAGCTGGTTCTACGACCTCGACACCGAGGAGGGCCGCGCCGCCGCCACCGACGCGATCACCAACGCCGACAACACCATCGCCGCGGCCGAAGGCCAACTGGGCGGCATGACGGTGGCGGTCGAGGCGGCGGACACCAAGGTGGAAAAATCCCTCAAGGCGCTCAACGCCGACCGCTCCGACGCGATGAAGACCCAGCTCACCGAGAGCTACAAGCTGCAAGTCAAGCAGCAGCAAGAACTCCAGGTGCTGAAATCCACCTTCGAGAACATGTCGAAGCAGCAGTCCTACTACACCTCGATCTTCGCCAACTCCGGTCGCAGCTCGATCTTCGACTTCACCGGCTGAACACGACGCCAACCATGGCACAAGGCGGCAACATCTTGCCGCTATTTGTGTTTTCGGCGCGGAGCATGTTGCGAGCAAGGCGAGTGTTTACGGTAACGTAAGAAATATTTCGTAATACTCTACAGCGGGCGGACTTCACCGCGCGCCGCACGTCCCGGAGCCTCCTCCCCGCGCGGAAAACGTGGGACGAGGCCCGTCAAATAATCATTCGGGAGCGAAGACTCATGACCTCGATACTGGTGTTGGGCACTGGCAGCATCGGCAAGCGCCACATCAAGAACATCCTGGCCGCGGGCATTCCGGCGGAAGAGCTTTTCGTCGTCGAGCCGCGCGCCGACCGCCGCGCCGAAGCCGCCGCCATCGGCGTCCTCCCCGCCAACACCTTCGAGACCCGCGCCGCCGCGCTCGCCGCGCGCAAGTTCGACGGCGCGGTGGTCGCCACACCCACGTCGATGCACTACGACGACGCCATCGCGGTGGCCCGCCACGGCATCGCGTTGATGATCGAAAAGCCGATGGGCATCGACATGGACCGCGCCGCCGAGCTGCGCGCCGAGGTGGAGAAGCAGGGGATCTTCTGCTTCGTCGCCTACTGCTTCCGCTTCGACCCGACCGCCCGCCGCTTCGCCCAGGCGCTCGCCGAGGGCGCGATCGGCAAGCCGCTCTACGCCCGCGCCGAGATGTCCACCTACCTCCCCGAATGGCACCCGCACGAACGCTATCAGGACTTCTACATGTCGAAGCTCGCGCTCGGCGGCGGCACCCTGCTCGACCAGAGCCATCTCTACGACATGACCCGCTGGTTCCTCGGCGACGTCGAGACGGTGTTCGGCCTGTCGCGCCGCGAAAGCGACCTCGAGATCGAAACCGACGACTTCGGCGAGTTCCTCTTCGGCATGGCGAGCGGCATCCATGCCTCGATCCACATCGACCTCTACACCCGGCCATGGCGCGAGTTCTATCAGGTCAGCGGCGAGGCCGGCACGCTCGAATGGGACATCCACAACAAGACGATCACCCTCGGCAAAACCGACGGCAGCCGCGAAACCCTGATGTCGGGAGCGGACTACAACCAGATGTACGTCAACGAGATCGGCTACTTCCTCGACCGCGTGCGCGGCAATGCGGTCGAAGGCCCGGGCTTCGACGACGGCTGGAAGGTCATGGAGATCATCGAGGCGATCCGCGCCTCCAATGGCCAAGCCCGGATCAGGCTCTGAGCATGACCGCGGCGGCACCCGTGCGAGTCCTGGCGACGGCCCGCGACCCCGGCGCAGCGCACCAGATTGCAGCGATCGTGCTGCGCATGATGGCGGACCCGCGTTTCGACGCGGGTCTCTTCGCAACCGGCGCCGCATTGCCGATCCTCCGCGCCGCCGGACTCGCGCCGTGCGCCTGCGACGCGGCAGATGGCGACTGGCTCGCCACCGCCGAACGGATTCTCGCCGACACCACCCCCGATCTCCTGCTCTGCGGCCTCTCCGGACCGGATGCGGCTCTCGACGAAGCCCTTGTCCACCGCGCCCGCTGCCGCCGCGTGGCCTTCCAGGACTACTGGGGCTTCGCACCGCCGGGCTTCGGCAGTCTGCCCGACCTCTACCTCACCCGCGACGACCACGCCGCGGCGATAACCACCCGCTCCACCGGTCGCCGTGCCGTCGCGGTGGGCTCGCCGCGCGACGACGCGATCCTGCCGACTCGTCGTGCCGCCGCGCGCGCCGCCGGTCGCGCCCGGTTGCGCCGCCCCGACCGAACCGTCCTGCTGTTTGCCGGTCAGCCATTCGGCGACATGCCGGGTTATATCCGCACGCTCGACACCGCGATCATCGCGGCGCAGCGCGTTCCGGGCGCATGGTTCGTCTACCTGCCGCACCCGAAGAGCGCACCGGAGCACATCGCCAGCGTCGCCGCGCGGCTGGCCGGCATGGGTGAGGTCGCGGCATTCGCCGACGTCACTGAAGCCGTCGCCGCCGCCGACGTGCTGATGACACCGTATTCCTCGGTGGCATCCGACCTCGTGGCCCTCGCCCGGGCCGAGGGCGGGCCGTTCCCGCCGCCGGTCCACCTGTTGTGGGAGGACGATCTCCGCGCGATGTTCGCCGCCAATTCCGGCCTCTCCGAACCGCCCGGAGTGTCCGAAGGGTACGCCCTTGCGGCCCAAGCGGACGATATCGCGGAGACCCTCGTTTTTGCGCTCGCCCCCGCCACCCAGGCCGCGGCCCGCGACGCTGCGCGGCGATTGCCGCCCCTCGGCAGCGCGACGACCCGCGCAATCGAAGTCATCGCCGCCTTCGCCCAGGACGCAGCATGAACACTCTCCGCCTGATCGCGCGCCTCGACATCAAAGGACCAAACCTGATCAAGGGCATCCATCTGGAAGGCCTGCGGGTGGTCGGCGCGCCGCACGACCACGCCCTGCGCTATTACCAGGACGGCGCCGACGAACTCCTCTACATGGACGCGGTGGCGAGCCTCTACGGTCGCAACAGCCTGCTCGACATCGTCAGCCGCACCGCTGAAGACGTCTTCGTACCGCTTACGGTCGGCGGCGGCATCCGTTCGGTGGACGACGTCGAACAGATCCTCCGCGCCGGGGCCGACAAGGTGGCGGTCAACTCGGCGGCAATCGCCCGGCCGGGCCTGATCACCGAAATCGCGCGGCGCTTCGGTGCGCAGTGCATGGTCACGCAAATCGACGCCAAGGCGACGGCAGGCGGCTGGGAAGCCTATACCGACGGCGGACGCGAGCACTCCGGTCGCGACGCGATCGCGTGGGCGCAAGAGGCGGAAAGCCTGGGAACGGGAGAGATTCTCCTCACCTCGATCGACCGGGAGGGCACCCGCAAGGGCATGGACCTGGCCCTGATCCGCGCGGTCTCGGCGGCGGTTTCGGTGCCGGTGATCGCCTCGGGCGGCGTCGGCGACGCGGCGCATCTGGTCGAGGCTGCGAGCACCGGCGTCGAGGCGGTGGCGATGGCCGACATCCTCCACTACCGACGCGCCGGGTTCGCCGAGCTGCGCGCCGCAGCAGCGGCAGCCGGTCTGCCGGTACGGGAGGTGATCCAATGAACGCTCCGACGGTCGCGATCGTCGATTACGGCATCGGCAACCTGATGAGCGTCCGACGCGCCGTCGAGGCGGTCGGCGCGGAGGCGCACCTGGTCGCCGACGCAGACGGCGTCGCTGCCGCCGAACGCCTGATCCTGCCCGGCGTCGGCGCGTTCGGCGACTGCATGGCGGCACTCGCCGCACGCGGTCTCGTCGACGCGGTGCGCGCACACGCGGCGGCGGGAAAGCCTCTGCTCGGCATCTGCGTCGGCATGCAAATGCTCTTCGACGTCGGCGAGGAATTCGGCGAGACCGTCGGGCTCGGACTGATTCCCGGGCGGGTGGCGGCAATTCCAACCACGACCCCGGACGGCGCGCCGATCAAAGTCCCCCACATCGGCTGGAGCGGCCTCCTGCCGCCGCAGGACCGCGCCGACGCATGGACCGGCACCCCCCTGGCCGCGGTAGCTCCGGGCACTCCGGCGTACTTTCTCCATTCCTTCGCAGCGGTCGCCGCCGACCCGGATCATGTCCTCGCCGAATGCAATTTCGGCGGACGCCGGGTGACGGCGGCAGCGAGGCGCGGCACACTGTTCGGCTGCCAATTCCATCCGGAAAAAAGCGGACCCGCCGGGCTGCGCATTCTCGCCGGTTTCGCCCGCGCCGGCCTTTCAACCACGGAGTTTCGGCCATGATCGCCGGAAAGAAGGTTCTCGCCCTGATCACCGCGCGCGGCGGCTCCAAGCGCCTGCCCGGCAAGAACATCCGCCCCCTCGGCGGCAAGCCGCTGATCGCATGGTCGGTGGAAGCGGCGAAGGGCTCGGCCTACGTCGACCGCATCGTCACCTCGACCGACTGCCCGGAGATCGCGGCGGCGGCGAAGGCGGCGGGCAGCGACGTGCCGTTCATGCGCCCGCCCGAGCTTTCCGGCGACTTCGCCTCGTCGGCGGACGTCGGCATCCACGCCCTCGAGTTCCTCGCCGACGAGCACTACGACATCCAGGTGCTGCTCCAGCCGACCTCGCCGCTGCGCACCGCCGCCGACATCGACGCCTGCCTCGAACAGTTCGTCGAGAAGGGCGCGACCAGCGCGATGACGGTGTGCGAGCCGGAGAAGAACCCGACGGTGATGTTCTGGCGCGAGGGCGACCGCCTGATTCCGGTCACCGGGATTCCGCTCTACGAGTTGCGCAACGCCCGCTCGCAGGAGTTCCGCCCGGCCTGGGAGATCAACGGCGCGGTCTACGTCAACGACGTGAAATGGTTCTTCGCGCGGCAATCCTACTACGACGACGACACCCTGCCGGTGGAAATGCCGCGCGAGCGCTCGGCCAACATCGACGTCGAACTCGACTTCCTCCTCGCCGAAATGCTGTTCGCCGCCGGGCACGGAGGCGCGCGATGAGCGACTACCACGGCTTCATCTACGACACCGCCGCGCGCCGCATCGTCGGCGATTTCGACGGCGCCTACGCCACCTGCGACGACGTCTGGCCGAGCCAGCACGACGTCCACATCCTCAAGTTCCGCACCGTGCGCCGCATCGCCGTGGACACCGGCGCGCGGGTGCTCGACATCGGCGCGGGCTACGGCGACTTCGTCGCCGACCTCGCGGCCTCGGGCGTCGACGCCTGCGGCGTCGAGATCAGCGCCGCCGCCGTCGCCAAGGGGCTCGCGCGCCATCCCGGCATCGACCTCCGCGCCGGAGACCTGCGCTCCGGCCTGCCGTTCGCCGACGCGTCGTTCGACGTCGTGGTGCTGTTCGGGGTGATGTGGTTCCTCCTCGACGCGCTCGACGAAAGCCTCGCCGAGATCCGCCGCGTGTTGCGTCCGGGCGGACTGCTCGCCGCCTCGATCAGCATGCCCGAGGGCACGCCGATCGGCAGCGAGGTGATCGGCTCCTACGACGACTTCGTCGCGGTGCTGCGGCGGCAGTTCGTGGTGCGCGAAACCATGCTCTGCCACGACCACCTCGACCTCCAGAAAGGCCTGCCGCCCGCGGCGTGCAAGACCGACATGGTCGCCTGGTGCGCCGCCGGAGCCGCCGAATGAGCGGCGCGCCGATCCTCCACGCGGTCCACTGCGTCGACACCGAGGGCCCGCTCGAGGAGCCGCTGGAAGCGACCTTCGACCGGCTGCGCAAGGAGATGCGCCTCGACCTGCCGCCGTCGCTCGCGACCCTGCGGGCATTGCAGGCGGGCGCGCTGCCGCTTTCCGGGCGCGAGGCGGAAATCGCCGCCTACGTCGCGCCGGAGCGGCTTGCCTATCTCTCCACCTGGGCCGAGGTCGAGGCGATGCTCGCCGCCGCCACCGCGCCCGAGTTCCGCCAAAGCCTCGCCGATCCGGCGGGCAACCCCTACGTCTATTCCTGGTTCGTCATCGACGTCGTCGGCTATGCCGACAACCCGCGCCGCAAGGCGACCGGTTGGCACGCGGTGTGGGACCAGTACGCGCGGATGCTCGGCGGCGCGGATCGCGGCGACGCCTTCGGCTGGCACTTCCACGTCGTGCCGATGGGCGGCCACGCGCTGGACTACAACGCCTGCTGGACCAATTCCGCCTGGCACGAGGAGGCCCTCGCCCGCCGCGTGTTGCAGCGCGGCGCGTTCCCCGGCCTGTGGCGGGCGGGCGGCGTGGTGCAGCGCAACGACCAAAGCCACTGGCTCAACCGCTTCATTCCCTTCGACTATTCCAACTGGGCGCAGAAGACGCTGCCCTGCGGCGGCCCCGGCGAGCTTTCCGACTGGCGCGGCGCGCCGCTCGACTGGGCGGGCTACCACCCGGATTACGACGACTACCGCCGTCCGGGCGGCATGCGGCGGACGATCTTCCGCTGTCTCGACGTCAAGACCCCGGCCTGCGAACTCACCGCCGACGACGTGCGCGACGCGTTCCAACGGGTGCGCGACGGCCAGAGCGCCGTGCTCGCCTTCACCAACCACGACCGTCGCGACCTCCGCCCCGACATCCGCCGCGCCGACGCGCTGATCCGCGCCGTCGCCGGAGAGTTTCCCGACGTCTCCTGGCGCTGGTCGAACGCCCGCGACGCCGCGCGCGACAGTCTCGGCATCGCCGACGCGCCGCCACCCCGCTTCACCCTGACGTGGGAGAACGGCGTACTGCACGTCGCGTCCGACCAGGACCTGTTCGGCCCCGAGCCGTTCCTCGCGGTGGAGGAAAGCGGCGACCGCGTCTATCGCGACGAACTCACCATCGAGGGCCCGCGCGCCTGGGCCTGGAAACCGACGCGGCCGCACACGCTGGTGCGGGTCGGCGTCGCCGCCGCCAACGCCGCCGGGCGCACCGCCGTCGCGATCATCGCAGCGGAGACGCACCATGGCTGAAACCGCGATCTCACGGCTTCCCTCCGACCGTCCGCCGCTGGTCTGCGTCCAGGGTCTCGGCTTCGTCGGCGCGGCGATGTGCCTCGCCCTCGCCTCCGCCCGCGACGCGACGGGCGCACCGTGCTACCGCGTCGCCGGGCTGGAGCTCGACACGCCGCTCGGCCGCGAGCGCGCCACCGTCCTCGATTCCGGGCGCTTCCCCTTTGCCGCGATGGACCCGGCGCTCGCCGAGGCCGCCGCAGCCGCGCATGCGACGGGCACCCTCGCGGCGGGCACCGACCCCGAAATTCTCGCCCGCGCCGACGTGATCGTGGTCAACGTCGGCCTCGACGTCGAAACTCCGGAGGATGCGCCGCCGCGCGCCGCGATGGCGGGCTTCCTCGCCGGGGTCCGCGAGATCGCGCGGCGGATGCGCCCGAACGCGCTGGTGGTGATCGAAACCACCGTGCCACCCGGCACCACCAGCCGCGTCGTCGCGCCGCTGCTGGCCGAGGGCCTGGCCGCGCGCGGCCTGCCCGCCGACGCCTTCCTCCTCGCCCACGCCTACGAGCGGGTGATGCCGGGGCCGGACTACCTGCGCTCGATCACCCACTTCTGGCGCTGCTACGCCGGCCACACCGAGGCCGCCGCCGCCACCTGCGCCGACTTCCTCGCACGCTTCATCGACACCGTGGCCTTCCCCCTCACCCGGCTGTCTTCCACCGTCGCGTCGGAAACCGCGAAGATCATGGAAAACAGCTATCGCGCCGTCACCATCGCGATGATGGAGGAATGGGGCCGCTTCGCCGAAGCCGCCGGAATCGACCTGTTCGAGGTGATCGACGCGATCCGGATGCGCCCGACCCACGCCAACATGCGCACGCCGGGCTTCGGCGTCGGCGGCTACTGCCTGACCAAGGACCCGTTGTTCGCGGGGATCGCGGCACGCGACATCCTCGGGCTCGGCGACATGGCCTTCCCCTTCGCCGAGCAGGCGGTGGCGATCAACGCGGTGATGCCGCTGGTTTCGGTGACGCGGATCGCCGAGGTTCTGGGCGGCCTCGACGGCAAGCGCCTGCTGCTGATGGGGGTGAGCTATCGCGGCGACGTCGCCGACACCCGCTCCTCCGCCTCCGCCGATTTCCTCCGCGCGGCGGAAGCCCGGGGCGCGACGGTGACGCCGCACGACCCGCTGGTGCGCGAATGGCCCGAACTCGGCTTGACGATCGCGGTCGCGCTGCCCGATCCTGCCGGTTTCGACGCGGTGGTGATGGCGGTCGACCATCGCGCCTATCGCAGCCTCGATTTCCCGGCGTGGCTGGGGGCGGCGCGACCGCTGATCTTCGACGCCAACCGCGTGCTGAGCGCCGCGCAGCGGGCGAGCCTCGCCGCGATCGGCGCGCCGCTCGCCAGTATCGGCAGGGGAGACGACCGATGACCCACGTTCTGATTACCGGCGGCGGCGGCTTCATCGGCCTGCATCTGGCGCGGCACCTGCTGGCGCAAGGCGCGCGCGTCACCCTCACCGACAACTTCTCGCGCGGCGTTCGCGACGCCGACTTCGCCGCCGTGCTCGCCCACCCCAACGCCGAAATACGGGTCGGCGACCTGCTCGATCCCTCCACTTGGGCGGCGCTGCCGCAGGACGTGACGCGGGTGTTCCACTTCGCCGCGATCCTCGGCGTGCAGAACGTGCTCAACCGCGCCTACGAAGTGCTGCGCGACAACCTCGCCCTCACCGTCAACGCCCTCGCCTATGCCCGAACCCTGCCGAAGTTGTCGCGCTTCGTCTTCGCCTCGACCAGCGAGGTCTACGCCGGAACCCTGGCCGCCCACGGCCTCGCTTTCCCCACCCCCGAGGACACGCCGCTCACCGTCTCCGCCCTCGACCACCCGCGCACCTCCTACATGCTGTCGAAGATCTACGGCGAGGCGCTGTGCCAGCAGGCCAAGCTGCCGTTCACCATCGTCCGGCCACACAACGTCTACGGCCCGCGCATGGGGATGGCGCACGTCGTGCCGGAACTCCTGAAGAAGGCATGGGCCCAGCCCGACGGCGGCAGCCTCGAAATCTTCTCGCCCGAGCATCGCCGCACCTTCTGCTACGTCGACGACGCGGCGGCGATGATCGCCGCGATCTCCGCCGCGCCGGACGGCCTGAACCGGGTGTTCAACGTCGGCGTCGAGAGCCCCGAGGTCTCGATCCGCGAACTCGGAACCCTGATCGCCGCCTGCATCGGCAAGCGCCTTATCCTGGCGGAGGGCGAAACCACGCCCGGCTCGCCGTCGCGCCGCTGCCCCGACATCCGCCGCATCGTCGCCGCGACCGGGGTTTCGCCGATGGTCGGCCTCGCTGAAGGCCTGGCGCGCACCCGCGACTGGTACTGCCGCACCGGCTTCGCCGCCGAAGGAGCCGCGCGATGATCCCGCTCGCGGTGCCCGATCTCTCCGGCAACGAGGCGCGCTATCTCGCCGAGTGCGTCAGCAGCACCTTCGTCTCGTCGGTCGGCCCGTTCGTCACCCGCTTCGAGGAGATGACCGCGGCGGCGAGCGGCGCGGCGCACGCGGTCGCCACCGCCTCGGGCACCGCCGGGCTGCACCTCGCCCTCACCGCCCTCGGCGTCGGGCGGGACGATCTGGTGATCGTGCCCGCTCTCAGCTTCATCGCCACCGCCAATGCCGTCGCCTACTGCGGCGCGAGCCCGTGGTTCGTCGACATCGAGACGGAGCGCTGGGGGCTCTCGCCGCTCCGTCTCGCCGAAGCCTTGCGCGCCCACGCCCGCCGCGACGCCGACGGCACGCTCCGCCACGTCGCCAGCGGACGCCGCGTCGCCGCGATCCTGCCGGTGCACACCCTCGGCTGCCCCGCCGACATGGACGCCATCGTCGCCGTCGCACGGGAGCACCGCCTGCCGGTCCTCGCCGACGCCGCCGCCGCGCTCGGCGCGACCGACCATGGCCGACCGGTGGCGTGCCTGGGCGCGGAGCTCTCGGTGTTCTCGTTCAACGGCAACAAGACGATGACCGCGGGCGGCGGCGGCATGGTGGTCGGCGACGACGCGGCGCTGCTCGCCCACGCCCGCCATCTCTCCACCACCGCGCGGGTCGGGGCCGACTACACCCACGACGCGGTCGGCTTCAACTATCGCCTCACCAACCTCCAGGCCGCCGTCGGCTGCGCCCAGATGGAGCGCCGCGACGCACTCGTGAGCCGCAAGCGCGAGATCGCCGCCGCCTATGCCGAGGCGTTCGCCGACCTGCCGGGCGTCGGCGGCTTCCCCGCACCCGCCGGGGTCGAGAGCGCCTGCTGGTTTTCCGGCTTCACCCTCGACGCGGCGCGCGCGGCACTCCTGCCCGCGCTCCGCGAAGCCTGGCGCGCGGCGGGCTTCGACGCCCGACCGTTCTGGAAACCCCTGCACCTGCAACCGCCCTACGCCGACGCCCCGCGCGAGGCCGCGCCGGTGGCGGAAGACCTGTGGCGGCGGATCGTCACCCTGCCGTGCTCGACCAACCTCACCGCGACGGAGCAGGCGACGGTGGTCGCGGCGGTGCGCGAAACCCTCGCGGCGGAAGGAGCCAGCCGATGACCGCGCGCCCGACCCGCGTCTGCGTCGTCACCGGCACCCGCGCCGAATACGGGCTGCTCCGCCCGGTGATGCGCCTGATCCAGGCGTCGCCGCGCCTTTCGCTCGTCACGGCGGTCACCGGCATGCACCTCGCTGCGCAGTTCGGCGAGACTTGGCGCGAGATCGCGGCGGACGGCTTCGCCATCGACGCGCGGGTCGACATGCTGCTCGCCTCCGACACCCCGGAAGCGGTGACCAAGTCCCTCGGCCTCGCGACGATCTCGTTCGCCGAAGCCTTCGCGCGCCTCGCGCCCGACGTGGTGATGCTGCTCGGCGACCGTTTCGAGCTCCTCGCCGCCGCCCAGGCGGCGCTGATCGCGCGCATCCCGGTGGCCCACATTTCCGGCGGCGACCGCACCGAAGGCGCGATGGACGAGGCGATCCGCCACGCGATCACGAAAATGTCGCACCTCCACTTCGTCACCAACGTCGAAGCGGCGCGGCGCGTCCGCCAACTCGGCGAGGACCCGGCGCGGATCGTCCACTCCGGCAATCCCGGCCTCGACGACCTCGCGGCGATGTCCCTGCTGAGCCGCGCCGAGGTCGAGAGCCGCCTCGGCCTGCCGCTCGGCAAGCCGACCTTCCTCGTCACCTTCCATCCGGTCACCCTCGACGAAGCGCCCGCCGCCGAACCCTTCGCCGAACTCCTCGCGGCGCTCGACCGCTTCCCCGAGGCGTCGCTGGTGTTCACCTATCCCAACGCCGACACCTTCGGCCAGGCGATCATCCGCGACATGGAGGCCTATGTCGCCCGCCGCGCCAACGCGGTGGCGCGCCGCTCCCTGGGCCAGTTGCTCTACTGGAGCGTGATGGCCGCCTGCGACGCGGTGATCGGCAATTCGTCGAGCGGCCTGCTCGAAGCGCCGAGCCTCGGCAAGCCCTGCGTCAACATCGGCGACCGCCAGCGCGGCCGGATGCGCGCCGCCACCACCCTCGACTGCCCGCCCACGCGCGACGCGATCGCGGCGGCGATCGCAGCGGCGCTCGGCCTCGACTGCCGCGGCACGGTCAATCCCTACGGCAAGGGCGACGCGGCGAAGATCATCGTCGAGAGTCTCGAAGCTCTTGCCGATCCGCGTGCGCTGCTGAAAAAGACCTTCCACGATCTGGAGGCCGCGCCATGAGCGTCCGGATCATCGCGGAAATCGGCGTCAACCATAACGGCAGCCTGGACCGCGCCCTCGCGATGGTCGACGCGGCGGCGGACTGCGGCGCCGACGCGGCGAAGATCCAGACCTTCGACCCCACCGCCCTCGCCACGCCCGACGCGGGCAAGGCCGCCTACCAGGAACGCAACGCCCCCGGGGCGGAAAGCCAGCGTGAGATGCTCGCGGCGCTCCGCCTCGACCGCGCCGCGCACGCGGCGATCCGCGACCGCTGCGCCGCGCGCGGCCTCGCCTTCCTCTCCACGCCGTTCGACGCCGGGAGCCTCGACTTGCTCCTCGACCTCGGCGTCGGCGAGATCAAGGTTTCCTCGGGCGACCTCACCAACGGACCGCTTCTGCTCGCCATCGCGCGCAGTGGCCGGGATATCCTGCTCTCCACCGGCATGGCAACGTTGGCCGAGGTCGAGGATGCGCTCGCGGTGATCGCCTTCGGCATCGCCGCGCCCGCCGACACGCCACCCTCGCGCGCCGCGTTCCGCCGCGTCTACGCCGATCCCAGGGCGCGCGTGGCGCTTGCGGCGAAGACGACGTTGCTGCACTGCGTCACCGAGTACCCGGCTCCGGCGGAGGCGATCAACCTCCGCGCCCTCGACACCATGGCCGCCGCGTTCGGCCTGCCGGTCGGCTACTCCGACCACACCGACGGCATCGCCGTCGCGGTCGCCGCCGCCGCGCGCGGCGCGTGCGTGATCGAGAAGCACTTCACCCTCGACCGCGGCTTGCCCGGCCCCGACCATCGCGCTTCCCTCGAACCTGAGGGGCTCACGGCGATGGTCGCGGCGATCCGCGAGGTCGAGGCGGCGCTCGGCGACGGCGGCAAGGTTCCCGCCGCATGCGAAGCCGCCAACGCCCAGGTGGCGCGCAAAAGCTTGGTGGCGGCGCGCGACGTCGCCGCCGGTCAGCGCCTCGCCGCCGCCGACATCGCGGCGATGCGCCCCGGCGACGGGCGCTCGCCGATGGACTACTGGGATTTGCTGGGCAGCGTCGTTCCGGAAGGGAAATCCCGCTATGACCGATTCTGAGATCGTCCTGATCGGCGCGGGGGGCCACGCCAAGGTGGTATGCGACAGCCTCGCGCGCGGCGGCCAAACGGTTTCCGCCTACGTCGACGCCAAGGCCTCGGACTGGCTGGCGGCGCGCCACGTCGCCGAAGCGGCGTTCGCGCCCTCCGGCAAAGCCGTCGTGATTGCCTTTGCCGGGGCGAAACCCGCAGACCTTGCACGACGCCTCGCACTCGGCCGCGCGTATGTCGCGGCGGGGGCGCAACTGCCGCCGGTGATCGACCCGACCGCGATCGTCAGCCCCTCCGCGACCATCGAGGCCGGGGCGCAAGTGCTCGCCGGGGCCATCGTCAATGCCGCCGCACGGATCGGCTTCTGCGCCATCGTCAACACCGGCGCGGTGGTCGAGCACGACGCCCGCGTCGGTGCGGGCAGCCATGTCGCGCCGCGGGCCGTGGTGCTGGGCGGCGGCACGGTCGGCGAGGCGGCGCTGATCGGCGCGGCAAGCGTCGTATTGCCCTTCACCCATGTCGCCGACGGAGCGCTGGTGCGTGCCAACGGCGTTTCCGGAACCCCATAGCCCGACCGCCAGGAAAGCGCGAAGCCATGAGCCTCTACCCCGCCCCCAAGCCGATCGACCTTTCCGCCTTCGCTCCGGGCGCGACCGCACCGGCGGCGCTGTATGGACTGCCGCCGGTGGTCGAATACTGCTCGCGCTGCGTGATCTCCAACCAGCGCCCGAACTCGACGGTCGAATACCAGCACAACGCGCAGTCGCGGAAACAGACGATCCACTTCGACGCCCACGGCGTCTGCGACGCCTGCCGCCTCGCGGAGATGAAGGAAACCAGCATCGACTGGAGCGAGCGCCGCCGCGCCCTCGCCGAACTCTGCGACGCCCACCGCAGCACCGACGGATCCTACGACTGCCTGGTGCCGGGCTCGGGCGGCAAGGACAGCTTCTTCGCCGCGCACGTGCTGAAGCACGAGTTCGGCATGCACCCGCTCACCGTCACCTGGGCGCCGCACATGATCACGCCGTGGGGCTGGCGGAACTTCCAGGCATGGATCCACGCCGGATTCGACAACTACCTCTGCACCCCGAACGGCCGCGTCCACCGCCTCCTCACCCGCCTCGCGGTGGAGAACCTGTTCCATCCGTTCCAGCCGTTCATGATCGGGCAGAAGGCGCTCGCGCCGCGCCTCGCGGCGACCTTCGGCATCCCGCTGGTGTTCTTCGGCGAAAACGAAGCGGAATACGGCAACCCGATCGAGGATTCGCTCTCCGCGCGCCGCCACGGCAAGTTCTTTTCGGGCGGCGGCGAGGATATCTACCTCGGCGGCGTCTCGATTGCCGATCTCAAGTCGGAATTCGGCCTCACCACCGCCGACCTCACCCCCTACATGCCCGCCGATCCGGCAGCGCTCGACCGGCACGGGATCGAGGTGCACTACCTCGGCTACTACCTCAAGTGGCACCCTCAGAGCTGCTACTACTACGCCGTCGAGCACGGCGGCTTCGAGGCTTCGCCGGAGCGCACGCCCGGCACCTACAGCAAGTACAACAGCATCGACGACAAGATCGACGACCTGCACTACTACACCACCTACATCAAGTTCGGCATCGGTCGCGCCACCTACGACGCGGCGCAGGAAATCCGCTCGCGCGACATCACCCGCGAGGAAGGCGTCGCCCTGGTGCGCCGCTTCGACGGCGAGTTCCCGGAACGCTTCTTCGACGAAATCCTCGCCTACCTGAGCCTGCCGGAGGCCGAGTTCCCGGTCGCATCCAAGCTCTTCGAGCGTCCGATCCTCGACCGCGCCGACTTTGCCAACCTCACCGACCGCTTCCGTTCCCCCCACCTTTGGCAGCAGCGCGACGGCGCGTGGTCGCTGCGCCGGACGGTGGCGGACGCCCCCGCAGGAGCCTGACACCATGGCCAACCGCATCCTCCTGGTGCTCAACAAGGTCGACCGCGAAACCGTGCTGATGGAGCGCATCGCCGCAGCGATTCGCCGCAGCGATCCCGCCGCCAAGGTCGAGATCATGCACCGCATGGCGAACGGCTTCGTCAAACTTGCGGTACAGTTCCGGCCGACCGCGATCCTCACCTTCCCGATGACCGGCGAAGGGCTCAGCCTGCCCTACCTGATCATCAAGAACATCACCAACTGCCGCATCATCTGCCTGCGCACCGAAGGCATCATGAACTACGCCGAGAAGATCGACCGCGATCTTCACACCGGCTACGACGCCTACCGCTACCCGCTCGTCGACCTCGAACTCTTCTGGGGGCCGGGGATGGCGGAGATGGTCGGCCCGGCGCTGGTCGCCGCAGGTAAGCTCGCGTCGATGGAGCAGACCCGGATCGTCGGCTACAACCGCCTCGAACCCTACTTCGACGCCACCCTCGCGGAGCGCGACGACAGCGAGCCGGTGCTGCGGGTGTTGAAGGGGCTGGACCGCAACACCGTGGTGATGGCGGTGACCGGCTTCCACTTCGCCGATTACACCGAAACCGACATTTTCAACGCCCGCGACCTCGACGCCGCCAACAACCTGCCGGTGTTGTTGAAGGAAGTGGAGGCCTGCGCCCGCCTCCGCGCCGACTACGCGGCGGCCATCGCCACCGCCGCGCGCGCCAACCCCGAGGCCGCCTTCGTCGTCAAGACCCATCCGCTCGAAACCAACGCCAAGCCCTACGACGAAGCCTTTGCCGGGCTCGGCAACGTCTTCGTCGTCCGCCAGCCGATCCCCGCGGAATATCTGATCTCGAAGGCGGGCCTGCTGTTGCATTACGGCTCCACCTGCCTGGTGGACGCCGTGCTGTCGCGAATTCCCTCGGTCCACGTCAAAAGCGAGCACACCGAGATCTACTTCCGCGACTTCTCGCGCGAGTCGAGCTTCCTGATCACCCCCGACGAAGTCCCCGCGCTGATATCCCGGCATCTCGCGTCACCGCTGCCGTTCGAGCTGACCTCCGGCATGCGGCGGGACCTGATGACCGACTTCGCCGTCGACCTCGACCGCCCCTATCACCCGTCGCAGACGATCGCGGAGATTCTTCTCGACCCGACCCCCGCGATTCCCCTCTCGCCCGAGGATCCGTTCGTCGCGCGGGCGATGGACCTGTTCTACAGCAATGCCGACCTCACCTCCGCCTCCACCTATGCCTAGCCGCGCCGCGCGTCCGACCGCCTCCGACGCCAAGGAGTTTTCCCGATGATCGACCTGCGCAATGTCTCCGCGTTCGACCTCTCCCACATGCTGGTCTCCGGCCACGCCGACGTCTCGTTCTCGCAGGAGGGCGAGGACAAGATCCTCTGCCGCCTCTTCGAACACCAGAACCAGGGCTTCTACGTCGACGTCGGCGCGCATCATCCGTTGCGCTTCTCGAACACCGCCGCCCTCTATTGCCGCGGTTGGCGTGGCATCAACATCGACGCCACGCCGGGCAGCATGGAATCGTTCGAGCGGGTCCGCCCGCGCGACGTCAACATCGAATGCTGCGTCACCGAGGACGGCTCCGACGTCGTCTTCGACCTCTATAACGAACCGGCGCTCAACAGCACCCGCAGCGAGCGCGCGGCAACGATGCCCGCCGAGTTCCGCGTCGTGCAGCGCAAGATCCTGCGCTCGAGGCGTCTCGACGACATCCTCGCCGAGCACATGCCCGCCGACACCTCCCTCGACCTCCTCAGCATCGACGTCGAGGGAGCCGACCTGGAAGTGCTGCGGTCGCACGACTGGGCGCGCCACCGCCCGCGCGCCCTGGTTGTCGAGGACGGCAGCTTCGACATCGAGAACCCTTCGGCGAGCCCGATGCACGCCTTTCTCTGCGAACAGGGCATGCGCTGGTTTGCCAAGCTCTACAACTCCCTGATCTACCTCACGCCCGGGGCGTTCCGCGGGCGCTGAGGAGTTCGAAAGATCGCCTCAAGTCATAAGGCATTCTTTCAGACTTTCGCGTCATGATGGCATCGGGAGAAACCCGAACGAGAGGCCCGGCGAGCTCATGAAGCATGATGTCCCCGAGTTGGCGCCCAATACGCCTGCCAAGCACCGCGAGCCGTGGCGCGAGCTGCGCGTGCCACCCGAGATGAGCGTGCGCGAGGTGATGCGCACCATAGAACGCGGCCAGCGCCAGATCGCGCTCGTCGCAACCGACGACGGACGCCTGCTCGGCACCATCACCGACGGCGACATTCGACGGGCCCTGCTCAGCGGCACGGGCCTGGACGGCCATGCCGCCGATATCATGAACGACCACCCCCACGTCACCCACGACACCGACACCGACGCCCGACGCCATCACCTGCTGCGCGCCGCCGGCGTGCGCTGCCTGCCGGTGGTCGACCGCGAAGGGCGCGTCATCGGCCTGTTCGACGGCGCATGGCAGCGCCGCCCACGCGGCAACACCGTGGTCCTGATGGCGGGCGGCATGGGGCAGCGCCTGCGCCCGCTGACCGACACCTGTCCGAAGCCGCTCCTGCAAATCGGCGGTCGACCGATTCTCGAAACCATCATCGCCAACATCATCGAAAGCGGGCTCTGGGACATCAAGATCTCGATCAACTACCGCGGCGCGATGATCCGCGACCATTTCGGCTCCGGCGAAGGCCTCGACGTGGCGATCGACTACCTTTACGAAGACACGCCGCTCGGAACCGCGGGGGCGCTCGGCCGCCTGCCGCAAACCCCGGACAAGCCCATCCTGGTGATGAACGGCGACGTGCTGACCAAGCTCGACTGCGGCTCGCTGCTCGACTTCCACGCCACCCACGACGCGCCGGTCACGGTGTGCGTCGCCGAGCACTTCTACACCCTGCCCTACGGCGTGATGGAGGTGGAGAACTCCCGCCTCACCTCGATCCGGGAGAAACCGACGCAGCGCGCTTTCGTCAACGCCGGCATATACGTGGTGGATCCGGAAATCTGCACCTGGTGCACCGGTCGCATCGACATGACCGACATTCTCGCGCGCCTCTGCGACGAAGGCCGCGCCCCCGCCGTCTTCCCGATCCACGAATACTGGGCCGACATCGGGCGGATGGAGGATTTTCACCGCGTCACCGCACAGTTTCCGGAGGTTTTCCGGTGAGCACGACATCCTTGGGAACGGAGGCAGCGCTGCTGCCGCGCACGTTCCAGATCGAGACCATCCTCGGCTGCAACCTCAGGTGTCCAGACTGCGCCGTCGGCGGCGGCATCATCCCGCGCCGCAAAGGACGCTGGACCTTCGACACGTTCAAGACGATCGCCGACAAGATCGAACCCTACTGCGAGTACCTCTACCTCCACATCTGGGGCGAGCCGCTGCTCAACACCGACATCGTCGAGATCATCTCCTACGCCTCGCGCTTCACCGCCACCAACATCAGCACCAACGGCAACAACATGACGCCGATGCTGGCGAAGCAATTGGTCCTCTCCGGCCTCACCGACTGCATCGTGTCGATCGACGGCGTCAGCCAGGAGGTCTACGGCAAGTACCGGATCAACGGAAAAGTCCAAAAGGCGCTCGACTCCCTTCGCATGCTGCAAACCTGGAACCAGATGTTCGGCCACCCGGTCAACGTCATTCCGCAATTCATCGTCTTCGAGCACAACCGGCACGAGATGGAAGCCTTCGCCGGAATCTGCGCCGAGCTCGGTCTGCGCCCCGTATTCAAGGCCCCCTATTTTCGTGCCGACAGCGCGTTCTCCCCCACCGACATGGCCGCCTTCGTCCGTCCCAAGCAGGCCGACCCGGAACACCGCCGCATCAACATGAGCGCCTGCGCCAACGGTCGCGAGGTGTTTACCGTGCTCCTCGACGGCCAGGTCGTCGCCTGCTGCCACGATCACGCGGGCGACAGCAATTTCGGCAACCTCTTCAACCAGGACCTTCTCGAAATCTGGCACAGCGAGAAATACGCCCGCTTCCGCGCCGATCTGCGCGAGGGTCGCGCCTGGGACTACTGCCTCGACACCTGCCTGACGTTCTGACCCACCTCCCGGTAAATTCCTCCTCCAGAGGGCGGCAGATCTTGCCGCCCTCTCGCGTTTCCGCCGCCGGGTGCGCCGGGCTCGGGGTTTTTCAATCGCGTTTCCAAGGCGTTGCGAAGGCGCTTCGGATTGGCCCGGGGATTGCTGGAAGAGTCTCGCGAAACCACTATCCGCAAGAGGACGGTCATGGACCTTACCGCGCTGCTCGCCCAGAAATCCGCCGACAAGGCTGCGGCCACCACCGCGACCCGTACGTCGGCTGCGAAAGGATTCTCCGACGCGCTCGCTTCCGCCCGTGGCAAGGTCGGAGCCGGCGACGCCGTCGGCGCGCTCGGCACCCTCTTCAGCGAACAGGTCGCCGCGACCAAGGATGCGAGCGCCGCCGCCGAGCGCGCCGAGCGTCCGAAGGCGAAGGATCGCGCCGACGCCGCCACCGCGCCGGACAAGCGCGCCGCGCGCACCCGCAGCGCCGACGACGACGCCAAGGCCGACGACGAAGTCAGCGCCAAGCCCGACGCGGCCCCGGTCGAGGACAAGCCGGTCGAGAAGACCGCCGAGGCGCAGCCGAAAGACACGCGCGACGAGACCGTCGCCCAGCCCGAGGCCGCCGTCGCGCAAGCCCCGCAGGACACCGCCACCGCTCCGGCGGCACAGGCCGCCGCCCCGGTCACCGACGCGGAGTCCGCGGCGCAGCAGCAGCTCGCGGCGATGACCGATCCGCTGGTCCAGGCCAACGTGGAAGCCGCCGCCGAAGCCGCCGCCCAGCCGGTCGCCGCCGCCCAGCCGACGCAGGCCAAGGCCCCCGCCGCCGCCCAGGCCGCGCCCCAGGCTGCCCAGCCCGCGCAACAGCAGGCCGCCGCCCAGACCGCGCAGCCGACGCAGCAAGCCGCCGCCCAGCCGCAGGCCGAGGTTCCGGCGCAGGCGCAGCAGGCCGCCGCCGATCCGCTCGCCCGTGCCCAGGCCGCCGACATGGCGGGCAAGCTCGACGCGGGCGACAAGGTCGCGGTGACGGTCGCGGTCAACACCCGCGCCGCCGCCCAGGCGGAGACCCAGGCGGCCCAGCCGCAGGACGCCGCGCCCAAGACCGCGCAGCCGGTGCAGACCGCCCAGGCGGTGAGCGCCGCCGCGTCCTCCACCGACGGCGACGCCGGTCGCGGCCAGCAGCAGGCGACCGGCTCCGGCGCGCAGGCCGCCCAGGCCGCGCCCGTCCCGGCAGCCGCCGCCCAGACCGCCGCCAATCCGCAGGCGAGCTTCCAGCAGATCGCCGCCGCGCAGGCCGCGCAGACCGCCCAGGCGACGCAGCAGTCCGGCACGCAGCAGGCCGCCGCGGCCCAGGCGA
>JADHEE010000210.1_pt1 | contig 29284 bp, 25 predicted proteins | sample 8952401 | NCBI WGS metagenome assembly JADHEE01 (sample SAMN16124438, study PRJNA663242) | bioreactor sludge metagenome | isolation source: sludge (ammonium) | place: India:Bengaluru | collected 2019-02-28 | reverse complement strand
AGGACAGCATCATTATGGATGCCGCCACCCGCCGTAATCTGGAGATCACCCAGAACCTGGCCGGTGGCGTCGAAAATACTCTTGCCTCGGTGCTCGACAGCACCGTCACCCCGATGGGCAGCCGAATGCTGAAACGCTGGCTGCATATGCCGGTTCGTGACATCGCCACCCTCACCGGACGCCAGCAGACCATTGGTGCCCTGCAGGACCGATACAGCGAACTGCAACCGGTGTTACGCCAGGTGGGTGATCTGGAGCGTATTCTGGCGCGTCTGGCGCTGCGCACCGCACGCCCGCGCGATCTCGCCCGGATGCGCCACGCATTCCAGCAGTTGCCTGAACTACGCAGCCAACTGGCAGAGATCGACAGCGCGCCGGTGCAGAAGCTACGCGACGCGATGGGCGAATTCAGCGAACTGCGCGAACTGCTGGAAAACGCCATTATTGAATCCCCGCCTGTGCTGGTACGCGACGGCGGCGTCATCGCTCCGGGGTACAACGAGGAGCTGGACGAGTGGCGAGCACTGGCCGACGGCGCAACAGATTATCTCGATAAGCTGGAGATCCGCGAACGTGAGCGGCTCGGGCTGGACACCCTGAAGGTGGGTTACAACGCGGTACACGGCTACTTCATTCAAATCAGCCGCGGGCAGAGCCACCTGGCGCCCATCCACTATGTGCGCCGCCAGACGCTGAAAAACGCCGAGCGTTACATTATTCCTGAGCTGAAAGAGTACGAAGACAAAGTGCTCACCTCGAAGGGCAAAGCCCTGGCACTGGAAAAACAACTGTATGACGCTCTCTTCGATATGCTGATGCCGCACCTGGCAGATCTGCAGCAGAGCGCGACTGCATTGGCCGAGCTGGATGTGCTGGTTAACCTGGCGGAACGCGCCGAAACGCTGAACTACTGCTGCCCGACCTTTAGCGATAAACCTGGCGTACGCATTACTGAAGGCCGTCACCCGGTGGTTGAGCAGGTATTGAATGAGCCGTTCATCGCGAACCCGCTGAACCTGTCACCGCAGCGGCGCATGCTGATCATTACCGGGCCGAACATGGGCGGTAAAAGTACCTATATGCGCCAGACGGCGCTGATTGCCCTGCTGGCCTATATCGGCAGCTACGTTCCGGCACAAAAAGTAGAGATTGGCCCCATCGACCGTATCTTTACCCGCGTGGGTGCGGCGGACGATCTGGCGAGCGGTCGTTCAACCTTTATGGTGGAGATGACCGAAACCGCCAACATTCTGCACAACGCCACGGAGTACAGCCTGGTGCTGATGGATGAGATTGGCCGCGGAACCTCTACCTATGACGGCCTGTCGCTGGCGTGGGCGTGTGCCGAAAGCCTGGCCAATAAAATCAAAGCCCTGACCCTGTTTGCTACCCACTACTTCGAGCTGACCCAACTGCCGGAGAAGATGGAGGGCGTGGCAAACGTGCATCTGGATGCGCTGGAGCACGGGGATACCATCGCCTTTATGCACAGCGTGCAGGATGGCGCGGCGAGCAAAAGCTACGGTCTGGCCGTGGCTGCGCTGGCGGGGGTGCCGAAAGAGGTGATCAAGCGCGCACGTCAGAAGCTGCGCGAGCTGGAAAGCCTGGCGCCAAACGCGGCTGCGACCCAGGTAGACGGGACGCAGATGTCATTGCTGGTGCCAGCCGAAGAGACCTCCCCGGCGCTGGAAGCGCTGGAGAATCTTGACCCGGATACTCTGTCGCCGCGTCAGGCGCTGGAGTGGATCTATCGTTTGAAGAATCTGGTATAAGTCCGACACGCCCGGCGGCGCTACGCTTGCCGGGCCTGCGTGAGCTGTGATGAACATCGCCGGTGACTAAATTCATCCGCCACTTAAGGGTAAAGGAGAAAGAATGACCTGCTATGAAACAGAAATTATTGATGCTCACATCGCGTTAGAAAACTGGTTAGGCCTGGGTGAAGGCAATCTCGCCCCCCTGCTCGCCCGTTTTCGTCAGGACTTCCTGATGATCGCGCCAACAGGCGCACATCTGGATCATCCCGCACTGGCGCGTTTCCTTGAGGCTCAGCGCGGCAGCCGTCCGGGGCTGAAGATCGTGATTGATGAATTAAAGACGTTACAAACCTGGGACAACGGCGCAGTACTTCACTACCGCGAAACGCAAACCCGCCCCGATCAGCCGGTCAATGTGCGCTGGTCTAGTGCGGTACTGAATCAGGAAGGCGATACCATAACCTGGCGTCTGCTGCACGAAACCACGCAGCCTTAACCAAAGAAAAAGGCCCGTCGAGAGACGGGCCTTTTTTGGATGAAAAGTTGCTTACTCACGGAACAGCGCTTCGATATTCAGCCCCTGGCCCTGCAGGATTTCACGCAGGCGACGCAGACCTTCTACCTGAATCTGACGAACACGTTCACGGGTCAGGCCGATTTCACGACCGACGTCTTCCAGTGTCGCAGCTTCATACCCCAGCAGACCGAAACGACGTGCCAGCACTTCACGCTGTTTGGCGTTCAGTTCGAACAGCCATTTGACGATGCTCTGTTTCATATCATCGTCCTGCGTGGTGTCTTCCGGACCGTTGTCTTTTTCATCGGCCAGGATGTCCAGCAGCGCTTTTTCGGAGTCGCCACCCAGCGGGGTGTCAACGGAGGTAATGCGCTCGTTGAGACGCAGCATACGGCTAACGTCATCAACCGGTTTATCGAGTTGCTCGGCAATCTCTTCTGCGCTTGGCTCGTGGTCCAGTTTATGGGACAACTCGCGTGCGGTACGCAGATAAACGTTCAACTCTTTGACGATGTGAATCGGCAGGCGGATCGTACGGGTCTGGTTCATAATAGCCCGTTCGATGGTCTGACGAATCCACCAGGTCGCGTAGGTTGAGAAACGGAACCCGCGTTCCGGGTCAAACTTCTCAACTGCGCGGATGAGACCTAAGTTGCCCTCTTCAATCAGATCCAGCAGAGCCAGACCACGATTGCCGTAACGGCGGGCAATTTTCACGACCAGTCGCAGGTTACTTTCAATCATGCGACGACGCGAGGCTACATCACCACGCAAAGCACGACGTGCGAAATAGACTTCTTCTTCGGCCGTTAGCAGTGGGGAGTAACCAATCTCCCCAAGGTAAAGCTGAGTCGCGTCCAGTACACGCTGTGTGGCACCCTGCGATAACAGCTCTTCTTCAGCCAAATCGTTATCACTGGGTTCCTCTTCTACTAAGGCTTTTTCGTCAAAAGCCTCTACTCCGTTCTCATCAAATTCCGCGTCTTCATTTAAATCATGAACTTTCAGCGTATTCTGACTCATAAAGGTGGCTCCTACCCGTGATCCCTGACCGAGACAACCGAAGTGGTATGTCCCGCCAAATTATCGCTGCGGTAAATATTGCAGCGGGTTTACGGATTTCCCCTTGTAACGAATTTCAAAATGCAAGCGTGTAGAACTGGTTCCGGTGCTACCCATGGTAGCTATTTTTTGCCCCGCCTTAACTTCTTGTTGTTCCCGGACCAGCATCGTATCGTTATGGGCGTAGGCACTCAGGTAATCATCGTTGTGTTTTATGATAATAAGATTACCGTAACCTCGCAGAGCGTTACCGGCATATACCACGCGTCCATCTGCGGTCGCGATAATAGCCTGTCCCTTACTTCCTGCGATATCGACACCTTTATTTCCCCCCTCGGAGGAAGAAAAGTTCTCGATGACCTTGCCTTCAGTCGGCCAGCGCCATGAAGAGATTGGCGAGCTGGACGTCATACTGCTGGCAACGGGCACGGTAGAGCTAACGACAGGTGCCGTAACGGGCGCTGTGACAACAGCCGCAGACCCTTTGTTGTTCGGCAACATCTTGTTAGCACTCTGTTCACCTGAATCCTCAGAATACGTAATTGTCGGTTGCGACGCAACCACTGTGCTTGATTTTTGCGCAGGCGTCACACTGTTATTTTGCGCCGTTACGTCAGCCACCGACACGGTATTGCCAGGCGTTAACGGTGCGCCAGTGTTATTGCCTACCTGTAGCGTTTGGCCAACTTCCAGACCATACGGGGCCTGAACGTTATTTCGCTGCGCAAGATCACGGAAATCGTTCCCGGTGATCCAGGCAATATAGAATAAAGTATCGCCGCGTTTTACCCTGTACGTACTGCCGCCGGTATAGCTCCCTTTCGGAATGTTCCCATACTTACGGTTATACACAATGCGGCCATTTTCCGTCTGGACAGGCTGATCCACTGGCTGAATCTGTACTGGCTGGGTAACCGGACGCTGAACAGGCTGAATTTGCGGTGTTTGTTGTGTTGTGGTGCCCATCTTAGGCGGAGGGGTGATCAGCATGCCGCCGGATGAACTGCCGGATCCGCTGTTGCCGCCAACGGAACTCACCGGCGCAGGGGCATTATTTGAGGATGTACAACCTGCCAGCCACAGTGAAACCAGTGACAGTGCCGCAACTCGGCTGATGGTGAATTTTGGGCTTCCCGCGCTCATTTATCCCCCAGGAATGTTTTTAGTTACCAGTGACTTAAAATTAACCGTAGTGTCACGCGCTTTTGCGCCACAACCATACGCTGAATTGGCCTGAATAACCCTGGAAAAATCCGAGTCTCAGGCGAGCTCTCCTTTTACCAGAGGCACAAAACGTACGGCTTCTACGGTATCGATGATGAACTCGTCGCCCCGTCGACGAACACGCTTTAACAGCTGATGTTCATCGCCCACCGGTAAAACGAGGATCCCGCCGTCATCCAGTTGCGCCATAAGCGCAGCCGGGATTTCCGGCGGTGCTGCCGTCACGATAATGGCATCAAAGGGGCCGCGTGCCTTCCAGCCCTGCCATCCATCCCCGTGACGGGTAGAAACATTATGTAAATCAAGCTGCTTCAGGCGACGACGCGCTTGCCACTGCAAGCCCTTAATACGCTCCACCGAGCAGACATGATGCACCAGATGCGCCAGAATGGCGGTCTGGTAACCTGACCCGGTGCCGATCTCCAGTACCCGCGAGTCCGGGGTCAGCTCCAGAAGTTCGGTCATTCGCGCCACCATATAGGGCTGCGAAATGGTTTGTCCCTGGCCTATCGGCAAGGCGACATTTTCCCAGGCTTTGTGCTCAAACGCCTCATCGACGAACTTTTCACGCGGCACCAGCGAGATGGCATTAAGTACATGCTCATCCGCAATACCCTGAGTGCGTAATTGATCCAGAAGGGTTTGTACACGTTTACTTACCATTGTGAGCTAACTCCGGCGCGATCCAGCCAGCCTGACACCACATCCTGCGCGTTATGCGCGGTCAAATCCACATGCAGAGGCGTGACGGAAACGTACCCTTCGTCCACCGCGGCGAAGTCGGTATCCGGTCCCGCATCGTGTTTTTCACCCGGTGGGCCAATCCAGTACAGGGTATTACCCCGTGGATCTTCCTGCGGAATCACTTTATCCGCCGGGTGGCGGCTACCGCAACGCGTTACGCGAATGCCTTTAATTTGGTCCAGCGGCAGGTCCGGGACGTTGATATTGAGGATTCGCCCGGTGCGCAGCGGCTCGCGGCTCAGCGCGCGCAAAATAGAGCAGGTCACCGCGGCAGCGGTGTCGTAATGCTGATGCCCGTTGAGCGATACCGCCAGCGCTGGGAAACCGAGGTGGCGTCCCTCCATGGCGGCTGCCACGGTGCCGGAATAGATCACATCATCGCCCAGATTGGGGCCGGCATTAATGCCGGAGACTACTACGTCCGGGCGCGGTCGCATCAGCGCATTGACGCCGAGAAAGACACAGTCCGTCGGAGTACCCATCTGTACGGCGATATCGCCGTTATCGAAAGTAAAGGTGCGAAGAGAGGACTCAAGGGTTAACGAGTTAGAAGCACCGCTGCGGTTACGATCGGGCGCCACGACCTGCACCTCAGCAAACTCTCGTAGCGCCTTGGCCAGCGTCTGAATGCCTGGCGCATGGATGCCGTCATCGTTACTCAGCAATATTCGCATAGTCACCCGAAGTGTTGATAAGTTCCCTGACAACACTGGTGGCAAAGCTACCTGCCGGCAGCCAGAAACGTAACTCGACGGTCACGTCATCCCACCAGTTCCAGCTCAACTGTTGCGGATAGAGCAGCATCGCCCGGCGTGCCGCTTCGACTTTTTCCCGCACCAGCAGAGAGCATAATTCTGTTTCATCGGCGATCGCCGTCTGCTCAGCCTGCAGCGCCTCGCCCTGCGGCCCCCATTCGCCGGTACCCGGCAGGGCCGCGGTGATCAGCAGGGTTTTCGCATTGACGCGGGCCTGCAAATCAGCCATTTCTTCGTCAGTGGCGACGAACCAGCTGCCGCGTCCCGCTAATTGTAGCGCATCGCCAACAACAACTTGATTCGCGTCTGTTTTTTTCAGACGCTCGCTTACGATTTGATTAAACAACGCACTGCGGGCTGCCGACAACCAAAAACTGCGTTTATTGCGGTCACGCACCGGGGCATTGCTTTGCGCCCAGCGCAGCGCGCCCTGCAAGTTACTGCCGCCAATACCAAAACGCTGGGCACCAAAATAGTTCGGCACGCCCTGCTCGCTGATGGCTTGCAGGCGTTTTTCGACGTCTTCGCGGTTGCTCACTTCACGCAGTACCAGCGTAAAAGCATTGCCCTTTAACGCGCCGAGGCGCAATTTGCGCTTGTGACGGGCGTATTCAAGTACTTTACAGCCCTCAAGCTGGAACTGGCTTAAATCCGGCATCCCATTACCCGGCACGCGGGCGCAGAGCCACTGCTCGGTCACAGCTTGTTTATCTTTCTGCCCGGCGAAGCTTACCTCACGGGCATGAATTTTCAGGAACTTAGCCAGCGCCTCGGCCACAAAACGGGTGTTACAGCCGTTTTTCAGGATCCGCACCAGAATGTGCTCGCCCTCGCCATCCGGCTCAAAGCCCAGATCTTCGATCACCACGAAATCTTCTGGATTGGCCTTTAGCAGGCCCGTGCCCTGTGGTTTACCGTGCAGGTACGTCAGGTTATCAAAGTCCGTCATTTGGCCGCCTTCACCAGCAGCGCCACGGCTTCACAGGCGATACCTTCGCCACGCCCGACAAAGCCGAGCTTTTCCGTGGTGGTGGCTTTGACATTAACGTCGTCCATGTGGCAACCGAGATCTTCGGCAATAAACACCCGCATCTGCGGGATATGCGGCAGCATTTTGGGTGCCTGGGCAATAATGGTCACATCCACGTTTCCGAGGGTATAGCCTTTGGCCTGAATACGACGCCAGGCTTCGCGCAGCAATTCGCGGCTGTCGGCGCCTTTGAAGGCCGGATCGGTGTCCGGGAACAGTTTGCCGATATCGCCCAGCGCCGCGGCACCGAGCAGCGCGTCGGTTAACGCGTGCAGAGCAACATCGCCATCAGAATGCGCGAGCAGTCCTTTTTCATAAGGGATGCGTACGCCGCCAATGATAATTGGGCCTTCACCGCCAAAGGCGTGTACGTCAAAACCATGTCCAATTCGCATTATGCCTTCTCCTGATGGGTCGAACGGGTAAGATAAAATTCTGCCAGCTGTAAATCTTCGGGGCGCGTCACTTTTATATTATCTGCGCGCCCTTCAATGAGTTCCGGGTGGAAGCCGCAGTACTCCAGCGCCGAGGCTTCGTCGGTAATGGTTGCGCCCTCGTTAAGCGCACGGGTTAAGCAGGCCTGCAACAACTCACGGGGGAAAAATTGTGGTGTAAGCGCATGCCAGAGATCAACGCGCTCCACCGTGTGGGCGATGGCCGGAAGCCCCGGCTCGCCGCGCTTCATGGTATCGCGTACCGGCGTGGCGAGAATGCCGCCGACGCGGCTGGTTTCGCTGATGGCCAGCAGCCGTGCCAGGTCGTCCTGATGCAGGCACGGACGCGCCGCGTCATGCACCAGCACCCACTGCGCTTCACCGGCGGCCTGAAGACCCGCCAACACCGAATCGGCGCGCTCTGCGCCACCATCCACAACGGTAACTTGCGGATGGCTGGCAAGCGGCAGCGCGGCAAAGCGGGCGTCGCCCGGGCTGATGGCGATAACGACCCGCGTCACGCGTGGGTTCGCCAGTAGCGCCGCCACGGTGTGCTCAAGGATGGTTTTATCACCAATTGAAAGGTACTGCTTGGGACATTCTGTCTGCATGCGCCGGCCAAACCCGGCGGCTGGCACAACGGCGCATACGTTCGAAAAAGTGACTGCCATGGCGTAATAATCCTGGGCCTGATTATCGGGTGTTTTGTACTGAGCCCTGGTTGCGTTTAGACGCATCCGGCACCAGACGATAGAAGGTTTCGCCCGGCTTAGTCATGCTGAGTTCGTTGCGCGCGCGCTCTTCAATGGCTTCTTGTCCGCCATTGAGATCGTCAATTTCCGCAAACAGCTGATCGTTTCGCGCTTTAAGTTTGCTGTTTGTTGCCTGCTGCGCCGTCACGTCATCGCTGACACGACTGTAATCGTGTAGACCGTTCTTACCGAACCACAGTGAATACTGAAGCCAGACCAACAAAGCCAGCAACAGCAGCGTAAGTTTACCCATCCTGCCCCCTGAAAAACGGCATCATCATCCCATAACTTTTCCCACGATTCTACATCGGGGCTACAGAGATGCCGCACCATTGCGGGCAAATGTACCACATTTTTTTTGCAGATTCGCGCAAGCCAACACCGTGTCACAGTTAGTGACGGTTTGAATTATGGCTGAACTTATCCCATGAGCCACAAAAATAACAGTCCGACCATCGCCACCACCGTCATCACGGTAGTAAATGAACTGTAGAGCAGCTTGCCGTTGAGCAGAGAGTGCAGCGCAATCCCGACCACTACAGCAACGGGCATCAGCGCCAGGAAGAAAGGCCAGGTATAGAGGAAAAAGAACAGCGTATTACTGCCGTAAAACAGGAACGGGATGCCCAGTGCCATCAGCCATGACGCGAAGCCGACAATCGCCCCAGGGAAAGACCAGGTCGTCTCGTCATTTGTCGATACCCTGTCCGACCCGGTGATAATGTAGTTTTCACTGTTTCGCATAGCTGATCCTGTGACCATGACATACCAATGGGGGGATCACCCCCCATCGATACTATCTCAGGATCTGATAATATCGCCCTGTCTGAGCAGGTCTAATAATTGGCTCACTAAATTTGTTACCAATTGTTGGCCTTCCAGATGAATTTCGGGCGCATCAGGGGTTTCATAAACTGCGTCAATACCGGTGAAATTTTTCAATTCACCCGCTCGGGCTTTTTTATACAGCCCTTTCGGATCGCGCTGCTCGCAGATCGCCAGCGGGGTATCAACAAAGACTTCGATAAAGCGGTTCTGGCCGACGCGCTCGCGCACGAACTGCCGCTCGGCACGGTGCGGCGAAATAAACGCCGTTAACACCACCAGCCCGGCATCGGCCATCAGGCTGGCCACTTCGCCCACCCGACGGATGTTCTCTTTACGATCCGCATCGCTAAAGCCCAAATCGCTGCACAGTCCGTGACGCACATTGTCGCCATCCAACAGATAGGTGCTGACCCCTAACTTATGCAGCGCCTCTTCCAGTGCGCCTGCGACGGTGGATTTACCGGAGCCAGAAAGCCCGGTAAACCACAGCACAACCCCACGGTGACCGTGGAGTTGTTCGCGATCGGCTACGGTGACCGGATGAGGATGCCAGACGACGTTCTCATCATGCTGCGCCATTACTTCCCTCCCAGCAGATCGCGTGCGCCCCAGTGCGGGAAGTGTTTGCGCACCAGCGCGTTCAGCTCCAGTTCAAAGGCGCTGAATTCTGACGGCACCACGCTAGCCTGTTCGTGCGGCTCGCGCACCATGCCAGCGCCCACGGTGACGTTGGTCAGGCGATCGATAATGATTAAGCCCCCGGTCACCGGGTTGTGCTGATACTGATCCAGCACCAGCGGTTCGTCGAAAGTGAAATCCACCAGACCAATGCCGTTCAGCGGGAGCGCATCCACGCTATGCTGCGCCAGATTGTTGATATCCACCTGATACTGAATGCCGTCCACACGGGCGCGGGTCTTCTTACCGGCGATTTTGATATCGTAGCTCTGGCCCGGGGTGAGGGGCTGTTCCGCCATCCACACCACATCAATAGCGGCGCTTTGCACCGCAGGCAACGTCCCCTGTGCATCCACCAGCAGGTCGCCGCGGCTGATATCGATTTCGTCTTTCAGCACCAGAGTGACGGCTTCGCCTGCCCCGGCTTCCTGCAGATCGCCATCAAAAGTCACGATGCGGGTAATCGCAGACTCTACGCCTGACGGCAACACTTTTACGCGCTGACCCACCTGGACGCTGCCGGAGGCAAGGGTGCCGGAGAAGCCACGGAAATCGAGGTTTGGGCGGTTAACGTACTGCACCGGGAAGCGCATCGGCTGCGTCTCAACGCTGCGCTGGATCTCAACCGTCTCTAACACTTCCAGCAGCGTCGGGCCGCTGTACCACGGCATGCTGGCGCTCTGGGAGGCCACGTTATCCCCTTCCAGCGCCGAGAGCGGCACGAAGCGAATGTCGAGGTTGCCCGGCAGCTGTTCGGCAAAGGTGAGATAGCTTTCGCGGATCTCGTTAAACGTCTCTTCGCTGAAGTTAACCAGGTCCATCTTGTTAACTGCCACCACCAGGTGTTTGATCCCCAGCAAGGTGGAGATAAAGCTGTGACGACGAGTCTGATCCAGCACCCCTTTACGGGCATCCATTAACAGGATTGCCAGATCGCAGGTTGAGGCACCGGTCGCCATATTACGGGTGTACTGCTCGTGCCCCGGGGTGTCGGCGATGATAAATTTGCGCTTCTCGGTGGAGAAATAGCGATAGGCCACGTCGATGGTGATGCCCTGCTCGCGCTCCGCCTGCAGGCCATCCACCAGCAGGGCCAGATCGAGCTTCTCGCCCTGGGTGCCGTGACGTTTGCTGTCGTTATGCAGAGATGAGAGCTGATCTTCATAGATCTGACGGGTATCGTGCAGCAGTCGGCCAATGAGCGTGCTTTTGCCGTCATCAACGCTGCCGCAGGTCAGAAAACGCAGCAGGCTTTTATGCTGTTGTGCGTGCAGGTAGGCTTCTACGCCGCCTTCATCCGCAATCTGTTGAGCAATAGTGGTATTCATGGCGGCTCCTTAGAAATAACCCTGACGTTTCTTCAGCTCCATCGAGCCTGCCTGGTCGCGGTCAATCACGCGCCCTTGTCGCTCGCTGGTGGTCGACACCAGCATCTCTTCAATGATCTCTGGCAGCGTCTGCGCGCTGGATTCCACCGCGCCGGTCAGCGGCCAGCAGCCGAGGGTACGAAAGCGCACCATCTGCTTTTTGATCACTTCGCCAGGCTGCAGATCGATACGATCGTCATCCACCATCATCAGCATACCGTCGCGCTCCAGCACCGGACGTTCTGCCGCCAGGTACAGAGGCACAATCTCGATATTTTCCAGATAGATGTACTGCCAGATATCCAGCTCGGTCCAGTTGGAGAGCGGGAAGACGCGAATGCTTTCGCCTTTGTTAATCTGGCCGTTGTAGTTGTGCCACAGCTCCGGGCGCTGGTTCTTCGGATCCCAGCGATGGAAGCGGTCGCGGAAGGAGTAGATACGCTCCTTGGCACGGGATTTCTCTTCATCACGGCGGGCGCCACCAAAGGCGGCATCAAAGCCGTATTTGTTCAGCGCCTGCTTCAACCCTTCGGTCTTCATGATGTCGGTGTGTTTCCCGCTGCCGTGCACGAACGGGTTAATGCCCATCGCCACCCCTTCCGGGTTTTTATGTACCAGCAGTTCACAGCCGTAGGCTTTGGCGGTGCGGTCACGGAACTCATACATCTCGCGGAATTTCCAGCCCGTATCCACGTGCAGCAGCGGGAATGGCAGCGTGCCCGGGTAGAAGGCTTTACGCGCCAGGTGGAGCATCACGCTGGAGTCTTTCCCGATGGAGTACATCATTACCGGATTAGCGAACTCGGCGGCCACTTCGCGGATAATATGAATACTTTCCGCTTCGAGTTGCCGCAGGTGAGTCAGTCGTTTTTGGTCCATAACCGTTCCTTAAGCCAAAGTCACTACAGAAGAACCAAAGCCTTCTGTGTCGGTAGTGTGTTGAAACCAGGCGAGCGTGCTGTGCAGCTGCACCACCTCTCCCACCACAATCAGGGCGGGCATCGGGGCGTCTTTCGCCAGGGTTGCAAGGTGTTGTAATGTGCCGGTCACCACGTGCTGATCGACGCGCGTGCCGCGAGATATCACCGCCACAGGCGTATTTGCATCGCGCCCGTGGCGAATAAGTTGTTCACTGATTTCCGCTGCCTTCATGGTGCCCATGTAGATCGCCAGCGTCTGACGGCTTTGCGCCAGATGCGTCCAGTCGAACGGTGTACTGTCGGCCTTGTAGTGGCCGGTGACAAAGGTGACGCTCTGGGCATAATCCCGGTGCGTCAGCGGAATGCCGGCATAGGCCGTCACTGCGGAGGCCGCCGTGATGCCTGGTACGACCTGGAACGGCACGCCCGCTTCGGCTGCCGCCTGTAGCTCTTCGCCGCCGCGGCCAAAGATAAACGGATCGCCCCCTTTGAGACGCACCACGGTCTTACCTGCTTTCGCCGCGTCAATCAACATCTGATTGGTTTCATGCTGCGGCACAGCGTGCTGGCCCGCACGTTTGCCAACGCAGATCTGCTCGGCGTCACGACGAATCAGCTCACGTATGCCATCTGTCACCAGATGGTCATAGAACACTACATCCGCATCCTGGAGTACCTGCAGGCCACGCAGCGTCAATAATCCGGCATCCCCTGGCCCCGCCCCGACGAGAATAATCTCGCCACAGGTGCTGCCCGGGTTATCCAGTTCGTCTTCAAGGATTTTTTGTGCCGCCGTCTCATTACCCGCCTGCATCAGGCTGGCAAAGCGGCCGCGAAACACACGCTCCCAGAAGCGACGGCGTTCCGCCACGCTGGTCAGGCGGGTTTTCAGATGGTTACGCCAGAAGCCGGCTTTTTCTGCCATCCGGCCCAGGCTGGTTGGCAGCAGTGCTTCAATTTTTTCACGCAATACGCGCGCCAGCACGGGAGCTGTGCCGCCGGAGGAGATTGCCACCAGCAGCGGCGAGCGATCGACAATCGACGGGAAGATAAAAGAGCACAGCGGCTGATCGTCCACCACGTTCACCAGACGGTGACGGGCGTGGGCGGCATCAGAGATGCGCTGGTTGAGCGCCCGGTTTTCGGTTGCGGCAATCACCAGCACCACATTGTCGATTTGCGCTTCATCAAAGTCCGCTTCAGCAACGATCTGCACGCGCGCGCCTGCCCGGTGTAAAAAGGCAATTTTGCGCTCGGCGATTTCGCCCGTACCGATCACCAGTACCGGACGGTCTTTTACGGCAGCAAATAAAGGAAGGTAATCCACAATGCTACAACTCGCTAACAACCTGGAATAGTGGGACTATAGGGGGCTGCTCAGAACGAATGAAATTACGAATTGGAATGAGTAGTTACTCAATGGAATAACGCTCTGGAAAAGCAAATATCAAAAAGTGCTTAACACGCGTAATTACGGGCATTTAAGAGCAATTCAAATTGTGTAAGCGCGATCACAGTTTCATACTAAGCGCGTTAAAATTTTGCTCGATTTTTTAAGGACTCACTATGTTTTCCGCAATGCGCCACCGTATCGCTGCTTTGGCGCTCGGCGTTTGCTTGATCGGAACGGTTCAGGCTAAAACGCCCCCTCTGGGTGAGATCGCCGCGATGCAGGCGCGTCATATTGCCACCTTTTTCCCGGGCCGTATGACCGGCACCCCCGCCGAAATGCTCTCCGCTGACTATGTGCGGCAGCAGTTCGCTGAAATGGGTTACCAGAGCGATATCCGAACCTTCCAGAGCCGCTATATCTATACCTCACGTAACCAAAGCAAAAACTGGCACAACGTGACTGGCAGCACCGTGATTGCTGCCCATGAAGGTAAAGCCGAACAACAAATTATTATCCTGGCGCATCTGGATACGTATGCGCCGATGAGCGACAGCGATGCCGATAACAATCTCGGCGGCCTGACATTACAGGGCATCGATGATAATGCTGCGGGTGTCGGGGTGATGCTGGAGCTGGCCGATAAGCTGAAAGATATTCAAACGCAGTACAGCATCCGCTTTATCGCCACCAGCGGCGAAGAAGAGGGACGCCTCGGCGCCGAGAACGTGCTCAACCGCATGAGCCAGGCCGAGAAGAAAAACACCTTGCTGGTGATTAACCTCGATAACTTAATCGTGGGCGATAAACTCTATTTTAACAGCGGAAAAACCACCCCTGCCCCGGTGCGTAAATTGACCCGCGACCGCGCGCTGGCGATTGCCCGCGCCCACGGGATTTTTGCCGCGACCAACCCGGGTGGCAACGCCGCGTACCCGAAAGGCACCGGATGCTGTAATGACGGTGAAGTTTTCGATAAAGCCGGGATCCCGGTGCTGTATGTTGAGGCCACCAACTGGTCATTAGGTAAGAAAGACGGTTATCAGCAGCGGGCAAAATCAAAAGCCTTCCCTCAGGGATCGAGCTGGCATAACGTCAGGCTGGATAATCTGCAGCATATCGACGAGGCCCTCCCGCAGCGGATTGAACACCGCAGCCGGGACGTGGTGCGCATTATGCTGCCACTGGTGAAGGAACTGGCGAAAGCGGGGAAAAAAGCCTGATAAAGGGTCCGCCAAACGGTGCCTGGCTTTTTTCTGTTTATTTTTATACGGGGTAAGATTAGTCGTGGGTTATCCCCGCTAAGGCGGGGAAGACTACGTTGTATCAGGCCGCGCCACACTATCCCATGGTTTATCCCCGCTGGCGCGGGGAACACGTAATGGTTCCGGTGCTGGCGCTGGCGTATACCGGTTTATACCCGCTGGCGCGGGGAACACTCCCGCTGCCGCGCGTCCCACCGCGCGATATCCGGTTTATCCCCGCTGACGCGGGGAACACGTTTGACGTGAAGAGTTATCAGTATAATTCTTCGGTTTATCCCCGCTGACGCGGGGAACACTTATTTTATCCCTGTAATAATGCTAATGGATGCGGTTTATCCCCGCTGACGCGGGGAACACAAAACGGCGTTATTTCTCACTATACGTATTTGCGGTTTATCCCCGCTGACGCGGGGAACACAATTTGCGAACGGCACCGGCTAATTGTTTGAACGGTTTATCCCCGCTGGCGCGGGGAACACAGAGCGCTACGGCTCGGATGAATTTCTTTGCGCGGTTTATCCCCGCTGGCGCGGGGAACACATCATCCTGGTAAATCCGGGGCGGTCGGTATTCGGTTTATCCCCGCTGGCGCGGGGAACACTCGCATATATCTGCGAAGCGGCTGTGGTTGCGCGGTTTATCCCCGCTGGCGCGGGGAACACGCGTGCGTTTTTACCGGATTGTTTGCGCTGCGGCGGTTTATCCCCGCTGGCGCGGGGAACACAAATTTTTTCCCTGCCGCAATATCCGGGATCGCGGTTTATCCCCGCTGGCGCGGGGAACACAGCCACTGGCAAAATAAACCATACCCAGCGACCGGTTTATCCCCGCTGGCGCGGGGAACACTTCAATGTTTCTACTATAGCGATAGAGGTGAGCGGTTTATCCCCGCTGGCGCGGGGAACACTTCCCGCGACGCGCGGATTTTTGCGCCGACCGCGGTTTATCCCCGCTGGCGCGGGGAACACCGCTCGTGGGTGAACAATAACCCGGCTGACGTCGGTTTATCCCCGCTGGCGCGGGGAACACGCGTTATTGAATAAAGCACTGGATTGTTTTTTCGGTTTATCCCCGCTGGCGCGGGGAACACGTCGGTATTGGTGTTCGGGTTTAGCTGCCGGGCGGTTTATCCCCGCTGGCGCGGGGAACACATCTGGTCGCTGGTCAAACTCCCAATCTGCGCCGGTTTATCCCCGCTGGCGCGGGGAACACATCTGTTTGTGGGTGAATCCGTCAACCTGGCGCGGGGAACACCAGTCCAGCGCCTGTTCAAACTTTCTGACGTCCGGTTTATCCCCGCTGGCGCGGGGAACACGTTAAAGAATCCATCGCTGATTGGATTTCCAACGGTTTATCCCCGCTGGCGCGGGGAACACTTTTAGCGCCCGGCTGAAAGGTTTTGCGCCGCCGGTTTATCCCCGCTGGCGCGGGGAACACCACTGTTAGCACGTGATTAAATCTTAATTGTGCGGTTTATCCCCGCTGGCGCGGGGAACACGCACGTTGCGGAGAGAATCGCCCGACAGTCCCGCGGTTTATCCCCGCTGGCGCGGGGAACACTACAAAATCAGCATCGTCATCCTGAATAGCCTCGGTTTATCCCCGCTGGCGCGGGGAACACTGCGACACGTTCTATGTCGGCACGACTAAAGACCGGTTTATCCCCGCTGGCGCGGGGAACACTGCAAGCCGAATATCTGGGGGCGTGATTATGGCGGTTTATCCCCGCTGGCGCGGGGAACACTCGCTGCCGCACTGGATAAACCCGGCCTCACGCGGTTTATCCCCGCTGGCGCGGGGAACACACGTTATTAGCGGCGGTTTCCACGCCCTCACCCGGTTTATCCCCGCTGGCGCGGGGAACACCGGAGAAAAGAACGTGGCTACCGAATTAAACTCGGTTTATCCCCGCTGGCGCGGGGAACACGATCGCCCTGGTTATTTGCGTTGAATACGGCCCGGTTTATCCCCGCTGGCGCGGGGAACACTCTGGTTATATTCAATAAAGCCTGACGGTACGCGGTTTATCCCCGCTGGCGCGGGGAACACTACAGCGGCCGCAAATTTACGCTGGACGATCACGGTTTATCCCCGCTGGCGCGGGGAACACCTGCCCTCTCAAAATGTTATGAACGGCTCGAACGGTTTATCCCCGCTGGCGCGGGGAACACCATTAAGGGAGGCCGTAGAAGTGATGGCACGCCGGTTTATCCCCGCTGGCGCGGGGAACACGCTGACGGCGATGTCTTGTTTGATAAGTCTGCGCGGTTTATCCCCGCTGGCGCGGGGAACACGAAATCGAGGCTGAACCCGGCGAATTTCAGATCGGTTTATCCCCGCTGGCGCGGGGAACACCAAAAAGCCCGTTTTGTTATTAGCAAAATGGGCGGTTTATCCCCGCTGGCGCGGGGAACACCTACAGACGTGGAAACACGCAAACGTCTCGAGCGGTTTATCCCCGCTGGCGCGGGGAACACGCCAGGGTCTCAAAAGAGAAAAGGATTTTTATCGGTTTATCCCCGCTGGCGCGGGGAACACCAATTAAACGGCTCAGGGATGCCGGAATAGCCCGGTTTATCCCCGCTGGCGCGGGGAACACTTCGCCCGTTGCCGGAGGTGGGAAGATTATCGCGGTTTATCCCCGCTGGCGCGGGGAACACTCGCGCAGCAACGGCGGTGTGCTGTTTCAGGGCGGTTTATCCCCGCTGGCGCGGGGAACACGTCGCAGGACGAATCCACTACAGACCCGTCCACGGTTTATCCCCGCTGGCGCGGGGAACACGCTGACATCCGTTGTGCCAGTTGTTGCAGCCCCGGTTTATCCCCGCTGGCGCGGGGAACACCTTCAGCCCCTGAACATGGCAGAAACATTACCCGGTTTATCCCCGCTGGCGCGGGGAACACGCCGATATTTTCAAAAATATACTCATCGATAGCGGTTTATCCCCGCTGGCGCGGGGAACACTACAACCGCAACATGCCTGCAAACACCGTGTACGGTTTATCCCCGCTGGCGCGGGGAACACAAGTTAACCGTAACCAACCCCAAAACATGTCTCGGTTTATCCCCGCTGGCGCGGGGAACACATGACAGGCCGCAACTAAAACTACTCCTGGAGCGGTTTATCCCCGCTGGCGCGGGGAACACCACCGGACTGGCCGGAATTTCTGCCAGTGACTCGGTTTATCCCCGCTGGCGCGGGGAACACATTGCTGCGCCGCGCGCGGGCTGCTGCCCTGCCGGTTTATCCCCGCTGGCGCGGGGAACACTTGCTTAATAACCGCCAGTGAGGGCCGATGTTCGGTTTATCCCCGCTGGCGCGGGGAACACTTCCGTCAGCGCCTGATCGGTTTCACGGCTGACGGTTTATCCCCGCTGGCGCGGGGAACACGCGGCTAAGAGACTGCGCGCATACCAGGCGACCGGTTTATCCCCGCTGGCGCGGGGAACACTCACTACCAGCGGGCGAGCCCATGATTCTATTCGGTTTATCCCCGCTGGCGCGGGGAACACTTTCTGAGCACCCCCTACCCCCGCCAGAAACGCGGTTTATCCCCGCTGGCGCGGGGAACACACTAATCTTATCTTGCTGTTTTTAATAGAAATTTTCAGCAACCAACAACCTACCAACCTTAATCCAACATTTCCATATTATTAAAGAGCTTTCAACTTATTGAGTTTCAACAGGAATAAAGGAAACCAACCTCAGCCCATCCAAATCTACCGGCATGCGTCTGTTTTCCCCCCAGGTTTGAAACTCAAAACCTGATTCCGTGTTTGTCGCCCAGGCCATAACGATATTTCCAATCCCACCCAACTGGATGATTTGCTGCCAGATCATCTCCCGCACGCGTTTAGAGACATCACCAACATATACCCCAGCCCGGATCTCCAATAACCAGATGGCAAGCCTTCCCCGCAAACGCGGCGGTACATTTTCTGTGACCACAACGACCATACTCATCAGCCGCGCCCCCGATAGCCACTATCCCCCAGCGGTTGAGGCTCAGGAATTGCGGGGGGCAACATATCTGGCGCAGGCTTTGGCGGCTCAATCTCACCGGCAGCCAGAACATCTTCAATAAGAGGGATCAGTTTTCCAGTCAATTTGCTGCTACGAAAAATATCACGGCACGCCAGCCGAACTTCACGATCGGGTTCAGAAGGTGTACGCGCAGCAATTTCAAAGGCTTTAGGTACGATAGCGTCAAATTTTATGATGTCGGCAATGTCATAAATAAAGGAAAGCGGTTTACCGCTATGGATAAATCCAATTGCAGGCGCATAACCTGCCGCCAGCACCGCAGCTTCAGTAATCCCGTAAAGACACGATGTTGCAGCGCTAATACACTGATTTATCACATCCCCCTTTTCCCAGTCTTTCGGATCATAGTTGCGACCATGCCACTTCACGCCATATTGTTTCGCCAGTAATGCATAGGTCTGACGCACACGGGCACCCTCAATGCCGCGTAATTGTTCAACAGAACGACGCGCTGGCGGAGGTTCACGAAAGCGGAGCTCATACATTTTGCGCACCACTTTCAGACGCAAATTATCATCCAAAGCCAGCTTCGCCTGATACAGCAGTTTATCCGCGCGGGCCCCGCCTGGCTGGCCGGAAGAATATACCCGCACTCCCGCTTCACCCACCCAGACCAGCAGCGTACCTACCGTAGAGGCTAAGCGTACTGCCGCGTGAGAAACCCGCGTCCCTGGTTCCAGCATGATGCAGGCAACTGACCCAACCGGAATATGTGTGCGGATCCCGGTTTTATCGATCAACACAAACGCGCCATCCAGTACGTCAACCTGACCGTACTGGAGAAAGATCATCGACGTGCGATCTTTTAAAGGGATCGGGCTTAGCGGAACAAATGTCACGCGCGCTCTCCGGGTTTGATCAACATTAACCCACAGCCAAAAGCCCGGCTTTTGCCGTATCCCTGAGTCAAACGCTGCAGGAAAAGCACAGGATCGTTCACCACCAGCACACCGGAATAATCCACGCTGCTGAACTGGATCATCTGGCGCGCTTTTGCCCGGACGATCTGCTGTTGCCGGTAAGCATCTACATTCACTTCATGCAATGAAAAACCGTTAAGCGTCCCCTGGCGGGCCAGCCAGTCGCATGCCGCCTGCTGTTGATGTTGCCAGATATCCGTCCCCTCTGACTGGCTCCGAATCTGACGCTTTGCCTCCATTAACAGATCGTGACGTTTACCATCCTTACACACCGTTGGGTTAGCGCGCAGACTAAAACGCAGAACCTGCCCGGCATTGAATACCGGCGCAAAGGGTCGCTGCTCGATGTCGAAAATGTGGCTTTTTTCAGGGGGAGATGATGAAAGCACAAAGAAGCGAAACGCGCCCTGTAACTCTTCACGACGATAAAGAAACGAACGCTCCTGGCCTCCGGGAAAAAGCTCCCACAGCCACTGATGCATAACATATTCGCCGCGATCCACCAGCTGTAATAGTTGGGACGGCGAAAGCTGGCTGGTATACAGCGTTATTTTTGACAGGTACACGATTCCTCCTTGAGCAGCCAGGGTCCCTGATTAACGATACGCTCGCCAAACGTCCACCGCTGGCGGCTTATCGGCCTGTCACGACGACGCAGGACTTGATTGGCTTCCAGACCCTCATGCTCACCTTCCCACCAGCATTGTGGCTGCAGTTCTGCCAGCCTGATGTTCAGGGTGTTGAGTTTATCCTGGTACTGGTGGTACGCCTTGTTGAGCACCTCCGGCGCGGCGCCGTTCAGCAACAGTGGCGAAAGCGGTAAAGCCAGAGGATGACTTTTGCGTCCCAGATAGAGCGGGAATACCGGATGTTGTAACGCATCCCGCAATTGCTCCAGCGTATAAGGCGCATCGGCTGTTTGTGTGAGCGCCACCATCCACCAGGCATCGGTGTAGTAGTCCCGTCTTGAGATCAGCGCGCTCAGCAGTTCAGGATCGCTTAGTTCTTCGCGACGACTAAAGTAGCGGACTTTCCGCACCTCTTTCGGCATCTGCACCGTGTGGTAATCTCGCGCCCAGCGCGGTTCTTTGCTGGCACACAGCACGAAAGCGTAATGCTGATTGAAAGCATTCAGACGCGCCTCTTCATCACGACAGATACCCAGCGCGGCCGCCAGCAAACCGAGCAGCGCCGAACGCGAGGGTAACGCATGGCTATGGCGCACTTCCCCGGGCGCATCCACGCCCCAGGAAGCCATCGGCCCATGTAGCTGAAAAACCAGATATTGACTCATGGCCGCCCCTTATGCGCAGATAAAGTCCAGGACGTCCTTCATGCTTCCCTGCCGCTGCATAACATCAAAGTGGATGGATTGGTTCTGCTCGCCATAGACTTCTTGCATATTTTCACGCAGATCGGTAATGCGTTTGACGGCCACTTCAAGCTGATTGCTGCCGTTGATCGGGTTATAAAATGCCGCAGCCAGTGAACGGGGTTGATCTGTTCCCGCTTCCGCCATCGCCCAGGAGGCATAGGCACGGCTGGCAAAGCTGTTTTGCTTGCCGGTTGGCGAGACTTTCAATGCTGCTTCGGTGAAAGCGCGCAGGGTTTTGTTCGCCAGTTCTTCATTACCGTTCAGGTTTTTCACCAGCAGATCTTTGTCGATGCAGATGTAGGTATAAAACAGCGCCGAGCCGAATCCCGTTTCGCCGAGGTGCCCCGCCCCGGCATCTTCTGCCGACGCCTGACGCAGATCGTCCACTGCGGTAAAGAAATCGTCTTCCACGATCGTTTCGCTGACGCCGAAGGCATGGGCCACCTGGCATGCGGCTTCTACGTTGAACTCCGGCTTATTGGCCAGCATGCGGCCAAACATCGCGATATCGACGGCCATGCGATCTTTGCGCAGCAATGCCAGCTCTTCCTCTTTTGGCGCACGTTTCTCTTCTGCCAGACGATGAGCCAGAGCTTTTACCGCCTCGAACTCTGCCGGGCTGATATGCACCAGTTGCTCAGTTTCAGCGTTGGTGAGTACATCTTTTGCCTTCTTATCTGCTTTTACTTTGCCGAAGCAGTTTGCGATCCCCTCTACCCATTCGACCGCTTTTTTCGCATCAATACCTTTTTCAATCAGGATATTCGCCGCCTCGCGCGCAATACGCCCGCTGCGGATACCGATATTTCCGGCAAGCGCTTGTTCAAACAGCTCGGAAGTGCGCCATGCACGCTTCAGACTTTGCGAAGAAACGCGCAAGCGCGTTGCACCGCCGAGTACGACCGTTTTCGGCGCACCGGTATCGTCACGGTTCAGGTTGGCGGCTGGATAAGCGGTCAGTAAATGCAGCTGGATAAAAGTAGTCATTTGAACATCCTTATTGATCGTTGTTATTGTCATTACCTGCGTCACCGGCCTGGTAGTACTCCATAGCCCAGCGAACGCGAATACATTCGGTCGGCCGTTGCTGACGACGAATGTGGTTTTGTAGTTCGTCGTTTTCCCGGCACCAGTGGAAAACATCCTCCGCCAGAGAAGGCAGGTTGACGGCGCCATTCAGCAACCGCACCGCGCGGAGCAACTGACGTAAAAGTTCGTCGGGAGTTTTGACCGCCGATAAGCTGGAAAAACGCAGTTCCGACATCACCGGGTTATTGCCCGTCATCTGGCCCAGTTGTGCAGCAAACGTCTGTCGCTCATCGATTGATTTAACCTGTGCCGCTAGTGCCGCCGTGATCGCCAGTGCGGTAAAACGCCACTCCTGAGCGTCAATTTTCCATAACGTATGGGTTTGCATCAGCAGGGAACGGAACCCTTCCGAGAGACAGGCATCAGTTACCGTTTTGCTGTGTCGCAGGCTGGCACGCAGACCGCGCTTTTCCTGTAGCCCGGCATGCCACTGACGTAACGTCACTTTGTGATCGTCCTTCACTATTTTCATTCAGCAGCCTCCTGCTTTCTGGCTTTGGCGGCTTTGGCACTCTGCTTCTCCGCCGATTTGGTGAAATATTTTTTCCGCGCCATCATTATGCGTTTGAGATCGACCCCGTCATGAGGGTTGGTAAACACGTGATCATCAAAATAGCGGCGGGTAAACAGCCATATGTCCGTTTGCCATTTACTGAGCCGGTCATCCGGCTCCCAGCCGTTTTCAAGATCGTGAATCAGGGTCAAGAAACGCTCCTGAGTCAGATTCCAGAAATCAATATCGATAAAACTGAAATCACCCCGAGCGCCTTTAGCATCGGCAAACCAGGCTTCTTTTAATGCGCTACGCAGTAAGCTGAGGTTGCGCGACGCCGTTTGTGCCGCATTACGCAGATGGGGGATAATATTTTCAGTTAACAGCAACGGGAGATGGTGTTCATACCAGCAGCGGGCTTTATTACTTTTGAAATCATAACCAAAGCCCCATAGCCCGATCCTGGCGTCTTTCAGGCTATGCGCGCCAACGGCTTTCACCACCAGCGCCGGATATTCAGCGTTATTGTCCGATGCCCCTTCGTGATTCAATCCCAGCCAGTCGCGCCAGATAAGCCCGCCGGGCTGAGGCTTAACGGAATAGAAGCCAATGCCCTCTTTTAACGGCAAACGGTAAGGCGTGAGCGGATGCCGCCAGCCCTCATAGTTAACGCCATAGTTTTTCACCGTCATCTCGCGAAGTAATTCATCACTATGCGTTCCGCAGAGGTCACAGGCACCGGAATGGAGGCTGCTAAAATCTAGGCGAATACGCCGCGGCATCCCCCAGTATGCCTGTAACGTATTCACTTCTTCTGGTGTCGTATTCACGCCTGTTAGAGGTTCGCTAGTACGTGTTTTAGCAAGCCAAGGGAAAACGGATTCATCGCAAGAGCAAGGCAACGGCATTTCAGCGATATCCTGAGGCATGACGTTAAGCCACAGCTTGCGCCAAAGTGGTGTTTGCCGGTTGCCCTGAAATTCCTGCAATTCGATAAGCGTGGTCATCGGCCCACCCCCTCGCAGCCCAGTACGATATCCTCGGCCTCCCTCAGGAGAGATTAATTGCAAAGAAAATAGTGACAATACAGTACAGTGCGGACATAAATACTCAGTCACTCCGCGTTTGATAAAATGATCTGAGTTTCTTTTTATGGCTTGTTTTCCGGGAATTTCCGGCAACAGGGATGCAATAGATACTTTCTCGCCGGTTAGCGGTTCAAAATCCTGCATAAAGGAAGGCGTCTCGCCACCAAACTGAAAGGCGTGCTCCAGCGGTTCCAGCGCGCGATGCAGGGTATCCGCGCTTAGCCCATCGACCCAGACATCCTCCCAGCGAGTTCTGTTTTTTGGCGCGATGCTGCATTGCAGCAGCCCCAGCAGAAACTGCCAGGCCGCCCCCTTTAAATCGGCGCGCGAAGCGGCAATATCCACCACGTTTTCATCGGCCAGATCGACGGGAGCCAGCTTGCCCATAGCACCGTCTTTGAAACGCACGGGCAGCCAGGGCGTTGTTAAAAGTGAGAAGTTATTCATTTGGATATTGGGTTAACCTCCATATTTCCGATCAATCCTTCGCTGGCCGAATAGCCGCAGCCAGCAACCTCCGACACAACAATCACCACGGCAAATTCTCTATTCTGATGTTGCTCCATACACCACTTCCGCAATACCTCTCCCTCCAGTCGTTCAAACTCATCTTTATGTTTTTGCCACCAGCCCTCACGCACCCGCAATGCGCTCATCTCCCAGGCGTTTTCCCCTGCCGCATAAGGCATTACGAGCCCGTCGATAATCCTCGCCAGCCACAGCGTGATGGACTCTTCTGCCAGCCGCGTCGTCAGTTTTTCCGGTAGTAAATCGCTGCTTTCCGGGCTATACCCTGGCGCAAAATTGATAAGGTTCTGTCTGGCAAATGCCCGATCGCAGTAAAACTTTCCTTCCTGCAACTGTTCCGTTTTAGCGAAACCTTCGGGTATCTCAACGTCTTCGCCGTATACCGCTTCAATAAGCCGTCTGGCGGACTGCGGCATGCGAATTTCACCCTGCTGGCGGAGTACGCGCTGGGTCAGCCACAGGCGACCATGATCGGGGTAGACGTAAGCACTGTTACCCATGACGCTGGATAGCCAATTTTCGCGCGGTGCGTCATCCCATTCAGGTGCAAGAATCAACAACTCTGGCCTCTCGCGCTCATCCTGACCGGTGGTTTTTATTCGCCCATCGCGATCGCGGATGTGTCTTTGCAGGCGCCCCGCCCGCTGGATCAGTAAATCAACCGGCGCCAGATCGGAGATCATTTCATCCAGATCGATGTCTAAACTTTGCTCAATAACCTGGGTCGCGATAATGACCTTGCCGCGACGTTGAGCTGCGCTTTGCTTACCAAAGAGAGCGAGCGTCTGAGATTCAATTCTCTGGCGATCATAAAAAGCGAAACGGCTATGAAAGAGGGTAAGGTTTTCAGGCGCAACGATGCCCTGAGAAACAAGCTGGCGAGAAATGCGGATGGCGTCATCCACCGAATTGCGTATCCAGGCAATACACTTGCCGTGAAGCACCGCGTGCCCGATACGTTCAATGCACGCCTGCTCGTCGTACATCCAGCCGACATTGACGCTGCGTTCGACTTCTTTGCGGGTTGCCACGTGTAAGGAAACCACTTCCGAACGGGTCACCTGGGTTAGCCAGGGGTAATCGTCATAACCTAATAGCGGGGCTTCAGCGCCACACTTTGCGCCTTTCGCAAACGCCGCGATAAGCCTCTCTCGCTGCTGCTGCGAAAGCGTGGCTGAAAGCAAAATGGTGGGGTTACCGTCACGAGCCTGTTTTTCGATCAACCCCTCCAGGATCCTGGACATGTAGTGATCGTAGGCGTGGATCTCATCTGCCAGCAGGATCTTCTGACTGAGCCCCAGCATTCGCAAGTTACTGTGCTTAAACGGCATTACCGCCATCATGGCCTGATCCAGCGTGCCGACGCCCACTTCGGCCAGCAGCGCTTTCTTATTGCTATCTGCAAACCAGGCGGCACAGCCCTGGCTGAAAGGCTGCGAATCGTCCGCCTCTTCTGAGCCAGCTAACTCACCTGACCAGATCGACTGATTAAAGCGATCCATTAATCCCCGCGCACTGTGCGCCAGCACCAGACTGGGGCGGGAATCCGGCTGGTACAATGTCAGCCAACTTGCGGCCATGCGATCAAACATGGCATTCGCGGTTGCCATGGTTGGCAAGCCAAAGTAAAACCCCTGCGCTTTTCCTGCCGCCATTAAACGGTGCGTCAGAATCAGCGCGGCTTCCGTCTTTCCGGCTCCCGTGACATCTTCCAGAATAAATAGCTGAGCGCCGTCACAGTTAACATCCAGTTCCAGCGCCTTTTGTTGTAACGGCGTGGGATGCTGAATAAAGGGAAACAGTGTCGTAATACCGGAGAATGGGGCAATATCCGCAGACGGAGGGAAAACAGAAACCGCCTCTTTTGCTTTATTTTTCGCCAGTTCCCAGTACTGCGTAACAGGCATCTGTTCCGCTATACGCGGGAAATAACGCGTTGAAGAACCGGTCCAGTCGGCAAGCACTGCCGCCGCTGAAAGAAACCAGGAAAGATGATTCACCCGTTCAATGCCGTCGTCGTCGTCCCAGTATTCAGGGATCGCAACCAGAGGGAACAGCGGCTTTATCGCCAGCAGAAAATCGCGCGCGGTTTCTTTATCCTGCTGGTGAAAATTGTTCACTTCCTGAAGAGATTCGGGCGGACGGCCATGATGTCCTGTCGTCAGCGGCATCCACATAGCAATAGCGCGTTTAAGTTTGCGGGTAGGTAATGTGGAGGGTGGGAGTAAATCAGGATAATCATTTAAATAATGATTCCAGAGCCAATAACCTAACGTCGCATGGGAAATGTTTTCATAATGCCGCGAGGCTTCATTCGGACAAGACAAATGGGGGTGGCGGAATAATTGCTGAAAGGAGTGAGAGAACTTGCCGATATCGTGCCAGCACAATAGCCAGGCGAAAAATTGCGCGGCCTGCTCGGTATTCTCCAGACCCAGTTCGTGTAGATAACTGTCGAGACGATAAATATTATTTTTTACCATCCAGTATCCTACGGCCGCGACATCCAGCGAATGCCAGCACAATAAATGATAGGCATCACCACCATCCGTGGCCCCGCCCGCAGATTTACCCCAGTAATTAAATATTGTCACATCCAACCCTGCACCAGGTACTAAGTATGCTTTTATCTTAAGTATTACCTCGGCGCAGTTATTGATATATCTCATATGCGCTAAATATAAATATATAATTACGCAGCCACCAAATAGCAGACATAGATAATTAATATCATTCCATAAAAGAAATAAATTTGCCGAATAATAATGGAAGAGATAATTAACACTTAATGTTAATCTTTTTTTATAAATAGAGATTTAAAGAGACTTACAAAAAATATTTTCTATTAACTTGCAATAAAAAGCCCTTGCCTGGCAGCAAGGGCTAGAGAGAAACACGTCAATTACCCTTCGTGCAATCCACACTCGCGCTTGAGGCCAAAGAAGCGGGTCTCTTCTTCCGCCATGCCCGGCTCCCATTTGCGGGTGGTGTGGGTATCACCAACCGACAGATAGCCCTGATCCCACAGGGGATGGTATTTCAGGCCATGCTGTTGCAGGTACTGATAAACGGTCCGGTTGTCCCAGTCGATAATCGGCAGCACTTTGAACACGCCGCGCTGGATCGCCAGCACCGGTAAACTCGCCCGGCTTCCTGACTGATCGCGGCGCAACCCGGCGAACCAGGTTTTTGCGTTAAGATCAGAGAGCGCCCGGTTCATCGGCTCGACCTTGTTGATCGCATTGTATTTCTCAATGCCTTCCACGCCCTGCTCCCACAGCTTGCCATAGCGTGCTTCCTGCCAGGCAGCGCTCTGTTCGGCGCGGTAGACTTTGAGGTTCAGCTTGAGCTTGTCCGTCAGCTCATCAATAAACTGATAGGTTTCCGGGAACAGGTAGCCAGTGTCGGTGAGGATCACCGGAATGTCCGGACGGATCTTATTCACCAGATGCAAACTGACCGCCGCCTGGATACCAAAGCTCGAGGAGAGCACATATTCACCAGGCAGGTTTTCCAGCGCCCAGGCGACACGCCCTTCCGCGTCCAGCTTTTCCAGCTGAGCATTGATTTCGGCCAGCGCCAGAATGCGCTCGACTTTTGGCTGCTCGTTAAGGGCGTTTAGATCGAGTACGGACATAATTACCTCTCGTAGTTACTCCCAGAAATCCCTTGCGGGATCGAGCACCGGGCGAATGATGCCCGCACGCACCGTAAAGTCACCGAAGCCTTCACCCGCTTCGCGCTCTTTCGCCCAGCGCCCGACCAACTCGTCGATCGAAACCAGAATCTCTGATTCCGTTATGTTCTCGCGATACATACGTGGAATGCGCGTCCCGCTGCGATTCCCGCCCAGGTGCAGGTTGTAACGCCCTGGCGCTTTGCCCACCAGACCCAGCTCCGCCAGCATCGCGCGGCCACAGCCGTTCGGGCAACCAGTAACGCGCATAACGATATGCTCGTCAGGAATGCCGTGTTTTTCCAGCACCGCTTCCACTTTGTCGGTGAACGACGGCAGGAAGCGCTCGGCTTCGGCCATCGCCAGCGGACAGGTCGGGAAAGAGACACAGGCCATCGAGTTTTCACGCTGCGGTTTTACTGCGTCCATCAGGGCATGATCCCGCGCCAGCTTCTCGATCTTCGCTTTCTGGCTTTCCGGCACGCCGGCAATGATCAGGTTCTGGTTGGCGGTGATACGGAACTCGCCCTGGTGGATCTTCGCAATTTCCAGCAGGCCGGTTTTCAGCGGGCGACCCGGATAATCCAGGATACGACCGTTTTCAATAAACAGCGTCAGGTGCCATTTATCGTCGATACCTTTTACCCAGCCAATACGATCGCCGCGACCGGTGAATTCGTACGGGCGGATCGGCTCAAACTTGATGCCTGCGCGACGCTCCACTTCCGCTTTAAAGGTCTCAACGCCCACGCGCTCCAGCGTGTATTTGGTTTTCGCGTTTTTACGATCGGTACGGTTGCCCCAGTCGCGCTGGGTGGTCACTACCGCTTCGGCCACCGCCAGGGTGTGTTCCAGCGGCAGATAACCAAACTCGCTCGCGGTACGGGCGTAGGTGTTCTTGTTACCGTGTTCGATAGAGAGACCGCCGCCAACCAGCAGGTTAAAGCCCACCAGCTTGCCGTTCTCGGCAATTGCCACGAAATTCATGTCGTTGGCATGCAGATCGATATCGTTCTGCGGCGGGATCACCACCGTGGTTTTGAACTTACGCGGCAGATAGGTCTGGCCGAGGATCGGCTCTTCGTCAGTTGTCGCGACCTTTTCCTGATCCAGCCAGATCTCGGCATAGGCGCGGGTACGCGGCAGCAGATGCTCGGAGATCTTCTTCGCCCACTCGTAAGCTTCGGCGTGCAGTTCGGACTCATACGGGTTCGACGTACAGAGCACGTTACGGTTCATGTCGTTGGCGGTCGCTAAGGCGTCCAGTCCAACGGAGTGCAGCATCTGGTGTACCGGCTTCACGTTCTTCTTCAGAATGCCGTGGAACTGGAAGGTCTGACGGTTGG
>JADHEE010000206.1_pt1 | contig 29700 bp, 34 predicted proteins | sample 8952401 | NCBI WGS metagenome assembly JADHEE01 (sample SAMN16124438, study PRJNA663242) | bioreactor sludge metagenome | isolation source: sludge (ammonium) | place: India:Bengaluru | collected 2019-02-28 | reverse complement strand
TGGCCGTCGTGCGCGCGCTCGCCCGCTGCGGCGCGGCCGGCGTCATGCTCAAGTGGCCGAACGACATCCTGCACGGCGACGCCAAGCTGGGCGGCATTCTCGTCGAGTTGGACGCCGACGACGCGGCGGCGCGCGTCGTGGTCGGCATCGGGCTGAACCTGCGCCTGCCGGCAAGCATCGGCGAAGGCGCCGCGCTGCCGCCGGCGGCGCTGGACCGGATCGTCGCCGCGCTGCCCGACCGGCACCTCCTGCTGGCCCGCCTGCTGGTCGAACTGGCGCGGGTTTTCGACCGTTTTTCCGCGCACGGCTTCGCCGGCCTGCGCGACGAATGGCATGCCTGCCACGCCTGGCAGGAGCGGCCGGTGCGCCTGCTGCGCGACGGCCGCGTCGAGAAGGAGGGCGTCTGCGCCGGCGCCGACGCCGACGGCGCGCTGCTGGTGCGCACGGCGGACGGCCTGGAACGCTGCCTGTCCGGCGACGTGTCGCTGAGGCCGCGATGATCGTCGCCATCGACGCCGGCAATTCCCGCATCAAATGGGGGCTCCATGACGGCCAGGCCTGGGCGGAGCGCGGCAGCCTGCCGACCGAGGAGGTCGACCAACTGGCCGGGGTCGCGGGCCGCTGGCCGGGCGGCGCGGACGTCGCGGCGTGCTGCGTCGCGGGGCCGGCGGTCGAGGCGGCCATCGCGGCGGCCGCCGCCGCGTCCGGCCATCGGCTGCATTGGGTGCGCGCCGGCGCGCCGTCCGCGCACGGCGTGCGCAACGGCTACGAGCAGCCGGAACGGCTCGGCGCGGACCGCTGGGCGGCGCTGATCGGCGCGCGCGCCAAGACGGCGGGTGCTTGTCTGGTCGTCTGCGCGGGCACCGCGACCACCGTCGACTGGCTCGACGCCGCCGGCAATTTCCGCGGCGGGCTGATCCTGCCGGGAGTGCGCCTGATGTGCGCGGCGCTGGCCCGGAACACGGCCCAGCTGCCGGATGCGGTGGGCGAGTACCGCGAGGCGCCGACCAACACCATGGACGCCATCGTCTCCGGCTGTTTGCACGCGCAGGCCGGCGTCATCGAGCGGATGTTCGCCCGGGTGGCCGCCGAGGGGCCGGCGCTCTGCCTGCTGACCGGCGGCGCCGCGCACCGCATCGCGCCGTGCCTCGGCATCCCCTGCCGGATGGAGGAGACGCTGGTCCTCGACGGGCTGTTGCGCTGCATCTCCTGACCATGCCGTCCCGGTATACTTGGGCCCGTTGCCGGCCCGCCGTGCTTCGATAAACCCTTCTTCCGGAGTCTTCATGGAGTCGTTGCGTTTCGTCCTGCCCCAATCCGAAATTCCGACCCACTGGTACAACGTGGCGGCCGACCTGCCCAATCCGCCGCTGCCGCCGCTCGGCCCGGACGGCCAGCCGGCGACGCCGGAACAGATGGGCGCCATCTTCCCGGCGGCGATCCTCGAACAGGAAATGTCGGCCGAGCGCTGGATTCCGATTCCACAGGAAGTGCGCGAGATCTATCGCCTGTGGCGCCCGTCGCCGCTGGTCCGCGCCGCGCGCCTGGAGGCGATGCTGGGCACCCCGGCCAAGATCTACTACAAGAACGAGGGCGTCTCGCCCGCCGGCTCGCACAAGCCCAACACCGCCGTGCCGCAGGCCTACTACAACCGGCAGGCGGGCATCCGGCGCCTCACCACCGAGACCGGCGCCGGCCAGTGGGGCTGTTCGATCGCGCTGGCCGGCCAGATGTTCGGCATCGACGTGCGCGTGTTCATGGTCAAGGTCAGCTACGAGCAGAAGCCCTACCGGCGCTCGATGATGCGCACCTGGGGCGCCGAGGTCTTCGCCAGCCCGTCGACGCTGACGCAGAGCGGGCGCGACGCGCTGGCGCACGACCCCGGCAATCCCGGCTCGCTCGGCCTGGCCATCTCGGAGGCCGTCGAGGAGGCCGCCTCGCGCGCCGACACCAACTACGCGCTGGGCTCGGTGCTCAACCACGTCATCCTGCACCAGACGATCATCGGCCTGGAGGCCAAGAAGCAGTTCGAACTCGCCGGCGACTGGCCCGACGTCGTCTTCGCGCCGTGCGGCGGCGGTTCGTCGTTCGCCGGCCTGGCCTTCCCCTTCCTCGCCGACAACGCGGCCGGCGGGCGCAGCGGCAGGATGGTGCGGCTGGTGGCGGTCGAGCCGACCTCGTGCCCGTCGCTGACCCAGGGCAAGTATGCCTACGACTACGGCGATTCCTCCGGCTTCACGCCGCTGATGAAGATGTTCACGCTGGGGCACGATTTCACGCCGCCCGGCATCCATGCCGGCGGCCTGCGCTACCACGGCGCCTCGCCGCTCGTCTCGCAGCTCTACCATGAAGGCCTGATCGAAGCGGTGGCGGTGCCGCAGCTGGCCACCTTCGAAGCCGGCGTGATGTTCGCCCGCGCCGAGGGCGTGGTGCCCGCCCCGGAATCGTGCCACGCGATCCGCGCCACCATCGACGAGGCCCTGCGCTGCAAGCACACCGGCGAACCGCGCACGCTGCTGTTCAACCTGACCGGGCACGGGCATTTCGACATGGCCGCCTACGACCGCTACTTCGCCGGCGAGCTCGAGGACTTCGAGTATCCGCGCGAGGCCATCCGCGAATCGCTGCGGCACCTGCCCGATTTCGGCTGAGATCGGGAGCGTCGCCGATGCGCACCCTGGTCTTCCTGCTGGTCCTCGCCAACCTGCTGTTTTTCGCCTGGACCCGCGGCGCCCTGGGCCTTGGCGACGCCGACGCCCCGCGGCCCGGCGAGCCGCTGCGGGCCGACCAGATCCGCCTCGTGTCGAACGACCGGCCCCCGGAAGCAGGCCGGGCGCGCGCCGAAGAGCCGTCGCCGCCCGCCGAGCCGCCGCCGCAACCGGATGTCTGCGTCGCGCTGAGCGAGGTGCCGCAGGCCGAGGCGGACGCCCTCGAACGCCTGCTCGCCGAAAAGCTGCCGGCGTTCAAGCTGGTGCGCGCGGCCGCGCCGGGAAATTCCAGCTACTGGGTGCACATTCCCCCGTTCAAGGCGAAGCGCGAGGCCGAGAACAAGGTGGCCGAACTGAAGAAGCTCGGCGTCAAGGAGTACTTCATCATGCAGGAGGCCGGCATCGAGGGCTTCGCGATTTCGCTCGGCCTGTACTCCACGCAGGAAGCCGCCGAAGCCGCGCTCGCCGCGTTCAAGGAAAAAGGGGTCCGCTCGGCCGTCCTGGCCGAACGTCCCCGCAAGCCGGCGCCGGCGCAGATCGAGGTCCACGGCCCCGAAGCGCAGGCTGGGGAAATGCGCCAGCTGCTCGCCCAGGCGATGCCCCGCGCCGAGCCGGGCGGCTGCGGCCGGAGCGCGGCGCGATGAGCCTGGTCGTCGGCCTGACCGGCGGCATCGGCAGCGGCAAGACCACCGTCGCCGATCTCTTCGCCGAACTGGGCGCGGCGATCGTCGACACCGACGTGATCGCGCACGAACTGACCTCGGCGCAGGGCGCCGCCATGCCGGCGATCGTCCGCGCCTTCGGCAACGCGGTGCTGCAGAAGGACGGCGGCCTCGACCGCGCGGCCATGCGGCGGCTCTGCTTTTCCGACCCGGCCATGCGCAAGCGCCTCGAAGCCATCCTGCATCCGCTGATCCGCGGCGAAAGCGTGGCGCGCTGCCGGCGCGCCGGGCATGCGCCCTACGTGCTGCTGGTCGTGCCGCTGCTGATCGAATCCGGCGCCTACCGCGAGCACGTCGACCGGATTCTCGTGGTCGATTGCGACGAAACGCAGCAGATCGCCCGCGTCATGGCGCGCAGCGGCCTGAGCGAGGACGAGGTGCGCGGCATCATGGCCACCCAGGCCGGCCGGGCCGCACGCCTAGCCGCTGCGGACGACGTGCTGGCCAACACCGGCGCGCGCGACGAACTGCAGACCGGCGTCCTCGCGCTGCACCGGCGCTACCTCGAACTGAGCCGGCGCGCCGACGTCCAGGGACATGCCTGAGCGGTCGCCCGGCTTGCCATCCGGGTATGACGCGGCCCGGCCGGCTTCCCCGGTGGGGCGGTCGCCCCGCCGCCGTGCCCCCGGCATTATCCGGGGCGGTTTTCCAAGTGAACCATTGAGATTTGTTCGCAAATGCCTCAGAATATTGGGAAATTCACCCTGATCACCTGACCGGCGGCAATGTGATTACCTACGAATATCCCTTCAACGAGCGCATCAGGACGTTGCTGCGCCTGGAGGATTTGTTCGAGAAGACCGGCCATTTCATCCAGCAGCCGGGGCGGCGGGAACATCATGTCGTGCTGCTGTCGCTGTTCGAAATCCTCGAAGTGGCCGGCCGCGCCGACCTCAAGATGGACCTGATCCAGGAACTCGAACGGCAGCGGCAATCGCTGCTGGCCTTCCGCAACAACCCGGAGATTTCCGAAGAGGCGCTTTCCGGCGCGCTCTACGAAATCGAACAATCGTCCGCCGCGCTGCTGGCCATGACCGGGAAGATCGGTCAGTACCTGCGCGAGAACGACTGGCTGATGGCGATCAAGAGCCGCGCCGTCATTCCCGGCGGCGTCTGCGAATTCGATCTGCCGTCGTACCACTACTGGCTGCACCAGGAAGCTGCCGTCCGCCAGGATGCGCTGCAGGAATGGCTCAAGCCGCTGATCCCGCTGCGCGACGGCCTGTCGATCGTGCTGCGCCTGCTGCGCGCCAGCGGCGCGTCCGAACACCACGTCGCGCGCAGCGGTTCCTTCCAGCTGATGCTCGGCGGCAGCACCTCGCAGATGGTGCGCGTCTCGCTCAAGAAACAACTGCCCTTCATCCCCGAAATCAGCGCCAACAAATACGCGCTGAACATCCGCTTCATCCGCCAGGGCCTCGAATCGCGCCAGCGCCACACCGACAACGCGGTGGACGTGCCGTTCGACATCGTGTTCTGCAATCTGTAATCACGCATTCCACATTGAGAGCCGCCGCTGCCGGGGTGCCGGGATGAGGCGCCTTCTTCGTGCGCTGCTGCTTTTTACCGCATGGATCGGCAGCGTCGGCGCCGTCACTCCGGTGGCGCTTGAAATTCCGCCTGCCGGCCTGTCGTCGTCGCCCGCGCCGTTGAAAGCCTACCTGTTCAGACCCGCCGGCGAGGGGCCTTTCCCGGCCGTGGTCATGCTCCACGGTTGCGGCGGCGCCTACGCGCGCAGCGGCGCGCTCAACGAACGCCATCTCATGTGGGGCCGGTTCCTGGCCGACCACGGCTATGCCGCGCTGATGCTCGACAGTTTCACCTCGCGCGGGATCAAGGAAATCTGCACGATCAGGTTCAAGGAGCGTTCGCTCAAGGCGTCCGACCGCGTCGGCGACGCCTACGCCGCGCTGGCCTACCTGCAGGGACGGGAGGAAATCCGGCCCGATCGCGTGGCCCTGCTGGGCTGGTCGAACGGCGCCGGAGTCGTGCTGGATGCCGTCGCGCGCAGTCCCCGACCCGTTGCGGCCTTCCGCGCCGCGGTTGCTTTCTATCCGGGCTGCACGGCGCGCAACCAGGCCGCCGATCGCTTCCATCCCTACGCGCCGCTCCTGCTGCTCATCGGCGAGAGCGACGACTGGACGCCCGCCGCCCCTTGCCGGGCGCTGGCCGCCACGGTCGCGGCCCGCCACGAGCCGATGCGGATCGTCACGTTCCCGAACGCCTACCACGACTTCGACAACCCCGCGCTCAAAGGCAGGCACGTGCGCAAGGAAGTGCCGAATGGCGTGAATCCGGGCCAGGGCGTGACCACGGCGCCCGATCCGGCAGCGCGGGAAGAGGCGAAGGCGCGCGTGCTCCAGCACTTCGCCGACTCTCTGAAATGACCGTCCGGCGGAACTCCCGCTTTCGTCCGCCCCTCGAAAAGCGGGCATAATTTAGCCATTGGCCGCCGGTTTCGTCAGCGGCTTGCGTGACCAACAACGAATCTGGATCGCCATGCGCCGGCTGGCGGCATGGCGTTCCAGACCGCGTTTCAGGATGTTCCAGGATCGACGATGGCGGCAAAAGTTACCAAGGTGCGTTGCCCGCAATGCGGGGGTGAGGCGTTGTGGAGCCCGGAAAACAAATACCGGCCCTTCTGTTCCGAACGCTGCAAACTGATCGATCTCGGCGCCTGGGCGTCGGAGGCCTACCGCGTGCCGGTGCAGGAAGAGACGGCCGAGCCGTCGGCCGATTTCTCCACGCCGGCGAAGCCGCATCTCCCGGAATGAACGCGGCCGGAACGGCGGTTTCCGGAACGATCCTCCGGCCCGTCCGGGTTTTCCATTAAGGAAACGGCGAGTTATTCGTCACCCCGGCGCAGGCGGAGGCCAGTTCGTCGGTTTTTCTGGATTCCGGTTTTCGCCGGAATGACGAATGTGGAATAGTTCGGCGCCTCGCTGACGGTTTACGTGATTTCAGCCGGCACCACCGCTTTCAGCACGACCTGCGTGCCTTCCCGTCTTGTACTGCCGCTGAACCACCACACCGATCCCTTCTTCATCGACCAGTCGGCTTCGTGGCCTGAAAGAAGCCGTGCGGCGGTCTGCCCCAGCGTCGGCTGATGGCCGACGACGAGGATGGCGCCGTGTTTCCCTGCGCCGCCATCCGGCCAATCGGCCGCGGCGAGCACGTCGGCGGCGTCGCTCCCTACCCCCAGGCGCGGGTCGGTTTCGAACGGCAGGCCGAGCGCCTGCGCGGTCTGCTGGCAGCGCCTGGCCGGGCTGGCCACGATGCGCATGTCTTTCGGCGCGTGCGTCTTGAGCCAGGCGGCCATGCGCTGCGCCTGTTTTTCGCCGCGCGGGGTCAGCCGGCGCTGGCTGTCGGGGGTGCCGTCTTCGGCTTCGGCGTGGCGCCAGAGCAGGAGGTCCATGAGCGTCTCCTCAAAGTCACAGATCGTATCCGCGCAGTTTCTCGACGTCGGGAATGGTGATCCGGCGGCCCTCGACGACGATCAACCCCGCTTCCGACAGTTCGTGCAGGATGCGCGAGAAATGTTCCTGAGTCAGATTCAGGCGCGAGGCGATGGTGCCCTTGCTGGTGGGCAGGGTGATGGTCAGGTCGCGGGCGTCGGTTTCGGTGTTGTCGCGCAGCAGGTAGCCGATGATGCGCTGCCGGCCGGAATGCAGCGAATAGGATTCGACGTCGGTGATCAGGTGGTGCAGGCGGACCGAGAGCGAGGCGATCATCTTGCGGGCGAAGCCGGGGTCGCGCTCGATGCCGTCGAGGATGACCCGCTTGGAGACGTGCAGCAGGCGCGAGTCGGCCAGCGCCTGCGCGAAGACCGGGTAGGGCTTGTCCGTGAACATCACGGCTTCGCCGAAGGTCTGGCCCGGACCCATGATGTCGATGACCTTTTCGGAGCCCTGGGCGGAGGTGAAGCCGAGCTTGACCTGCCCGGTGGCGATGAGGTGGAAGCCGGTCGGCTGGTCGCCCTTGTGGAACAGGATGTCGCCCTTGGCGGCATGCAGTTCGTGGGTGCCGCGCGCGATGCCGGCGATTTCTTCGGGGTTCAGGCCGCTGAACAGAGGGATGCGCGCGAGCAGGGTTTCGATGGAGATATCGCGGTCGGGCATGGGCGGATGGCAGGATACGTTGGATGCATGGATCGTCGCACGGCGCGGCGGGCGAGGCAAGACGAGGGCGGCAACCGTACCGGTTTGCGGCGCCGCCGGATCGTCTTATACTGCCGGAATACCTGAGCGTGCTTTTTCTCGCGTGCGGCCGGGAGGCTTTCCGGCGGAACGGGGTGCCATGATGCTGAATTTCTTTTCGACGCGGCCGGATCATCCTCTCGGCGAGGCCAGGGAGTTCAAACGTGTGCTGGCCGAGCTGCCGCCGGATGCGTTCAAGGCGATCGACGAGGTCTATGGCTGGTTCGAGTCGCTGCGGCTGGCCGACGATTTCCGGCTGGATCATCTCCATGCGGTGGTCAGCGGCCTCGACGAAGCGGCGCAGCCGCACCTGCGCCGGTTGACGCGGCATTATCTGCGCACCCCGCGCCTGTCGAAGAACGAGGAGCGTCGCCTGTGGACGATGTGCTTCAATTACTGGGGCGAGGTCTCGTGGCTTTACGCGCGCTGCGTCGAACGCTTCGCGATGAATCCGAAAACCAAGGGCGGCGAGGTGTTCAAGGGCGACGTGCCGGTTGCCGCGACGCGGCTCCTGGCGGCGCGTGCGAGCCAGCTCAAATGGATCGATTACCGCTACGGCGTGATCGGCGAGGACTTGTGGCGCGGGCTCGGCCTGCCCTATCTCGCGGCGGAAGCGGGCGGCTACGCGCAGAAACCGGTGCAGATGTACCCCGGCGCGGCGGGGTCGACCAGCGTGGCGCAGCAGTATCTGCAGGCGCTGGTGCGCGAATCGTCGTCGATGGGCACGCTGCTGCCGCTTGAGATCGAACTGGCCGACCGGCTGATCGCGCATTTTCTGCCCGGCTTCATCTTCGGCGCGGAGTGCCTGCCGGAAAGCGTGTATTGGATCGACGCCGCCAGCGCCCTGCCGCCGACGCGGCTGGTCCGTCCGCCCGCGCAGCTGTCGCCCGGCCTGCGCTTCTTCCAGCCGGGCACGGTGTCGCAGGCGCTGGATGAACTGATGCACGCCGTCGAGCGGGGCACGATCCCGGCCGAGCTCAACCTCGGGGCGGAGTATCCGCCGGCGGCGCTGCTCAAGGTGCTGCGGCATCTGGCGCTGTACTGGGCGCCCGTGCCGCCGCAGCGCGAGCACGTGCGCCACGCGGCCAAGACGCGCATGGCCGTGCTGCAGGGCTTCGACAGCAGCCTGGCGGTGTTCGCCGGCAACGTGGCGCGGCTGGGCGTCGAGCGGTCGGCCGAAAGCTGGGTCGTCGAGAACGTCAGCCTGGGCGGCTTCAGCGCCGGCACGGAGGCGGCCGGCGACTGGCTGACCATCGGCTCGCTGCTGTGCCTGCAGCCGGAGGGCGGCGACAACTGGGTGCTGGGCGTGGTCAGGCGCCGCAGCGTGCACGCGGATGCGCGCGCCAGCATCGGCATCCAGACGCTTTCGCGCAACGCGCAGAGCGTCGAGCTGCGCCCGCGCACCTCGGGCTTGTCGGCCACCGACGCCATTCCCGGCATCTGGCTGCGCGAGGACGCGGCGGCGGAGCAGGTCCGCCTGGTGCTGCCGCCGGGCAGTTTCGACGTGCGCCAGAACCTGGAGTTCGTGCAGGACGAGCGGCGCCATATGCTCGCGCCGGTGGAACTCGAAGAAACCGGCGGCGGCTTCGAGGTCGGCCGCTATCGGGAGATGCTTTCCGCCTGAGGCGCCCGCCCTCAGTCCGCTTCGTTCAGCTCGGCGTCCTTGAGCAGCTGGAAGATCGCCCGGTAGTTGCGCGGCGGCTTGTCCTGCTCCTTTTCCTTTATCGCCGCGCGGCGCAGCGAGCGCAGATGCTGCAGGTCGATGCCCGGATAAAGGGTGGCGATCTCGTGCAGCGCCGTCTCGTCCTCCAGCAGCGCCTCGCGTAGCCGCTCGATCCGGTGCAGCCGCGCCGTCTCGGCCGCCGAGTCGCCGCGTGCGTCCGCCAGGGCGGCGCGGATCGGCTCGGTTTCGACGTTGCGCATCAGCCGGCCGATGTACTGCATCTGCCGGCGCCGGGCCTCGTCCTGGCGGGGCATGCGCTGCGCCGTGCCGACGGCCTCGCGCAGATCCTCGGGGAGGTCGATCTTCTTCAGCCGGTCGGCGGGCAGCGCGACCAGCGCCTCGCCGAGCGCCTGCAACTCCTCCATGGCGCGCTTGCGCCGGGTCTTGGAGAGGTAAACCGGTTCGTCGTCGGGATGTTCCATCGGCCTTTGCCTTGCTGGTTGGGCGCGCCCGCCCGGACGGGAGAACGCGGCGCGGGCTGCTATGATAACGACTTTGCCGCTTCCTCCTCAGCCCCATGCCCCGAAAATCCGTTCCGATCGTCCACGAGGCCCGCTTCGGCCATTCGCTCGACACGCTCCGTTCCCTGGCGCAGGACGTGCTCGGCCACGCGCGCCAGGCGGGCGCCAGCGATTGCGAGGTCGACGTTTCGGAGGGCTTCGGGCAGTCGGTGACCGTGCGCTGCGGCGACGTCGAGACCATCGAGCACAACCGCGACAAAGGCATCGGCGTGACGGTTTACCTGGGCCAGCGCAAGGGCTACGCCAGCACCTCGGACTTTTCCCGGACCGCGCTGCGCGAGACGGTCGAGGCCGCGCTCAACATCGCCCGCTACACCGCGGAGGACGCCTGCGCCGGGCTGCCGGAAAACGAACTGCTGGCCAACCCCGAGCAGGGCTTCGCCGACCTCGATCTGTACCATCCCTGGCCGTTGTCGGTGGACGAGGCGGCAAATCTGGCGCGGCGCTGCGAACAGGCGGCGTTCGCCGTCAGCCCGCTGGTGAGCAATTCGGAAGGCGCCACCGTATCGATCCAGGAGGGACAGTTCATCGCCGCCAACAGCCTCGGCTTCATGGGCGGCTATCCGACCTCGCGGCACTACCTTTCGTGCTCGGTGATCGCCGGCAAGGGCAACGGCATGCAGCGCGACGACTGGTACTCCACCGCGCGCGATCCGCAAGGGATCGCCTCGCCCGAGGCCATCGGCGACTATGCGGCGCGGCGGGCGTTGTCCCGGCTCGGTCCGCGCCGGATCAGGACGTGCAAGGTGCCGGTGCTGTTCGAGGCGCCGCTGGCCGCCGCGCTGATCGGCAGCTTCGTGCATGCCGCGAGCGGCGGCAGCCTGTACCGCAAGACGTCCTTCCTGGTGGATTCCCTCGGCAAGCGCGTTTTCCCGGACGGCGTGCGCATCGACGAGCGCCCGCACCTGCCCGGCGCCCTGGCGAGCAGCATGTTCGACAACGACGGCGTGGCCACGCGCGACCGCTCCGTGGTGGTGGGCGGCGAACTGCAGGGGTATTTCCTGAGCGCCTACACGGCGCGCAAGCTCGGCATGCAGACCACGGGGAATGCCGGCGGCTGCCATAACCTGATCGTGCAGCCGGGCGCGCACGATTTCCGCGGGCTGATCGCCAGGATGGGGCGCGGCCTGCTGGTCACCGAACTGCTCGGGCACGGGATCAATTACGTGACCGGCGATTATTCGCGCGGCGCGGCCGGTTACTGGGTCGAAGGCGGCGAGATCCGGCACGCGGTCGAGGAAATCACCATCGCCGGCAACCTGCGGGACATGTTCCTGGACATCGCCGAGGTCGGCAACGACGTGCTGGTGCGCGGCTCGCGCCAGGTCGGCTCGATCCTGGTCGGCGAAATGAAGGTCGCCGGCGGCTGACTTTCCGCGCGCCGGCCGGCGGCGCGCGAAAGCCCGAATGGCATGGCGGGCTTTGTCTATAATCCAACGGTTGTCTGACGGTCGCTTTACCACATACGGAGAAAATAAATCATGGAAAGACGTTCCTTTTTGAAGCAGGCGGGGGTCGGTCTCGCCGCGGGGGCCGTTGCCGTTCCGGCGCTCGCCCAGAACGCGCCGGCGATCAAGTGGCGGATGGCGTCGAGTTTCCCGAAAAGCCTGGATACGCTGCATGGCTCGGCCGAGTTCCTGATCAAGCGCATTGCGGAAATGACCGGCGGCAAGCTCCAGATCCAGCTGTTCGCCGCCGGCGAAATCGTTCCCGGTCCGGGCGTGCATGACGCGGTCAGGGACGGCACGGTCGAGATCGGCTTCACCTGTTCGTACTACTACTTCGGCAAGGACCCCACGTACTGCATCGACACGGCCATCCCGTTCGGCATGAACGCCCGCCAGATCAAGGCCTGGTACCGCCAGGGCAACGGCGCCAAGCTGATGGCCGACTTCTTCGCCAAGTCCAACATCGTGTCCTTCCCGAGCGGCAACACCGGCGTGCAGATGGGCGGCTGGTACCGCAAGGAGATCAAGAGCGTCGCCAACTTCAAGGGCCTGAAGATGCGCGTCGCCGGGCTGGCCGGCGCCGTCCTGGCCAAGATGGGCGTGGTGCCGCAGCAGATCGCCGGCAGCGACATCTACCCGGCGCTCGAAAAGGGCACGATCGACGCGGTCGAATGGGTCGGCCCGTACGATGACCAGAAGCTGGGCTTCAACAAGGTGGCCAAGTACTACTACTACCCGGCGTGGTGGGAAGGCGGCCCGCAGATTTCGACGTACATCAACGCCAAGAAATTCGCCGAGCTGCCGAAGGAATACCAGGCCATCATCGAGGCGGCCTGCGCCGAGACCGACACCGAGATGTGCGCGCGCTACGACGCCAAGAACCCGGTGGCGCTGAAGCAGCTGCTGGCTTCGGGCACCAAGCTGCTGCCCTTCCCCAAGGACGTCATGGAAGCGAGCTACAAGGCCGCGCAGGAGTATTACGCGGAAACCTCGGCCGCCAACCCCGAGTTCAAGAAGATCTACGAGGATTACAAGAAATTCCTGAACGACCAGAATCTCTGGTACCGGGTGGCGGAAAACGAGTACGCGCGGTTCATGTACAGCCGCAAGAACTGAGCGCGGCGGCGGCAAAACGAAAACGGGGGCGATGCCCCCGTTTTCGTTGAGTCCCTATTTTTCCTCGCCTTCCGGCGCGGCCTCCGGTTCTTCTTCGGAGGACGCCGGCGGTTCGGACGACGTGTCGTCGTAGTGGGTGTCCGGCAGCACGATTTCCACCGAGTTGATGTCGACCGCCTGCGCCTTGTCCATGCCGACGGTGACCATCTGCGGGAACAGGATGACCAGCATCACCATCAGGATCTGGACGCAGACGAAGGGAATGGCGCCCCAGTAGATATCGCTGGTCTTGACCGACGCCGGCGCGACCGAGCGCAGGAAGAAGAGCGCGAAGCCGAACGGCGGGTGCAGGAACGAGGTCTGCATGTTGACGCCGAGCAGCACGCCGAACCAGATCAGGTCGATGCCCAGCTTTTCGGCGACCGGCCCGAGCAGCGGCACGACGATGAACGACAGCTCGAAATAGTCGAGGAAGAAGGCCAGCACGAACACCAGCAGGTTGACCACGATCAGGAAGCCGTACTGCCCGCCGGGCAGGCCGACGAGCAGGTGCTCGACCCACAGGTGGCCGTCCACGCCGTAGAAGGTCAGCGAAAAGACGCGCGCGCCGATCAGGATGAACACCACGAAGGTGGTCAGCTTGGCGGTGCTTTCCATGGCCTGGCGGAGCAGCTTGCCGTCGAGGCGCCTGCGCAGCACGGCCATCAGCAGCGCGCCGGTGGCGCCCATGGCGCCGCCCTCGGTCGGCGTGGCGATGCCCAGGAAGATGGTGCCGAGCACCAGGAAGATGAGGCCCAGCGGCGGGATCAGCACGAAGGTGACCTTTTCCGCCATCGCCGAGAGCAGGCCGAGCTTGCAGCCCCGGTTGATCAAGGCGATGACGAAGGGCACGGCGATGCCGACCATGGTGCTCAGCACGATCACTTCGTCGAGCGGCATCTCGTCCGGGCGGGTCTTGCCGAAGGCGATCCCCGCGGCGACCGAGATGGCGGCCAGGACCAGCAGTGAGGTGCCGCCGGTCTTGCCGTTCGGCTCGCGGAAAATCCGCGCTTCGGGCGGCAGCGCCGGCACCCAGTTGGGACGGATGAAGGAGACCAGGATGACGTAGGAGACGTAAAGTCCGGTCAGCACGAGGCCGGGGATGAAGGCGCCCTTGTACATGTCGCCGACCGATTTGCCGAGCTGGTCGGCCATCACGATGAGCACCAGCGAGGGCGGGATGATCTGCGCCAGGGTGCCCGACGCGGCGATGACGCCCGAGGCCAGGCGCTTGTCGTAGCCGTAGCGCAGCATGATCGGCAGCGAGATGAGGCCCATCGAGATCACCGACGCGGCGACCACGCCGGTGGTGGCGGCGAGCAGGGCGCCGACGAAGATCACCGCATAGGCCAGCCCGCCGCGCACCGGGCCGAACAGCTGGCCGATGGTGTCGAGCAGATCCTCGGCCATCCCCGAGCGTTCGAGGATCAGCCCCATGAAGGTGAAGAACGGCACGGCCAGCAGCGTCTCGTTGGCCATCACGCCGTAGATGCGGTCGGGCAGGGCCTGAAAGAGCTGCGGCCCGAGCAGCCCGAGCTCGATGCCGATCAGCCCGAAGACGACGCCGTTGGCGGCCAGCGCGAAGGCGACCGGGAAACCGAACAGCAGGAAGACGATCATCGAGGCGAAGATGATCGGCGCCATGTTGGCGATCAGGAACTCGGTCATCGCCGTCCCTCCTTCGCCTTGCGCGCCTGGATCGCTTCGGCGAGTTCCTCCTCGGCGCTCTTGGCGTTGCGCTTCTCGGTCGGATCGGGGCACAGCCCGCGCAGGAAGCCGATGCGCTTGATCAGCTCGGAGACGCCCTGCAGGATCAGCAGCGCGAAGCCGACCGGGATCATCAGCCGGGCCGGCCAGACGATCAGCCCGCCGGCGCTGTTGGACATCTCGCTGGATTCGAAGGCATGCAGGAAGACCGGCCAGGACAGGACCAGGATGGCGACGGCCATCGGCATCAGGAAGAACAGGATGCCGAGGATGTCGATCCAGGTCCGGCCGCGTTTCGAGAGTTTGGCGGACAGCAGGTCGATGCGCACGTGTTCGTTGCGCAGCAGCGTGTACCCCGAGCACAGCAGGAAGATCAGCCCGAACAGGTACCACTGGATTTCCAACAGCGCGTTGGAACTGTAGTTGAAGGCGTAGCGCATCACGGCGTTGCCGGTGCTGACGAGCACGACGATCAGCACGATCCAGATGGCCGATTTGCCGATCCGTTCGGTCAACGTGTCGATTTGGCGCGACAGCGTGAGTAGGGCGTTCACTGGAAAAATCCTTGTCTGATGGCAGAATTCAGAATTTCGCGCGTTTGCAAGGACAAGGAAACGGGTGGATCGCACCCGTGTGCTCGAACGGGCGGCATGAGGTCCTTGTGGGAGTATTTGGTGTGCCCGGCCCGCAAACAGCGCGCAATTATTGCATGGATTCGCCGCCGCCGGGCGGTTTTGGCATCGTTTGTGAGTGGTACGCCATTGTTATGAAAGCTTTTTTGGACAAGGAGTCGATGGTGCGAGAAGAGGCGAGAATCTGCCTGATCCGCCACGGGGAGACGGCGTGGAACGCCGAGCTACGCATCCAGGGGCATCGCGACCTGCCGCTCAATGGGTCGGGCCTGGCGCAGGCCGAGGCGCTCGCCGGGCGGCTGGCCGGACAGCGCTTCGACGCGCTCTACAGCAGCGACCTGCTGCGCGCCCGCCAGACGGCGCAGCCGCTCGCCGACGCGCTCGGGCTTCCCGTCCGGCTCGAACCCGAGTTGCGGGAACGTCATTTCGGCTGCTGCGAGGGCAAGACGCGCGAGGAAATCCTGGCCGGCGACGCGGCCGTGGCCGAGGCGCTGGCCGCCCGCCGCGCCGACTACGTGCTGCCCGGCGGCGAAAGCCTGCGCCAGCACCTCGACCGCGTCGTCGCCTGCCTGTCCCGCCTGGCGCGCCGGCATGCCGGGCAGACCATCGCCGTCGTCGCGCACGGCGGCGTGCTCGATCTGGTGTACCGCCGCGTGCACGGCGTGCCGATGGAGCGGCCGCGCGATTTTCCCCTGCCGAACGCGTCGGTCAACTGGCTGGCCGTGGACGGCGACCGCTGGCGGCTCGACTCCTGGGGCGACACCGCGCACCTGGCCGGCATGGCGCAGGCGCCGTTCGTGACGCGGATATAGCGATCCGGTATGATTTGCATCTTTTCAATGGCTTGTGAGGCGGACGATGTTTTCAGCGAAAGAGACTCTGGCAAAAGTTGATCCCGACCTGTGGAGGGCGATCGAGAGCGAGAATCGCCGCCAGGAGGAGCACATCGAACTGATTGCCTCCGAGAACTACGTCAGCAAGGCGGTCATGGAGGCGCAGGGCTCGCAGCTGACCAACAAATACGCCGAAGGCTATCCGGGCAAGCGCTACTACGGCGGCTGGGATTACGTCGACGTGGCCGTGCTTTTCGCCATCGACCGCCTGAAGAAGCTGTTCGGCGCCGTCGCCGCCAACGTGCAGCCGAACTCCGGCTCGCAGGCCAACCAGGCCGTGCTGATGGCCTTCGCCAAGCCCGGCGACACGATCATGGGCATGAGCCTGGCCGAAGGCGGGCACCTCACGCACGGCATGCCGCTGAACATGTCCGGCAAATGGTTCAACGTCGTCGCCTACGGCCTCAACGACAAGGAAGAGATCGACTACGACGCGATGGAGGCGCTGGCCCGCGAGCACAAGCCGAGGATCATCATCGCCGGCGCGTCCGCCTATTCGCTGCGCATCGATTTCGAGCGCTTCGCCAAGGTGGCCAAGGAGGTCGGCGCGATTTTCTGGGTCGACATGGCGCACTACGCCGGGCTGATCGCCGCCGACTGCTATCCGAATCCCGTGCCGTTCGCCGACGTGGTCACCTCGACCACGCACAAGACGCTGCGCGGCCCGCGCGGCGGCATCATCCTGATGAAGGCCGAGCACGAAAAGGCCGTCAACTCGGCGATCTTCCCCGGCCTGCAGGGCGGCCCGCTGATGCACGTGATCGCCGCCAAGGCCGTGGCCTTCAAGGAAGCGGCGACGCCCGAGTTCCGCGAATACCAGGAACAGGTGGTGGCCAACGCCCGCGTGTTCTCGCGCGTGCTGTCCGAGGAGCGCGGCCTGCGCATCGTCTCCGGCCGCACCGAGTCGCACGTCTTCCTGGTCGATCTACGCGCCAAGAACATCACCGGCAAGGAAGCCGAGGCGGCGCTGGGCAAGGCGCACATCACGGTCAACAAGAACGCCATCCCCCACGACCCGCAGAAGCCGATGGTCACCTCCGGCATCCGCATCGGCACGCCGGCCATGACCACGCGCGGCTTCACCGAGCTCGAAGCCGAGGAAGTGGCGCACCTGGTCGCCGACGTGCTCGACGCGCCGAACGACGAGGCCGTACTGGCGCAGGTGCGCGAGAAGGTCGCCGCGCTGTGCCGGAAGTTTCCGGTCTACGGAGCCTGACCCGGCATGAAGTGCCCGTTCTGCGGAGCGTCCGACACGACGGTCGCAGATACGCGCATCAACGAGGACGGCGACATCGTGCGCCGCCGCCGGCGCTGCCTGTCCTGCGACAAGCGCTTCTCCACCTACGAGCGGGCGGAAATCCGCCTGCCGCAGGTGGTCAAGAAGAACGGCTCGCGCGTCGATTTCGACCGCGAGAAGCTCTCCGCCAGCCTGTGGCTGGCCCTGCGCAAGCGGCCGGTGACGGTCGAGGCGGTCGACGCGGCGATCCTGCGCATCGAGGAAAAGCTGCTCACCCAGGGCGAGCGCGAGATTCCCTCGGAGAAGATCGGCGAGATGGTCATGCGCGAACTGAAAAAGATCGACAAGGTCGCCTACGTCCGCTTCGCCTCGGTCTACCGCAACTTCGAAGACGTCGACGAATTCTCCGATCTCGTCAAGGAAGTCTCGCGCCCGGTGCCGCGGCGCATTCGCTAGCCCGCCGCCTCCTGCCGCCATGTTCAGCGCCGCCGACCACGATTTCATGGCGCGCGCCCTGCGGCTGGCGCGGCGCGGGCTGTTCACCACCACGCCCAATCCGCGCGTCGGCTGCGTGATCGCCCGGGACGGGAAGATCGTCGGCGAAGGCTGGCACCGGCGGGCGGGCGAGGCGCATGCCGAAGTGCACGCCCTGGCGGCGGCCGGCGCGGCCGCGCGGGGCGCGACGGCGTACGTCACCCTCGAACCCTGCAGCCACCACGGCCGCACGCCGCCGTGCGCGGACGCGCTGATCGGCGCCGGCGTGGTGCGCGTCGTGGCCGCCATGCAGGACCCCAATCCGCAGGTCGCCGGACGCGGGCTGGCCGCGCTGGCCGCCGCCGGGATCGCCACCGAATGCGGACTGCTGGAGGCGGCGGCGGCCGAACTCAACGTCGGCTTCGTTGCCCGCATGTCGCGCGGGCGGCCGTGGGTGCGGCTGAAGCTGGCGGGCAGCCTGGACGGCAAGACCGCCCTGCGCAACGGCAGCAGCCAATGGATCACCGGGCCGGCGGCCCGCCAGGACGGGCACCGCTGGCGGGCGCGCGCCTGCGCCATCCTGAGCGGGATCGGCACGGTGCGCGAGGACGATCCACAGCTCAACGTGCGCGGCGTGGCGACCGGGCGGCAGCCGCTGAAAGTCGTGGTCGACGCCCGGCTCGAACTCCCGCCGCACGCCCGCGTACTGGCCGAGGGCCGGCTCCTGCTGGCAACCGCTGTCGAAGACGGCGCCAACGCCGCCGAACTGCGGCGGCGCGGCGCCGAACTGCTGCCCCTGCCGGACGGCGCCGGGCGGGTAGACCTCGCGGCGCTGCTGGCGGCACTCGGCCGGCGCGGCATCAACGAGGTGCACGTCGAAGGCGGCAGCCGGCTCAACGGTGCGCTGCTGGAAACCAGCCTGGTCGACGAACTGCTGCTTTACCTGGCGCCCTGCCTGATCGGCGACCAGGCGCGCGGCATGTTCGACCTGCCCGAACTGGCCTCGCTCGACGGCAGGCGGCAGCTGGCGATCGACGATCTGCGCATGGTCGGCGGCGACCTGCGCGTGCTGGCCCGCTTCAAGCAGCGCTGATCACGGATTGCCGCGCGCGGCGCAGACCGCGCAGTGCGGGTCCTTGCCGAAGCGCACGCTGCGCCATTCCATCGTCAGGGCGTTGAGCAGCAGCAGGCGTCCGACCAGCGGCTCGCCGGCGCCGCTGAGCAGCTTGAGCGCCTCGGCGGCCTGCGTGGAACCGATGATGCCGGTCAGCGGCGCGAAGACGCCGGTCACCGCGCAGCGCATCTCCTCGACGTCCTCGCCCTCGGGGAACAGGCAGTGGTAGCAGGGAGAGTCCGCCCGCCGCGGATCGAACACCGAGACCTGCCCGCTGAAGCGCACGGCCGCGCCCGAGATCAGCGGCACGCGATGTTCGACGCAGGCCCGGTTGACGGCGTGGCGGGTGTCGAAGTTGTCGCAGCAGTCGAGCACCGCATCGGCCTCGGCGACCAGCGCCGCGAGCCGCTCCCCGGCCAGGCGTTCGGTGACCGGGACGACGGCGACCTCCGGGTTGATGCGCGCCAGGGTCGCCAGGCCCGACAGCGCCTTGGCCTGCCCGATGCGGTCCTGGGTGTGGAGGATCTGCCGCTGCAGGTTGGTGAGGTCCACCGTGTCGCTGTCGGCCAGCGTGATCTTGCCGATGCCCGCCGAGGCGAGATAGAAGGCCGCCGGCGAGCCGAGCCCGCCGGCCCCGACGATCAGCACGTGCGCGCCGACGATGCGCGCCTGGCCTTCGATGCCGATCGGGTCGAGCAGGATGTGCCGGCTGTAGCGGAGCAGTTGTTCGTCGTTCATGCGCGGGAAGTGTGGCGGAAAAGGAAAGTCCGGGACGGCGATGCGCGTGCCGCGCTTCCCGTCCGGCCGGGGATCATTTGTATTCGCGCCACTCCGGGGGCGTATCGTCGTGGTCGCCGTGCGGATGGCGCTCCCAGGCGTGCGTGTAGGCCTCGTTCTGGGATTTCTTCAGCAGGCGGCGCGGCGCGTCGAGGTTGTGGATCTCGGTTTCCTCGATGTAGTAGATCAGCGCGCGGACCAGCTTGTTCAGCAGCGAGCATTCCAGGTGAAAGCCCTTGTCCTGCAGCGCGGCTTCGAGTTCCTCCAGCGAATGCTCGTGCAGGTCGTAAGCCACCGTGATCGAGCGGTCGGCGACGCGGGGATGGACTTCCAGTCCGGCCAGCCCGCCGAGAAAGTCCGCCGCCTCCGGCACCTGGCCGGGAGGAAATTCGGCGAACCGGAGGCTGCGCTCCTTGCGGATCGGCTCCGGTTTCCTGGGCGTTTCGGCCGGACGCTTCATGCGCTCTCCCCGGCGGCGCTACTTGCTCTGGATGATCTGCAGCCCCTTGAGCAGGTTGATCGCCTGATTCAGCTGATAATCCTTCTTCGAGGCCAGTTCGCGGCCCGGCGGCTCGAAGCCCTCGTCATCGCCATCCTTGGCCGGCCCCGTCTTCGGCTTCGCCGGCGTCTTGGCCTGCGGCTTGACGGGCGCGGCGTCCTTGCCGTCTTCCCGGTTGTTCTCCAGATGGTTTTCCAGGTCGGCTTCGCGCAGGCGCATGGCCGACACGCCGTTGGGCGTTTCCTCGACGGCGATGTCCGGCTCGATGCCCTTGGCCTGGATCGAGCGCCCGGACGGCGTGAAATAGCGCGCCGTGGTCAGCTTGATCGCCGTGCTGCCGGGCAGCGGAATGATGGTCTGCACCGAGCCCTTGCCGAAGCTGGTGGTGCCCATCACCACCGCGCGCTTGTGATCCTGCAGGGCGCCGGCGACGATCTCGGACGCCGAGGCGGAACCGCCGTTGATCAGCACCACCATCGGCACCTTCAGCGCCTCGACCGGGATGTTGCGGATGAAGTCCTCCTTGCTGCCGCGCAGGTAATCCTCGGGATTCACGAAGTACTGGTGCTTGGCGTCGGGCACGCGGCCGTCGGTCGAGGTGACCAGCGTGCCGTACGGCAGGAAGGCGGCGGTGACGCCGATCGCCGAATTGAGCAGCCCGCCGGGATCGTTGCGCAGGTCGAGCACCAGGCCCTTGAGCGAACCGGGCTTGTAGAGCTCGTTCAGGTGCTTGACCACGGACGGCGCGGTGTTCTCCTGGAAGGAGGTGATGCGCAGGTAGCCGTACTGGTCGTCGATGCGCTTGGACTTGACGCTCTGGACCTTGATCACCTCGCGCGTCAGCGTGATCTCGAGCGGCTGCGGCTCGCCCTTGCGGATGATGGACAGCTTGATCTGCGTCTTCGGCTTGCCGCGCATGCGCTTGACCGCGTCGGTCAGGGTCATGCCCTTGACCAGCTTGTCGTCGAGCTTGAAGATCAGGTCGCCGGCCTTGACGCCCGCCCGGTCGGCCGGCGTGTCCTCGATCGGGGAGATGACCTTGACCAGGCCGTCCTCCATGCCGACCTCGATGCCCAGGCCGCCGAATTCGCCCTGCGTGCTCGTCTGCAGATCCTTGAAGGCGTCGGCGTCGAGGTAGGCCGAGTGCGGGTCGAGGTTGGAGAGCATGCCGCTGATGGCGTGGGTGATCAGTTTCTTGTCCTCGACCGGCTCGACGTAGCCCTGCTTGATCGCGTTGAAGATCTCCGCGAAGGTACGCAGTTCCTCGACGGGAAGCGTGGCCCGGGCCTCCTTTTCGGCCATCGCCGAGAATTGCAGGCTGATCAGGATGCCGCCCGCCAGACCCGCGCAAACCAGACCCGCTTGTTTCAACTTGCCCATCGAACGCGCTCCAAGAAAATTGCCCATGTCATTTGAGGTTGACCCATTGCAGCGGATCGATCGGTTGCCCCTGATGACGCAATTCAAAGTATAAACCCGATTCCGGATTGCCACCGCTGTTGCCCGCCGTGGCAATCGAATCGCCCCCGCGCACGCTGTCGCCGACCTGCTTCAGCACCGCGTCGTTGTAACCGTAGATCGACAGATAACTGCCGCCGTGATCGACGATCAGCAGGTTGCCGAACCCGCGCATCCAGTCGGCGAACACCACGCGCCCCCCGGCGATGGCCTTGATGTCGCTGCCCTGCGGCGCGCGGATGAACAACCCTTTCCACGTGCTGCCCTCCTGGCGCGCGCTGCCGTAGCGGTTGGTGAGCGTACCCCGCACCGGCAGGCGCAGATTGCCCTTCAAGGCCGCGAAACTGCCGGCCGGCAAGGCTTCCGGCGTGCGCTCGTTGGCCACCTCGGGCGCGCTCTCGCGGCCCGCCGGCGCGCGCTTTTCCGGCGCCGCCGGCTTCGCCGGGCTCTCCTTGCGCGGCGCCGGCCGCGCGGCGATGATCCGGTCCAGCCGCGCGACCAGCTGCGCGAGCTGCTTCTCGTCCCGTTGCAGGTTGCCGATTTCCTTGCGCTGCTCGGATATCTGCGACGAAATCCTGGCCAGCACCTCCTTGCGTTGCTCGCGTTGGGCAACGAGCCGGGCATGTTGTTCCTGCTGGCGGGCCTCGACCGAAGAAAGTTCCCCGGCGCGTTCGCGGATGTCTTCGGCCAGCGTCCGCTTGCGTTCGAGCAGCGTCTCCGTTTCGCTCAGCAGGTGCTTGCGAGCGCGTCCGATGGCGCCCAGGTAATACAGGTCGCGTGCCATCTGGCTGGGGTCCTCGCCGTCGAGCAGCAGGCGCAAGGCATCGGGCTGCCCTTGCAGGTACTGGCGATAGACCAGGTTTTCCAGTTGCGCATGCAATTCATCCAGGCGTCCGGACAGCGCCTGCTCCTGCCTGCCGAGATCCTTCAGCGTCGCCTGCAGCCTGTCCTTCTGCCCCGAAAGGTTGTGCAGTTCCCGCTGCGTCGCGGAAATCTCGCGCTCGATGTCCTTGACTTGGTCGGCCGCGCTGGCGCGCTGGCCCTCGGCGGCCGTCATCTTCTTGCGCAGGGAGTCGATCTGGCCGCGCAATTCCTTGAGATCGGTCTTCTTTTCCGTGACCTCGGCGCGGGTCGGCGGCGCGGCGTCTTTTCCCGCGGCCGACGCGGCAGGCGCCGTCAGCAGGGCGCACGCCACGACGAAAACCGGCACGGCCCGGCGGCATGCAGACGCGGCGGGAGTTCTGGCGAGAGGGGAAACGTTCATGCGCGGATCGGGGCGTGGCTCAGGGGGCGTCCCCGGAATCGGGAATTATTCTATAATGATTCGCTCTATTCAACGAGAGACCACGAGGGCTGGCACCGTGATCAAAGAGGTCAATTTGATCGAAAAGCAGGAGCACATCGAGCTTGCGGCGCGCGCGCTCAAGTCGATCTCGCACCCGCTGCGCCTGAAAATCCTGTGCGTCCTCGGTGATCGGGAAGCCTGTGTCCAGGAAATCGTCGATGCCGTGGGCACCTCGCAAAGCAACATTTCCCAGCATCTCGCCATCCTGCGCAACAAGGGCGTGCTGGTCACGCGGAAGGACGCCAACCGCGTTTACTACCGCGTCGGCGACGCGCGCATTCTGCAATTGATCGGCATGATGCAGGAAGTCTTCTGTGGCGCTTGATTCACGCAGCGGACCGCCGCTGCGGCGGGAATCCTCCCGCGGAGCATTCGCTTACGTTCGTTAACCGTCCCTTGTTTCTGGAGCGTCGCTTGGAATTCATTCAGCACAACATCCTTCTCGTCCTTCTCGCGCTGGGCAGCGGCGGCGCCTTGCTCTTCCTCACCTTGCGCGGCCCCGGCGGGAACGCCGGCCTGACCCCGACGCAGGCCACCCTGCTGATCAACCGGGAGGACGCGCAGGTCATCGACGTGCGCGGCTCCGACGAATACGTCGGCGGCCACCTTCCCGATTCGCGCAACATTCCCATGGATCAGCTCGAAGCGCGCGCGGCGGAACTCGACAAACTGAAGGACCGGCAACTGATCCTCGTCTGCCAGACCGGAGCGCGCTCGGCCAGCGCCTGCAAGCAACTCGAAAAGCTCGGTTTCGGCAAGGTCAGCAACCTCGCGGGCGGCATTGCCGGCTGGCGCTCGGCCGGCCTCCCCGTCCGGAAAGGAGCGAAGAAATGAGCGCACCGCGTGTCGTCATGTACTCGACGGCCGTCTGTCCCTATTGCATCCGCGCCGAAAACCTCCTGCGGGCGCGGGGCGTGGCCGAAATCGAGAAGATCCGGGTCGACCTCGACCCGCAGCGGCGCGTCGAAATGATGGAAAAAACGTCGCGCCGGACGGTTCCGCAGATTTTCATCGGCGATACCCACGTCGGCGGCTGCGACGAACTGATCGCCCTCGATCAGGCCGGCAAGCTCCTGCCGCTGCTTGCCGGCGAAACGGACTGAGCCGAAACGGACCGGGCCCCTGTGCGGCCGGTCCGTCCCGGTTTCACCCACACCCCAACCCAACCAAGAAGACCCCTTATCATGACCGAACAAGAAGCCCCCTCGTTTGCCATCGAAAAGCTCTACATCAAGGATCTGTCGCTGGAAGTGCCCAATGCGCCGGCCATCTACCTGGAACGGGAGACGCCGGAAATCGGCCTCCAGCTGCAGACCGGCGCCCTGAAGGTCGGCGACGACATCTTCGAAGTCACGCTGACCGCCACGGTGACGGCCAAGATCGGCGAGAAGAACGTGTTCCTGGTCGAAGTCGGCCAGTCCGGCCTCTTCCGCATCCGCAACGTGCCGGAGGAAAACATCGAGCCCCTGCTGGCCATCGCCTGCCCGAACATCCTGTTCCCGTACGCCCGCGAAGCCGTTTCCCAGTCGGTGACCCGTGCCGGTTTCGCGCCGGTCGTGCTGCAGCCGGTCAACTTCGAGGCCATGTACGCGGCGCGCGCCGAGCAGGAGCAGACGGCCAACGCCTGATTCAACGCATCGACGAGGAGTACCGCCGTGTCCAGAAGACCGCCGATCTTTGCCCTGCTTGCGCTGCTGGCCGGCCTTTCCCTGCCGGCGCAGGCCATCGAATACCGCACGGTGGAATCGGCGACGGTGCTCTACGACGCGCCGTCGGTGAAGGGCGCCAAGCTCTTCGTCGTCCGGCGTGGCACGCCGGTGGAAGTCGTGGTCAGCCTGGACACCTGGGTCAAGGTGCGCGACGCCGAAGGCAGCCTGGCCTGGATCGAGAAAAAATACCTGGCCGCCCGCCGCACGGTCATCGTCAAGGCCGAGCGGGCGGCCATCCAGCAAAAGCCCGAGGAAGCCGCCCCGCTGGTCTTCGAAGCCGAGCGGAACGTTTCGCTGGACTACGTCGAAGCGCTGCCCGGCGGCTGGATCAAGGTGCGCCACGCCGACGGACAGGAAGGTTTCGTGCGCGCCGGCCAGGTCTGGGGATTCTGAATTTGAGGCTGTCCATCATTGCCGCCGGCGCGTGGGGCACCGCGCTGGCGATCGTATTGAGCGCCCGGCACGAAGTCACCCTGTGGACGCGCGAAGACGACGTCGTCCGGGACATGCGGACGCAGCGCGAGAACCGCCGTTTCCTGCCCGGGATTTCCCTGCCCGCCGCCGTGCGGATCGAAGCCGATCTCGCCGCCGCCGTCGCGACAGCCGAACTGCTGGTCCTCGCCACGCCGCTGGTCGGCTTGCGCGGTACCCTGCGGCAATTGCGCGATCTGGGCGCCGCGGTCCCGACGATCTGGGTCTGCAAGGGGTTCGAGCCGAACAGCGGCAAGTTGCCGCACCAGGTGGTGGCCGAAGAATTCGGCGAGGAGATCGCCTGTGGCGTGCTGACCGGCCCCAGCTTCGCCGAGGAAGTCGCCCAAGGCCTCCCCACCGCCGTCACCCTGGCCTCGCGCGACGGCGAGTTCGCCCGCCGCATCGCCGCCGAACTGCACGGCGGGCGCCTGCGGGTCTACGCCAACGACGACCTGATCGGCGCCGAAACCGGCGGCGCGGTGAAGAACGTCATGGCCATCGCCGCCGGCATCAGCGACGGCCTCGGCTTTGGGCACAACGCCCGCGCCGCGTTGATGACCCGCGGCCTCGCCGAAATCACCCGCCTCGGCGTGGCGCTCGGCGGCCAGCCCGGCACCTTCATGGGCCTCGCCGGCATGGGCGACCTGATCCTGACCTGCACCGGCGACCTCTCGCGCAACCGCCGCGTCGGGCTCGCGCTGGCGGCCGGCAAACCCCTGTCCCAGATTCTCGCCGAACTGGGCCACGTCGCCGAAGGCGTCGGCACCGCGCGCGAAGTCGCCACGCTGGCCCGTGGCCTCGGCATCGACATGCCGATCACCGACGCCGTGGACGCCATCCTGCACCGTGGCGAATCGGCGCTGGACGCGGTCGAAAAACTGCTCGGGCGCGATCCGAAGGTCGAAGCCGTCTAGTTGCGCGCGAGGCCTTCTGACAGACTCGCATCCAAAGCGCAGCGAGTCTCCTGTATATCGCCGGAGCCAGAAAAATCGGGCATTCTCGGGCGGACCGAAGCTCTCCGAATTGTTGCAATTACACAACACAAGCACCGCTCAATCCTGCCGAGTGTGGCGCCAAGGTTGCCCCTGGGTGTCTCGTTTGCGATGATTCGGACAGCTTCTCATCAATGAGAGGTCCAGTTTGGTGGTGCATCAAGTGCTGCCGACCTTAAACCTAGAGGAGATTCACAATGCAAAAGAAAATCATCGCACTGGCAGTCGCCGGTCTGGTTTCGGGCGTTGCCTTCGCGCAAACCAACGTGACCGTGTATGGCGTTGCCGATGCCAACTACACCTATTCCAAGCTGGGTGATGCCAAGTTCAGCGGCGTCGAAAGCGGCGGATGGAACGGTGGCCGTATCGGTTTCAAGGGCGAAGAAGCGCTGGGCAATGGCCTGAAGGCGATCTTCACCTACGAATTCGGCAGCATCGACATTGGTGAGAACTCCGGTATCACTGGAACCCGTCTGTCCTTCGTCGGTCTGTCCGGCAACTTCGGTGCCGTGACCCTGGGCCGTCAAGCCGCTCCGTCGTATATCTTCCTGGGCGCCACCAGCTCGAACGACATCACCACCGTGTACCCGACCAACCTGGCGTTGGACAACGCCTGGACGTTCAGCACGATGAGCACCGGCGGCACGGCGCGTTGGAATAACTCGATCGCGTACAGCAGCCCGACGATGGCCGGTCTCAATGTTCGCGCCATCTATAGCTTCGGTGAAAACGTTCGCGACAGCTACAGCGATGCTTCGACCGACGCGAGCAAGGTCGGCCTCGGCGTGAACTATGCCAACGGTCCGCTGTATTTGACCGCGATGTATCAAGAAGTGCTGGACAACGACGGCACCAACCCCATCACCGGTCTTGACTCCAATGTCGGCGGTGCCAAGTCGTGGGCGATCGGCGGCAACTTCGACTTCAAGGTTGTCAAGCTGTACGCCAACTACATGCAGGAAAAGAGGGACGACGGCACGGCTACGGTTGATGATGCCAAGCACAAGCTGTGGTCTCTGGGCCTCTCCGTTCCGGTCGGCCAAGCTGGCACGGTCCGTGCGGAATACACGCAATTCAAGGCCGACGAACGTGACGATGGCAAGGCCAAGGGCTTTGGTCTCGGTTACGACTACGACCTGTCGAAGCGGACCAAGATCTACACGGCCGTTTCGCGCGTCAAGAACGACGACGGTATTGGCTGGGGCTACGGAAAGGTTCGTAACGCCACGCTCACCCAGTTCGCTGGCGAGAACAGCACCAACTTCTCCGTGGGTATCCGCCACTTCTTCTAATCTGACTACGTCAGAGAAGATCGTGAAAACGGGCGCTTCGGCGCCCGTTTTTTTGTGCACGGCTTCATAATGACGGCCTTCATTACGACCAGTCCGGGGATCGATCATCATGGAGTCTGAGTCTTCGCCAGCGGCGCCGCGCTCGCTGACGGAACTGTTCGTCGCCCTGACCCTGCTTGCCTTGCAGGGATTCGGCGGCGTGGTGGCGGTGGTGCAGCGCGAACTGGTGGAACGCAGACGCTGGCTGACCCAGGAAGAGTTCGTCGAGGAATGGGCGGTCGCGCAGATCATGCCGGGGCCGAACGTGATCAACCTGTGCCTGGGCATCGGTTCCCGCTATTTCGGCTGGCGCGGGGCGGTGGTCGGCGTGGCGGGCTTGGTCACGGTGCCGATGCTGCTCGTGCTGTCGCTGGCGCTGTGCTACGTGCAATGGGGAAATCATCCGGCCGTCGTCGGCGCGCTGCGCGGCATGGGCGCGGTGGCGGCCGGCCTGATCATCGCTACCGGCCTCAAGCTGTTTGCGGCGCTGAAAACGAATCCGCTGGGCCCGCCGCTCTGCACCGCACTCGGCGCGGCAGCATTTACCGGTATCGCCCTGCTGCGCCTCCCCCTCGTCTACATTCTCCTCGGCCCTGGGCTGGTGGCATGCTTTCTGGCGTACCGGAGGCTCGGCGCATGAGCGGAACGATCGTCATGCTGTGGGGCGACTGGTTCGGGCTGCTTGGGCATTTTCTCTCGCTCTCGCTGCTGGCCGTGGGCGGCGCCGTCTGCACGCTGCCCGAGATGCATCGCTTTCTGGTGGACCGCCAGCATTGGCTGAGTGACGCCCAATTCAATGCCTCGATCGCCATCGCGCAAGCCTCCCCTGGGCCGAACGTGCTGTTCGTGACGCTGATGGGCTGGAACATCGGCGTGAATGCCGGCGGTTACGCCACGGCCGCGCTGGGTGCGGCGCTCAGCACGATCGGCCTGCTGCTGCCGAGCAGCGCACTCGCTTACATGGCGGCCAAGTGGGGGCAGCGCAACCGCGACCGGCGAGCAGTGCGTGCCTTCAAGCAGGGCATGAGCCCGGTGGTGATTTCCCTGCTGATCGGTACCGGCTGGATCATGGCCGACGGGCAGGGCGCTCCGGGAGAACACTGGCCGCTCTATCTGCTTACGGCCCTGACCGCGCTGATCGTCTGGCGCACGCGGATTCACCTCCTGTGGCTGCTCGGTACCGGCGCCATCCTTGGAGTTCTCGGCTGGGTTTGATGCAAGAAAAAGTCATCGTCTTCCGCCCGGATCGTTACGGCACCGGCGCCTCCACGTAGGCGGACAACTGCAGAAGATCACCGGATCGCGGCCCGCATGCTGGATGATGGTGCTTGAGCATGAACACTGAACTCGGTATCATTCAGACTAGTCTAGTCAGAATTATGGGGTTTAAGGAGGCCGATCATGCAAAGCTGGCAGATGCAGACCGCCAAAGCGCGGTTTTCGGAACTGGTCAAGCATGCGGCGCAAGAAGGGCCGCAGGACATCACGCTGCACGGACGTTCCGTAGCGGTGGTGGTGTCGCGCGAACTGTTCGACCGGCTATCCGGCAATGAGCAGTCGCTACTGGATTTCATGCGCGCCTCGCCGCTGGCGGGACACGATGAGATCGCGTTCGAACGGGACCGCGGCCCAGGCAGCCTGCCGCGCGAGATCGCGTTTTGAGCTACCTCATCGATACCAACGTCCTGTCTGAGCTGCGCAACCGCAAGGCCGACGGGAACGTCGTGGCGTGGATGCAGGCGCGTCCGCGCCCATCGCTGTACCTCTCCGTGCTGAGCCTCGGCGAAATCCGCAAGGGCATCGAGGGCGTCGCCGATCCCGCATTCCGTCAGGCACTCCTAGACTGGCTGGAGGTGGACCTGCCCAACTGGTTTGTCGGCAGACTGCTAGGCATCGACGCACAAACCGCCGACCGTTGGGGGCGCGTGCAGGCCGCCGCCGGACGGACGCTGCCCGTCATCGACGGACTGCTAGCCGCCACGGCCTTGCAGCACGGTCTGACCCTGGTCACGCGCAACACTCAGGATTTCGCGGGGCTTGGCGTGCAGATCATCAATCCTTGGGAGGCGTGACGCTCGATCCGTCCTCCGTAACGGCTTCCCGATACTGATTTTGTCCGGCGGACATTCGGGCTGTCAGCGCAGCGGGTCGATACGGAAAAAGTCCCCGTCGGACTTTCCATTTTCCCAATTGGCGATCAGTTCTTCGCGGTGAATTTCGATCCAGGCCTGGACGAGCACCTGCTTGGCGAATGGGAACGTTCCAGAGAGGATCGTATTGTCGGGGATCGAAAACGACGCCTCGGAGCCATGGCAGCGGGCATGGATGCAGGGCGGCATCCGGGCATTGCCGCGGGTCTGGCAGAAAGCGATCACGATCCCATAGTAGGCGCTGATCATCTTGCCGTCGGGCTTCGGGATGCGATGGATGGGCGTCCGCGTGTAGAGGTGCGACAGATCGAGGCCCTGGACCTCGAATTGCTCGATGGCGGCAAAAAGCGGTTCGAGGGGATAGTGCTCGTTGCCGTAGCGCCGTCCGGCATGCGGCGCCGTGTGCCCGGTCAGCGCGTCGTGGACGGCCTCGTCGAT
>JADHEE010000199.1_pt1 | contig 30382 bp, 31 predicted proteins | sample 8952401 | NCBI WGS metagenome assembly JADHEE01 (sample SAMN16124438, study PRJNA663242) | bioreactor sludge metagenome | isolation source: sludge (ammonium) | place: India:Bengaluru | collected 2019-02-28 | reverse complement strand
CTATTTAACATAATATACATTATACGCAATCTAAGTTATTTATAAAAAGCCACACTTGATTATGTAGCTTTTTATAAATAACTTAGATCACATCAAATTCAATTCGACGGTTTTTCTTACGGCCATCTGCAGTTGCATTATCAGCAACGGGTTTGTTCGAGCCCAATCCTTCAACACTTAAACGTTCTGCAGAAATACTTTTATTGATCAAGTAGTTTTTAACAGCTACAGCACGCTCTTTACTTAAAGCAAGATTTTTTGCAGCATCACCTGAGCTGTCTGTGTGTCCAATAATTTTAACCTTTTTTCCACCAACCTTATTCAGAGCCACCGCCATTTCATCTAAGATTTGAGTTCCACTCATAGCCAAAACTGCACTGCCAGATTCAAATTCTATAATTCTGTTTTTAAGTGCTTCATCTACAATTTGCTGTTCAGCCTGATTGACAGAAAGCTGCGCATTCAAGCGATATGGTGGCGTTACTAAACTTTGGAATAAGCTTGTTGTAGGCTGAACTTCATTTGAACGCGATATTTTTCCATTAAGTTCCATTTGCGTACCACGTACAGAAAGTTTACCTTGGTGAACTTTTTTTAACTCTGGAACCACCATATTCGCAACAGATTCACTCCAACCATTTGGAGCATTAACCGCTTTAACCTTTATTTTATCAATCACTTGGTCAGCGCCATAAACACTATACATCTTGTTTAAAATGATTTGCTTACTGGCATCATTTGGAACAACACCCTCAACAATAATCGGTTCAGCCCAGACATTCACGCTCAAAACCAACGTTAAAGTCAGCAGCCATTTATTCGACTTAAATCTATGATTTATTTTCATATTTTACTAATCTATAAAAGTTTTTTTAAAAAGTTTCACAGCTTGTATTAAGCTCAATTGCCGCTCACACAAAGCTTGCTCCAGCGTTGCCAAACCGGCATTTTGCTCTAAATATGCATCAATCCAATTCGCTTGAACCAATGAAACCCAGTGATCTGAATCTAACTTTTGCGTGAAAATTTCACTTAAGGTCATAATATCTGCCCCTTGAAAGCCAAAAAGAAGTACTGGTTTTTCGCTATGTAAAATCCCTATCAGAAGCTCAGCATTTTGATTTTGAATAAAAAAACTGATTAGATTTACCCAAAAAGCTGCAATTTCATAGCAGTAGCTAGAGTTATTAATAGGTAAAATCAACACTTTAGTTAAGCGACTAGTACCATGTTGAATGACGGGCTGTAACAATAATCCGAGTCCAATCATGCTTTGTGCAAGCTCGTAACTGGTCATTCTTAGTAATTGAGCAAATGAATGTATCGTATGGTGTTCATAAAATGCCGAAACTTCGCTGTGATTAAAAACCTGTATCTCATTATTTAATTTAGATAATTTATCGAGCACGATATTGGGGTCACGTATTGAACGTACCACACGATTCTTTTGAAATAAATCTATTAAAGTTTGCTTATAGCGATATGGCGCATAAATAAGATTATCAAAACTATTTTCAACTTCTAATAAATGACTCAATACCATTGGAAATTGACGACCAGAACTATCGTGACTGGCTATCAAATTTGCCACAAGAAAATTATTTTCTTGTGGATTGGCAATAAAAAAGTCTAATGAAGGTAGATTTTCATACGCTTGACTAAATCCCTCTGATTGCATGGCATGTTCTAATGCTTCAGTAATCCACTGATCAATCAGTTGAATTAAGGCATACTGGCCGCGTGTTTTTAAGAAATCACCACGTGCAGGACATTTTCCATAATATAAAGCTAAGGTCCGCAGTTCATCCATCGCAATACTCCTTACAACCTAGCCACTTTCGAGAAATCATAAACGAGGCTCCTGTATACCTGGTGTTGGAGCTTTAGGACTTGCAGCTGTTGCTGAAGGTGTGGTTTGCGCTGCCACCACACGTACGGATTTATTGGTGACAATTTGATCGACCAGTTGCATGCCATTGTAACTGCGCTGCCCGCCTACTCCACCATTGGCGTCCCCGCTGATTAAACGGAAATTGACTTTTACTGCAAGCTCTGGATTTTGCTGATTTCTCCAAATCATTTCATAGCTTCCGCCACGTTGCGTTCGCTCAGCACCGTCAATTAAACGATTAATGCCATATTCACCAGGCGCCTCAAAAATCGTATGCGTTTTCCCATCTAAATCAATGGCTGTAATACGTGCACCTGGAATTGCTCCGGCATTTGGCCATACAAAATTCACCCATTGTTGAATGCCGTTTTCATAAAGCATTCTTTGTCCATCAATATCAATGGTATAGGATAAAAACTTAGGATTTTCAATTGGGTAAAATTGAAAATTGGATTGTGCCGTAGCAGCAGGTGTAGATGAGGCTTGATTTAATGTTCCAGTTGCCATGCCATTACTTGGAGCAACATAGCTTTGAAAATTCATCACAAACTGTGGATTCAAGCTAATCCCTAAATCTTTCCACGTCTTAGAAGTCAAGGTATAACCACGACGAATAACCAGTGGATCAAGATACTCTTTGACATAACGCGCAATACTGCCATTTTCGCCAAGAATCTGGCTAATTTCATTGCTGGTTGCTTGGCTAAAGATTGCATGTATTCATCAAGCAAAGACTTATTTTGTTGGTCGTCACGCTTACGCACCAACTGATAAAACATCTGGAATTCTTTAGAAATCGGGCCTTGCGCTTGATTCATGACTTTGGCATCAAGCTGAGTTTCATCTCGTCTTAATACTTTGCGTTTAAACCAAGCCACAAAACCTGTTTGTGGCGCTGCCAGCTCTGCCATTACGACTGGATTGTCCCAACTGGTTTCTTTGGCAACGCGATCAAAAACACTTCGAATGGGTGAGTTTTCAGGCTCGCCTAAAACTTGAACGAAACTCGCCTGTTGTCCGTAATCCTTAGCTTTTGCATAATGTATCGCACCTAAAAATTTCCGCCATTCCGCAATATATTCTTTTTTATAGAGTTCTGTGAGTTGTTTACGAATTTGATCTGGGCTACCACTAAATGATAAGTCATCCGACTGTGTGCTGTTGAGTACCCAGTCTTTGGTATCTGTAGGACGTTTTGCAACTTCATCGATGGCTTGTTCAACATATTCTGACCATGCAGCATGTGTAAACATACCCGGTAATGCATAACTGCCTAAGATTGCATTTTGATTAGCATCGCCAAGCATTTGTTTTATGGTTAATGCTGGATAACGGACAGCCGCACGCATTTTTAATTCATTATAAACACGGTCTCGTGCAGGCATTCCACGAACAACAGACAAGAGAACTTGACGCGTTTGATCCACCACTAAGCTGTCTGAGCTGAGTACAGGAAATTTAGGATCGCTAGCTAAAGTCATGCTATACGACAAAATTTGCTCTGCCTTCTGGATCATTTCTCCGCGAGGCATTTGACCACGATTATTATCCAACCATGAACGCCAGAAACGTGTGACTTGATCACTTAAATGACTTGCATCCATATATTGAGTATTGCCCATCATTAAATAGGCTTTTAAAGCATTGTATGCATCTTGTGGATTTGCATCATTAGGCTCTAAATATTGCTGTGTTTTTGCAACAGGTGTCAGCTCTACATTTGCGTGGTTTGTACGCAATTTTTCTTCATTGCTTTTCACCCGCTGTAGATATTGGGCAATATTTTGTTGTGTTGGAATCAAGACGATTTGCTCAACACCCTTTAAATATTCTGTTTTTAGCTTCTCCTGCAGCTCATCTCCCTGATATAAACCAAAACCCAGCTTTAAAGGACGATCTTCTTCAAATTGGTCCAACTGCTGCATGCGTTCCTGTAAAATCAAGAGTGCACTCAGTTGTGTAGACAACTCTTGACCCGATTGCTTTTCAAGTAAAACGACTTTGTCTAAATCGGCTTGTACGTCTGCAATCAATTGTTGATTATTCCGATAAGACCACACCCATAGACTTAGAATAATAGCTACACCAAATAAAGCGGCAACAAAGGCAATATAACGCTGACGCTTTCGGCTAGGGTTAATATGTTGTTTAACGAGGTTCTTGTCTTTCAGAATAATGTCTGAAAATAAACCTTTTAAAAAATAGCCATGGTTTTGCGAAACTGAGCGCGTTGGAATGCCATTTTCATTGTCTAAACCTTTTTGCAATAAAAAGTCTTGAGCAATTTGCTCGGTCATTGGACTTTCAATAATGCCTTCTTGCAGTGCACTGGTGAAATAAAAGCCACGGAAAACAGGTTTAAATTGATAAGGGTTATCTTCAAACAGCGTGCCGATAAATGTCTTTAACGCAGGCTTTAAGCTCTTAAACTCTAAAGGAAATGTCATGACACTTGGAGAAATATTCTGCGAGTGTCGACGGCTGAGATGTGTCGTACTGACGCCTTTTAAACCGTCATATAAAATGGAATAATGTTTTTCAAACAATTCAACAGCATTATTAGCCCCATCGGTTGTATAAGGCAGTGTCGCCCCCCAAACCTGATCAAACTCACCGACTTCATAGCATTCAAAAAACTCAGTAAAGCCTGCTATCAGATCCATTTTAGAGAAGACCAAATAAACAGGTGAAAAAACCTCTAAGCGCTCAGTAAGATCTTGAATTCGTGCACGTAAATTCTTTGCCAGTTTGATCGACTTTTCTGGACTGTTACTCACTAACTCAGCAATACTGACAATCACGATCAAGCCATTGATTGGTGCTTTTGAGCGGTTTTTTTTCAAGATATTTAAAAAACCTAACCATTCAAAATGATCTTCCGCATAAACAGAATAACGACCTGCAGTATCTAATAACACGCCTTCTGTTGAAAAAAACCAGTCGCAATGACGTGTTCCGCTGAGTCCAGCAGAAACTGATTTTTGATGAGTTTCTTCAAAAGGAAACTTTAAACCCGAATTATAAATGGCCGAACTTTTACCTGCAGCAGGATTACCAATTACCATATACCATGGCAACTCGTAGAGTGCAGCATTGCCCTTTTTATCTCCCAATTTTGATTTTCGAATCAACTGAATAGATTCTTTCATTTGTTGCTGAATCAAATGAAGTTCATCTTTGTTTTTTTGTTTGCCATATTCTGCATTGGTGTCATGTGCAATGGCATCGGCAAGAGCTTCACCTTGTGCTGCATGTCGACGACGTACAATGAGTAAATAAATCCCCCACAGCATCAACCCGAATACATAACAAATCATCAATGGCCAAAAGATTTTGGCTGGAATGACGTTATACATGGCCATTAGTGCGACAAAACCCGATATAGCCATAATGGCTTTAGGATTGCTCACATACTGCCAAACATAACCTAAGACGTTATAAAATAAAGAATTCACAGTACTCTCTTATTCTTTTTTAATTTAAATGGTTGGTTCTACAGGGATATTACTGTCTTCACACGCATGTAGAAAACAATGTGTAGACATTTGATCAATGCTATAAATCATTGCCATCAACTCATCAGGCAAATGCATACTCAACATAAATCCAAATACTTTGGCCAAATGCTGCGTATGTCCAAAGCTTTGTTTGGTATGAATGAAGTGATGCGATTCAATCCCACTTCGATCGAAAATTTGGTTAAGTTTTTTCATGGTTTGAATGTCTGTAATATCATCGAGCATCAGCACAAAAGGCTGAATATCTTTAAATTGTTCTAATGGCTTCATCGGTGGGGATGCAAAATGATTGGCAAGATTGGCCTCGTTTAGTGCAATCTTGAGTTGTTTTAAGGGTTTGATCTCAAGTAATGGTAAAGAAGATGATGCTAAGCACCAACTAGAGGCATATTCAGCAGGCAAGTAATGGTCGGTTAACCATGTTTTTTCATCGAGCAATTCTTGGTCAATTTCAGAATCTACATTCAGGATGAACGTGATTTCCTCTGACTGCTGAGAAATTTGTTCCAATAACAGCATCCAATCTTTATAGGCTGTTTCTTGACTGAAATAATGGTGCTCAAGATGAATTTGCTGCGTAATCACGCCCAGTGAACTTAAATAATCCTGTACGACACCACTGCTTTGTTCTTCATTCCAAACATGTAACATTGATTCAGGCAGCAGCATATGTATATTGATACGGTTTAATTTAGCAACCTGCTGCACATCAGGTTGTTCCTCTGGTTCATTGCTATCATATTCACTCGTAGGATCAATCCATGCTGGATGCATACGATACTCATAGGCCAATTCACTATCATAAAATAAGGCAGATTGCTTTAAAAGCTGTGAGATTTGCCACAATGTTTCTGCATGTTGCTCTAGTTGATGCTCGATCAGGGCTTGAATTCGCAGATGGCGCGGATGATCAACGACTTCATCATCGTCCTGATTTGTAATGACATGATCTAGTGCATGTATGCGATAAGACAGCATCGGTAAGCCATAGGCATTTTGTAATTGCGTATCGAGCTCTGGGCTTTTAAATTTTTTAATCTCGTCAAGAATCTCGTCATTTTCCCCAAAGGCACTATATGCAGACGAGGAATAAATATTCAGGTTTAACCACTGAACTTCAACAGCTTCAGCCTGTTGAAAATATCGAGGTAATGGTTTTCTTGCTCAATCTCATAGCGAATCGGTAAATGGTAAGCTAAAGATGCATCCACATATTGCGCCGTGAGCTTGTGATTAAATAAACCTAAAAAATGAAGTGTTTCATTTCGTTGTATACGCGCACTTTGTTTAATTTTATTGGTATAGCTATACGGTAAGGTGCCCTGAATCCCAGTTAAACCAATCATTAAGTTGGTTAAGTGAATTTTTTCTTCGTCAAGGGTCAAACTCTCAATTTCTGCATTCGGAAAATTAAGATTCAGTGAACTATGAAACTTAAATTGCTTTGCCCAATCCCCTTCTTTTTGAGCATGGGGAGCCTCCGCATGACGTAGTAATCGCGTGGCCTGAATAAATTCAAAAGCGTTCGGTTGTTCAACCAGTACATCAACTATAGAAGTGTCTTGCCACCAACGTTCTGCACGCATTGGTATAACTCCTGTTGAGATTGAGCATCTGAAATAACAACATCGACAAAACTGTTCATCTGGACTTTTAGATTAAAGACATGCGACAACAACTGACTAAAAATATACAGGCTATGTCCTCGAAACACTTTTGAATCTATCCCTAGATTCACTTTCAGCCCTCGTATAAAAAGTGGGAATGGTTTTGCATCCACCATCTTTTGCTTTAATTCAAAATTAACCGACTGAATCGCATTAATAATAAGGTGGTTTTCTTTAAGCTGAGGCAGATTGTAGAGTTCAAGTAGTTCTTGAATATGGCTTAGAGCATCTCCCTTAGTGAGAGATAAAGTATTTAATGATAAATGCGAAATGATCCGCCATTGCTCTTTTTTATTTTGTTCAAAGTAATAGGGTTTATTCGGTCTTTTTAAAACCACAGCTCGCCGTGCCAGACTACTATCATTCAAATTTAATATATTGTTGGCTTGGCTCAATGCCTCATGGGGTAAATCACGATTGGAGCATAATAATTGCGTACTGATAAAATCAGATTTGGTTGTTTCAGGTGATAAATGTTTTGAAATAATACTATAACCTGTTTCAACATATTTATTTTGTAGCTGTGCCGAATTCAAACTATAAAAAAACTGAGTCTCATCCTTTTGATAATGACTCATCGCAAAGAATGGATAAATGTCAAAAGTAGTTTGATCTTTATTCGACTTTTCACGAATCATTTGCATTTTAGTAATCGAATAAGTTTGATAAAACTCAGGATGATGAGCATCGGTAATTAAAGGATATTCGAGCTGTTGATGATTAATTTTTTGAGGTTCAGCCTGTTTTTTAAATAAATTGATAACTGGTACCACATATAATTTAAAGTTTGCGACATTCAACTCAGAATAATTTCGAATATTGACCTGATCATTTAAATTCAGTTTAAGATGAATCAAAATTTCAAACTGATTTTGCTCTTTTTCTAAATATTTTAACAAACCTAAGTTCATATTAAGGAAATTAAATTTTTCAGAAAAACAGAAATATTCCATCAACAGCCGGTATGCATGATGTGTATGTTGATCCAAGGGCAACAGACTTTCAGTTTCAGCAAAACCCATGATACTAAACGGATTTGGGATGTCGATGACGCGATGACCAACCTTTAATGAAAATCCTGTACTCGACTGGAACACAGCATCCAAAACTTGTAGTGGAAAATTGGATATCGCATCCAAATAAATAGGCAAATTTTCTTTTTCTAAAATTCGATGTGCCTGATTAAAAATATTAAATCCTAAGCTTAGCGTTGCATTTTGATTTAAATGCATATGCGCACTAGGATTGGTTTTAAAATTGAGATGACTAAGTTCAATGGGTAATAACTTTAGTTCTTGTGTGGTGCTAAATTCACACTGCACACCTTTAAAACTTCTTGATTTTATTGCAGTATTTTTAGGAATAAGATGAGCTTCAGTTAATTGTTTACACTTATTTAGGTCTTCAAAACTGACCACAGTACATGCAGGAAATGGTTTGAGGTATTGAGGGAACATCACCTCAAACAAAGACCGAGTAAAGATGTCGTAACTGTCCGCCAGTTTCTTATCGATTCTTGCTGCAATTAAAGAAAAAGACTGAATTAAGCGTTCAATATGTGGATCATCTACTTGTTCTTGGTTTAAGGATAAACGCTGAGCGATTTTTGGGTATTTTTGCGAAAACTCACGGGACTGCTGCCCAAATTCTTGTAATTGTTTTTCGTAGTACGGTAATAATTCTTCAATCACAAATCAGCCCCATTAAGCTCTTGCAGAAATAACATATTGTTGTGTTGTCGGTTTGAGCAAAGCATCAAAAATCACGGGTTCATATAAAGGATGAATATTTAAATAGGCTTGAATACTTAAACACAAAGCCCCCATATTCTGTCCATCGAGCAACATTTCGACTTTGACTTGTTTTAGTCTCGGCTCATGTGCAGTAATAGACGCAGCAATCGATTGGCAAATTTTATCGCGATCGGTCGGATTTGCAGTCGATAATCCAACAAAATCAATGATTCCAAACTGAACAATGGACTTTTTCACCAACGGAAATGCATCAATTGAATCATTAAAATTGGCCATACGACTATTCAACAAATCTTCTAAGTCGGTTGCGACAGATTCACGTAACTCCTGAAGAGACATCCCCAATCGGTCCTGTTCAGTGGTCGGTAGTAATCGGTCAAATAGCGTTTTTCTAAACCCATAGGGATAAAGCTGATCTAGATTCATGTTGATTAAAATCATCTCGCATAAATAAAGGCCAACGTTGGTTAGCCTTTATTTTTTCAGTTATTTTTATGCAGCGTATGATGCAGTATTGTTTGATAGAGACCATTTCTTGGTCACAGCACCTTTTTGTGTGCCATTAATATCTTGCTGGTTATACGTCCATTCCACAGCAGCATATTTCAAACCAAATCCTTCAAGTGGAACACCTTCTTCACTTACTGTTGGTGTAACACTTGAAACCAAAACATGCTTCAATTTAATTTGTAGATACTTGATACGCTTATCGCCATTTGCGCGATAAAAATCAATTTGTACTTCATCAAAGGTATAACCCGCTGAACATGCTTCCCAGAGTTTTGGACTGGTTGCATCCAAATCTTTAACAAAAAGCATGTCTGAGTGTTCAACACGTTCTGCCGTATGACCACCAACACTTGATGATGTTGCAGACTTTGGCTGACGAATATTGTGTGACCAAGAGTTCACCTCTAACCAGCCTTGGTGCTCTGTATCACGTGACTCGCCATCGACCTTATATTTACCTCTGAACTGTACGTATATGTCTTTCATTTGTAATCTTTTCCTATTCTAAAGTTATTATGTGTTGGCACTCAAATTAGTTTGAGGACTGAGGTAACTCAGTAACAAGTCGCAGTGATACTGACAACTCATCCAACTGGAAATGTGGTCTTAAGAAAACCACAGATTTGTAGTGCCCCGGTTGTGCTGGGTTCTCTACAACTTTGACAGATGCTTCACGCAGCGGATATTGCGCTTTCGCCTCTTGTGAAGCCCCGTCATCAAGCAAAATATATTGAGCCAACCACTCATTTAAAAATGTTTCAATGTTTCCAGCCGAAGCAAAGCTTCCGACTTTGTCTCGCATCATGGCTTTTAAATAATGTGCAATACGTGAAACGGCCATAATGTACTGAATTTGGCTAGATAAAGCCGAGTTTGCATTGGCAGAATCGCTATTATACTTTTTAGGTTTCTGCGTCGATTGCGCACCAAAAAATGCTGCATAATCCGTGTTTTTACAATGTACTAAAGGAATAAAGCCAAGATCACTGAGTTCTTTTTCACGACGGTCGGTGATCGCAATTTCAGTTGGACATTTGAAGACCACTTCACCATCACTGGTTTTAAAGGTATGAACGGGCAACCCCTCTACCAAACCACCACCTTCAACACCACGAATGGCAGCACACCAACCATGCATATCAAAAGCATTGGTCAAACGCGTACCAAAAGCATAGGCCGCATTCATCCATAAATATTCATCATGATTTTGCCCAGAGACTTCTTCCACAAAATTAAAGCCTTCAGTCGCCGTACCTTCCTTAGGATGATAAGGCAGACGACCCAATACACGTGGCATTGTTAATGCAACATAGCGTGCATCATCACTTTCTCGGAAAGAACGCCACTGGACATATTCAGCGGTTTCAAAAATTTTGGATACTTCACGTGGACGGTCAATATCCGTAAAAGATTCCAACCCAAGAATGTTGGCATCTGCGGCAGAAATAAAGGGTGCATGTGCAGCTGCGGCAACATGTGAAATTTGTTCAAGCAAATACATGTCTGAAGGTGTACGATCAAACTCGAAATCGCCAATTAATGTGGCATATGGCGCACCACCAAATGACCCATATTCTTCTTCATAGATCTTTTTAAACAATGTACTTTGATCAAAGTCCGTTGCGCCTTGAAAATCCTTGATTAATTCTTTCTTCGTTGTATTCAACATACGAATCTTAATCAATGGATTAGATGGCGTTTCTTGGCAAAAGTAATATAAACCGCGCCATGTCGATTCAATTTTTTGAAATTGTTCGTCATGGATAATTTTACTGAGCTGCGTTGAAATGAGCGCATCAATTTCAGCAATACGCTTATCAATCGATAATGTCATATTTTCTGAAACAGTAATCGTCCCCGCCATCACTTCTTTAGCAAGTTCGCCAATTAAACTTTTCGCTCGATCATGCTCTTCTTCATTTCGAGCAATTCGACTACGTTCAACGATTGAATCTAAAAGCGTAAATTCTTCAGTAGTATCTTGAGCAACTGCAGCGGATTGGGCATTATTCATTTTCAGCCTCCACACTCATTTTGCGTACTTGATCTGTATTTTGCAGAACTTGATCAAGTAGATCTTCTAAGCGCTCATTATTCGAAATTTTGTTACGCAAATCAGTCAAACGTTCACGAGCTTCCACTAATTTTCTCAATGGATCTACTTGCTGAACCACATTTTCAGGACGAAAATCTTCCATTGACTTAAAGGTCAAATCAACAGACATACGTCCACCATCTTCAGTCAATGTATTTTCAACTTGATAGGCAGCACGTGGTGCTAAGGACTCCATGACTTCATCAATGTTTTCTAAATCAACATTAATAAATTTTTTGTCTTTGAGTTTGGTTTTTTCTATTTCAGATGCCGCGGAAAAATCACCTAAAACGCCAACAACAAATGGTAATTCTTTGATTTCTTTAGCATCACCAACTTCAACATCATAAGTCAGTTGTACCCGAGGTGGTCGAATACGCTGTAACTTTTTTTGGACGCTTTCACGTTTAGCCATATGAAAATCCTGTTTTTTATTATTTCAAAAATGAAAGTTTTTAAAGTGAATTGAAGGGATTTGTATTCGCCAGCTAAAAACCGAGTATCTGTTAATGATGTATGATTAATATTTCGCGCATTTAACTCTTCAACCAGTTGAAGTGCTTTATAACTTTTCCCAAGTTCTTGATATCGACTAGCAGCTTGAACCAATAATTTATTTTTTAGCTCATCATTTTTTTTATTTTTACTATCGCAAATCTGTGCATATAAACTTAGTAAATCGTGATCAGTTTCACCATTTACCAATGGGTAATCTTTAATACACTTATTTTTTAAACTAATACCCTCTTCTGCCGCTGCAAAAGCAAATGGTGTCACCGTTAACAAAACGAATGCAGGTAAAATTAAATAATATTTTTTCAAAACTTGCCTCAAATCTTTATGAATAAAAAATTAAAATTATTATCAGTAACTTCGATTTAAAATATACACACCCTAGGTAAATATTTCTGGTTATATAATGCGCTTGGATTTAACAAAAATATGGCACCCAAAGTCAAGGAAAGAAATGTTAATAAAAAGTAACTGTGTTTGCTTTTTGTAATATATCTTCTCTTTTATCTAAATTTCATTTGTGTATTATGATGGCATATATATAAAATACCCGCCAAATAGCATTTATAATGACTTGTAAAATGCTAATTTATAAATAATTTTATATTTACACTAAAAACACAGATAGCCATTGGCATATTTGTCTTGTAAAAACTTTGCTATAAAGCATGACTGAGTTACATATGAATAACCTTAAAATATTAATTAAGAAGCTATCTAATCATGCGCGTGTTGCTCTAGAGAAGTCTGCAAATAGTTGTATTAATCAACAAAATTATGAAATCGAAATTGAGCATTTTTTTCTTGAATTATTAGAACAACAAGAGCCAAATGATCTCCACTTATTAGTTGAAAAATATAAAATTTCCCATGATTTCTTAGTTAAGGATTTACAACTCAGTCTTTCCCAGTTGCCTAAAGGAAATACTCGCACCCCGATATTTGCTCAATCCATTATTCGTTTATTGGAACAAGCGTGGTTACTTGCTTCAGCAGAACAAAATCCTGTCATTCGAACAGGTCATATTTTGGTAGCACTTTTAACAGCACCAGATTTGCATCAAATGGCATTACGCGCTTCGAGCCAATTTGAACTGTTCCCGATCGATACAATGAAGCATAAATTTTTAGACCTATGCTCAAACAGTATCGAACAAGACATTTTACAGGAAACAGCGCCAAGCGAAAGCACTGAGCCTGCACAGCATTTAGCTAAAAACAAAACGCCAGCACTTGATCAATATACAATTAACCTAACCCAAAAGGCACAAAGTGGCCTTATCGACCCTGTTATTGGTCGTGAGTTTGAAATACGTTTAATGCTCGATATCCTGATGCGTCGACGCCAAAATAACCCCATTTTAACTGGTGAACCGGGTGTAGGAAAAACGGCTGTCGTTGAAGGTTTGGCATTGAAAATTGTGAACAACCAAGTGCCTGATGCTTTAAAAAATGTTCAGCTGCATACGCTTGATATGGGACTATTACAAGCAGGTGCCAGCGTAAAAGGTGAATTTGAAAATCGCTTGAAACAAGTGATTCAAGAAGTTCAGTCTGCCACGCATCCTATAATTTTATTTATCGATGAAGCTCACACTTTGATTGGTGCAGGAGGTCAAGCAGGCCAAAATGATGCTGCCAATCTATTAAAACCCGCACTGGCTCGTGGTGAGTTACGTACCATTGCAGCAACCACATGGGCTGAATATAAACAATATTTTGAAAAAGATGCAGCGCTCAGTCGACGCTTTCAAGTCGTTAAAGTTGAAGAACCAACCGAAGATGTCGCCATCGATATGTTACGTGCCATGCTACCAGTCATGGCCAATCATTTTAATTTAAATATTGATGATGAAGCTATCATCACAGCCGTACACTCTTCGCATCGTTATATTAGTGGCCGTCAACTCCCAGACAAAGCAATTAGCGTACTCGATACAGCTGCAGCGCGTGTAGCACTCACTCAGAATGCACAACCTGTAAAGTTAGATCAGATACTTGCTCAACAACATAATCTCAAACTTGAATATGAGATTTTAGAAAATGAACATAAAAATTTACCGATTCATCATGAGCGCTTGCACGATTTGAAGCAAAAACTAGCGCAGCTTGAGCGCGAAATTGAATACACTCAAACGCAGTGGCAAAAAGAAAGAGCGCTTGTTGAACAGATAAAACAACGCCAACAAGATACAACTGCTCACAACGCTCAAGAAGAGATTGCTGCGCTTCGTGAAGAATTAAGCAATGTACAAGGTCAAAATCCCTTAGTGTTTGAGCGCGTTAATGCACAAATCATTAATGAAATTATTTCAGACTGGACCGGTATTCCTGTGGGCAATATGGTGAACGATGAAATAAAACAGATCCTCAGCCTAGAAAGTAAACTGGCCGAGCGTGTTATGGGACAAGATTCTGCCCTACATCAACTGGTTCAGGGGATTAAAACATCTAAAGCAAAATTGGATGATCCCAATAAACCACAAGGCGTGTTCATGTTGGTGGGGCCAAGTGGGGTCGGTAAAACCGAAACCGCGCTTGCGCTGGCGAATGAACTTTATGGTGGAGAATCCCACCTGATCACCATTAATATGTCTGAATATCAAGAAGCACATACCGTTTCTTCTTTAAAAGGTGCTCCACCTGGATATGTGGGATATGGTCAAGGCGGTGTGCTGACTGAAGCCGTTCGTCGCAATCCTTATAGTGTGGTTTTATTAGATGAAATTGAAAAAGCACACAACGATGTTCAAGAACTCTTTTACCAAGTTTTTGACAAAGGTACGCTTGAGGATGGTGAAGGCCGAATCATCGACTTTAAGAATACCACCATTATTTTGACCTCGAATGTAGGTTCGAATGCCATTATGCAGGCGTGTTTGAATCAACCGATTGAGGAGTGGCCAACAGCAGAAAGCCTAGCTGAGCAGTTAAAACCAAGTTTATATAAACAATTTAAACCTGCTTTTTTAGGGCGCATGCGTATCGTTCCCTATTTCCCACTGCATGATGATTTACTGGTTCAAATTATCCATCATAAAATCAAGAAAATAACCTCTCGCCTTGAGAAGCAGTACCAAACCAAAGTTCAATATTCAGAGGAATTGGTAGAACTGTTATTAAGTCGCTGCACGGAAGTCGATAGCGGTGCACGAAATGTTGATCACATTTTGAATGCCAGTATATTGCCCGCTTTAGCCACAGAAATATTGATGGCTTTGGCAGCAGACCATTTGCCTAAAGTCATTCAGATCGATGTCAAAGATGATGAAATTACTTATGTTTTAGACCCTGTCGAAAAGACCACGGCTAAAAAGAAACGACATCCTGCTAAAAATAAAGCGAATCAAGTTTAATAGAATATAGAGTGTAAAATTATGAGCTTAGAAATCGAGCCTTTATTGTCTCCTATCTCAAGCGATCAACCATGTGGACAAGACTTGTCTTTTTCCAATGAATTCCACGCTATCAAAATTGCAAAAACTCAGGATGATCCACTACTCGATCAAGGCGACTGGGTCGCTGAACCTAAGCAAGCAGACTGGCATTTCGTTGAACAAAAATCTATCGAGCTTCTCACGGGAAAATCAAAAGATTTACGCTTAATGGGCTGGTTACTTGAAGCGTGGTCAAATTTATACGGATTCGAAGGCACCGCAAAAGCCTTAGAGCTTATGCATCGAACGCTAAATGAGTATTGGACACAACTTCATCCTGAAATTGAAGAAGAAGATTTAGATCAACGTCTAGGTTTATTGCAAGGTTCCATTAATCATTTGATTCCACTGATTAAACAAGTCGCTATCGTGAATGTTCCTGCATTTTCACTCAGCGATTATGAAGCCTTACTGAGACAAAAAAATCATTTGTTGAAACAAGTAGAAAGTTATACAGATGATGCCAATAGCTCTCAGATTTTGGAACAGTTTGAGCAGAGCTTGTTCAATACATCAAAATCATTTCAATATCAGAACTATCAACATTTTTCGGCGATTCTGGCTGAATGGTCAATTTTGAAAAGTGTATTAGATACCTTAATGGGCTTAGATGCACCAAGCTTTGCTGCTATTGATACTCAGCTTGAAAACATCCACACCAGTTTAAAAAAGCTCTATAAAACCGATGTTTTTACCCAACCTGTAATGGCGACACAAACGTCTGAGTCTTCTGCTGCCAGAACGATAACAACACAGGCACTTTCATTTACCCAGCACAAAGAACAAGAGATTGACATGAACACCGTCCATCCATCCAAAGGCTTTCAGGTTCAACCGCAAAATCACTTGGCAAACCGTGAACAAGCCATGCGGGTATTACAAGAAATTTCTGACTATTTCCAAGCCAATGAACCGCATAGTCCCGTAAGCTATATGTTACAGAAAACCATCAAGTGGAGTCAGATGCCACTACATGAATGGTTAAATCAAGTCATTAAAAACGAAAATCCACTGCATAACGTCCAAGAACTACTGGGCGTACAACAAGCAAATGAATCAAGCGACTGGTAATCTAAATGTTTAAAGCAGAAAAAATACTTTGGGGTGAAGGTCTATTTTTACGTCCTCAACATTTTCAATTACAAGATGCGTATCATGAACAACGTCTGAATCATACCATTCGTTCGGTCGCTACCACTCTTATCTGACCTCAACCCACGATTTATTTACAGATGCAACTGCAGCAGATATCACCTTATTACGCCGCCGTGCAGAGTTTCGCTTGTTAGAGGCGAACGTAGAACCGAATCAAGAACTGGATGGTTTTTTGTATTTAGCTTTAGCAAAAATTAAACGTCAAAGCTCAGGTCAATTTGAATTTGATCGTCATTTTATTCCGCCTATCTTGCATATCGAATCTTCTGAAAATCTTATCTCGAGTTTGAAACGCAGTTTAAATGTCATCAAAGCGAAAATTAAAACCATTCAAAGTAATAATCGAGAAAATGAGCAAAAGCTAATTGAGTTTCGCTCTGGCGACATTGTGTCATTTTGGTTGGTCAATGCACTCAACACAGCACACGCGACGTTGAATCATTTATTGCAATATCCGCATATCCATCCAGAGCGACTGTTTTTTGAATTATTACGTTTAATAGGCTCATTACTGACCTTTTCAACGGCTCATGAGGTTGATCATTTACCTCGCTATCAACACCATAATTTACAAGAAAGTTTTAGTCAGCTCGATGCCATTCTACGTGAGTTATTAGATACGATTATTTCAAACCGCTATATCAGCATTCAATTGAAAGAAACGCGACCATCTTATTGGTTAGGCAGTTTAGAGTCAGACAAAATTACTCGAGATTCAAGACTTTACTTGGCTGTTTCTAGCAGCATGATGCAAAGTCACGAACTAATTCAATTGGTTCCGTTACGATTTAAAGTGGGCAATACCGTAGATGTTGAACAACGCGTCATCGCCGCACTACCTGCAGTTCCTTTGCATCATTTAATGCAGGTTCCAACCGCTATTCCAGTGCGATCTGGTGTGAGTTACTTTGAAATTGAACCAAATAATGACTTATACCAACGCATGTTGGATGCCGAGTCGATTTGTATTTATATTCCGGCAGGTTTCCAAGATATTGCTGTTGAATTGATTGCTGTGATGAATGGCTAAGGAAATGAATCATGAATAATGCCCCTTCACTTTTTGATGATGGACAAATTGGAACTGGTTCAATTTCTCAGCCCATGACCGCCAAAGCCACCAGCACAACCAACTTGGTAGACTTACTCCATGACGGGTTTTATATTGTATTTTTATTGAAAAACAAATATATACCGAGTAGTTCGACTGAATTTCGCGAAAAAATCATTGCCCTACTCAACCGTTTTGAAAACCAAGCCCGAAAATTACAATTTTCATCCGATGACATTCAAGATGCTAAATATGCTTACTGTGCATTATTAGATGAAACCATTGTGACTCAGCAAGATGCAAAATTTTTCGAGCTCCAAAATAGTTGGTTAATCAGTCCCTTACAGCTTAGTTTATTTGGCTCACAACTTGCGGGTTATCGTTTTTTCGAAATTTTAGAAGAGTTACGCCGTAAAGGAAATAGTCGATTAGCCGCACTTGAAGTTTATCATTACTGCATGCTTCTGGGTTTTCATGGTAGATATCGTATTGAATCTATAGAAAATTTAAACCATTTGGTGGCACGTGTGGGTGATGAAATTGATTATTTGAAAGGGAAAAAGGCGGCCTTTTCCCCTTTTGCATCGCTCCCAGATCAAATTAAACACATGATTCACCGTGAGCTTCCTTTTTACTGGATTTTACTTTTTCTAATCGTATTCGCGCTCTTATCCTTTGCAGGCTTGCGTTATATGTTATCAAAGCAAAGTACGAATTCTTTGGCCACATATGAAAATGTCATTTCTACGCCAACAGAACAGGCACATATTACTATTCATTTACCCTAAGAACTAACTCCATGGCTCATGAAAAACGGACTTCAGTCAAAATTTTGACGTCTACAAAAAAGAAAAATATTTCACCTATGCTCTATGCATTTGGTGGTTTTTTGAGTGGTGTCTTATTAATGGCTACTCTTGGTTTTACTTACTTTTTTACACAACAAAAAAATGATTTAATACAGGTTAGTCAAAGTTCTAGCGTCGATGTCACTGAACCCTCAGTCGATAATGAAGCCCCGACGCGGGAACCCGAAGCTATTTTTGAAGCGACTAAAGTCATCCCTTCTAAAAGTGTTCAACCTTCAAATGTAACTGAGCCGCCTTCTGATTTTCCTCAACCTAAAGAAGATGAATTAAGCAAAGCATTTCTTCGTCCAGCTGAAACAGTTTCTGCACCATCGATGAAGAGTGCTAGTCCGCAGCCCTTACCAAAAGAAAATAAGAAACAAAACTCGTCAGCGCAAAGTTCGGCCGCACCGAAAGATAAAAATCACGGCAAAGTAACCAAAGCAGAACAGGCTGTGGAAAAATCCGAAGAATCTCCCACAGGGAGTGTACAAACCAAGATTACAACTCGTACCGTCGAAGCCCCAATTCCAGCTACTATCAGACTATGATTTATGCTCTTTTTTCGCTTTTTCTAATCTTGTCACTAGGGCTAGGTTTAGCACTGTCCTATGAACTCAGAGTAAAATTAGCAGGCTTTTTTGTCGGGTTAATTCCTCAAGGAAAACAAAGATTTCAATCCGCTCGTCATTTTGCACAGCATATAAATCATGCTGCTGCGCCCGAGCAATTGCAATCGCATTGGCATATTCAACAGTGGTGGATATTGGCTGCGGGTCTATTTCTATTTGCAAGCATCTTAATGTTTGCTTTTACCAGTCCAATCACACCCACTAAAATCGAAGCGGATTATTTAAGACAATCGGATCCACAAATTTATGCCCTACTTGATGGACAAATTTTGTCTCCGCCACCTGAAATCGAAGAATCCTTAGTTGCTGCGGCCATAGTTGAAGCAAGTATGCTTGAGCAAGCGGATCTTAATAATAATTCTATTCAAGCCAGTGCTTTGAATTACGATCCAAGTATTCAGGATGTACATTCAACTCATTCACATGACAATTTAGCAACGGCTGATCGTAAGTGGCACAAAATGAACCCACGCTATAAACAACGTTTACTGATGGTATTTAAAATAATGCGTGAGCAGCATGGATATGAACTCGTTTTACTGGAAGGCTATCGTAGCCCGCAGCGTCAGAATTCTTTAGCCAGCAATAAAAATACGACTTTGGCACGGGGTTATCAGAGTTATCACCAATTTGGATTGGCGGCGGATGTCGCATTTAAGCGAGATGGAAAAGTCATTATTTCTGAACGAGATCCATGGGCGATGCGTGCCTATCAGCTCTATGGTGAAGTTGCAGAATCTGTAGGTTTAACTTGGGGCGGGCGTTGGAAGTCGATCCAAGACTATGGCCATACTGAATATCGAATGCCGAATTTAAAGAAAACTGCGGAAATGGCTGAAAAGCTGACCTCTGAAGGACAACTTTCAGCTGCAAATTTGAGTTAATCAGGTTGAAGGCTGACTCAAATATTGAGTGATGATTTGCAGAACTTGCGCAGTTTTCTCTGCATGTAACCAGTGTCCAGCATCTGCAACCGTCTGAATCTGGGCTTGAGAAAACTGCGATTGGATAGCTTCTATATATTCTGGCTTTTTTACATAAGGTGAGTTTCCACCACGTATAAATAATGCAGGCTTATGCCATGTTTCTATATTTTCCCATGACAGAATTTGGGCATAGTTCTGATACAGTGCATCTACATTAAACAACCACTTCCCTTTGCTAAAAGATTTCAAGAGAAACTGAATAACCATTTCTTCTTTGAGATATTCACGTATGATTTCTATAGCTTGCTGACGTGTTTCAATATCTGCTTTTTGTACTGCAAAGAGCGCTTTAAAAATTTGCTCATGATGATTTTCTTTATAAGCAATAGGCGTAATATCCAATACCACCAGTTGATCTAGTCGATCTCCTGCGAGTTCGGTCACTTTCATCACCAGCTTTCCACCCATAGAATGCCCGATCAAAGAAAAGTGCTCGATATTGAGTTCATTTAAAGTTTCAATTAGATCAGCTGCCATGACTTTATAATTCATCACATTGGAATGTGCAGATAGTCCATGATTACGTACATCTACCTGTAATACATGGTGGCTTGAATAAAACTCCCGTGCCAACATCCCTAAATTGCTTAAACTGCCAAATAAACCATGGACAAAGACCAATGTTTTTGTAGGCGGCTGCTCATTTTGATGAAATTGATGATTTAGGATCATATGAAACTTACTTTATTTGATTGCTATAGATATTGAATTTTTAATGGAAATAAATCAAATGACTTTTTATATTGAGCTCAATTTTGCTTAGGCTATTTTGAGTAAAATATTTGCTTAGGCTAAATTTAAAGGCATGATGTACATATCTGTTTAATATCAGATTAGATTTTTGAATCAGATTTTATGCAAGTGAAAAGATGCCGAATGCCTTAAGTCTTGCTACTTTTCTATTTTAAAAATAATTCAGCGGAATTTTTAAGTAAGAAATACCATTGTCTTCTGGTTGAGGGAACTTGCCTGCAAACATATTGATTTGAATCGCCGCACTCCCCTTTGGGAAATCACAACGTGCTGTTCCATAGTCAGGCATAAACAAAGTATCCCCCACGAAAACAGCATCACCAACGACATAACTGAGACACGCAGGCGTATGCCCAGGTGTCGGAATATTATATGCTTTTATGTTACCTATCAAAAATGTCTCATGATCTGCAAAAAGATAATCAAATGACTGCGTAGCGTTTAAACTTTTAATATCTAAATGATAAATCTCACCAAAAGTTTGTTGTACGATCTCGATCTTATAACTAATCGCAATTTTTCCGCCAAGTTTTTGCTTTAAGTACTGCGCAGCACTTAAATGATCTGCATGTACGTGTGTTTCTAAAATCCAGTCTACGCTTAGGCTATTTTCCTGAATATAAGCAATGATTAAATCGGCCTGCTCTGTTTTGGTCGTTGCCGATGCTGCATCATAGTCCAACACACTATCAATCACGGCGCAGCGCTGAGTGTCGGGATCACTCACCACATAACTAAACGTGTTGCTCGCTGTATCAAAAAATGCTTTTACTTGAGCAATTTGCTTCATGGCATTCTCTCCATCACTTTACGATGTAGCAGTACACCGACGAACATCGCAATTATAAAATAGATCGCTTGATTATAGCCCAGTCCAATCAAAGTAAAGCTCGGCGCAGGACAAATTCCCGCAATTCCCCAGCCTATACCAAATAGCAGACTTCCCAAGATCAGTTTTCTGTCGATTTTCGTATTTTTAGGAAGTTGTATGGCTTCACCATAAACCGTTTTTGGATGTGGCTGACGTACAGCTTTTTGAAAAGGAATAAATGCAACCGCAATTGCACCCATCATCACAAAAGCTAAACTGGCATCCCACTGCCCAAAAATATCTAAAAAGCCAATCACCTTCGCAGGATTCGACATTCCTGAAAGCATGAGACCAATTGAAAATAATCCACCACAAATGAATGCCCAAACATTTTTCATTTTAGATTGCTCCAAGCATATGACGGACAACATACACAGTAATAAAGCCTGCGAACATAAAACTCATTGTAGCGATGATTGAACGTTTGGATAAACGACTGATACCACAAATACCATGCCCGCTGGTACAACCAGAGCCTAAGCGAGTTCCAAAACCTACCAATACGCCCGCAATAATTAACATGAAAGGTGTAGCTTCAATATAGATTTCTGGCTGAACAAAAGCTGCGTATATAAACGGAACAATGAACAGGCCCAATAAAAACCACAGTGCAGGCGTATTTATAATCCCTTTTAAGTTTAAAACTTGTGAGACCAGACCACTAATTCCCGCAATCCGCCCATTGGTATATAAATATCCAACGACGGAGATGCCGAGTAATATTCCACCCATAAAAGACCACGCAAAATCATGCATTGGCAATCCCCCCCCCCCTTAAACCAATATATATTTTTATAATATATTTAATTGGAAAATAATCAAGCGTCCTTTGTATCTATCGATGCTATGTACGTCTATGACCACTGTTTACGGGCCCTTGCATCTAGATTTAGATATTTGAATGGTTACTATCTGTTCGTTATCGAAGCTTTTAGTCCTTTAGATAACACCTTAAAGCATTCTTTTTACATAGTTATTCTTCACAATAACGTAAAAAACTTGAATATATCCCCGAGGGATTTTGTATTCAGCTCTTTTTTAGATTAGAAATACTTAACTTATCTCGTTTTATTTCATTATAGTTTTCATTTAAAGAAACTGAATAGAGTTAGGGGTACATCTCTACATCATGATCATTATTCTGGGTTTATAAAACACATTCACGGCATTTGAATATATTTTCATGCAGGTAGACAGATGAAAAGTGATGAAATAACCCGCTCTTTTTTTGAGCAGTTTATTGGAATTCTGATAGTACGCGTTCTGCAAACCATCTTGGGAGCTTAGACACGGCGGCATTCATTTTTAAGGTTTCAGCTGCTTCTATTTCTGCAAGAAAAGACGCTTGTATACCGTCAGAAGAGTTATCAAACAAGTAGGCGCGATCGCAGCACTCTATAGCTTGCATGAGTAGATCCATACTGCGGTAATAACGTTCGATAATTTTCTGCTCAGGAACAGGATGGCCACCCACACTGACGCGATACTTGACTCGGGCAATATTGATTTGTGGATCGACTGTTGAGACATAATATAGATAGGTTTTATAGCCCTGACGTTTCGCTTCCCGAAGAAATTCAACTTTAGAGATATGTGACATTACCGTCTCAAAAGTAAAACTGACTTTTAAGCGCAGAAACTCAAACCGAATATAATCAATAATGCGTGCACAGAGATAAGAATCAATTTCTTCGGTTTTAAACTCAATCTTCCATTCATCTAGCACAATTGGCTCATGTGCAAGTAAGGCCACAAACTGTCCCGCTTGAGGACGCTTCTTACTTTTTAGAAAAGTGACCAACTCTGAAGCTTTTAAGGAAGGATGATAATGCAATAAATCAATGCGTTGACTCTGTCTTAAGTTTTGTTCCAGTTCATCTGCATTTAAATATGCCCCAATATGTTGGGGCAAGAGGTAATCTTTAACAGTGCTTTTACCAGAACCATTCGGCCCCGCAAACATTCTTATTCTAGGTTGTCGAGGTGGCATATCAATCTATACGGTCGCGTGTTTCTTTTTACGTGTCAGTGTCGGTAAAACGCCTACATCGACATAAGCATGACTTAAGTCTTGTAAAACAGTTTCATTGCCATGAATATCGCGTTCAACCAACTGTTCAGCTTTTGCATAAACCACAGACGAACGAGTGGTTGCTTTTTGAAAAGCATCATGAAAAGCATGAATGGCAAGTTTAGGAATCATATCATCCTCATATTTGCCTACTTTAATGTCGGTATAAGCTGCCATACACCAACTCCTACTCAAACGATGGTTGATTTTTATTTATCTTAACACAATCGTTAGATAGCGCAGCAATTTGATGATATGCATCCATACGCTGACAAAATGCGGTTTTCATTTCTGTTGCTGTCGCTGGATTATCTTTTGCATCTAAAACGGTTTTGGTTGAATTCACAGTTGCTGTATATTCAGCCATCTTCTGATCATACTGCTCCTGAGTTAGCTTCGTTGTTTCTGCATAACTCAGGGTTGCTAGAAATAACGAAAGGCTAAGCAACGTCCATGTCTGTTTTTTCATGTATTAAGACTCATCGCCTTCTTTCCATACGTCTTCATAATCATCGCCATCAATCATAAAACGATAACCTTCACTTAAAGCCAAATATGGAAGTACATCAGGCAATATATCTTGTAATTCACGTACAGTCATGGTTGTAAAAAAGTCTTGGCCTTCACCCAATTCACCACCATAGATGAACCAAGCGACATTCTCTTCAGTTTCTGGCTTTTTACGTAAACCGACAATGGGTTCTTGATTTAAAGTCTGCACAGCAACAGCAACGACATCATCACCTTTTACTTCAACATAAGCCGAGTCAAATTCTTCACACAGTAGTTTTTGTTCTGCAATCAATTCATTCAATGCAGATTGTTGTGACTTTTGTGCCATGCGATGCTGCCCCTTTTGAGCGTCAATCTATCGATAGCGCATTTTAAAACATATTTAGGTCAAAGGCTGTTTTTATTTAAACAATTAGCACACAGGTGAACACTCAATATCACTACAAATGTGGCATTCATTTTGCTTAACAGTATTACGTTTTATAAAAAAAGTAATATCGGGGCTAAGCAACTATGGGTTATGTCGCACGAGAACTCAGTCCTCAAAGCAAAATATTGCTGGGCTTTGGATCATTTCTAATACCAATCCTCATTTGGTGTGCTGTGAGTTATTTACCATTTATTTGGCATCCTCAAGTACAAATCACCAACTCTGGCAGTGTCTCTTTTTTACAAATCGGTAGCCGTGTAGACAAAAGTGTTTTCTATACAGAAGCGCAAAATGCCGTCAATACAGGCACTGAACCGCCACAAGGTAATTTGGTCAATCCCATTTATTTACCAGCACCTCATCAAGTTGTGACAGCCTTAGTGACGGCATTTACGACACCACCAGCTCAAGCCGATGCACCATGGTTTCATCAAAGTCTTTGGCACAGTATCAAGATTGTATTTAGTGCTTTCTTTATTGCATCACTCGTTGGTATTCCATTGGGGATTTTATGTGGTTTTTCCAACAAAATTTCCCAGCTCACTGAACCCTTTGTTGAGTTCTTTCGCTACTTACCTGCACCTGCCTTTGGTGCACTGGCTGTTGCCATATTAGGCATTAATGATGCACCAAAGATTGCCATCATCGTGATTGGGACGCTGTTTCAGCAAATTCTGATTATTGCCAATACTACGCGTATGGTGGACCGCGGGCTGATTGAAGCGGGTTATACCCTAGGGACGAATAAAGCAAAAAGTCTGTTTCACGTGGTCATTCCAGCGGCGTTACCCGATATTTACCGTGATTTACGTGTTTTGCTGGGCTGGGCGTGGACCTACTTGATTGTCTCTGAGTTGATTGGCACCACCACAGGGATCACTTGGTTTATTACCCAGCAAGCACGCTACCAGAACTTTGACAATGTCTATGCTGCGATTTTGATTATTGGCGTAATTGGCTTGGTCTGTGATGTGATTTTAATGAAGCTCGGACAACATCTGTTTAAATGGAAAGCGGGAGCAAAATAATGAAAGCCACAGATATAAGAACGACGGAGTTCAATGCTCGTCAATATTTTGATCACATTTATCAACGTCCTGTCATTTTAGAAGCCAAACAACTTAGTCAAGTTTTTCAGCATGGTAAAAACTCACGCACGATTTTAAATCAGCTCGATTTGAAAATTCATAAGCGAGAGTTTATTTGTGTGATTGGCCCGTCTGGTTGTGGAAAATCGACCTTTAGTCGTGTTGTTGCGGGTCTAGACCCTTATAGCAGTGGCGAATTGCTAGTAGATGGACAGCCCATTTCAGGCCCTAGTCCAGAGCGAGGCATGGTGTTTCAAGGCTATACCTTATTTCCTTGGAAATCGGTTAAAGAAAATGTGATGTTTGGTCCACTCATGAAAGGTGCAAGTCATGCCTCAGCCGAAGCGGCTGCACGAGAATGGATCAATATTATTGGCTTAGAGAAATATGAAAACCAATATCCACATCAATTGTCTGGCGGGATGAAGCAACGTGTTGCGATTGCCCGTGCTTTAGTCAATGAACCGAAAATTTTACTGATGGATGAACCTTTCGGTGCGCTTGACCCGCATACCCGTCAAAAAATGCAAAAACACCTGATGGACCTATGGCAAAACATTGATATCACAATCATTTTTGTAACCCATGATATGGATGAGGCTATTTTACTGGCTGATCGTATCGTAGGACTGAAAGCCAATCCTGGGGAAATTAAAGAAATTATTGAAGTAGATTTACCCCGTCCACGAAACACTGAACTGATGTCCAGCCCTGCCTTTAAGCAACTTAGAGAACGGGTCGATTTCTTAGTACATGCACAAGAAGAAGAACTCGATCCAGCACTGGAAGATTTACCCAAAATTCCACGTATGACCCAAGTTAGTACGCATAAATAATTCATTGATCTAGCCTGAGGGACGACCCTTAGGTTTTATGCACTGTTGGACGGCCAACACGAGGATTTTACCATGCAAGATAAATATGTCCTTCCACTGGTGGATATCAGCCTTTTAAATAGCCCAAATCTAGATGACCGTATGCAAGTTGCTCAAGCGCTTGATCAGGCCTGTAAAGAAGTTGGTTTTCTCTACCTTGCAAGTTGCTCAAGCGCTTGATCAGGCCTGTAAAGAAGTTGGTTTTCTCTACCTCAAAGGTGATCAATTTCAACCTGCATTATTTGCACAGTTATGTGACATCGCGGAGCATTATTTTGCCCAAGATGACGCACTCAAAATGCAAAATTATATTGGCAAATCGGTGAACCATAGTGGCTATGTGCCTATAGGTGAAGAACGGTTTTCAAGTAACAGCTACGATTTAAAAGAATCTTATGATGTGAATTATGACTATCAAGGATCTGCACTAAATTTCCCCTTACTTGGCCCGACGCAATGGCCAGATGATCCCGCATTTAAACGCCATGTCTCACAGTACTATCAGCACTTAAAAGCCATTGGTCATCAACTGTTTCGCAATTTTGCGCTGGCTTTAGAGCAAAAAGAAGACTTTTTTGATGTGCATATTCAACATGCACCCAGTCAGTTACGCCTCATTCACTATCCATATAACCCTCAAGCGACAGATGCAGAAGGCATCGGGGCACATACCGACTATGAGTGCTTTACTTTATTACTACCCACAGCGCCCGGTTTACAAGTCCTCACTAAACAAGGCGAATGGATTGATATTCCTCTACTTGAAAATACCTTGGTGATGAACATTGGTGACATGATGGAAATATTGTCCAATGGCAAATATTTAGCCACCAAACATCGGGTCAAAAAAGTCCAACAAGAACGCTACTCCTTCCCTTTATTTTTTTCTTGTGACTATGACTATGTCATCCAACCGATTAATACAAATAAGCCACCTAAATATGCGCCACTGGCAGGGGGAGAACATTTGTTTAATCAAACGGCTCAAACCTTTCATTATTTAAAACAACGTGTAGCCCGTGGTGAGTTGGTCTTAAAGAATGCCGTTCCGCTTTATTCTTTTGGTCTGACTGAGTCAAACATGGAGTACACCCCATGAATTTATTCGAAACTTTAAGTCAACTAAAACCTATCACAGCTGCTTCAGGCAATGTACCAAGCTATTTAATGGGCGCATTTCGGCGTAAGAGTATTAGCTTTTACAATGGTTTGACTGATGAAAATACGATTGTCTATTGGTTTCAGTCCAAGAGCTTCACCATTGACCTACGTCTCAAATCAGCAACAGATACACCCGTCACAGAGTGTCAAGCATGGGTCGGTTATACGCATTGGGATGCACAAAATGCATCACTGTCATGGGAGCTAAGTAGTAATTATCAGAACCATACCCAGTGGCCTGAGCCTGCAACCCTGCATACCATTGGCAATTGTATTTTGGAGTTTTCACCCAGTAATGCCTATGTTGAAGACTGGCGTCAACAAGCCAGTACGGGTTTATTTTTAGGACTACGTTTAGTCAAAGGCGTACATGTTGCCACGCAGCAAGAAATTTCGCTCGATGGCGGTCTCATCATCTGCGGTGAGTATATGACATATGCACAGTCACGTTTACCCCATATTCAACAGAATATAGACGCGTTAGGGGTTCTTTCTCATGTGGAGCGAAGTTCTTCTGACTTAACTCAAATTGAAAGCTATGAAGTATCAGTTTCAACTCAGGATCAGCTCATTCAATATTCAAGCTGCACCCAAATGACTCAACAACAACTCATTCTAGATGGTTTTGAAGTCGTTGATGCTGGAACCCTCATACAGCATAAATTGATCGGTGGAGAAGCGTATCAGTTGGTGTTTGTCGTGGATGTGTGTGAACCTGAATACACTTTTCAAAATGTAACACCTACCACGGCGGACAGTCAGCATTGGCTGAAACAAGAACAACATCACCTCATGCATCATGCAACTGTGGTTGCGTAAGGGAGCTTAAAATAAGCTATGGCTTTTCTCTATTTATTGATCGCCGTGATTGCAGAAGTCCTCGCGACTTCTGCATTAAAAGCGACCAATGGTTTCACTGCACCTTTACCTATCGTTTTAACCATTATCGGTTATGCAATTGCACTCTTTTTCTTAGGTCTAACGTTTAAATCCATCCCTATGGGGCTAGCTTACGCACTGTGGTCAGGTGCGGGCATTATTCTTATTTCTACAGTCGGTTGGATTTACTTTAAGCAGCAGCTCGACTTTGCGGCGGTTGTTGGTTTAAGTTTTATGATTATCGGCATCGTAATTATTCATGTGTTTTCTAAAAGTACGCATTTATAAATACATGCCTTAAAATCCACTCTTTATTTAACATTAGATCTTTCTTTGCTTTTTAAACACACTCATACAAAAAAAGCCCAAGTTAACTTGGGCTTTTAGTTTCTACGAAGTCTTACTTTAACTCTTCAACTAAAGCTGGGTAAATTGCGCCATCAACATCCATTTCTGTTTTATAAATGCCATTTTCAACGTTGAATTTGTTTACGTGGTAGCTTGAGCCATAAATCGAGTCAAAACCTGAACCTTTTTTAAAGACGGTTTTATTGGCTGCCAAATCGAGTAAATGCGTCCCGCCAATAAATTGTTCATATTGTTTCGGATCGACTCCAACACGGTTAGACATAATTTTCACGGCGTCTTCATGTGTTGCAGGGTCATTAATATATTTGACTGTTTTATCCCACACTTGGATCATCTTTTTCCAATCTTCTTTATTGGCAGAAAGATGGCTCATATTCACGGTCAGCGTGTCATAAATTAGACCAGGCTTATCTTTAGAACTATAAATAATTTTAGACCCTGAAACAGACTTCAAAGCTTGATTGGCTACAGGTTGCCAGACCGCAATTGCAGCAATGTCTGGACTTGCAAAAACTTGTGGAAGCTCATTGGTCATAGAATTAACCAATTTAATGTCACTGGTCTTAATTTTTGCATCTGTTAGTGCTGTACTTAGCAATAAATGGTCAACCAAGCCTTTTTCAGTGGCAATACTTTTGCCTTTTAAATCGGCAATGCTGTTAACTCCATCTTTTGCAATGATCACATCATTACCTGCGGAATAGTCCGTCGCCATAATCATGACACCTTGAGTCCCCCCAGAAGCTGTGACTAGATTATCTCCATTGGTCACCAGTACCGCATCTAGCTGATTGGCTGCAAAAGCAGAAAGTGATGATGAATAATCAAACCATTTAAACTCAACATTCAACCCTGCTTCTTTGAGCCAACCTTTTTCAATTGCCACTTGCCATGCAACAAAACCCGGCCAATCACTGTAGCCAATCGTGATGGTTTTTGTGGCTGTGCTCTCAGATGCACTGTTCTTTGTTTCAGGAATTTTGGCGGTGTTATCACAACCTGCCAATAAAATAGTCGAAACAATAGAGACTGATAAGAACGCTTTTTTAATCATGATGCAGTTTTCCCGATGCTGTAAATGTTTAAACTTGCTATGTATGGAGTGAGTCATTGAGGGCCGTGAACATGGTCACGATTTCAACGCTCTCTGTTTTTCATTTTGTGGAATCGGCGGCATCACCGCATCCATTAGTTCCAAATGCCCTTTGATCACACCTTTCAAAGCAATGAATTGTTGGCTTAATGCTTTCAATTCAGCACTTAAACCCTGCAAAATCATCACTTCTAGAATTTTTTGCTCATCTAACTGAATATG
>JADHEE010000201.1_pt1 | contig 30717 bp, 23 predicted proteins | sample 8952401 | NCBI WGS metagenome assembly JADHEE01 (sample SAMN16124438, study PRJNA663242) | bioreactor sludge metagenome | isolation source: sludge (ammonium) | place: India:Bengaluru | collected 2019-02-28 | reverse complement strand
GTGGTGGAACGTCCCCGGGATGCCGCCGAAGAGGAACAGCGCGCTCGAGGTGACGACCGCCGCGCCCGCGTGCGAGCGGGACACCAGGCCGAGCTTCGCGAAGACCAGCGCGAGCGCCGCCGTCGCGAACACCTCGAAGAAGCCTTCCACCCACAGGTGCACCACCCACCAACGCCAGTACTCCATCACCGACAGGTGCGTGCGCTCGCCGTAGGCCAGGCCGGCGCCGTAGAACAGGCCGATGGCGCCGACCGAGGCGGTCAGCAGCGCCAGCAGGTTGCGGTCGGTGCCCTTCTTGAGCAGCGCCGGCACCACGCCGCGCAGCATCAGCACCAGCCACAGCAGAATGCCGACGTACTTGCCGATCTGCCACAGGCGGCCGAGGTCGACGTATTCATAGCCCTGGTGGCCGAGCCAGAAGTTCCACTCGGGCGGCATCACCTGGCGGATGGCCAGGTAGTTGCCGGCGAAGGAGCCCACCACGACCAGCACCAGCGCCCAGAACAGCACGTCGACGCCGAGCTTCTGGTACTTGGGGTCCTTGCCGCCGTTGATCAGCGGCGCCAGGAACAGCCCGGCCGCGAGAAAGCCCGTGGCGATCCAGAACAGCGCGGACTGGATGTGCCAGGTGCGCGTCAGCGCGTACGGGAACCACTGCGACACGTCGAGGCCGTAGAACTTCTGCCCCTCGATGGTGTAGTGCGCGGTGAAACCGCCGATGAAGACCTGGAAGACGAACAGCGCCACCACTAGGACCAGGTACTTGCCCAGGCTGCGCTGCGAGGGCGTCAGCGCGAAGGCGGTCAGCGGGTCGCGCGCGGCGGGCTCGGGCAGCGGCTCCTCGTGCTGGCGCAGGAAGGCCCAGCACCACACCAGGAAGCCCACGCCGGCCAGCAGCACCACCACGCTGGTGATCGACCAGACGACGTTCTCGCCGCTCGGCTGGTTGCCGATCAGCGGCTCGTGCGGCCAGTTGTTGGTGTAGGTCACGTCGTGGCCCGGCCGCTCGGTGGCAGCGGCCCAGGCGGTCCAGAAGAAAAACTGCGTGAGCTGCTGGCGCCGCTCGGCGCTGGGCAGCGTGTTCTCCTTCATGGCGAAGTGCTCGCGGCTCTTCTGCAGTTCGGGCGCGTCGGAGAACAGCTTGTCGTAGTACGCCGCGGTCTGGGCGATGGCCTGCGCGCGGCGCTCCGAAATCTTCAGCACGTCCGCCGCGTCGGTGCGGTTGGCGCGGTATTCCTCGCGCAGCTGCTCGCGCAGCGCCGCCTGCGCCGGCCCGTCGAGCGCGGCGTAGTCCTTGCCGTGCGCCTGCCGCGCGGCGAGGTCGAGCCAGGCGGTCAGCTCGCGGTGCAGCCAGTCGGCCGTCCAGTCGGGCGCCTGATAGGCGCCGTGGCCCCAGATCGAACCCAGCTGCATGCCGCCCACCGACTGCCAGGCCGTCTGGCCGTCGAGGATGCCGTCCTTAGTGAACAGGACCTTGCCGTCCTGCGTGGCGACCTGCGCCGGAATCGGCGGCGCTTGCCGGTAAACCTCGGCACCGTAGTAGCCCAGCAGCGAAAACGTGACGATCAGCACGCCGATCAGCGTGAACCAGAGTCTTTTGTACGAGCCCATGCGTCTCTCCTTGGTCAAAGCGTGGCTGCCGGCGCGAAGCGCGCGGACAGGGTGTCGTTTTCGGCCGGTCGGCGGTCCCGCGGGGCGGCGTGGCGGGCATGCCGTTCCGCGGATGGGTCGATGCGTTTCATCGTTGCTCCTGGGTACGTGGAAAAGAAACTATGGAAACTGGGGCGCCGGCGTCATGGACGCCAGAACATCGTTTTCCTTGGTCTTGTGTGAACTCGGCGTTTGCTTACGCGAGAGTCGTGCCAGGAAAATACTTTTTAATAATCAGAGGATTGAAAATTGAACGGTGTTTTATACCGTGATATAAAAGGGTGTTATTTACCCTTAAGGGTTGTTGAAACCATTTTCGAGTAGGGCGCTCGGACTATCCGAAAGCAACGTGCCGCAGTATGATTTGACCTGTTTTATGACCAATTCGGAGAAGGCCATGCGTACGGTCAGCCTGGCGGAAGCCAAAGCCCATTTCAGCGAACTCGTCACCCGTGTCGCCGAAGGCGAGGAAGTGGTCATTACCCGGCACGGCCGGCCCATCGTCCGCTTGTGCGGAGTCGATGAGGCGAAGGCCCCGCTCGTCTCGCGCGCGCAATTCCGCGCCCGCCTGCCGCGCCTCGAACAGTCCTCCGCAAGCTTGATTCGCGGCCTGCGCGACGAAGAGCGTTGAGATGCTCTACCTCGATACCAGCTTCGTTGCCCCCTTGGTGCTGAACGAGGACGTGAGTCTCCAGGTCGAGGCCTTCCTGGAGAAGCAGGCGGCCGGCAGCCTGGCGATCAGCCAATGGACGCGGGTCGAGTTTTGCAGCCTGATGGCGCGGGAAGTGCGGATGAAACACCTCAGCCCCCGGACGGCGGAAGCGGTCATCGCGGAGTTCGAGGCGCTGGTCCAGGAGTCCTGCCAGGTATGGCTGCCCGGCGCCGTCGACTACGACCTTGCCAGATCATTGCTCGCCCGTTTCGATACCGGCTTGCGCGCCGGCGACGCCCTGCATCTGGCCATCGCCAGGAACCAGGGCGCGGACACGATCCTGACCCTCGATGAAGGCCTGCTCAAGGCCGCCAGGCTTCTGAAAATCCCGGCCGCACGCGGTATCCGTTGAAGTGGAACTTCGTGGAAGGGCGGGCTGAATGAACGTTTTTGAATTGTCCGATCAATGGTTGGATGACCATGGCGCATTTGCTCGCTCATCCCGTCGTCCATGAGGAATAGCCGTCTCCTATGAAGACAATGTCCACCCTAAAGCTGTTTGCCTCGGGTAATGCGTCAGTTCCTGCAGCGACGGCCTGGTATCTTTCCGATCTTGGCGAGTTCCGAGGCAAGCAGGAACTCTACACCCGGCAGTCGCCTCAGCGCCTCAAGGCACTGCGTGAGCATGCGCTGATCGAAAGTGCCGTCTCCTCGAACCGCATTGAGGGCGTTTCTGTCGAACCCTCCCGAATACGTGACGTTCTGGTGGCGCCCAAGCCTTTGTTCCGGGATAGTGACGAGGAAGAAGTACGCGGCTACCGCGATGCCCTGACCAGGATTCACCAGGAAGCTAACCGCATCCCGATTTCCCAGGAGACGATTCAGCGCCTGCATGCCATGACGCGCGGACAGATATGGGATGCCGGCCTGTACAAGGAGAAGAATGGCGACATCATCGAGCGCTATTCCGATGGTAGTGAACGCGTGCGTTTCCGCAACGTCTCGGCCAAGCAGACTCCTGCTGCCATGGATCGGTTGGTTGCCGACTGGCGGAGCTGCCTGGAAGAGCGTCGGGTACCGCCGCTGATTGCCCTGGCCGCCTTCAATCTCGACTTTCTGTGCATCCATCCGTTCCGTGATGGTAACGGACGGGTATCCCGACTGCTCTGGCTTTTGCAGAGCTACCAGATCGGCTTGGAAGTCGGTCGCTACATCAGCCTGGAACGTTTGGTCGAGCAGAACAAGGATCGCTATTACGAAACTCTGGAACAAAGCTCTCAGGGCTGGCATGAAGGCAAGCACGATCCCTGGCCCTACATCAACTACGTACTGTTCATCCTGAAGACGGCCTATCGGGAATTCGTCGAACGCGTCGGCGAGACATCGGAGCCGCGCGGAGCGAAAACCCAGTGGGTGCTGGATGCCATCAGCAAGATGCCAGGCGCGTTTTCCTTGGCCGACCTGGAACGTGCCTGTCCTGGGGTGAGTCGGGACATGATCCGGAAGGTGCTCAATGCCCGGAAAGGACAAGCCGTCGACTGCATTGGTCGCGGCCCCGGAGCGCTCTGGCAGAAAAGAGGTAATTAGCGTGAAAGAGTGTAATAAAGAGGGTAATGGTAGGGCTCGACTGTCGTAGCGGTTAAAAAGCCCTTGCTTTTCCAACCCTGGCACTCCCCTTGAAGGGAAAGAGTCGATGCCTTCTCCATTCATGCGACTGCCCTAGTTCGCGACGGCTTTCGCGTGATCTTGCTCGGGATTGGCTATAATGAGCGCCTATGTCCGCCTGTTCCTCTTCCTCTGCGGCTCTCGATCGTCGGCGCTGGCGTAAGCCTGCTCCCTGACCCGACCTATTGCGCCCGCCCGGGCGCGCAAAAATTTCCGCCTGCGTGTGACGCCGGATTGCCCCGGTGTACGAGAAAGCAGGTGTCGAACCGAGAACAACGCAATTTAAATCAAGAGGATGCATAGACCATGCTGCTGATGATCGACAACTACGATTCATTCACCTATAACCTCGTCCAGTATTTCGGCGAGCTCGGGCAGGAGGTGAAGGTGTTCCGCAACGACGCCGTCACCGTCGCCGAGATCGCCCGCCTCGACCCCGAATTCCTGGTCGTCTCTCCCGGCCCGTGCACGCCGGCCCAGGCCGGCATTTCGCTCGCGGCGATCCGCGAATTCGCCGGCAGGATTCCGCTGCTCGGCGTGTGCCTGGGGCACCAGGCGATCGGCGAGGCGTTCGGCGGCCGCGTCGTGCATGCCAAGCGGCTGATGCACGGCAAGGTCTCGCCGGTGCACCACTCCGATACCGGGGTTTTCCGCGGCCTGCCGAATCCGGTCACCTGCACGCGCTACCACTCGCTGGCGATCGAACGCGAGACGCTGCCGGACTGCCTGGAGATCACGGCCTGGACCGACGACGGCGAGATCATGGGCGTGCGCCACAGGACGCTGGCCGTGGAAGGCGTGCAGTTCCATCCCGAATCGATCCTGACCGAACACGGTCACGACCTGCTGAAAAACTTTCTCACGAGGTAAACCATGATCACTCCGCAAGAGGCGCTGCAGCGCACCATCGAACACCGCGAAATCTTCTACGACGAAATGCTCGATCTGATGCGCCAGATCATGCGCGGCGAACTCTCGCCGCTGATGACCGCGGCCATCATCACCGGCCTGCGGGTCAAGAAGGAAACCGTCGGTGAAATCACCGCTGCCGCGCAGGTGATGCGCGAAATGTCCACGCGCATCGAAGTGGCCGACAACGCCAATTTCGTCGACATCGTCGGCACCGGCGGCGACGGGGCGAACACCTTCAACATCTCGACGGCGTCGATGTTCGTCGCCGCGGCGGCCGGCGCCAAGGTCGCCAAGCACGGCGGCCGGGGCGTGTCCTCCAAGTCCGGCAGCGCCGACGTGCTCGAGGCGCTCGGCGTCAACATCAACCTGACGCCGCAGCAGGTCGGCGAATGCCTGGCGGCGACCGGCATCGGCTTCATGTTCGCCCCCAACCACCACTCGGCGATGAAGAACGTCGCCCCGGTGCGGCGCGAGATGGGCGTGCGCACCATCTTCAACATCCTCGGGCCGCTGACCAATCCGGCCGGCGCGCCCAATTCGCTGCTCGGCGTCTTCCATCCCGACCTCGTCGGCATCCTGGTGCGCGTCATGGAGCGGCTCGGGGCCAGGCACGTGCTGGTGGTCCACGGCAAGGACGGCATGGACGAAGTCTCGCTCGGCGCGGCGACGTTGGTCGGCGAGCTCAAGGATGGCAAGGTCAGCGAATACGAAATCCACCCCGAGGACTTCGGCCTGCGCATGGCGTCCAACCGCACGCTGCGCGTGGTGGATTCCGCTGAATCGAAGGACATGGTGCTGTCGGTGCTCGACAACGTGCCCGGCACGGCGCTCGAAATCGTCGTTTTCAACGCGGGCACGGCGCTCTATGCCGCCAACCGGGCCGCGTCGATCGGCGACGGCATCGACCTGGCGCGCGAAGTCATCGCCAGCGGCGCCGCGCGCGCCCAGCTCGACGCCTTCGCGCGCTTCACCCAGGACTGCGCGGCATGAGCGCGGGCGGCGCCGGCGGCACGCCGGACATCCTGAAGCGGATTCTCGCCGTCAAGCAGGACGAGATCGCCGCGGCCCGCGCCGAAACGCCGCTTGCCGCCGTGTGCGCCGCCGCGGAGGCGCAGCCCGCACCGCGCGATTTCGTCGGTGCCATCCGCGCCAGGATCGCCGCCGGGCGGCCGGCGGTGATCGCCGAGATCAAGAAGGCCAGTCCATCGAAAGGCGTGATCCGCGCCGATTTCCGGCCGGCCGAGATCGCCGCCGACTACGCCGCGCACGGCGCGGCCTGCCTGTCGGTGCTGACCGACCGCCAGTTCTTCCAGGGCGCGCCCGAGTACCTGCAGGCGGCACGCGCCGCCTGCGCCTTGCCGGTGCTGCGCAAGGATTTCGTGGTCGATGCGTATCAGGTGTACGAGGCGCGCGCGATGGGCGCCGACGCCATCCTGCTGATCGCCGCCGCGCTCGACCTGCCGGCGATGCGCGAACTCGAAGCCGTCGCCGGCGAGTTGGGCATGGCGGTCCTCGTCGAAGTCCACGACGGGGCCGAGCTCGAACAGGCACTGCAACTGGCGACGCCGCTGCTCGGCATCAACAACCGCGACCTGCGCAGCTTCGAGGTCTCCCTGCAGACCACGCTCGGCCTGCTGCCGCGCCTTCCGGCCGACAGGATCGTGGTCACCGAAAGCGGCATCCTCGGCCCCGACGACGTCGCCCTGATGCGCCGCCACGGGGTAGGTGCCTTCCTGGTCGGCGAAGCCTTCATGCGCCAGCCGAGTCCGGGGGAAGGGCTCGCGGCGCTGTTCGGATAACACCGCGAGGCGGCCTCCTCACCCGCCCCTTCATGGGGAGGGCCGGGGTGGGGATGGGGTGGCAGTGACAGCATCGCGCCGCCGCCCGACCCATCCCCCACCCAACCTCCCCCTTGAAGGGGGAGGCGTCGGTTGCGAAGCGCTCGTGCAGCTACACCCCGCCCACGAACCCCCGCTGCCGCCAGGCTTCGAACACCGTCACGGCGACGGCGTTGGAGAGGTTGAGGCTGCGCTGGCCGGGCAGCATCGGCAGGCGCAGGCGGCGCTCCGGCGGGAATTCGGCCATTACCTCGTCCGGCAGGCCGCTCGTTTCGCGGCCGAAGACGAACACGTCGGCGGGGTCGAAGGCGGTCTGGTCCGGCCGCGCGCCGCCGCGCGTGCTGATGGCGAACAGGCGCCGCCCGGCCAGCGCCGCCTTGCATTCGGCCCAGCCGGCATGGCGGAAGACCCGCGCGAACTCGTGGTAATCGAGCCCCGCGCGCTTGAGCGAACGGTCCTCCCAGCGGAAGCCGAGCGGCTCGACGAGATGCAGTTCGGTGCCGGTGTTGGCGCACAGGCGGATCACGTTGCCGGTGTTCGGCGGAATCTCGGGCTGGAACAGGACGACGGCGGTCAAACGGAACTCCAGAAAGTGCTTTGCAAAAGATAAAAAACCGCTAAAATCAGTCAGCTATACAGAAAATCTAGAAAATACTGGAACTTATTATGGCGCGCCCGGAGAAAATCCGCCTCGGTGACCTGCTCATCCAGCAAGGATTGCTGACCGACGAGCAGCTGAAGTTCGCGCTCGACGAGCAGAAGCGCAGCGGCCGCAAGCTGGGGCGTATTGTCGTCGAAAGCGCCTTCGTCACGGAAGTGGCGATCGCGCAGGCGCACTGCGCAACCCCAACGATTTGAAAACGCGCCTGCTGAAGGAAGAGGGTGTCGTCAAGGTGCGCCAGGCAGTGAATGGAGAGTGCTTTCCGATAAGGGCGACGCAACCCGGCAAATCGGGCTTCATACGTCAGCCTGTCCTGTCTGAATGTTGCAAAATTGCAACGCTTTACACTTGCTGACGAAATTGAAGACGCCGGTGAAGAACGCTACTGCCGTCGAGAGAACGATCGAATGCCGCCCTTCGAATTGAAATTTACGTATATATATAATTCAATTGACTTTTATTGCTTATATGGCACTCGGTGTTAGGATTCTTTTCGCCGTATTTTACGGACTTGAATCACCATCTTCAGAGAGCCGCTCCGTTGGGGAACAGGTTCAATAATTTAGTGTTGGGCGCGCATAGTGTGGCGAAAAGAGATCACCAGGGGGAAGAGTGGGGGACGATAAAAAAATTCGTAAACGTGCGAGTCTCGCCCTAGCCGTCGGTACCCTGACCCTTATGGGATTTTCAGCCGGCGCTGAGGAGCGCCCGGTGGACGTGAAACCGCGCGTGTCGGGTGCATTGTCGAATGCGGCGGCTGCAGCCAGCGCCGCTGCCGATGCAGCCACTGCCGCCGCAGCGGCTGCGAAGGCCGCGGCGGCGGCGGCGACGTCTGCCGTGGAGGCCATTAACGTCGTCCTGCCGCCATCGCAGCGTCCGGCAGGTGCCGTGAAGCCAGTGGCTCCTCTCCCCCCGAATGGCGGATCGATCGCCGGGCCGACTCCGCCTGAAGCGGATAAGTCGTTGGTTATACGTGTTCCCGATGTTCCCGAAAAATCGACAGGGCGTTTTCTCGTTCCCTCAGAGCAGACTCTTGCTGCCCTTGTCGGTATGGTGGAAATCCCGGTTTCGGTCAGCGAGTTCTCCGATTTCGGCAATCGAATCCACGGTGAACAATCTATTGGGTCGGAGCCGGTCAATAGCGATCTAGAAACCACCCTGGACGAGGCCATTGGGGCAGGGCGCCGTTTTAGCCGCGAGGTGCTGGCTGCCGATGAGCGTACTAGCCAGGCACGAGCACAATCCGGGCAGGCATTGGCCAATCTGTTGCCCTCGTTGACGGTGCGCAAGAATTCGGGAAAGGAAACCTCGTCACCCTCGGTGGCGACGGACTCATCGGGAAATGTCATTCAGAAGGAAACGCATCACCGCACGGACAGTGTCTGGACGCTGAAACAACCGCTGGTCGACATGCCGGGCTTTTTCGATTATCGGCGGCGCGGCGTCATCGAACTGGCGCGCGACGAGAATCGCCGTGCGGCTGACGGAGAAGCCTATCTGGCGTCGGTCAATGCCTATCTCTCGCTGATTGCGACCCGCTTGCAGGCGGACATGGCTGCCGATTTCGAGCGGCAGCTGAACGAATTGCTGGCGTACATCGATAAACGGGCCAGCGCTGGTGCTTCCAGCATGGCGGACTTGGCGCGCGTGCGGGCGCGCAGCCAGGCGGCAGTATCGTCGCGCCTTGAACAGGAATCGGCGCATACGGCGGCAGGTGTCGAGTTCGTGCGCTTGACTAATTTGGCTCCCAAGATTGCCCGAGTACCGGATCTCGAAGATCTGGGGGGGCGGATACTGCCGACGTCCGTCGATCAGGCGATTGAAGTGGCCATGGATCGGAATCCGGATATCACCGCATTGGTTTCGGAAGCGTACGCGGCAGAAATCGACAAATCGGCGGCACGCAGCCGTTATTTGCCGCGCCTCGATCTTGAACTGACGGATACGAAGTCGGTACACCCGCAAGGGGATCCCAGCTCTGACGGACAGCGCGACAAGCGCGTCATGCTGGTGCTTAATTGGAGTCTGTTCAACGGCGGCGGTGACTACCAATACGGCAAGGAGCGTGCCGCGCGTCATCTTGAACTGAAATACAAATTGGATGACCAGCGGCGTCGCGTGGTCCAGTCGCTTTCCGCGCAATATGCCACGTTGCAGGCGGTGCGCGAGCGCCTGTCCTCCGGCTATAAGGAGCTAGGCGCAATTTCTTCGGCTGCCGAAGCCATGTCGACACGCATGCTCTCGGGCAATCAATCGCTCCTGGACTTGCTTGATACCTACGAGCGCCATTATCAGGCTCGGGTTCGACTGGTAAACCTGCATATCCAGGAAATGAATTCGGTGGCGCAAATCGTTCGTCTGGTGCAGGGGGCTCCAGCTCCGTCCGTAAGTGGCAAGCGGGGCGACGAGCTTGCGCTGATCCGGTCTGGCGCTGGCGGAACAAGGTCATTGCAGGCGGCCAGCACGGGTACGGACAAACTGATTGTCGCACCGGAGTTGTTACATCCCGTTGCGAGCAAGCAGGAGGACTGAAAATGGCCCATGATCGTACTAACGAAGGGGCTGACGTTTTCTGGCCCGGCTATGTCGATGCCGTTACCAACCTAGTTCTTAATCTGCTTTTCCTGCTGACGGTGATGACTGTTGCGGTATTCATGTTCGCCATGGAGTTGGGGCGCCAGCATGTGAGCACTAACGCCCCTCGGAGCGACGTTTCCTCAGGACAGGAAATCAAGCGTTCGGCCGCTGAGGAAGTGGCCGATCTGAACAGACAGATTGAGGAATTGAAGCGCGAGGTGCAACTTGCCAAAGCCGAGTCGGTTCAGCCGCTGAAGGTGCTGCCGGCATCTCAGGCGATGAAGAATCCTGACAAAAGTATTGAGCGCGCGACCCCAGTGACTGGCGGACTGATAGTGCGCTATACCGATGAGGCGGTTGCGTTGACGGCGGCCGAGGCGGACAAGTTGCGTATCAGTCTCGGTCCGATCGTCAGCAGCGGCAAGGCGCGAATCGAGGTGGTAGTGCCCGCCGGCTTTTCCGAGGCCAAGCGACTGGGATTTTATCGTGCCATGTCCGTACGTAATCTGCTAATCGAAATGAAAATGCCGCCGGAGCGTATCGATGTGTCGGTCCGCGAAGGCAGGTCCGGCGCCGATGCAGCACTTGTGAGAGTGATGCCCCATTGATGAGGATGAACCTGCCTCCGCCTAAGGCATTGCTGCGCAGTTTCTTTGGTAGCCTGACGCCGTCCCAGACTTTCGTTCTGATTGTCGTGGCGGCGAGCCTGTGCTTTTTATGCTGGGCCTCACTGGCGCCTCTGGACGTGATTGTGCGTACCGAAGGCCGGATCATTCCTGCAGGAAAATCACAGATCGTTCAGCACCTTGAAGGCGGCATCGTGCGGAAGATTCTGGTACAGGAGGGGCAAGTGGTGCATAACGGGCAGGTTCTGATGGAACTGTCCGATATTCAGGCGCGTTCCACGCTCGGTCAGGAAAAGACCAAGCAGGCGGCCCTGCTTGGCAAGGAGGCGCGCCTAGTGGCCGAATTGAACAACCTTGACGTGATTGTTTTCCCTGAAAGCCTCAAAGATGCCGACGTCCGTCGCGCGGAAACCGAGGCCTGGAAAGCCCGGCGTACCCGCTTGGCCGAAGAGGTCCGTGTGCTACGTGATCAGGCGGCACAGAAGCGTGGCGAGAAGGCGGAGAGTTCCTCACGACGCCAGAGTTTGGCATCCGAGTTGGAGGTCGCGCAAAGCCAGTTGCGAGTCATCGAGAACCTGCGCAGAAACGGAGCGGCATCAGAACTCGAATTGCTTGACAGTCAGTCACGCGTACAGCGTCTGAAAACGCAGATCGCCGAGGCCGGTGCCGTGGTGCCGCGTCTGCAGGCGGGCGAGGCTGAAATAGAGTCGCGTATTGCGGAGGCGCGTGCCCGCTTTCGCTCGGAGGTTTCGGCCGAACTGACGCAGGTCCGTGCCGAACTCGAAAAATCGATGCTCGAAATTGATACCGGAAGCGATCGTTTGGAACGCAATCAGGTGCGCGCTCCCGTTTCCGGTTTTGTGAATCGGCTGGTGATAACGACGATAGGCGGAGTCGTGCGGCCCGGTGAAGCGCTGATGGAAATCACCCCGGATGACGAACGTGTATTGGTCGAAGCGCGTGCCAGGCCCAATGATCGTGCAAATTTACGCAGCGGGCTGCCGGCCCGGATTCGTCTGGGAGCTTACGATTATGCAACTTATGGGGCCATCGTCGGTGAGGTCGTGGAAGTCAGCGCCGTCACCCTGGCCGATGAGCGCGGCGAGCGCTTCTATCGGGTACGTATCGAGACGCAGGAAAGCAGTGGGCTTCGACCGGTAGAAATTGTGCCCGGCATGACGGCCAGCGCCGATATCGTGGTCGGAAAACGCACCGTATTGTCGTATTTGTTGTCGCCCCTGCTGAAATTTGGCGATATTGCCCTGAAGGATCCGCGATGAGTTTCCCTTGTCGCGTTTTCCGGCCGATCGTGTTGTTCATGAATGTCTTCATCTCACGAGATTGATCATGCTAAAACGTCTGCGTGTCTATTACTTTTATGTCGCCCTGCCTTTTGCAGCATTGTTGCTAGGCGCTACGTTTTACTTTGACCTGATCGCGCGGACAATCACCACAAACCCGCATCCACAAATCAATTACGCGATCTTTGTCATCATTTTGCTGGGCGGCTTCCTCATCTTGCAGAGCGTCCACCGACAAATGCATGAGGCGCGGGCGCTTGCGCGGTATACGGAAGCGGTACGTTCGGGAATGTCTCCGGATGAATTGCAGCAAATGGCGATCAATCTCGACGTCGATATCGCGTACGTACTTCGTATGCTTGCTGCGTCATCGGGCCGGACGATCAGTCAACAGGAACAGATCGCAATCGAGAATGAACTCGAGAAGGCCCGCGGGCGCCTTGGGTCGCGCATGGCCTTACCGCAGTTTCTGTCTGGTTTGCTGGTGGGCATGGGCTTGCTTGGAACCTTTGTCGGTTTGCTGGCAACCCTGAATGACATTGCTGCGCTGATTTCGAGTTTCTCCGATATCGACATGACGACCGCCAGTCCGATCGATGTCTTCCGTACGATGATCGAACGCATGAAAGCGCCGATGCAGTCGATGGGCATCGCTTTTTCTGCGTCGCTGTTCGGCCTGTTGGGTTCGATCATCCTGGGCTTGATGATGGTCGGCGTACGCCGTTTCCTGGGCGACCTCATTTCCCTGCTCGGATCCGAAGTGGCCCAGCATATCGAATTTGCACTGGCCAAGGACGGCTTTGTGTACAGTAAAACGGCGATCAAGCAGGGCCTTGGGCGCCATCCGGACAAGAGTGGATCATCAGTCGACATGCTGGCACGGGTCGCGATGCAGTCGATCAATACGGCCAGGCCGGGCGTGGCCCCGGAAGCGTCGGTGGAATCCGGGACGCTGGTTCCAAGAAACGAGGTTGCAATCCCGGAAGCCACGGGAGGCCATGAAAGTGCCGGGAGCGAGGTCCGTGCTTCGCTGTCGGATGGCGAAGAACTGCGCGTCCTTCTGCGCATCGAGGATCGACTCGCCGAAACGGCGCGCATGCAATTGCGCTCGCTGAACGCCGAAATCGACGATTTCCAGAAACAGCGTGCGGATATGCTGCGGTCGATTGCCGAGCATACGGAAGCGGTCAGCAATTTCCGCAACGAGTTGCAGCGCGTCGGACGCCAGTTGGGCGCGATCCTCGGCATCATGGAAAAAGGCAATACGGAAGTCATTGTCCAGTTGAGCGAGCTGATGGTTCGCATGTCGGATGATGCGGCGGAAACGCATCGTCTGTTGCGTGCCCAAATTGAATGATTGCGCGGAAACGGCGGACGCTGAATCCGGTTCTTGTCACCCAGGACCGATTTAAGGCGGCTGCCTTTGCTTTGTGAACAGGAAGGCCATCATGGCAGAAGATACGAAAATCCAGCTATCCCGACCCGTGAAGCTTGTGCCTGCGGGAACCCCGGTCGAGCGCGCGGCAATGGCCACCGACGGGACTGTGACGATTCGCCATGATCTGGCCAAGGTGTCCTCAGTCGATGTGGCCGACGTCGATATGCTGCTCAGCTTTGCCGACGGCAGCCATGTCATCATTCCGAACGGCGCCCTGGATGCTCTGGATGCGGTGCCGCATCCGGCGTTGTTTTCCGATGCCAGGTCAACGCTTGCCGACCTCTTCAAGATGTCTGGAGTTGCCCTTCCAGCCAAGGCCGGCAGCCTGCGCCTGGTTACCGATAACATCGATGCGGCGGATGCGCCGCGGGAGGATGCCTATTGTCCGGTGCCGGAGGCCGATTCAGGAACGGTCGCTCCGCCCGCCCCGCTGGCCAAGGTCGGGGCCGGACAAGCGCTCGGCACCGGTGGAGGACAGGGGAACGGAATTGGCGACTACACCGAACCGCCGATGGTCATCTCTCTGGCGCCTCCGCAGCCGTCTGTCTATCGCGTTGGGCATTCGACGCAAAGCGTCGAGGATATTCTGAATGGTCTGGGTATCGGCCAGCCCAATTTTACCGCCGCCCTGTATACCTCCGCCGAATACAAAGTCACTCCTTCTGGCCGTACCGACCTGCCGGTGGGAGCTTACGACGCATCATCGAGCACCGACCAATTGGCGGTGCGGGCAAGCCCAGCGGCTCAGGCGACGCGCGAGATCATAAATGGTACGGGTAATGCCGATGTGATTGATTTTAATGCAGCGTTTAGCGCGTCGGAGAGTCAGTGGGTCAAGGTGTTGCACCTGACCATCAACAATTTCGCCGATCTGACGTCGATTCAGCTCGTATTCAATGCAGCAAAAATAGCGCTGATCCCCGGCTTTGACATCGTCGGCATTGATGGCGTCGTCGTTACGCGCGACAGCCCGACGTCGAACTCCTGGCACATCACACCGACAGCCGACATGCTCATGAACGGAGTGAGCGTAGCCATCGTCTACAACGTCACCAGCGGTGCGGAGACGGTCGATTTTGGTGCCGACGTGATTGTGTCCGGCCATGCCGGTCCGCTCGCTTTCGAGGTAACCAACAACCTCGGGTTCACCTGGCGCGACGCGGTGACCCAGGACGACTTCACCGCGACCAATTCGTCGGGCGATCGCTTGATGGTGCTGCCGAGTGGTGGAGTGGGCGTCGAGATCCTGGCGGGCGACGGTGATGATTTCGTGAATGCGGGTGCCGGGCCCGACCTGGTTCACGGAGGGAGCGGCAACGACACCCTCAACGGCCGGGCGGGCAATGACGTGCTCGACGGCGGAGCCGGGGCCGATACGCTGGACGGCGGGCAGGGAATCGATACCGTGACGTACGCCAGTGCGACGGGAGGCGTGGTTGCCACCCTGATTCCCAGCTTGGCCACGAATATGGGTGACGCCAGCGGTGACGTGTTCGTCAATATCGAGAATCTGACGGGCTCGTCGTACGACGACAAGCTGATCGGAGACGCGCAGGCGAACGTGCTTGATGGCGGCGACGGCAACGACATCCTGGTCGGCAACGGCAATGGCGATACCTTGATCGGTGGCGCGGGCACGGATACTGCAAGCTATGAATATTCCACCACCGGGGTATCGGTCAGCCTGGCTGCGGTGATAGGCACGGCGGGTGATGCGGATGGCGACGTTCTGATCTCGATCGAAAACCTGATCGGTGGCGCCGGCAACGATACGTTGGCCGGCGCCGCAGGCATTCAGGCCAACGTGTTCGATGGCGGCGCCGGCACGGACACCGTGACCTATGCGGCGTCGAACGCTGGCGTCGTGGCCAGCCTGACGAGCGGGCTGGCTGGCGTGGTGCAAACGAATGACGCCGAGGGCGATTCGTTCATCAACATCGAAAACCTGACCGGTACCATTTACGCCGACACGCTGATCGGCAGTGCGGCGGCCAATACGCTCAATGGCGGGAACGGTGACGATCTGCTCGAGGGACTCGGCGGCGGTGATGCGTTTATCGGCGACCTGGGCAACGACACGGTCAGTTATGCACATTCCTCGGCGGGCGTCGTCGCCTCGCTGACCACTTCGTTCGGCGCCGGCCCGGCCATTGTGCAGACCAACGATGCGTACGGCGATACCTTCTCTGGCATCGAAAACCTGCAGGGGTCCGCCTATGGCGATACCCTGATCGGCGATGGCGGCAGCAACCGGATCACCGGCGGCTCCGGTGACGATGTGCTGGAAGGCATGGGAGGGGCTGACGTTCTCGAGGGTGGTTTCGGCATCGACACCGCGAGTTACGAACACGCTACCTCATCGGTAGTGGTGTCGTTGACGGCCTTGTCCGGCGTCGTTGCGCAGGGCGATGCGGCGGGCGATACATTCATCGGCGTGGAGAATCTGGCTGGGTCCAGTTCGAACGACACGCTGATCGGCGATGCCGGAAGCAACGTGATCTTCGGCGGCGATGGCGATGATGTCCTCGAAGGCCTGGCCAGCGGCGACGTGCTGGACGGTGGCGCCGGAAACAATACAGCCAGTTACGAACATGCCGGCACCACCGGCGGCGGCCTTGGCGTGACCGTTTCGTTGCTGTCGCCGGCCAGCAATACCGGCGACGCCGCGGGCGACTCCTTCATCAACATCCAGAACCTTTCGGGTTCAGCCTATGATGATGTTCTGGTTGGCGATGCAGGGAACAATATCCTCAGTGGCAATGCCGGGAACGACAACCTGTCGGGCGGGGCGGGCGAGGACCAGCTGATCGGCGGAGACGGCAACGACATGCTCACCGACGATGCGACCGGCGCGGCGCGCCTGTATGGCGGCGCCGGCGACGACGTGATCACGCTCACGAGCAATGACTCGACGATGGACATCATCGACGGCGGCAGCGGGGTCGATACGTTGGTGATGGACAAGGCCGGTTCGACGTACTGGCGCTTCGACATGGGGGCCTCGGCGACACAAAGCGGCGGCACGTTGATGCCCAACGGCGGCACCCAGTTTGCCTCGTTCAGCAACATCGAAAACATTACCGTGACGGGCAGCAACAACCTTTATGTCTACGTGAGCAACGGCGACAACGTGATCATTGGCGGGAGTACGGCGAATGATTACGTCGATTACCGCTATGCCACGGCAGGGGTGTCCATCAACCTGCAGTCGGGGGTCGTGTCGGGCGGCAGCGGTAATGATGCGCTCTACAACATCGAGCATATCTACGCCGGGAGTTACTACAACGATGTGCTGGTCGGCAACAGCGCCAACAACTGGATTCGTGGCGCCACTGGCAACGACATCATCGACGGCGGTGATGGCATCGATACGTGGTATCTGGACTGGAATAGCGATGCCATCGTGGCTTCATTGCTCACCGCAGCCCAGAATGCCGCCATGGGGATCGTCATGACGGGTGACGCGTCGGGCGATACCGTGACCAACATGGAAAATATCTATTCCCAGTATTCGACCGCGTTGTATGGCAATGCCGGCGCGAATACCCTCCAGGGCAATGGGACGCTGGAAGGTTTTCTGGGAGCCGACTATCTTTATGGCTGGAACGCCTCGACGTCGGTGGCCAGTTACGCCAATGCCGGCAATCACTATCTCTATCTGCAGGGCATCACCGCAGGCGATGGCGTCGGGGTGACCGCGACGTTGACCATCAGCTTTTCGAATGGCCCGGCGGTCTATAACACCGGGGATGCGGCCGGCGATACCTATGGTGGAAATCTCGCCAACCTGCAGGGCTCGGCCTACAACGATACGCTGATCGGCAACGCCAGCGCCAACGTGCTCGACGGCGGCGCCGGCGACGATACGCTGGAGGGACTGGGCGGTGCTGACGTCTTCCGCGGTGGGGCCGGCATCGATACCGTGTCTTACGCCCATTCCAACGCCGGGGTAGTCGTCGATCTGTCCAATGGCGGCGTCATTGTAATGACCAACGACGCGGCGGGGGATTTCTTCTTTGGCGTGGAAAACATCACGGGTTCGAACTTCAATGACAGCCTGTATGGCGACGTCAACAACAATGTGCTGATCGGTGGCGCCGGCAACGACCTGCTTGACGGTGGCGGCGGGCTGGATACCGCGAGCTATGCGGGCGCGTCCGGCGCGGTAACCATCAATTTGGCCACCAACACGGTCACCGGCGCCGCGGGGTCAGATACCCTGGTCAGCATCGAACGGATCATCGGCTCAGGTTACGCGGATTCGATAATCGGCAGCAACGGGGACGATTGGATCGACGGGGGAAGCGGTACGGGCAGCACGGCCGACATCATCAGCGGCGGTAGCGGCACGGATACCATCTCCTTCGATTCCTCCGGCGGGCCGGTGACGGTCGTGCTCAATTCGTCGAGTTCCGATGGGCGCATCCTGAGCGGCTTCGAAAACATTTACGGTTCGGTTTACGGTGATACGCTGACCGGCGACGCCGGGAACAACGTCATCGAAGGCGGCTTGGGGAACGATACGATCAACGGGGGAAGCGGCACGGATACGGCCAGCTATGCCTACGCCGTGTCGGGTGTGACGGTCAGCCTGCTGACCGGGGTGTCAAGCGGTGGCGAAGGCAACGATACGCTGATCAGCATCGAAAATCTGACCGGCTCGGCCTATGCCGATACGCTGATCGGCGACGCGGCGAACAACGTCCTCGATGGCGGTTCCGGCGACGACGTGCTGATCGGCGGCGCAGGTGCCGATACGCTGATCGGCGGGGCCGGGACCGATACGGTGTCGTATGCGACGGCAAACGGCAGCGTGACGGTGACCATCAACGGCAGCGGCACGGCCGGGGACGCCAACGGCGATCTCCTGAGCGGGATCGAGAATCTGATCGGCTCCGCCTACGACGACATACTCACGGGCGATAGCGCGGCGAATACGATCGACGGCGGACTGGGCAATGACATCCTCGACGCGGGGGGGGGAGTCGATACGATCTCCTACGCGGCGGCAACCGGTGCCGTTACCGTCAACTTGAGCCTGGGCGGAGTAAATGCCAGCGGTGCCATGGGCTCGGATACGCTGATAAATTTTGAGAATATCATCGGCTCCGCTTACGCTGACGTGCTCACGGGTAATGGTTCGGCGAATCTTCTCGAAGGCGGCCTGGGCAACGATACGCTGGTTGGCGGGGCAGGAAGCGATACCGCGACGTATGCCCATTCCTCGGCGGCGGTAAGCGTCAGCCTGGCTTCGGGGATGGCGAGCGGCGGCGATGGAAACGACACGCTTTCCGGTATCGAAAACCTGATCGGTTCGGCGTACGACGATACCTTGATCGGCGATGCGGGCGTCAACATCCTGGACGGCGGCGGCGGCAACGACATGTTGATCGGCGGAGCCGGGGCGGACCAACTGGTGGGCGGGGCGGGAAGCGATACGGTCAGTTACGCCAGTGCTAGTTCGGCGGTGACGGCCAGCCTGCTCTCCAGCAGCGGCAGCTTGGGCGACGCCAACGGCGACACTTTCAGCGGCATCGAGAATCTGATCGGCTCGGCGTACAACGATTCGCTCACCGGAGACGCGAATGCCAACACGCTGGTCGGTGGGGGCGGCAACGATACGCTTTCGGGCGGCGACGGCAACGATATCCTGGACGTGTCAGTGGGGCGTGATACGGCGTACGGCGGCAATGGCACCGATACCTTCCTGGTGAATGTGAGCAGTAGTGCCAACCTGCCGACATTGATCAGCGGCGACGGCAATCCGTCGGCGCTGAATGGCGGCGGCGATACAGTCGTACTGTCCGGGCTGACCACCGGAACGTATTCGCTGGCCGCGCTGGCCGCCGTGACCAACAGCATGGAGGTGCTGAGCATCCGTGGTGACGGCGTGGTGGGAACGACGCTTGACGTGACCAGCCTGGATGTCAGGAATTTCGTCGATGGGGGGAATACGTCACAGATGTGGATTCTGGCCGACTCAGGGGATCACCTGACGATCAGCGGCGGCGAGTCCTATTCCGCCGTCACGGTGTCCGGAGGCGTCGACTACATGATCTACAGCGCTTCGGGCCAGCAGGTCGGACAGATTCACTGGCAGGTCGCGTGAGCGCGGACTGGAGCACGATGTATAGCGTTGAACAGACGGGAGATGGCTCTACTGTCGCGGAGTATTGTCTTGCCGCCCCAGAGGTTTGCACGGCCATGGCGGCATCGTGCGGCGCCAACCGACTGGCCGCGATGGCGTTGCGGCGGGCATCGGACACACTGGTCCGGCATGTCGATGACTGGGCCTCGCGAGCCCGCAGAATGCGGCATGTCGGCTTTTCGGCGCGCCATTTGGCGGCACGGCTCGACCAGGTACTTGATCTTCCGGGTGATTTCCTGCTCATCCAGGGAATTTCAAACGGATTTCTGCTCCTGCACCGTAGCCACGATCGCTGGTGGGTCGTCGATCAGACGGGGCAGGCGACGATTGCTTTCGTCTCGCCGAAAGACGAAGTCTTCGTCGAAGCAGTAGCCTTTCGCAATCGCTCGTTCTGGGCGACCCCCGCCGGATTCTCCTCGCTTGCCGCGTTATGGCCGCTGCTGCGGGCAGCGTGGGCGGAAGTCGGCGTCGCCAGCCTGTTCGTCAATAGCGGCCAGTTGCTGCTGCCGCTATTTTCGATGCTGATCTATGACAAGGTGGTCAACAACGGTGTTTTTGAGACGCTCTGGGCGCTGGTGATCGGTATGCTGATCTATCTGGCGGCTGACGTGGGGATGCGTCTGGTGCGTGCCTGGGCCGTCGAGCGCATCGGCGACGAGTTGACGTGCCGCAGCGACGAGTCCCTGTGGTCGCGGCTGAGCGCACAGGTCGATGCCCCCGCCGGTGGCATGGCGCGCTTCCTCACGCATTACCGCGACGTGATGCTGTCACGCGACTTCGTGTCCTCGGCGTACTTGTTGGGTATCGCCGACATCCCTTTCCTGCTGCTTTACCTGCTGGTGATCGGCATCATCGCCTGGCCTCTGCTGGTCGTTGCGCTGACGCTCGCCGGCGGATATGCCCTGGCGGGGATGCTGCTGCAGCGCCAGGCCAACCGGCTGGCCCGTGAGGCCGAACAGGTGACGACGCGGAAACTGGCGTTCATGGGCGAAGCGCTATGGGCCTTCGACGTCATACGCACGGTTCCGGGGGCAGGGGCATTCCTGCGCCGGTGGCGCGATTTGTCGGAACGGTCCGTTTCCTCGGAAGGACAGCGGCGCCTGGCCGCCAATCGGCTCAATGTCCTTTCGGCAGGCATGCTGACGATCAGTACGGTGGCCATGCTGGCGGCCGGCGTTTACCTGGTCGAGGCGCGCCTGCTTTCCGTGGGAGGATTGATCGCCAGCAACCTGCTGTCCAGCCGGGTGATGGGGTTGGTTGCTTCGTTGTTCATGGTCATCGGCAAGTGGGATGACTTCATGCGCGCGACCAAGCGCATGGAAAGCAGTCTTGAAGTCGTTCCGGAGAAATCCTGCGTGCCGCGTGCGGACACCGCGGGAAATATCCGCGTGATCGGCTTGAGAAAGTGCTACGAAGGACGGCCGCCGGCCTTGGACAATGTTTCGTTGGTGGCTGCCGCAGGCGAGAGAATCGCTTTGCTCGGACGCCCGGGGGCGGGAAAGACCACCTTGCTGCGCTGTCTGGCCGGGCTGTGCAAACCGGATTCCGGACAATTGCTGATCGACGGTCTGGCCTTGGACGATATCGCGCGCGTCGATCGTGCGCGCTGGCTGGCCTGGAAATCCCAGGACCCGGCGTTGTTTGCCGGAACGCTGGAAGACAATCTGGGCATTGCCATCGGCAGGGGGCATGAGGCGCGGCTGGCGCAAGCGATCTGGGCTTCGGGGCTGGAGGAGGAACTGAGCAGCGGACGCATGACTTTGGGGATGCTGCTGGCCGAGCGAGGCAGCAACCTTTCGGGTGGCCAACGGCAAAAGGTGGCATTGGCGCGCGCTTTCGCTCAACCGAGCCGGATCATGCTGCTTGACGAGCCCACGCTGGGCTTGGATCCGGACAGCGAAAAGCAATTGGCGGAACGCCTGCCGCAATTACTCGGCAAGGATTCCTTGCTGATGATGACGACACACAGTGTCATCATGCTTGGATTGACTGAACGCGTCGTCGCCATGGATGGCGGTCGGATTATTGCCGATGGGCCGAGAGCCAAGCTCGTGCAGATAGCGTAAGGACGTAAAAGGCCGATCAGTGGCTTTGTGTAGGCTGGGAATCGTTATTGATCGCCCCGTCGTCTTGCCGGCTCACGGCTGCTTGGTGCAAACCGAATTCCCCGACTTCCCAATATTTCTCGGACCTCGTTTCCACGCCAGGTCGGTAGCGAATTTTTGTGGGAATGGGATACGATTCCTCGCGTGGGAAAGGGGCCAAAATAGGCCGCCGCAAGGCGGTACTGTCTACCGGGGATCAGAGGCCGTGCGGGTGATCTTTCCGGACTTCTCGGATTTTGTATTCCCGTAGTCGGGTGTCTGAATTTATAAGGGGAGAGATATGAAAAATCTTACGATTGCCTCGCGCATCACCTTTACGCTGGCGGTGGCACTGGTTTCGCTGGTTATCGTCGGCGGCTACGCCTTGTGGGGGCTGGGAGCCGCCCAGTCGCGCTTCGAATTCGTGCAGGACCGGTCCATTCCCAGCATCAAGCTGCTGGGCGACATCCGCGCGGCCATCGAGCGGTCGCGCATGACCGTGCGCGATCACCTGCTCTCCGCTTCGGCGGAATCGAAATCCGCGGCGGCCGGGCGGCTGGCCGCGCTGGCGCAGTCGATCGGGAAGGATCTGGACCGCTACGAACAGCAGTTCGCCACCGGTGACGGCGACAGGCAACTGATCCAGGCCAGCCGCGCGGCGCTGGCCACGTATGTGGCGAAAAACCAGGCGGTCCTGGAAAAATCGTCGGCGAACGACATTCAGGCCGCCACTCAGATGCTCGGCGGCCTGTCGACCGAGTTGATCAAGGCGGTGGACGAACTCGCGGAACACGTCCGCCAGTACGCCGACGGCCTGCGCCAGGACAACCGCGAGGACTACGACCGCGAGCGGTGGGTGCAGATCGCGATCATCGTGGCCGCCATCGCGGTGGCGGGCGTGACCGGCGGGCTGCTGATCCGGGAAATCCGCGAGCGCATGAACCGGCTGAGCCGGCTGATGAACCAGGTCAGCGACACGCTCGATTTCACCACGCGCATCGGCGTCACGCGGATGGACGAGCTCGTCACCTCGGGCGATGCGTTCAACAAACTGCTCGACCGGCTGCAGGCCAATCTCAAGTCGATTGCCGATGACGCCCGGCAGGTGGCCGCCGCGGCCAATGCCATGGCGACCACGTCGACCCAGGTGGCGACCGCCTCGCATCTGCAGAGCGAAGCCGCTTCCAGCATGGCCGCGACGGTCGAGGAAATGACGGTGAGCGTCAATCACGTGGCCGAGCGCGCCCAGGAGGCCAGCCGCCTTTCCAACGAGTCCGGCGATCTGGCGGCGTCCGGGGAAAAAACCATCGGCCAGACCTCAGGCGGCATCCAGGACATCGCCGGCACCGTGCACGAAGCGGCGCGGCTCATCCACGGGCTCGAACAGCACAGCCAGCAGATCGCCAATGTCGTGCAGGTAATCAAGGACGTGGCCGACCAGACCAACCTGCTGGCGCTCAATGCCGCCATCGAGGCGGCGCGGGCCGGCGAGCAGGGGCGGGGCTTCGCCGTGGTGGCCGACGAGGTGCGCAAGCTGGCTGAACGCACGGCCGCGTCGACGCAGGAGATCGCGAGCACCATCGGCGCCATGCGCAGCGGCGCGAGCGACGCCGTCGCCGGCATGGAAAGCGTCGTCGCCAAGGTGAACGCCGGCGTGGAAAGCGCGCGGGAAGCCAACGCGGTGATGCAGCGGATCGGCACGAGCAGCCGCAATGCCGTGGACATGGTCGGGGAAATCGCGGACGCCATTCGCGAGCAGGGAACGGCGACCAACAACATCGCGACGCAGGTCGAGCGGATCGCCCAGATGTCGGAGGAAAGCAGCGCGGCGGCCGGCAACAGCGCGCAGGCCGCGAACGATCTCGACCGTTTGGCCAAGGGAATGCTCGGCGTGGTGAGCGTCTATCGGCTCTGAGCGCGGGCGCCGCTCAGGGCAGCGTCCGGGCGACGACCAGCAGCGCGACTTCGGCGGCGCCGTGCAGCTTGAGCGTGCGCGCGCATTCGTCGAGCGAAGCGCCGGTGGTCATCACGTCGTCCACCAGCAGGATGCGGCGGCCCGACAGGTCCTGCGCGCAGTGGAACGCGCCGCGGATGTTCCGAGCGCGTTGCTGCCACGGCAGGCCGGCCTGGGCCGGCGTGTGGCGGATGCGCGTGCATGTCCGCGCATCGAGCGGCAGGCCGAGCGCCGCCGCGACGGGACGCGCCAGTTCGAGCGCCTGGTTGAAGCCGCGTTCGCGCAGCCGGGCGGGGTGCAGCGGCAGCGGCACGACGAGATCGGCCGCCGCCTCCGGCGCCAGTGCCGCCAGTTCTCGCCCGAAATAGCCCGCCAGCGCCAGGCGATGGCCGTATTTGTAGGACTGGATCAGCTTGTCCAGCGGAAATCCGTAATTGAAAGCGGCGAGGGTTCGGTCGTAATGTGGCGGATGTGCGAGGCAGCGTCCGCATGTCTCTCCCCCGGCCGTCGGCAAGGCGCAACGCGGGCAGCGGGGCGAGGGCAGGCGCGGCAGGTCGCCCGCGCAGGCCCGGCACAGGATTTCCCGGTCGCTGGCCTGTCCGCAGAGCAGGCAATCCTGTGCCAGGAGAGTGTTTACGGCGCGTCCGGCGAGGTTCCGGGCGCGGACGAGCAGGCTCCGGTTTTGGGTTAGAATGCTCACTTTTTAATCAGTCCCGTAGGGATCGCCGTTGGCCGTTCTCCGCCGGGCTTCCTCGTTTCGAGGGGTTTCCCATGAATACGCTCTCCGCAGTTTCGCCCTTGGCAAGCACCGCGGCGTCGACGACGCCCGGCACCCGCTGGACCGTCTCGCAGGTCGAAGCACTTTACCAGATGCCCCTGATGGATCTGCTTTCCCGCGCGCATCAGGTCCACCGTGAGAACTTCGATCCGAACGCGGTGCAGCGGTCGGCGCTGCTGTCGATCAAGACCGGAGGCTGCCCCGAGGATTGCAGCTATTGCTCGCAGTCGGTGCGCTACAAGACGGACACCGAGCGCGAAGCGCTGATGCAGGTCGAGGAGGTGGTGGCCGCCGCCAAGGCCGCCCAGGCCAAGGGCGCCACGCGCTTCTGCATGGGCGCCGCCTGGCGTGGGCCGAAGGAGAAGGAGCTCGAAGTCGTCACGCAGATGATCAGCGAGGTCAAGGCGCTCGGCATGGAAACCTGCGTGACGCTGGGCATGCTCAAGGATGGACAGGCGCAGAAACTCAAGCAGGCCGGGCTCGATTACTACAACCACAACGTCGACACCGATGCCGAGTTCTACGACAAGGTGATCACCACGCACAAGCACGCGGACCGCATCAACACCATCGCGCAGGTGCGCGCGGCGGGGATCAAGGTCTGCTCCGGCGGCATCCTTGGGCTCGGCGAGTCGCGCCGCAACCGCGCGGCGATGGTCGCCCAGCTCGCCAACATGAATCCGCCGCCGGAATCGGTGCCGATCAACAATCTCGTGGCGATGCCGGGCACGCCGCTGGCGGCTTCCGAGAAAATCGACAATTTCGAGTTCGTGCGCACCATCGCCGCCGCGCGCATCACCATGCCGAAGAGCTACGTCCGCCTGTCCGCCGGCCGCGAGGCGATGTCACAGGAAATGCAGGCGATGTGCTTCTTCGCCGGCGCCAACTCGATTTTCTATTGCGACAAGCTGCTGACGGCGAGCAACCTCGATATCAACGCCGACCAGTCGCTGTTCGAGAAGCTCGGACTGCGGGCGATCTAAGGCTCGGACTTTCCGATGCCCGCCGCTCCGGTCACGCCGCTGGTCGACGTGCGCCAGGTCCGGCGCGCCTTCGCCCGGGCGGCGGTCGGCTACGACGCTGCGGCGGTGCTGCAGCGCGAGATCGCCGCGCGCATGCTGGAACGGCTCGACTACGTGAAGATCCAGCCCGGCGCCATCGTCGATCTGGGCTGCGGCACCGGCGCCAGCCTGGCCGCGCTCGGCGAGCGCTATCCGCACGCCGGGATCGTCGGCGTGGATATTTCCGAAGCGATGCTGCGCGTCGGCGATCGGCAGCGTTCGCGGCTGCGCTGGATGCTGCCTTTCCTGCGCGGACCGAAGCGCGCCTCCCTGCTGGCCGCGGATGCGCAAACGCTGCCGCTGCGCACGGGCGCGACCGGCCTGGTCTGGTCCAACCTGATGCTGCACTGGCTGGCCGATCCCCTTGCCGGCCTGCGCGAAATGCACCGGATGCTGGAAGTCGGCGGCCTGCTGATGTTTTCCACCTTCGGTCCCGACACGCTGAAGGAACTGCGCGCCTGCTTTTCAGACGGCTACGAACACACCCTGCGCTTCGTCGACATGCACGACTACGGCGACATGCTGGTCGAATGCGGTTTCGCCGATCCGGTAATGGACGCGGAGCGCCTGACGGTGACCTACCCTTCGACGGACGCGCTTTTCAGCGAACTGCGCCGGAGCGGTTCGAGCTGCGCGGTGATCGGGCGCCGGCGAGGATTGATGGGGAAGCAGGCTTGGCAGGTCGCCTGCGCCGCGTATGAAAAACTGCGCGTCGAAGGTCGCCTGCCGGCGACTTTCGAAGTGGTGTACGGCCATGCGTGGAAAGCCGAGCCGAGGACGCTCGCGGACGGGCGGGCGATAATCCGGCTGGATACGAAGCGGCGACCTCTCGGTTAGAGAGGTCGGGGACTGTTCATAATGTGGAAGTCAACAGCCCGACTCCAGTTGGCGGCGTCATTTTTCCTCTAGCCCACCTCGCGCGGGCTTTTTTCGTAACATCGGCGTAATCGGCACATCGCAGGTTTGCCCTGGTTTACCCGCACGAAAATGGCGAGATACGGGAGATAGTCCAGGTTGCGTATGAACGGCAACTCTCTATCGTTTCGTCCATTTGTCGTGTGAGCAAGACCGTTCGTTCTATTGCTATCCCCTATGCCTGACGGTTTCCGTAAAGTGCATTCCTGTGAGGATTGGAGGTTTGCCCAGTTTTCTAGGCGTCTTGGCGGGGGATGGATGAAGATTCTCGGCAGAACAAATAATCATTGCGAGCCTGAGGCCATGTTCTCAGAGAAACGCTTGAACGCAGGCTTCACATTGGTCGAGCTGATGATCACGGTCGTGCTGCTCGCCATTCTGACCATACTGGCTATGCCCGCCTTCCAGGGGGTTATGGAAAGGCTAAGGATTCAATCAGCGGCGAACAGTCTCTCGGCGGCTTTCGCCACAGCCCGGAGTGAATCGGTAAAACTGGGCACAAATGTCACCGTCTGCAAAAGTCTGGATAAAGAAAACTGCACAACCGATGGGGACTGGTCGATCGGTTGGATTATCCATGCGACCGCAGCATCCCCGATAAAAGTGTTTGATTCGCCTGCTGGCGGTGTGTCGATGGCGGGTAGTTCCGTGCCGGATTTGCAGAACTCGGTTCAGTTTATGCCGACGGGTGCTTCGAACCTGGGGGCGACGGGGAATGTCACCGTCTGTCTTCCGGGCCGGACGTCCCGTGTTGTGTCGGTTGCCTCATCCGGAAGGATACGGGTTGCAGAAGGCGGGGTGTGTCCATGAGTCGGAACAAGGTCCAGCGTGGTTTCTCGTTGATCGAGATACTTGTTTCCATCGTCATTATATGTTTCGGTTTGCTTGGCGTCGCCGGGTTGCTGACCAACGGGTTGAAGAACACGCAGAGTTCGCAGTACCGGACGCAAGCGAGCTTTCTGGCCTACGACCTCGCGGAGCGGATGCGCGTCAACCGGCAGATAGCCTTGAATGGTGAATACAGCACGAGCGTGACTGCGACCAATTCGATCGCGGCGAACGATAAGCTCGAATGGCAGGCCGCAGTCGGCACCCTACCGGCAGGCGTGGGGACGGTGGCCATGACGAATACGACATTCTTCACGATCACCATTCAGTGGGACGATTCGAAGGCGGCTGGAGGCGGTGCCACCGAGCAGTTTGTTTTTCGGGGAGAACTCTGATGCGCAGCACGCCAAGCAGATCGAGACTGGCTCAGGCGGGGCTTTCGATCGTCGAAATCTTGATCGCCATGGCGCTCGGGTTGCTGATTCTCGGGGGAGTTCTCTATACGTTCATCAATTCCAGGCCGGTTTTTAATGCGAACGATGCAGTGGCGCGCATTCAGGAGGACGGTCGTATCGCTATGGAACGGCTGGCACGGGAAATCCGGCAGGCGGGTTATACCGGTTGCGCCAATTCGCTGGATATTGAGCCGCACAGCATTGTCGATTTGAATAAGGATGATGTCGTCGATGTGGCTGTGCCCATCGATAGCATTAGAGTTTACGATAATGGCACCGGCTGGATCAATCCGACGGCCATTACTCGCGTAGCGGGGACGGATGTGATTCAGGTCCAGGGGATCGGTTCGTGCCAAAAAAATCTGACCGAAAAAATGACGGCAAACGCCGATGCGATTAAAGTTGGTACCAATCCCTGTGGTTGGCAGGCGAATCAAGTTCTGGTGATCGCAGATTGTTCAAACGTGGATATTTTTGCTGCGACTAATGTGGGTACTACGGCGCCGGTGACCATCGAGCACGCGAGTTCCAAGAATAAAGAAGCAAGTTTTTCCAAAATATATGGAACCGAGGCCGTTGTTTTTGGCTTTGGAGAGAAGCAGTTCTTCGTCGGTATCCATCCCGACCTCAATCAGCCGATGTTGTATGAGATTACTCATAACGGTGCGACGACGGTTGTCAGCGATATTGCAGGAAACGTGTATGACATGCAGGTCTTGTCGGTGAAAACCGATACGGATGCAAATGGTACCCCTGACTCCGAGATCACGACGACTGGATCGACGCTGGGCGCCGTGGCCGACTGGAACCAGGTGATGGGGATAAGGGTGCGGTTTTCAGTGCGCAGTGAAGCTGACAACAGTGGTGCGGAAAACAAGACCTATACCTACAACGGCGTATCGATTACCGATAGGCGTTTGAAACGCGACTTCGTTACCAATATCGGCATCAGGAATCGGTTGCCATGAAAAAAGGACTCACCAACCAGAGGCAGCGGGGGATCACCCTGATCATGTCGCTGCTGATACTCGTCATGATCACGATCCTCGCGTTGAGCGTGATGCACACCAGCGTGTTTGAAGAGCGTATGGCGGGAAATACGAGGGACCGCGCGTTGGCCTTCGAAGCCGCAGAGTATGCCTTGCGCGAGGCACAGGAATTCCTTTCGAGTGCGGTCCTGCCCTCGTTCACGGCGACAGGCGGGGAGTCGGGCGCTTACTTCAAGGGACTCGATACGTCGCCCAGCGGGCAGACGGAAGAGGATTACTGGCAGGATACGCATGACTGGAGCACTAAATCCGTCGCTGCAACTGAAGCAAACGCCGTATTGTCGGGACAGGCACAGCCCCGGTATGTCATCGAGGAGTATCAGACGGTTTCGTGCGCGGGCGGTTCGGTCAAGTGGCCGCCACCAGCACCAAAGACCATTTACAAGATTACTGCCCGCGGCCAAGGCCGAACGACGGAGGCCGTCGTAATTCTCCAAGCATTTTATGACCGCGGTTGCAGTTAAGAGGAGCTCATCGTGAAAAGAATCGTTTCCGCGTGGATTGCCTTACTGTCAACTGCAAGCGCAGGTGCCGGCGTGATTGCCCAGGATCCGCTCTTCATCAGCGCGCAGGCCGACCCGCGCGTGATGCTGGTGGCTTCTCGCGATCATCAACTGTTCATGAAGGCGTATTCGGACTACTCGGACCTGAACGGCGATGGTTTCCTCGATACGTCGTTCGTGCCGTATATCGAATACGACGGGTATTTCAATCCGAGAAAGTGTTACACGTACCAAAACAATCGCTTCGAAGCGACCGCGGCAGCGACTACGGAAAGCGTCACCGTTACCTTCCCGAATGGAAGCACGGCCAGCAAAACGCAATACATCTGCAGCAACAAATGGAGCGGCAATCTGCTCAATTGGGCGAGCATGACGCGGGTCGATGTGTTGCGGAAGGTGATGTACGGCGGCTATCGCTCGACCGATACGGAAAGCGATACGGTCCTCGAGCGTGCCCACTTGCCCCGCGACGTGCACGCGTTCGCCAAGGTGTTCAATGCAGGCACGACCGCCGAGATGAACAAATTCACACCGTACAACGATCAGTCCGCGATCAGCTTCTGCAATCTGACAAATGACGGCAGTTCGGCATCGAAGTCTTCGATCAATCCTCCTGTCATGCAAATCGCCAATGGGCAGTACCGCCTATGGGCAGCGAACGAGCATCCGCAGTGTGGGACGGGGAGCGGGACGAAGCCGGGCAGCTTGCGCACGACATTGAACGTCCGCGTCAAGGTGTGTGACGATGGGGGCGGGACCGACACAATCAACGGCCCCGGGCCGAAGTGCAAGTCCTATCCTAAAGGGACCGCCAAGAAGCCGATCGGGCTGCTGCAGCAGTATGGCGACGCCGACGTATCGTTGAGCCTCAAGTTCGGATTGATGACCGGAAGCTGGGCACACAACAAATCGGGCGGTGTTCTTCGGAAGAATATCGGCCGCTTGAGCAATAGCAGCGGAAAGTACCCCAACAACTACGACTGCTCCGTTTCCGGCGAAGGCTTCGTCTCCGGTTCGGAGGACGAAGTCGATTTCTGTAACGGAACGTTCATCAACAAACAAGGATTGGCGCGAAGCGCGTCGTCGGCGGACGATCTGCCGTCCACGGGTGGGATCATCGGAACCTTGAACCGATTGCGGATTGTCGGATGGGATGGCAACAAGTATGACAGCGTGTGTAACAGCCCAGGTACGACATCTTTCAACAACGGGCAATGTATCGACTGGGGTAACCCGATTTCGGAAATGTATCTGGAATCGCTTCGATATCTGAGGGCCGGGAATGCAACGACGAGTACCGCGTCGTCGCCGAGTGGGGCATCGCCCACCACGGCTTTCAATGGTAGTGATTCCAGTTTCGTGGCGGGCTTGCCTCAGCTTTCATGGAAGGACCCGATTCCTGCCACGGAATGGTGTGCAAAATCAAACATTGTCATGATTTCGACCGGGTTGAACTCGTTCGACTACGACGAGACAGCGCACGATCTGGGGTGGGCAAAGACCACCGCAGAATTGACGAATATGATGGCCGATTCGTCGCACGAGAACCTGAGCGGCGATTTCATGATCGGCAGCGTCACCGGCGAATCCGTCATCTCCAGCGTCGCCTCATTCCCGGTCAG
>JADHEE010000198.1_pt1 | contig 31110 bp, 28 predicted proteins | sample 8952401 | NCBI WGS metagenome assembly JADHEE01 (sample SAMN16124438, study PRJNA663242) | bioreactor sludge metagenome | isolation source: sludge (ammonium) | place: India:Bengaluru | collected 2019-02-28 | reverse complement strand
GGCGGCGGTGGTGGCGGCGGCCACCATCATGATCCTGCTGTTCATGTATCTGCAGCAGATCGGCAAGCGCCGGAAGGAGAAGGAGGAGTCGCAACACGCGCTGCAGATGGCCCACCAGGCGCTGGAGGCCAAGCACGAGGAGCTGGGCGTGCTCAACACGCATCTGCTGGAGCAGCGCGGGCAGCTGGAGCACACCGTCGGCGAGCTCGAACGCGCGAAGGCCGATGCCGACTCGGCGAACCAGGCCAAATCGGAGTTCCTGGCCAACATGAGCCACGAGATCCGCACCCCGATGAACGCCATCCTCGGGCTGACCCATCTGACGCTGAAGACCGAACTCACGCCGAAGCAGCGCAACTACCTGACGAACGTCGATTCCGCGGCGACCACCCTGCTCGGCGTGCTCAACAACATCCTCGATTTTTCCAAGATCGAGGCGGGCAAGCTGCAGATCGAGCGCATCGCCTTCGACGTCTGCGACCTGTTCAGCAACGTCGCGTCGATCCTCGCCCTGAGCGCCGAGGGCAAGGGCCTCGAAATGGTCTTTCGCGTCGCCCCGGACGTTCCCGTACGCTTGTGCGGCGATCCGCTGCGGCTCGGCCAGATCCTGCTCAACCTGGTCAATAACGCGATCAAGTTCACGGAGCGGGGCGAGATCCTGATTTCCGTCGAAGCGGTGGGCCGGCGGCCGCCGGCGGTCGAACTGCGCTTCGCCGTCCGCGACAGCGGCGTCGGCATTTCGCCGGAACAGCGAGGCTGCCTGTTCCGTTCGTTCAGCCAGGCCGACCAGTCCACCACCCGGCGCTATGGCGGCACCGGGCTCGGGCTGGCCATCAGCAAACGGCTGGCGGAAGCCATGGGCGGCGGCATTTCGGTCGCCAGCGTGCCGGGCGAGGGGAGCACCTTCGCCTTCAGCGCGCTGCTCGAAGACGCGGGCGATGGCGTCGATATCCGGGAGATCGGCGCCGAGCTGCGCGGCAGGAAGGTACTCGTCGCCGACGACAATCCGACCGTGCGCGGCGTGCTCGCGGAACTGCTGCACTCCTGGTCGGCCGAGGCCGTCGCGGTCGGCTCCGGCGCCGCGGCGCTGGCGCGGCTGAAGAACGCGGCGGCGTGCGGCGGACCGCCTTTCGAGCTGGTTCTGCTCGACGGCCGGATGCCGGACGTGGGCGGCGCCGACGCGGCGCGCCGGATGCGCGAGGAACTCGCGCTTCCCGCCATGCCGGGCGTGGTGGTGATGACCGGCCCGGGCAGCAGCGACGCAACGCTCCAGGCGGGCGGCGCCGATGCCGTTCTGGCGAAACCCGTGGAGCCGTGCGCCCTGCACGCGGCGATGCTGGCCGCCCTGCAGCGGAATGCCCAGGAAAGCGCCGGCGCCGCGCCCGCCGCCGCGCCCGGCGAGACGCCCGATCTGCGCGGCCTGCACGTGCTGGTGGCGGAGGACAACGAGAGCAACCGGCATCTGGTCCGCGAGATACTCGATTCCGCCAGCATCACCTGCGACATCGTCGGCGACGGCAACGCCGCCGTGCGCTTCGCCCTGGAGCGCGCCGGAAGCTACGACCTGATGCTGATGGATCTCGAGATGCCCGGCATGGATGGGCTCGACGCGGTCGGGGAGATCCGCCGGCACGAGCGCCGGCCCATGCCGATCATCGCGCTGACCGCGCATGCGATGGAGCAGGACCGGCGGCGCTGCCTCGAGGCCGGTTTCAACCAGCACTTGACCAAGCCCGTCAACCCCGCCCGGCTGCTCGCGGACATCGCGCGCTGGGCCGGCCGGACGGCGCCGCGCGAGGCGCTCAGGCCGGAGGCGGAGCCGGGCGGGACGGCGGCAAGTCCCAGGCTGCCGGCGGCCGAACGCGAGCGGGTGAACCGTCTGCTGGCCGAGATCGACGCGCTGCTCGCCGGCAACAACATCGCCGCCGAAGAGCGCACGCTGCGGCTGCGCGAAATGCTCGCCGGGCAGGAGGTGGATGCGCGGCTCGACGAACTCGAACTGGCCGTCGACCGGCTGGATTATCCGGCCGCGCGCTCGCTCCTCGCGGCGCTGGCCGGCGAACTGGCCGCGCGCGGACCGGCGCCCGCGCCGGCGCCGTCATTGCCCTGAGCCGACGATCATGCCGCAACAGCGCAAATACAAGGTGCTCCTCGTCGATGACGAGCTGATCAACATCAAGATCCTTTCCGACGTGCTCAAGGACGAATACGAGGTGGTGTTCGCCACGCGCGGCGAGGAGGGCATCCAGCGGGCCATCGACGCCAGTCCCGACGTCATCCTGCTCGACGTGATGATGCCGGAGATGGACGGCTACGAGGTCTGCCTGCGGCTGCGGGGCGACGCGCGCACGTCGGCGATCCCGGTCATCTTCGTCACGGCGCTCGGCTCGGCGGCCAGCGAGGTGAAGGGATTGGACACCGGCGCCATCGACTATGTCACCAAGCCCATCCACGGCGACGTCGTCAAGGCGCGCATCCGCAACCATCTGAAGTACAGGAACGCGCTGCTCACGGCCTCGGCGGTGGCGGAGTTCGCCGATTCGGAAACCCTGGAGATGACCGAGCGGCAGAAGGAGATCTTCGGCTGGGTGAAGAAAGGCAAGACCAACTGGGAGATCGCCCGGATCATCGGCTGCTCGGAGGAGAACGTCAAATACCACATGAAGAACATCCTCCGCATCATGGGTTCCTACAACCGCACGCAGGCGGTCGCCGGCCTGCAGCCGAGAAGGAAAGGCGGCGAGTAGGCGCGCACGAGCCGTCCGACCTCCGCGAGCGCCGCGTCCGGGCGGCTCAGCTCGGCGCGCGCGACGGCGCGGGCGCCGCCGTTTCGCCCGGTTCCTCCTCGAACCCGGCCTCCCCGTCGAGCGCCGCGGCGAGGCGCCGCGTGTCGAGGGCGTGGCACCACTTGGCGACGACCAGGGTGGCCACGCTGTTGCCGATGAAGTTGGTCAGCGAGCGCGCCTCGGACATGAAGCGGTCGATGCCCAAAATCAACGCCAGTCCGGCGACCGGGATCGCGCCGCCCGAGGACAGCGTGGCGGCCAGCACGATGAAGCCGCCGCCCGCCACCGCCGCCGCTCCCTTGGAGGTCAGCAGCAGGACCACGAGCAGGGTGATCTGCTGGCGCAGGTCGAGCGGCGTGTTGGTGGCCTGGGCGATGAAGATCGCCGCCATGGTCAGGTAGATCGAGGTGCCGTCGAGGTTGAAGGAATAGCCGGTCGGCACCACCATGCCCACCACCGATTTCTCGGCGCCGGCGTTCTCCATCTTGGCCATCAGGCGCGGCAGCGCCGATTCCGACGACGACGTGCCGAGCACGATGAACAGTTCTTCCTTGATGTAGCGCAGCAGCTTCCACAGGCTGAAGCCGTGGAAGGCGGCGATGCCGCCCAGCACGCCGAAGATGAACAGCGCGCAGGTCAGGTAGAACGAGCCCATCAGGTGCGCCAGTTGCGCCAGCGTGCCGAGGCCGTGCTTGCCGATGGTGTAGGCGATCGCCCCGAAGGCGCCGACCGGCGCCACCTTCATGACGGTCCCGATGATGCGGAACAGGATGTGCGAGAGCTTCTCGATCAGTTCGAACACCAGCCGGCCGCGCTCGCCGAGGGCGTGCAGCGCGTAGCCGAACAGGACCGAGAAGAACAGCACTTGCAGCATGTCGCCCTTGGCGAAGGCGTCCACCACGCTGGTCGGGATGATGTTCATCAGGAAGTCGGTCGTCGACTGCATCTTGCCCGGCGCCGCGTACATCGCCACGCTCTTGGCGTCGAGCGTGGCCACGTCCACGTTCATGCCGGCGCCGGGCTTCCAGACGTTGACCACGGTGAGGCCGATGATCAGCGCCACGGTGCTGACGATCTCGAAATAGAGCAGGGCGTAGCCGCCGGTCTTGCCGACCTTCTTCATGTCCTTCATGCCGGCGATGCCGACCACGATGGTGCAGAAGATGATCGGGGCGATGACCATCTTGATCAGCTTGATGAAGCCGTCGCCCAGCGGCTTCATCGCCGCGCCCGTTTCCGGCTGGAAGTGTCCGAGCGCCACGCCGATGCCGATGGCGATCAACACCTGGAAGTACAGACTGCGCAAAAGCGATTTCCTGAACATGGTCGACCTCGCTGCGATCGGTTGGCGGCATTGCCCGTCCGGAGGCGACGGCAAATGGAGTTTTCCGCGGCGCCTGCCGCGTCAGAACAGCAGCTTGACGAGCAGCCAGCCGACCAGGCAGCCGGTGCCGACGCCGATCAGGCCGGGCACGATGAAGCTGTGATTGATCACGAACCGGCCGATGCGCGTGGTGCCGGAACGGTCGAAGCCGATGCAGGCCAGGTCGCTGGCATACGTCGGCAGGATGAAGTAGCCGTAGCAGGCCGGCAGGAAGGCGATCATCACCTTCGGATCGACGCCGAGGCTGACGCCCAGCGGGGCGATGGCGGCGATCGCCGCGGCCTGGCTGTTGACCAGCTTGGAGACGATGAACAGGACGATCGCGTAGGTCCACGGCTTGGCGGCGACGACCCCGGCCAGCGATTCCTTGAGCAGCGTGAAGTGTGCCTCGAACACGGTGTCGGCCATCCAGCCACGCCGAAGATCGAGATCACCGCGACCATGCCCGCCTTGAACACCGTGCCGTTGGGCACGTCCTGAGGCTTGACCTTGCACAGCATGAGGATGAAGGCGCCGGCGCTGAGCATCATGATCTGGATCGCCAGGTTCATCGACAGCGCCTTGGCCTTGGCGCCCTCGCCAACCAGCGGGCGCAGTTCGGGAAAGGCGCCGAGCAGCACCACGACGCCGATGGCCGCGAAGAAGATCCACGTCGCCCAATAGGCTTCCCGCGGGAAGACCTTGTCCAGCAGCGTGGCCGACTCGCCGTAGATGTACTGCTTCTGCTCGGGGTCCCTGATCCTCGCCTGGAATTCCGGGTCCTTATCCAGGTCCTTGCCGCGGCGCATGCTCCACAGCGCGGCGGCGATGGTTCCGCACAGCGTGGCCGGCGCGCCGATGGACAGCAGTTCGATCAGACTGATCGGGTGGTCGAGGCCCTTGGCCTTGGCCATGATCGCCACCATCGAGACGACGGCGACCGAGACCGGCGAGGCGCAGATGCCAATCTGCGAGGCGATGGAGGCCACGGCCATCGGACGTTCGGGGCGGATGCCTTTCTTGATGGCGATGTCGTAGATGATCGGGAACATGGTATAGACCACGTGGCCGGTGCCGCACATCACCGTCAGCGACCAGGTGGTCAACGGCGCCAGCAGCGTGATGTGGTTCGGGTGCCGGCGCAGCAGCTTCTCGGCGAAGCGCATCATCACGTTGAGCCCGCCGGCCGTCTGCAGCACCGAGGCGCAGCCGAGCACGGCCATGATGGTGAGCAGGACGTCGACCGGCGGCTTGCCCGGCTGCAGGTGGAAGATGGACACGAAGATCAGCAGGCCGACGCCGCTGATCAGGCCGAGCCCATAGCCGCCATAGCGCGCGCCCGCCAGCAGGCAGCACAGGATGACCGCGAACTCCATGATGATGTTTGCATCCATTGGCACGTCCCCCTTTGTCGAATTTCCCCGAACCCTGAGCCGGAATGGAAATGTTCCGGACGGGTCTGTTGTTGATGCATGCAGTCTTATTCAAACCGCCTGAATAAGCGACTACTCGACCGGGTAGGCGGCCGGCCTGCCGGAGCCGCGCCGGAAAGGCGCGCCGGGGGCCGCCGATGGCCCGCCGGATTGGTGCGCAGGCTTTGTAAAACAAGGCCTCGCCTGCATACGGAAGGCTGGCGCTCTGGTATCCTTCGTCATTGAAAAAATTGCTGGAAAGTCGCGCATTGCCGGCGCGGACGCGAACAGATGCGGTAAAAGCGGAGGCGGATGACATGCCGTTCGACGACAAGCTGATGTCGGGCAGCGTGCGTCCGCTGGTCGCGCTCAAATGGTCGAACTGGTACCTGATCGCCCTCAAGCTGGCGATCGGACTGCTGCTCGTCCTGCTGATGGTCCTGTTCTGGGTGCTGCACCAGAACGAGATGGAGGAACAGCGCTCGACGCTCATCGCCGACGTGCTGTGGCTGGAGCAGAGCATCAATTTCCATGTGGAGGGCAGCTCCGAGAATTTCGAGCAGCTGGCGCTCGACCTGCCCAAGGAGCGGGACAAACACGTCCTGTTCCGCCTGCGCGCGGAATACATGCTGAAGAACAACCCCGACATCGTGCAGATCCTGTGGATCAGCGCGGCGGGCACGGTCCGGGAGGCCGTGCCGGCGCGGGCGCCCTCGCTCCTCGGGACGGACGAGGCGACGTTCCAGCAGAACGTGGAGATGGCGCGCAAGCTGGGGAAAACCGTCTATTCGGACGACTACTCCACGCCGGACGGGGGGCAGTTCTAACTGTATTCGCCGATTTGCGACGACGGGCATTACCAGGGCGTGCTGATCGGCGTGTTCTCTTTCAACAACCTGTTGAAGAATATCGTGCCGTGGTGGTTCGCCGAGAAATACCAGGTGCGCATCCTCGACGGCGGCGGCAACGTGCTGGCCAGCAAGTCGAAGGTCAGCAACGCCGAGACCACGATCAACTACGCCATTCCCCTCGACCCGCCCGGCTTCGGCATGGTGCTCCGGGTCGACGTCTACCGCAGCAGCGGCAATTTCGCGCAGAACCTGCTGACGGCCCTGGTCATCGCGCTGGCCGCCGCCGTGCTGTTCAGCCTGTGGGTGATGCGCGGCCACATCCGCCGCCGCATCGCCGCCGAGCAGGCGCAGCGGTCGGAGCATGCGTTCCGCAAGGCCATGGAGGATTCGCTGACCGTCGGCATGCGCGCCCGCGACCTCACGGGGAAGGTGACCTACGTTAACCCCGCGTTCTGCCAGATGGTCGGTTTCAGCGAGAGCGAACTGCTCGACGTCGGCCCGCCGATGCCTTACTGGGCGCCCGAAGAGATGGAGCGGGCGCAGGCCATCAACGACGCGGTGATCGGCGGCAGGGCGTCGCGGGAGGGTTTCGAGATCCGCCTGATGCGCAAGGACGGCACCCGGCTGGACGCCCTGATCTACGAGGCGCCGCTGATCGGCCCCGAGGGCAAGCAGACCGGCTGGATGGCCTCGTTCGTCGACGTGACCGCGCGCAAGCGGGTGGAGGAACTGGCCCGCCAGCAGCAGGAAAAACTGCAGGCCACCTCGCGCCTGGTGACCATGGGCGAGCTCGCCTCGACCCTGGCGCACGAACTCAACCAGCCGCTGGCGGCCATCACCAGCTACACGACGGGATGCCTGAACAAGCTGGAATCGGGAATCTTTTCCCCGGACGAGCTCCACGCGGCGCTGACCAAGCTCGGCGTGCAGGCGCAGCGGGCCGGGCGCATCATCCGGCGCGTCCACGACTTCGTGCGCAAGAGCGAACCGAAAGTGGCGCCGTACGACCTGATCGAAGTGATCGACGACAGCATCGGCCTGATCGAGCCGGGCGCCAAGCTGGCCCACGTGCGCATCGAACGCGAGATTCTCGCCGCGCCCCCGCAGCTGATGGGCGACCGGGTGATGATCGAGCAGGTCTTGCTGAATCTCATGCGCAACGCGATCGAGGCCATGAGCGCGCCGTCGCTGCCGTCGGCGCGGCGGTGCCTGACGGTCAGGCTCTATCTGGTCGAGGACCAGGCGGAGATCCACGTCATCGACCGCGGGCCGGGCATTCCCCAGGACGTCCTGGACAAGCTGTTTACCCCGTTCTTTTCGACCAAGGCCGACGGCATGGGCATGGGGCTCAACATCTGCCGGTCGATCATCGAATTCCATCGCGGCCGCCTGTGGGTTGAAGAAAACCCCGAAGGTGGTACCGTCCTAGTCATCTCTCTTCCGGTGATACAGCCATGACTCAGTTCGCCTATATCGTCGACGACGACGAGGCCATCCGCGACTCGCTCAGCTGGTTGATGCAGTCGCGGGGAATCTCCTGCAAGACCTTCCCGTCCGCGGAATCGTTTCTGGAGGCGTGGGACGCGACCTTCGCCGGATGCATCCTGCTGGACATCCGGATGGGGGAAATGAGCGGCAACGAACTGTTCGACCGGCTCGTCGAGCGCGGCTGCCAGCTGCCGGTGATCTTCCTGACCGGCCACGGCGACGTGCCGCTGGCGGTGTCCACGCTGAAGAACGGCGCCTTCGACTTCGTCGAGAAGCCGTTCAACGACAACCTGCTGGTCGATCGCGTCCTGGAGGCGCTCAAGCTCGACGAGGAGCGCCGCCGGGCGGCGGCCTCGGCGGATTCGGTCAACCGGCGGCTGGCGCAGCTCACGCCGCGCGAGCGGCAGGTCATGGAACGGATTCTCGCCGGCAAGCTGAACAAGGTGATCGCCGACGAACTGAAGGTGTGCATGCGCACCGTCGAAGTGCACCGGGCCAGCCTGTTCGAGAAAATGGGCGTGAAGACGGCTGTCGAACTGGCCCAGGTGGTAGCCTCGGCGCCCGGTCGGCCGGCCCCCTGAACGACGCCCCGGCGAGGCGTTCCGGACGCGGATAAAAAAATCCCGAGCCGGTGTGGCTCGGGATGAAATCCCATCGTTGCGATGGGTCAGGGAGGGTCAAACATTGCCAGCGGGGGACGCTGAAGCAACGAATGCAGTCTACGTTTTTGCCGCGCCCTTCGTCTGTGGCGCTTGTGGGGCGGTTGTGTAACAGTCTGTACGCTCAGCGCGGCAGGGCCTCCACCTCCTTGGTCCAGCGTTCCAGCAGGCGCCGGCGCTCGGCGGCCTTGCCGTATTTCTCGAAGTCGTACTTGATCAGGCGCACGTCGTCCATCGACGGGATGCGCGGGTCCGGCTTGAAGGTCTTGTTGGCCGGCACCTGCAGGCTGCCGACCGTGGCGCCGGTGGACTGTCCGGCCGGGCTCATCAGCCAGTCGTAGTATTTCTTCGCCGCCTCCTTGTTGCGCAGCCCCTTGACCAGCGCGATGCCGCCGACCTCGTAGGACGTCCCCTCGCACGGGGCGATCGTCTTGACCGGGTATTTGTTGAGCTTCCAGGGTTCGAAGAGGAACATGAAGGTGATGCCCACCGACACCTCGCCCTTGGCCACGTTGGGCGCCTGCGCCTGGCCGCTGCGCGTGTAGTTGCTGACGTTCTTGTGCAGCTTCTTCATGTAGTCGAAGGCCGCTTCCTCACCCATCATCTGCACCAGCCCGGCGAGCACCGTGTAGGCCGTGCCGCTGGAGGCCGGGTGCGAGATCTCGATCTCGCCCTTGTATTCGGGCTTGATCGCGTCCGCCCAGCACTTGGGCTCGGGGAGCTTCTTCTTCCTGAGCAGGTCGGTGTTCATGCCGAAGCCGATCGCCGAGGTGTAGAAGCCGCCGACCATGAACTGGGAAATGCCGTACTGGCGCACGCTCCATTGATGCAGGTCGTTGAGGTAGTCCGGCTTGTACGGTTCGAGCAGGCCCAGGTCGGCCGCCTGCAGGAAGGGATCGCCCGTGCCGCCCCACCAGATGTCCGTCTTCGGATTGCTGGCCTCGGCGCGCAGCTGCGCCAGCGCCTCGCCCGTCGGTTTCTTGGTCTGCATGACCTTGATGCCGGTGGCCTTCTGGAACTCGGCGGCGGCGAGATCGCACCACGGCTGGTCGGTGCTGCATATCGCGTTGACCGTGTTCTGCGCCAGCGCGGCGGAGGTTTGCAGCAGGCCCGCGAGCAGCAGCACGAGGGGCGTCTTGGCGGGGAACATGTTTTTCTTCATTGTCGACCTCTTCCTTGTCTTATGGGTTGTCGAAATCCGGAACGGGCAGGCCGCCCGCCCGGGCGTCGGGTTTCAAGTATAGCCCGCCCGCCGCGAACTGCCTCGCCCGCGCCGGCCCGGCCGGCGCCGCGATGTCCGTTACAATGCAGGATTCGTTCATCGGGAATCCGGCTTCATGGAAATGCTCGCTGTCTTCGTGGATTTCGTGCTGCATCTGGACAAGCATCTCGCGCTCCTCGTCCAGGAGTATGGAACATGGATCTATGCGATCCTGTTCGTCATCGTTTTCAGCGAGACGTCGTCACGCCGTTCCTGCCGGGGGATTCGCTGCTGTTCGTGGCCGGCGGGCTGGCGGCCGTGGGCGGCATGGACCTCTACCTGCTGATGGCCACGCTGGTGGCCGCGGCGGCGCTCGGCAACATGCTCAATTACCAGATCGGGCGGTACATCGGCCCGAAGGTCTTCCAGTGGCAGAATTCGCGCTTCTTCAACAAGGGCGCGCTGCTCAAGACGCAGCTCTTCTACGAGCGGCACGGCGGCAAGACGCTGGTGATCTCCCGTTTCCTGCCCCTGCTGCGCACCTTCGCGCCGTTCGTCGCCGGCGTCGGGGCGATGAACTACGGGCGCTTCCTGTTCTTTAACCTGCTGGGGGCCCTCGCCTGGGTGGTCTCGCTGACGCTGGCCGGCTATTTCTTCGCCAACCTGCCGTGGGTGCAGAAGAACCTGAGCCTGGTGATCGTCGGCATCATCCTGGTCTCGCTGATTCCGGTGGCGGTCGGCTGGTGGCACGAGCGCAGGGCGCGCGCTCCGTCTTGAATCAGCGCGCCCGGCGCTTCCGGTCCATCAGCTGCATGATCATCGGGGTGAAGATGATCTGCATGGCCAGGCCCATCTTGCCGCCGGGGCAGACGATGATGTTCGGCCGGGACATGAACGAGTCGTGCAGCATGCTCAGCAGGTAGGGGAAGTCGATGCCGCGCGGGTTGTCGAAGCGGATCACCAGGAAGCTTTCGTCGAGCGTCGGTATGTCGTTGGCGACCAGCGGGTTGGAGGTGTCCACGGTCGGCACGCGCTGGAAATTGACGTGCGTGCGGGAGAACTGCGGGCAGATGTAGTGGATGTAGTCCGGCATGCGGCGCAGGATGGTTTCCATCACCGCCTCGGTGGAGTAGCCGCGCAGGGCCTTGTCGCGGTGGATCTTCTGAATCCATTCGAGGTTGATGATCGGCACCACCCCGACGCGCAGGTCTACGTGCTGGGCGATGTCCACCGCGCCGTTCTGCAGCGCCCCGTGCAGTCCTTCGTAGAACAGCAGGTCGGTGTGTTCGGGCAGCGGTTCCCAGTCGGTGAACGTTCCCGGAGGCGTGCCGAAGTGCACGGCCTCCGCCTCGTCGTGCACGTAGTGGCGGCGCATCCCGCGGCCGCTCTCGCCGTATTCGCGGAACAGGCTCTCCAGTTCGCCGAGCAGGTTGGCCTCCGGGCCGAAATGGCTGAAGTGCTTGTTTCCCCTGGCTTCCTCCTCGGCCATCTTGGCGGTCATGGCGGCGCGGTCGTAGCGATGGAAGCTGTCGCCGCCGATGATTTCGGCATTCAGCTTTTCGCGCCGGAAGATGTGCTGGAAGGCGTGCGTGACCGACGTGGTGCCCGCCCCCGAAGATCCCGTTATGGCGATGATGGGATGTTTGATCGACATTCAGCTGACTCCATTCAAGGCTTTTCCCGTCGGCGCGGCCGCCTCATTCGATCCGGAACAGGGAGCGCGTGCCGAACAGCGGCGAGCTGAACGGCTTGTCCTCGCCGTTGAGGTATTCCGCGTGGTAGCGTTCGATGCGCTCGATCTCGGCGCGCGAGCCGAGGATCACCGGGGTGCGCTGATGGAGGCCGGTCGGGACGATGTCGGTGATGCGCCCGTAGCCCGTGGAGGCCATGCCGCCGGCCTGTTCGATGAGCATGGCCATCGGGTTGGCCTTGTGCAGCAGGTCGGTCCGTCCGGGAAACTCCGGATCGCGGCCGTCGCGGGGATAGAGGAAGACGCCGCCGCGCATCAGGATGCGGTGCACGTCGGCGACCATCGCGGCGGCCCAGCGCATGTTGAAATCCTTGCCGCGGACTCCCGTCTGCCCGGCCAGGCATTCCTCGACGTAGCGGCGGACCGGCGGTTCCCAGAAGCGTTCCTTCGAGGTGTTGATGGCGAAATTCTGCGTTTCGGGCGGGATGTCCAGATGCGGATGGGTGAGCAGGAACTCGCCGATCTCGCGGTCGAGGGTGAAGCCGTGCGTGCCGTTGCCGACGGTCAGGACCATGATCGTCGACGAACCGTACAGGGTGTAGCCGGCGGCGATCTGCGCCGTGCCCGGCTGCAGGAAATCCTCGATCGACGCCTCGTCGCCGCAGTCGGGGCAGTGCAGCACGGAGAATATGCTGCCGACGGTGAGGTTGATGTCGATGTTCGAGGAGCCGTCGAGCGCGTCGAACAGCAGCAGGTAGTTGCCCCGCCGTTCTCCCGAGGGCGGCGTGTAGAGCGTGTCCATCTCCGCCGAGGAGATCGCGGCCAGATGCCCGCCCCATTCGCAATGGTGCAGGAAAATCTGGTTGGCCATGTTCTTCAGGTCTGTCTGCGGGCCGTTGTGCCGGCCCAGCGTGGTGACGTCGCCTTCCCGCAGGATCAGCTTGCCTAGCGAGACGCTCTGCGAGATCGCCTTGCAGGAACGCACCACGTCGCTGATCAGCATGGAAAATTCGCCGGTGATCTCCGGATTGCGGCGCTGTTCCCCGACCAGATATTTGTTTACGTTGGTACGCCCGAATCGCATGCCGATGCTCCTGAAAATCCCCGGATCACAAAATCAAGTTGAAGCGATTGAATTCGTGTGATAGAAAAACGTTAGTTAAATATTTCCCGACTTTAATTTAGCGATCGTTTGTTAATGAAGAATATTACCATCCGCCAATTGCAGATCTTTTCGGCGGCGGCGACGCATCTCTCGTTCGCCCGCGCCGCGGAGGAACTGCATCTTACACATGCTGCCATTTCCCTGCAGATCAAACAACTGGAAGAAGTCTCCAATTCGGTGCTTTTCGACCGCATCGGCAAGCGCGTCTACCTGACCGACGCAGGCGAGGTGCTGCTCGACCACGCCCGGCAGATCCTGCGCCTGCTCAAGGACGCCGACGAATCGCTGATGGCGCTCAAGGGGCTCAAGGGCGGGCGCGTGTCGATCGCCGTCACCAGCACGGCCGAGTACTTCGCGCCCGGCCTGCTGGCCGAGTTCCGCAAGACGCATCCCGACGTGCGGGTGCGGCTGCTGGTCGACAACCGCGAGGAGGTGACCCGGCTGCTGGAGGCCAACGAGGTAGACATGGCGATCATGGGGCGCCCGCCGGCGGACATGGACGCCGAGGCGGTCAACTTCGCGCCGCACCCGTTCGTCATCGTCTGCTGCGCGGATCACCCGCTCGCCGGGCGCAGCGGGCTGACCATCAGCGACATCATCGACGAGCCGATGATCGTGCGCGAGGCCGGCTCCGGCACGCGCTCGGCGATGGAGGAGTTCTTCCGGCTGCGTGCCATCGAGCCGAACATCGTCATGGAGATGGGCAGCAACGAAGCCATCAAGCAGGCCGTGGTGGCCGGGCTGGGGATCAGCTTCCTGTCGCAGCACACGCTCGGGCTGGAGCTGAGCATCGGCCACCTGGCCGTGCTGCAGGTCGAGGGCGCCTCGGTGATGCGCCGCTGGTTCATGGTGCGGCACAAGGGCAAGCGCCTGACGCCGGCGCTGGCCGCGTTCTGGGATTTCGTCCTCGAGTTCGCGCCCGACTATCTCGAGAAACTGGCCCACCCTGAGCCCATGAAGGCGGAAAGGGCGTCCTCCGCCGGCAATCGGTAGGGGAACACGGATTTATGCGTCACCCCGGCGCAGGCCGGGGTGCAGTTCGTTGGTTTCCTGGATTCCGGCTTTCGCCGGAATGACGGATGTGGACTATCTGAGCGCCTCCCGGGCGCAGGAAACGCCGCGGGGCGGGCCGCGTCAGGCGGCGACGCCTAGCCTTCTACGCCAGCCGGGATAGAGCGCGTCGGCGTCGGCCGGGAAGGAGACGAAGGCGCGGGCGAATTCGCGGTGTTCGAGCGCCCATTCGAGCGGGTCGGCGCCGGCCTTCCAGCATTCGTACGCCTGGCGCAGCGAACGGGCGCCCGCGGCCGGCGAGTCGACGTGGCCGTAGGCGCCGCCGCCGGCGGTGTTGATGATGTTGCCGTGGCCGAGGTTGGCGAAGAATCCCGGCAGGCGCAGCGCGTTCATGCCGCCGGAGATGATCGGCGCGGTCGGCTTCATGCCATGCCAGCGCTGGTAGTACACCGGCCCCTCGCATGCGTCGCGCTCGATCATGTAGGCGATCCGCTTGTCCTCGCCTTCGCCTTCCATCTTGCCGTGCCCCATGGTCCCCACGTGGATGCCGGAGGCGCCCTGCAGGCGGCTCATCTTGGCCAGCACGAAGGCGGTGTAGCCGCGCTTCGAACTGGGCGAGGTGACCGCACCGTGCCCGGCCCGGTGGTAGTGCAGGAACTGGCCCGGATACTGGCGCCGGGCCGTGGTGACCATGCCCGGCCCACCGACGTAGCCGTCGACCAGGAAGGCCAGCTTGTCCGCGTCCGGGCCGAAGGTCTCCAGCGCGAAATCGGCGCGCGCGCACATCTCGTAGTGGTCGTCGGCGGTGATGTTCATGGAGAAGAGCTTGGCCTCGCCGGTTTCGTCCTGCGCGCGCTTCAGCGCGTCGTACACCAGCGGCAGGGTCTTGCGGATCGGCGCGAAGACCTGGTTGCCCTGCGGCTCGTCGTTCTTGATGAAGTCGCCGCCGAGCCAGAACTGGTAGGCCGCCTCGGCGAACGGTTCGGGGCGCAGCCCGAGCTTGGGCTTGATGATCGTGCCGGCGATATAGCCGCCCGCGTCGACCGGCCGCCCGAGGATGCGCCACAGGTCGGCGATGCCCCGGGCCGGGCCGTCGACCATCTGGATGACGCGCGGCGGCACGTAGAAGTCGATCATCTTGGCGTGCTCGACGTCGGCCATGCCCTGGTTGTTGCCGATGGCCAGCGTCAGGAAGGAGACCAGCATGAAGCGGCCGTCGGTGATGTTGCGGTCGAACAGGTCGATCGGATAGGCGATGCGCAGGTCCTCGCGCGCCTCGTCGATGTGGTAGACCAGCGCATCGAGTCCGCGGGTGAAATCGTCGGTCGTCGACACCTCGACGTTGGTGCCGGTGGACGATTCGGCGGCGAAGTGCGCCGCGGTGCACAGGTAGTTCGCTCCGGCCTTCGGTTTCATCCTGTAGGCGACCAGGATGTGCCTGCCGTCCCGGATCAGGTCGTCTTCCTGCAGATCGAGGGCGGCATAGCGTTTGGATTGGTCCATGGAGGTCTCCGTGATCGATGGCGGCGCGGGAACCGGCGGACGGCGTTCTTCTGTGCGTTTTGTACGGCTCCCCGCGTACGAAAGAGTAGCCTATTCCGCAATTGTTCCTGGATGAGTGTAGGCAGGTTCATCGATTATTAAAAGTTAAACTCCTTATATGTAACGATTATTCATGTCTAATCGATGGCGAAAAATTGTTGCGCATCCTGCCTCGCCGCCGCGGAGTAGAATCATTTCGTTCAGTGTCGGAGGTTCCACCATGGCGCGTCCCGGTCTTTCCTTCTTGCGCTGGCTGATCCTGGCCGGGTCGGCCCTGGCGCTCTCGGCGTGCGCCGGTTTCGGCGGCACCGATCTCAAGCCCGGCGAGTCGAGGCGCGCGGACGTCATCGCCTCGATGGGGACGCCGGCCATGCGCTGGCAAGACCCCGACGGGCGCGAGCAGCTGGCGTATCCGCGCGGTCCGGCGGGGACGCAGACGTTCATGGCGTTCATCGCGCCGGATGGCCGCCTGGAGCGGATCGAGAAGGTGCTCGACATCGAGCATTTCGCGCGCATCCAGGCCGGCAAGACCGACATGGCCACGGTCCTGCGGCTGCTCGGGCCGGTGCCGCCGCAGAACGTGGTCTATTTCAAGGCGCGCGACGAACTGGTGTGGTCGTGGCTGTTCTGCGACAGCTTTTATCTGCAGGCCTACTTCGACGTGCTGTTCGACGGTACGACGGGCATCGTGCGCACCACCCAGCAGCGTCCGAATTTCGGCGGCTGGGACGGCGCCGTGCCGGCCTGCGGGCGCTGATCCCGCGCCGGCCGCGGGAGCCGCTCAGAGCGCCGCCAGCCGCGCGTTGGCCAGCGACAGCCGGTTGGCCAGGACTTCCAGGAAGGCCTGGTAGAAGTGCATGCGGCACGTCTCGCTGGCGTGGCGCAGGGCGTCGCCCTTGACGGTGATGATCTTGGCCTCGGTCAGCGCGGCGATGTCGGCGCCGCGCGTCTGCATGCTCTTGCTGATCACCGCCATCTCGCCGAAGCAGTCGCCGACGGTGAGCAGGTTGAGCATGCGTCCGTTCTTGGTGACCTTGAGCTCGCCGTCGATCAGGAAGCAGAAGAAGTCGCCCGCGTCGCCGTCGCGCATGACCGTCTGCTCGGGCTGGATCGTGCTCCACGCCGCGAAGTGCAGCACTTCCCAGAGCTCGACGTCGGAAAAATCGGCGAAGAACGACAGGTTGCGCAGGGTATCGAATTTTTCCGATTCGGACAGGCTGCGCTTGACCGTCCGGGCCTGCTTTTCGCGGAAGGCCTGCGCCAGGTCCTGGGCGAATTCCTCCCAGGTGGCGTAGCGTTGCTCCGCGTCCTTGTGCATGGCCTGCGCGATGATCGCGTCGAGCGTTTCCGGAATCCCCTTGCGCAGCCGCGACGGCGGGGTCGGCTCGGTGTTGATGATCTGGTAGACGATGTTGTAGTTGCTGCTGGCCTGGAAGGGCAGCTGGCCGGTGAGCAGCTGGTACATCACCACGCCGAGCGAATAGATGTCGGTGCGGTGGTCGAGCGGCAGTTCGCGGACCTGCTCGGGCGACATGTAGGCCGGCGAGCCGATGCCCGAGACCAGCGTGCGCTCCGGATGGTCGACGATCGCTGCGCCGAAGTCGGAAATCTTGATCTCGCCGCCCGGCGCGTCGCCGATGTAGAGGATGTTGGCCGGCTTGATGTCGCGGTGGGTAACGCCGATGCGATGCGCGAAATCGAGCGCGCGCGTGCATTTGAAGATGATCTCCACGACGCGCTCGACCGGCAGCAGCTGCTTGGCGTTGCAGCATTCCTCGAGCGTGCCGCCCTGCACGTACTCCATGACGATGTAGCACAGCTCCTTGGCGACGACGGCGTCGTAGATCTGCACGATGTGCGGGTGGGCCAGCTTGCCGACCAGCGAGGCCTCGTTCATGAACAGGTGCGTGTACAGCTTGCCCCGTTCCGGGTGCTTGAGGATTTCGGGAAAGGCGATCTTGATCGCCACGTCGCGCTGCGCGAACGGGTCGTGGCCCAGATACACCGTCGACGTCGCGCCGCTGCCGAGGACGCGGACCAGATCGTATTTCCCGATTTTCTTCATGATCCGGACGCCGTCGGGGACGCTATGCGCGCTGTCGCGCGCGGGCCACGGCGGCGCGGACCTGTTCCGGCGCGGTGCCGCCCACGTGGTTGCGTGCGGCCAGCGAGCCGGCGACGGTGAGCACCGAGAAGACGTCCTCGTCGATCATCGGCGAAAAAGCGCGCAGCTCGGCGAGCGGCAGCTGCGGCAGATCGACGCCGAGCTCCTCGGCCCGCCGCACGGCCAGGCCGACGGTTTCGTGCGCGTCGCGGAAGGGCAGGCCCTTGCGCACCAGGTAGTCGGCCAGGTCGGTGGCCGTGGCGAAGCCCTGGCGCAGCGCGTCGGCCATGGCCTCCGGGCGCGTGGCGACGCCGGGGATCATGGCGGCGAAGATGCGCAGCGTGTCGGTGACCGTATCCACCGCGTCGAACAGCGGCTCCTTGTCCTCCTGATTGTCCTTGTTGTAGGCCAGCGGCTGGCCTTTCATCAGGGTCAGCAGCGCGGTCAGGTGGCCGTAGACGCGGCCGGTCTTGCCGCGCGCCAGCTCGGGCACGTCCGGGTTCTTCTTCTGCGGCATGATCGAGCTGCCGGTGCAGAAGCGGTCGGCGATCTTGACGAAGCCGAAGCGCGGATTCATCCACAGCACCAGTTCCTCCGACATGCGCGAGACGTGCATCATCATCAGCGCGGCGGCGGCGCAGAATTCGATGGCGAAGTCGCGGTCGGAGACGGCGTCGAGCGAGTTCTCGCAGACGCCGTCGAAGCCGAGTTCGGCGGCCACGAACTCGCGGTCGATCGGGTAGGTCGTGCCGGCCAGCGCGGCGGCGCCGAGCGGCAGGTGGTTGGTGCGCTTGCGTACGTCGGCGAAGCGCTCGGCGTCGCGCCGGGTCATCTCGTACCAGGCCAGCACGTGGTGGCCGAAGGTGATCGGCTGCGCCACCTGCAGGTGCGTGAAGCCGGGCGTCGGCGTCTCCGCCTCGCGCTCGGCGAGGTCGAGCAGGGCGGTCTGGAACTGCCCGAGCAGGAGCTGGATGTCGTCGATCGCGTCGCGCAGGTACAGGCGGATGTCGGTGGCCACCTGATCGTTGCGCGAACGCCCGGTGTGCAGGCGCTTGCCCGCGTCGCCGACCAGGGTGGTCAGGCGCTTCTCGACATTGAGGTGCACGTCTTCGAGGTCCAGCGACCACTCGAAGGCGCCCGATTCGATTTCGCCGACGATCTGCGCCATGCCGCGCTGGATGTCGGCCAGGTCCTGCTCCGAGATGATGCTTTGGCGGGCCAGCATCCTGGCGTGCGCCAGCGAACCGCGGATATCCTGCCGCCACATGCGCCGGTCGAAATCGACCGAGGCCGTGTAGCGCTTGACCAGATCGGACATCGGCTCGGAGAAGCGGCCGGCCCAGGTGTATTGCGAAGGTGAGGGGGAATTGTCGGAATTCATGATGGAGGCAAGGACTTGGGCTAGAATCGGTGGCCGGATTTTAAGTAAAAACTATAGTAAGGAGTTACTTACTTTTACTCGTTTTAAATCGTCGATGACGGCATCGACTTCGCCTTGCCATGCGGCTTCGGAGTGCGCGGCGCGTCTTAACGTCACTGACGTCCATAAATGGAAAACATGTCCAGTATAAAGCAAGACGTAACGTGCCATCCGCTGCCCGACTTCCGTAATTTCGGCGTCATGCTGCGCATCCTGCTGGGCGTCAATCTGGCGGCGCTGGCGGCGGCGCTGGTGCAAAGCCGCGGCATCGGCGAATGGATGGACCGCTACATCGAAATGGCCGCCTGGGTGCAGCCGCTGCTGCTGATCAACCTCGCGCTGCTCGGCCTGTTCGCGCGGGCCGTGCGGCTGCTGCCGGCGCGCTGGGGGCAGGCCGCCGTGGTCCTGCTGTCCATCCTTTCCGCGCTGCTGCAGTTCGACTTCTGGCGCTTCATGGGGCTGGAGGACGGCGGCTGGCAGAGCTGTGCGCGCGCCGCCGTGCTGGCCGCGCTGGCCGCGGGCGGCATGTTGTCCTATTTCGAGATGCGCGCCAGGATGTTCTCGCCGGCGCTGGCCGAGGCCCGCGTGCAGGCGCTGACGGCGCGCATCCGGCCGCATTTCCTGTTCAACAGTCTGAACGCCGTGCTCTCCCTGATCCGTTCGGAACCCGGCCGCGCCGAGGCGGCGCTGGAGGAACTGGCCGATCTTTTCCGCGCGCTGATGCGCGACCATCGCGACCTGCTGCCGCTGGCCGACGAGATCGCGCTGTGCCGGCAGTACCTCGACCTGGAAAAGCTGCGCCTGGGCGACCGGCTCAACGTGGTGTGGGAGGTCGAGGCGGTGCCGGCCGACGTGGTGGTGCCGCCGCTGATGCTGCAGCCCTTGCTGGAAAACGCGGTTTACCACGGCATCGAGCCGTCCGGCGAGCCGGGCACGATCCGCATCGGCTTCGCGCGCAAGGGCGGCGAGCTGCACGTGTGGCTGGTCAACCCCTGCGCCGGCGGCGGGGAAACCGCCAAGGGGAACCGCATGGCCTTGTCCAACATCCGCGAACGCCTGGCGCTGTACTACGATCTGGAAGCGCGCCTGGAAACCCGGGAGGAAACGCTGCCCGACGGATCGCGTGCCTACCGCGTGTTCATTGTCCTGCCCTGCCGGGGATCGCCATGAGTACCGTACCGACATTGTCCGTGATGATCGTCGACGACGAGGCCCCGGCGCGCGCGCGCCTGCGCGACCTGCTGGCCGATATTGCCGCCGAGGTGCCCAACGCCCTAGTCGCCGAGGTGGCCAACGGCCAGCTCGCGGTCGAGGCGATGAAGGAGCGCGTGCCGGACGTGATGCTGGTGGACATCCGCATGCCGAAAATGGACGGCATCGAGCTGGCGCGCCACGTCGCCAGGCTCGACCGGCCGCCGTCCGTGATCTTCGTCACCGCGTACGACAGCTACGCGGTGCAGGCCTTCGAGCTCAACGCCATCGATTACCTGGTCAAGCCCGTGCGCGCGCCGCGCCTGGCGGCCGCCCTGCAGAAGACCCGGCAGGGTCGCCCCGTGGCGCCGCAGGTGCTGGCCGAGCTGCAGAAAGGCGCGCGCACCCACCTTTCCTGCCACGAGCGCGGGCGCCTGCTGCTGATCCCGGCGATGGACATCCTCTACCTGAAGGCCGACCTGAAATACGTGACGGCGCGCACGGCGGCGCGGGAATACCTGCTCGACGAGTCGCTGACGCACCTCGAACAGGAGTTTTCCGAGCGTTTCATCCGCCTGCACCGCAGCGTGCTGGTGGCCCGCGACGCCATCGCCGGTTTCGAGAAGTGCGCCGCGGAGGACGCCGAGACCCAGTGGCAGGCGCTGCTGCGCGGCGTGCCGGACAAGCTGCCGGTCAGCCGCCGGCAATGGCCGCTGGTCAAGTCGTATGCCAGGCAGCTGAGCTCGTAGCGCGGGGCCGGGGCGCCGTCCGCAAGGGCGCGCATGCTAGAATCGGCAAGTCTTCCGCTTGCCGAACCCGCTTTCAGGAAACCATCGTGTCCGCCACGCATCCCGTCCCGTCCCGCATCGTCATCGCCACCCGCGAATCCCGGCTGGCCCTGTGGCAGGCGCAGCACGTCCAGGCGCGGCTGTGGGCGCTTTATCCCGGCGCGTCGGTCGAGCTGCTCGGCATGACCACCAAGGGCGACCGCATCCTGGACCGGCCGCTGTCCCAGATCGGCGGCAAGGGGCTGTTCATCAAGGAACTGGAAACGGCCTTGCAGGAAAAGCGGGCCGACCTCGCCGTGCATTCGCTCAAGGACGTGCCGATGGACATGCCGCGCGGCTTCACCCTGGCGGCGATCACGGCGCGCGAGAATCCGTGCGACGCCTTCGTCTCGGGCCGCTTCGCCGGGCTCGACGCCCTGCCGCCCGGCGCGGTCGTCGGAACCTCCAGCCTGCGCCGCGAGGCGATCCTGCGCGCCGCCTTCCCGCACCTGCGAATCGAACCGCTGCGCGGCAACCTCGACACCCGCCTGCGCAAGCTCGACGAGGGCATGTACGACGCGATCATCCTGGCCGCCGCCGGCCTGATCCGGCTCGGGCTGGAAGGGCGCATCCGCGCCGTGCTGCCGCCCGAACGGTCGCTGCCGGCGCCGGGGCAGGGCGCGCTCGGCATCGAAATCCTGGCGGCGCGCACCGACGTCGCTGCCTGGCTCGCGCCGCTGCACGACGCGGCGACGGCGCATTGCGTCCGCGCGGAGCGCGCGTTCTCGCGGGCCCTGGGCGGCAGCTGCCGGATTCCGCTGGGCGGCTACGCGGTGCCCGACGGCGGCGCCTTGTGGCTGCGCGGCTTCGTCGCCTCGGCGGACGGTCGGCGGGTGGTTGCGGGCGAGGCACGCGGCGCGCCGGAGGACGACGAGGCGCTCGGCCGGCAGCTGGCCGGGCAGCTGCGCGACCGCGGCGCCGACGCGCTGCTGGCCGGATTCGACGAACCATGAACGGGCCGCTGCAGGGCAAGCGCATCCTGGTCACCCGGCCGGCCGGTCAGGCCGCCGGCCTGGCGTCGCTGATCGCGGCGCGCGGCGGCGAGGCGGCCTGCTTCCCGCTGATCGACATCGTGCCGCCGGCCAGCTGGCAGGCCGTGGACGACCTCGCCGCGCGGCTGGAGGCGTTCAGCCTAGTTATTTTCATCAGCCCGAACGCGGTGTCCTTCGGGCTCGGCCGGCTGCTCGCCCGGCGCGCGTGGCCGGCGGGCCTGGCGGCCGGCGCCGTCGGTCCAGGCACCGCCGCGCTGCTGGCCGAAGCCGGCATCCGTGAAGTGATCGTCCCGCAAGGCCGGTACGATTCGGAAGCCCTGCTGGCGCTCGACCCCCTGCAGGCCGAGCGGGTCGCCGGGCGCGCGGTGCTGCTCCTGCGCGGCGACGGCGGCCGCGAACTCCTGGCCGAAACCCTGCGCGCGCGCGGCGCGGCGGTCGAATGCGTGGCCTGCTATCGGCGCATGGCGCCGCGCGACGGGGCATTCGTCGCCTCGCTCCTGCGCGGCGGCGCGCTGGACGCCGTCACCCTGTCCTCCAGCGAGGGTTTGCGCAATTTCATGCAGCTGCTCGATACGGGCAGCCGCGAAAAACTGCTCGCCCTGCCGGTCTTCGTCCCGCACCAGCGCATCGCCGAAGAGGCGGCGCGGCTCGGCCTGCGCCGCGTGGTGCTGACCGGGCCGGCGGACGGCGGGCTGGTCGCCGGCATGTGCACTTTCCGTTGGTCCGATCATGAATGACGAAATGACCTCGCAGCCCCTGCCGCCGCCTTCCGGCGCGGCCGTTCCTCCCGCGGCGGAAGCGCCGCCGGCGGTGGCTCCGGCCACCCCGGCCCGGAGCTGGTTCAGCCCGTGGCTGGTCGTCGCCGTGCTGGCGCTCGGGCTGGCCGGCTGGCAGTGGATGGAGACGCGCCTCAGACTGGCCGAGACGCAGCAGGAGATGGCCAGGCGCCTGGCCGAGAGCGACGCCGTGGCCGGCGAAAGCCGGACGCTGTCCAGGCAGGCGCAGGAACAGCTGGCCGCGCTGCAGGGCAAGCTGGGCGAACTGGAAGGGCGGCTGGCCGAATCGAAGAGCCAGCAGGAAGTCCTGGAGAACCTGTACCAGAACCTCGCGCGCAGCCATGACGAATCGATACTGGCCGAGATCGAGCAGAGCGTGACGCTGGCCTCGCAGCAACTGCAGCTGGCGGGCAACGTGCAGAGCGCGGTGCTGGCGCTGCAGGCCGCCGACGGGCGCCTGGCCGGCAGCAACCGGCCGCAGTTCATCAACCTGCGCAAGGTGCTGGCGCGCGACCTCGACCGGCTGCAGGCGTTGCCGCAGCCGGACTTGCCGGGCATGTACCTGCGCCTGGAAAACGTGATCGACGCCATCGACACGCTGCCGCTCGCGGTCACCGGCCGCCCGCGCGAGGAAAGCCTGCCCGAGGCGCCCGCCGAACCGCCGCCGCCGGCGCTGTTCTCCCCGGCCTACTGGCGCGCGCTGGCCGCCGGCGTGTGGCGCGAAATGCGCGGCCTCGTCCGCATCCAGCGCATCGACCGCGTCGAGACGGTGCTGCTGCCGCCGGCGCAGGAATTCTTCCTGCGCGAAAACCTCAAGCTGCGCCTGCTCAATGCGCGGCTGGCGCTGTTCTCGCGCGACCAGTGGACGTACCGCAACGAGCTGCATGAGTCCGGCGCCTGGATCGAGCGTTATTTCGACGTGCGCGAGCGGGCGGTGCAGACCAGCCTGCAGACACTTAAGCAGCTCGCCGCCACGGAAATCACCATCGAGCTGCCCAACCTGAACGAAAGCCTGTCGGCGATCAAGCGCTTCCGCGCCGAGAAGGAGCAGCGATGAAAGGCCTGCTCTGGGTGCTCGCGCTGTTCGCGCTGGCCGTCGGCATTTCCCTGGTCATGCACGTGAACGAAGGCTACGTGCTGCTCGTCCTGCCGCCGTATCGCGCCGAAATTTCCCTCAACCTCGCCGTGCTGGTGGCCGTGCTCGGCTTCGCGGCGTTGCACATCCTCCTGCGCGCCGCCGCGCTGGCCCTGTCGCTGCCCCGCCGGGTCCGCGAATCCCGCGCCCGGCGCGAACGCGAGAAGGCCGCCGAGGCGTTCGGCGAAGGCGTGCGCCAGTACCTCGCCGACGAACCGCGCCGGGCCATCGACACGCTGGCCGACGTGCGCGGCGACGAGCCCTGGCCGGCGCTGGCGGCGTCGCTGAGCGCGCGCATCGCCGGCGAACTCGACGCGGCCGAGCGGCCGACGGTATTGGTCGCCGACCAGGGAGAAAAACCAGTCTGACCACGGCGACACAGCGGGCACGGCGAAAAAGCGAGGAATTGCCTTTTCACCCGTGCCCGCCGTGTCGCCGTGGTTGATCCTTCTGCCTTGCTTTTCCAGCACGCGCTACATGAACCAGCGCATCGGCACCAGCACCAGTGACGGGAAGGCGACGAGGAGGCCGAGGACGGTCAGTTCGGCGACCATGAACGGCAGCACGCCAATGATCACGTCGTCCATCTTCACCTTGCCCACTCCGCAGATGACGTTCAGGGTCGTTCCGACGGGAGGCGTGATGAGCCCGATGGCATTGTTCATGATGAACAGGACGCCGAAATAGATCGGGTCGATGCCCGCCATCTTGATGACCGGCATGAGCACCGGAGTCATGATGAGGACCGTCGGCGTCAGGTCCATGGCCGTGCCGATGGCCACGACGAGCAGCATGATGATGAGCAGCAGCAGCTTCTGATTGTCCATGAAGGGTTCGAGCATCGCCGCCAGCTGGCTCGGCAGATCCGCCACCGTGATCAGCCAGGACGAAACCATGGCGGCGCCGACCAGCAGCATGACGACGGCGGTGATCTTCCCGGCGTTGAGGAACAGTCCGTAGAGCGCCGACAGTTTCAGTTCCCTGTAGACGAACATCCCGACGACGAGCGCATAGACGGTGGCGACGACCCCGGCCTCGGTGGGCGTGAAGACACCGGATTTCAGCCCGCCGAGAATGATGATCGGCAGCAGCAGGGCCCAGATGCCGTCCGTCACGGCGTGCTTCAGCTCGGCCAGCGTCGCGCGCGGGCTGGGCTGCAGCTTGTCGTGGCGGATCACCCAAAGCCAGGCGAGGCCGATGCTGAGCGCCATCAGCATCCCGGGGAAGATGCCGGCCATGAACAGCTTCGTGATCGACAGTTGCGCGATGACGCCGAACATGACGAAGGGAATGCTGGGGGGCAGCATGGGGGCGATGATGCCGCTGGCGGCGATGAGTCCGGCCGAGCGTGGAACGTTGTAGCCGGCCTCGCGCATCATCGGGATCAGCAGCACGCCGACCGCCGCGGTGTCGGCCGCCGCCGAGCCCGACAGGCTGGCCATCACGATCGCGCCGACGATGGCCACGTAGCCCAGGCCGCCGCGCACGTGGCCGACGAGGACGGTTGCCAGTCTGACGATCCGCCGCGAAAGGCCGCCGGCGGTCATCAATTCGCCGGCCAGCATGAAGAACGGTATGGCCATCAGGACGAAATTGTCGGCGCCGTCGATCGTGTTCATCGCGATCAACTGGGCGTCGAAGGTGTTCATGTAGGTCATCAGCGCGATGCCGCAGACCATCAGCGCAAAGGCGATGGGCATGCCGAGGGCCATGGCGCCCAGCAGGGAGCCCAGGAATACGGTCACTACCATTTGTTTTCTCCGAATGACGGGTTATCTGTGGTTTTCAGCGACGGGAGAAGCCGCGTCGTTCGCCGCGTCGTCCACCGGGGACCTCTCGCGCTCGGCGTCTTCGGAGTCCCGGACCTGGACGAGTTCCTCGTCCCGGGCCCGGCCGGTCAGCACGCGCCAGGTATTGACCAGGACGCAGACGGCCACGCCGACGCTCATCAGCAGCCCGGTCGCGTAGTGGTAGGCCATCGAGATGCCCGAGGCGGGCATGTCGGTCCCCAGCCCGACCACGGTCTGGCGCCAGCTGCCGACGAAGAACAGCCAGCATACCCATAGCATGAGGACGTTGCCGGCCAGGACGCAGAACACCTTCCCGGCGCGCGGGAGCTTCGCGACCAGGGAGTCGACGCCCAGGTGCGAGCCTTCCTTCATGGCCACCACGGAACCGACGAAGATCAGCCACAGGAACATCAAGCGCGACAGTTCCTCGGTCAAGGTGAAACCGGAGTTGAACGCGAAACGCAGCACCACGTTGCAGAAGACCATGCCCACCATCAGCGCCAGCGATGTCACGATCACCGCGTTCATCGCCCGCTGCAAGAATTTTTCGATACTTTTCATACGTCCGCTCTGTCTGTATTGGGCGTAGCCGATCGCCGGCTGCGGCGGCCGGACCGGCATCCGGTCCGCGGCGCGCGCCCGTCGATGGCTTTGGGAGAAATGGCTTGGCGGGGGCGGCGCACGGTTCCGGCGCCCCCGGATCGATCTACTTCAGGTGTTTGACGCGGTCGAGTTCCGCCTGGAATTCCTGGATCAACTGCGGGTCGAGTTGAGCCGCGTACTTGTCGATCACCGGTTTGACCTTTTCGCGGATACGCTCGATTTCCTGGGGAGGCAGCTCGTTGTAGGCCATGCCGTGGTCGATCAGCACCTTCCTCGACTTCGCCGTCATTTCGCGGCCGAATTTCCGCTGTGGCGCGCGCGCCTCGTCCATCGCCTCCTGGATGATCTTCTGCTCGTCGGCGGACAGCGAGTCCCACGTCTTCTTGCTGGCGAACATCAGTTGGGGGTTGTAGATATGACGTGTCGCGCTGAAGTACTTCTGGACCTCGTACAGCTTGCTGGAGTCCGCCGTCGTTTCCGGATTCTCCTGCCCGTCGATGGTTTTCGTTTCCAGCGCCGAATACAGTTCGGGGAAGGGCATCGGCACCGCGTTGGCGCCCAGCGCATTGATCATGTCGATGTACAGCGGATTCAGGATCGTGCGGATCTTGAGTCCCTTGATGTCCTCGATCCTGGCGATCGGGCGCTTGCTGTTCGTGATGCTGCGGAATCCCTGCTCCTGGAAGCCCAGGCCCACCCAGCCCTTGGCCGGCAGGTAGCTCATCAGCTTCTTGCCGAAGGGGCCGTCCAGGACGGCGTCGGCCTGCGCCTCGTTGGCGAAGACGAACGGGAAGTCGAGCACGACGAATTCCTTGATGGTGCCCACGATCTGGGCCGGGGCCATGCTGGCGAAATCGACGATGCCCCCCTGCATCGCCGCGGCGACCTGCTGGTCGCCGCCCAGCGAACCGCTGGCGAAGACCTTGATCTTGATCTTGCCGCCGCTCTTCTTTTCGACGTTCTCGGCGAAGCGCAAGCAGCCGAAGCCTTGCGGATGGTCGATCGGGTTCACCATGGCCATGCGGAAATTCCGTTCCTTGATTTCCGCCGCGTATCCGCCCTGGGCGGCGCACAGCATGGCCGAGAGAATGACGACCGGCGCGAACAGCCGTTTTGCCTGATTCATTTTCATAGCGACTTCCTTCCCTTTCCGTTGGTTGGCGTGTTATCTGAGGGGTCGACCGCGCGTGCCGCCCGGCGGCCGGGCTGTCTTCCCCATTGCATGATCGCGGTCAGCGATCGATCGTTTCCCGCCGATGATCGGGCCGCCGGACGTCGGCCTGCGCCGGATTCATCTCCAGCCGCGGATCAAGGCGGGTATCGGCACCGCCGCCGCGCGGCTCGCGTGCGGCGGCGTCGAAAAAGCAGGCGAACTGCCTGTAGCGTTCGAACCCGCGCGCGTACAGATCGCGTCTGGCCGGGTCGGGCGCGTTGATCTTTCCGGGAACGACGCAGGCCGCGGCCGCGGTTTCGAGCGTGCCGAACATGCCGGCGGCGGTGGCCGCCAGCAGGCAGGCGCCGCGCGCCGAATCGCCGTCGCGCACGGTGTGCGTCTCGATGCCCAGCACGTCGGTGACGATCTGCGTCCACACCGGGCTTTTGACGACGCCGCCGGACATGACGGCGCGCGTCACCGTGATCGCCTCGCGCCGGAACATGTCCAGGCAGTCGCGCAGCGAATAGGCGACGCCTTCCATCACCGCGCGAACGAAGTGCGGCCAGGCGTGGTTGTGGTCGATGCCGCTGAAATTGCCGCGCAAGTCCGGGTTCCAGTAGGGCGCGCGCTCCCCGTGCAGATAGGGATGGAAGATCAGCCCGTCGGCTCCGGGCCGGGCCGTGAGCGCCAGTTCGTCGAGATCCTCGTAGCTCGGCCTGGCCGCGCCGCCGGCCGCGGCGCCGGAACACAGCCGGCGAATCCATTTCAGCGAGGTCGCGCAGGCATTCGTTCCCGCCTGCTTGTAGAAGACGCCCTCGGCGATATGGGGATAGGTGATGATTCTGGCATTGAACGACGGACCGTCCGTCGTCGCCATGATCCCGCCGGCGCTGCCCACCCTGACCATGCCGAGTCCGCCGGCTGCGAGAATGCCGCAGCCGACCAGTTCCGCCGCGGAGTCGAGCGTGCCGGCGATGACCGGAATCCCGGCCGACAGGCCGTAGGCCGCGCCGGCGGCGGGCGTCACCGTGCCGACCACGGCGAGCGGGGAAGCCAGGCGGGGAAAGGCCGAGGCGGAGAGTCCGCTGAGCTCCGTCAATGGCTTCGCCCAGCGCCTCGTTCCAGCGTCCAGCATCAGCGTCGCCGCCGCGCTGCCGAAATCCATGCACGCCTCACCGGTGAGGCTGAAAATCAGATAGTCCTTCGAGCTCAGGAAACGCCGTACGCGGGCCATGGCCTCGGGTTCGTGCTTCGCCAGCCAGAGCAGTTGCGGCAGGGTCCACGTGCAGCTTGCCTCGTTCAAGGTCGTCGATTCGAGCAGCGGACCGTATCCGGCGCGCAGGGCCGCGACCTCCTCGCCGCTGCGCTGGTCGCTCCAGAGGATCGCCGGGCGGATGACGCGGTCGGCACCGTCGAGCAGAACCGGTATGTGGGCGGCCGAACAGATTCCCAGCGCCGCGATGCGGCCGAACAGTTCCGGCCGGCCGGCCGCCAGGTCGGCCAACGCCAGGCGCATTGCCGCGAGCCAGTCTCGCGGATGCTGCTCCGCCCAGCCCGGCAAGCGGCTCTGGGTCGGATAGGCACGTTCCGCTGTCGCCAGCACCCGCCCGTCGACGTCCATCACCACGCACTTGAGGCTGCCGGTGCCCAGGTCCATGCCCAGGACGCAATCGGCGGCGCAAGTCATGCCGCGCCCTCCGGCGTCGCGTTGCGCGCGGCCTTGCGGCGCAGGGGGTCGGCGATCGACGCCAGGCCGCTGAGCAAGGCGTTGACGTCCGTGTTGCAGGACACCAGGCCGACGCCCGCGGCGACGAGTTCGGCGGCGGCGTCCGGGTCGTAGGTCTGGATGCCGACGCCGACGCCGAAGTGCCGCGCGCGGGCGATGACGTGATCGACCGCCGCGCGCATCTCCGGCGCGCGCAGGGAACTGCTTATCCCGCAGGACAGGGAAAGGTCGGAGGGGCCGATGAAAACCATGTCGATGCCGGGCGTGCCGAGGATTTCGTCGAGGTTCTCCAGGGCGCGCTTGGTTTCGATCTGGGCGATGACCAGGATCTCGGCGTTCGCCCTGGCGATGTACTCGCGCTGCTCGACCCGTCGGAAGCCGGTGTGCGCGCGGCACAGGCTGAGGCCGCGGTCGCCGGCGGGAGCGTAGCGCGCGTAACGGACGATTTCCTCGGCCTGGGCGCGGCTTTCAACGCGCGGCACGACTATGCCGGAAGCCCCCAGTTCGAGCGCGGTCAGGATGTACTCCCGCCGGGTTTCGGCGATGCGGACGAACGGCCGGCACACGCCGCCCCGGAAGCCGGCGATGAGCGCGGCCAGCGACTCCGGACCGAAGGCGCCGTGCTCCTGATCGATGATGGCGAAATGCATGCCGGCCGCGTCGAGCAGCGCGCCCAGCATCGGTGTCCTGATTTCGCTCACCATGATGCCCAGGACGGCCTCGCCGCGGGCGAGCGACGCCTTCAGCCAGTGCGCAATGCCGGGTGCCGGGCTCGTGGCGGGCCAGACGTCGTTCCTTGTTTGGGTCGTTGGATCGTTTTTCATGGATATCGGGGGCGTGCCGCCCGTCGTGTTGGTCGTACGGAATGGGGTGCGTTGCGTTTTGATGCGGCGGATTCTTTCATCGCGCTATCCATTAATCAAACGATTTATTACACTGGCTGCGATAAGAAAATTTAATAGGAGAAAGCCGTGGAATTCCGCCAGGTCGAGGCCTTTATCGTGGTTTCGGAGCAGGAAAGCTTCACCCGCGCCGCCGAGTCGCTGCACCTGACGCAGTCGGCGGTCAGCCAGTTGATCCGCCGCCTGGAGGAAGAAATCGGCGAGCCGCTGTTCGTGCGCAATGGGCGCTCCGTGCGCCCGACGCGCGCCGGAATCGAGCTGCTGCCGGCGGCGATGGAAATTGTCCGGTGGAAACGGGTGTTCGCGGATCGCTCGGTGGCCGATCCGGCGAGAATTTCCGGCGTACTACGGGTCGGAACGAGTTCCGCGGGCACCGCCTTCCTTTGGGCCTGGACCTTTCAGGCCTTCGCGCAGACCTATCCCTTGGTCGAACTGGACGTCCGTTCGACGCAGCAGACGATCAACACCATGGAGGATCTGCTCGGCGGCGACCTCGATGTCGGCATCATGCCCTTCCCCGTGCCCCACCCGCGCTTGACCGGCGTGGTGCTCGGTCACCACGAAGCCTTGCTGGTCGCGTCGCCCGAGCATCCGCTGGCGGCCAGGAAGCGCCTGCGCGTCGCCGATCTGGAGACGGCCCGCTTCATCTCCTACGAACACCGGATGAATATCCGCGGCCTGTCCGACCAGTACTTCTCCAGCCTGGGGATTTCCCCGAACATGGTTTTGCAGTCGAACGACACCTATCTCATCCGGGCCATGACGGAAGTCGGGTTCGGCATCGCCTTCCTGCCTGACTGGGCGGTTCAGCGCGAACTGGAAGAGGGCAGGCTGGTCGTGCTGGACAAGCCCGCCCCCCGCCTGTTCGAAAACTTCGGCGCGATGCACCTTGCCCGGGGAATCGGGCCGGCGGCGCAGGAGTTCATCCGGTTCTGCCTGCAGCACGTCGATCTGCTGCCTCCCGTGGCGCGCGGTCCGCTGCAGCGCTGAAGGCGGGCGCCTGCATGGTGCGCCGGCATTGATCACCAACCTGGAGGGCACGGAGAAAAAACGGTTCAACCACGGCGACACGGCGGGCACGGCGAAAAGGCAATTCCTTGTTTTTCCGCCGTGCCCGCCGTGTCGCCGTGGTCAATTATTTTTTGCTTCTCTCCAACGCTAGCGCGACGTCGCCCGGTGGCCGATGTCGCGGCGGAACTGCATGCCGTCGAAGTAGATGCCGGTGATCGCGTCGTAGGCCAGCTTCTGCGCCTGCTTGACGTTGTCGCCGCGCGCGGTGACGCAGAGCACGCGGCCGCCGGCGGTGACGATCTTGCCGTC
>JADHEE010000195.1_pt1 | contig 31590 bp, 50 predicted proteins | sample 8952401 | NCBI WGS metagenome assembly JADHEE01 (sample SAMN16124438, study PRJNA663242) | bioreactor sludge metagenome | isolation source: sludge (ammonium) | place: India:Bengaluru | collected 2019-02-28 | reverse complement strand
GCCCGCATCCGTCTCAAGGTCGGTCAGGATCTGGACCGGGACTTCGGCTTCGGCACCGCGCCCCATGAACCGTTGGTTGAAATACGATTTTTGCGAAGCATCCAACGCCAGCAGGCCGGCCCAGCGCTTCACAGCCTTGGCGTCGTTGACGCCGATGATTGTGCGTGCCATAAGTCACTCCTTGAAGTTCGATCAAGGGAGCACTCCTGCGCGCCCAACTATTACTACCTGGTGCTACTGCGAAGCCACATTGCCATGCTTGGCACGTGACGTTGTTCCCTTCTCAATCTTTACCTCGCGCGGTGCCGTAACGCGCAGCCTGGCCAACTGTCCGCTTTTCTGGATCAGTTCGATGGCCACCCCGGAAGAGAGCGTCAAGCCCTCCCCCGGACGAACGTCGACAGTCAGTGACGACGTTTCATTCGCCATTATTCGCCCTTCAAATACCGTTCGCGTTGCGCCGGCGACAGCTTGGCCAGCGCCTGCTCGAGCTCCATTCCTTCCAGCGCATCGAGATCGGCAAACTCGCCGCCGACATCGCCCGGCCCGTCGCTTCCAGGGACATGCGCCAGGGTCTTCGGAGCGGCTTCAAGAGGCGGCTTGCGTGTCGGCTTTGCCGGCGGATCGTCCTTCTTCGGCGGATCGCTCGGATCCTCTTTCTTGTCCGTAATGCCGTGCAGCGCCTTGACGCGCTTGTGCGCTTCCGTCAGGAACCAGTCGAAGTTCTTGTCCGCGTTTTTCGGGTTGGAGGCCAGCGTTTTGACGAACGTATCGAGATCCGCTTGTTTCTCGGTATCCTTCGCGTAATCGATCCCTTCAACGCGCGCCGTGGTCGTCACAAACTTATTGACGGTCGAATTCCACAGTTGTTCTTGCGTCTGCTCCTTCATTTCCTCGGAAATGGAGGCTTTGAGACGAATTTCAGCCAACTGGTCGCGCCGCTCGTTCAGTTGATCGAGTTGCGTCTGGTAGTCGTCAAACTCGAGTTCGCCGGCCTTGAATTTTTCCGCCAGCGCCCGCGTTTCTGACTTGAGCGCGGCTACTTGCTCGTCGTAGTCGGCCGGCAATTGCGCGTTATAGGTCGGCGCAACAACCGATTCGCTTGCCTGGTCCGGCGCAGGATTGGCAGCTTCCGTCGTCTTTACCGCCGGTTCGGCCGCAACAGCCGGCTTTACTTCCGGATTTTCGTCCGTCTTTTTCTCAGGCTGTTGATCGTCGTCACCGTCGTCATCGCCATCCGGATCTCCGTCCGCGGCGATACCCTTCATGGCCGCCAGTTCTTCCGGGCTGAACTCCTGGTCCTCGATGGCCGCGCGCTCTTCCGGCGTCAGCGTGTCCAGAAGGTCTTTGTCAATACCGTTTTCGACACTCATGCGTCTTTCTCCTTGGGTGATTTATCAGCTTTTGTCGTCGCTCGACTCGGATGCAATCGACGCAACTTCCAGGAGCTTCTTCTTGGCCAACGCCTTGGCTTTCTGGTGACGCTTTGGATCCTTCTCGATCTTTTCCGCCTCCATCAGCGTGCGCAGATCCGATTCGGTTTGCCAATCGTCTTCCATCTTCACTTGCGAAATTCGCGCCATGTCCGTTACTCCAAGTGGGTTGCCATCAAAAGCATAAGCACCTTGCCATGCTTGGCACGTCACAAATCCATGAGCAGCATGAGCAACGCCGCTTCGTTGTTTTTCCGCCTGGCTTCAATGGCTGCCTTTGCCACATCGGGAGCCAGCGGAGCAAGCGCCACATCAGAAGCCGCTCGAGCAATCAGCGGATCCTGGTCGAATGCTCGATCAATGGCAGGTAGGTCGGGCTGAGTCGAAGATTCCGGAGGAACTCGCCGCCCGTCCTGGATTGTCTCGGCAGGCCGGTAACCTGGAGACAATGAGGCGCGTTCGATGGCCTCCCATTTATCCAGCACCCGATCAACAAGATCGTCGTCGTCACGACGTAACGCGGTTCTACGCCGCGATCCTATACTTGACGCGTCGTGCAACTGCTCCGGCTGATATTCACTTGGCCATAGGCCGAGAACAGCAACGGCCCGGGCACCATAGCCCACGCCACCAACCGCAATCGACCGCGGATTAAGCACGGCTCACCGTCACCGCACCATCTGCTTCGGAGATGGTCTGCGAGACATCCCCGGCGATGCGCGAGGTTTGCGTAACGACAGAAGGAACACCAGGAACCAGGCCGTTGATCTTGGCAAGCTCGAGCACGCGCGCCAACTCGATAGCGAGCTCTGCGCGGACGGCGGCCGCGATCTGGTCGGCGGTCGGGCCGGAACCCCCAACAGCGGTTGTGACGTAAGCCGCGCTGGTTTTAATATTCACCTGAACCCCTGAATTGCGTACCGTGGCGTTCAGATTCCCCTCAATGTCAAACGGTCCGTCCCCAACGAACTCAAGCTCGTAGCCGTTGATATAGTCGATTTGCGGCAGGTACGCGCCGGAACCAAGACGAAGGTTCTGCCATTCACAGATGTCGTCGTGCAGCATCCCCGCCTCGGACGCCTCCAGGTCACGCAACGCAAGGTGATGTGCCGGAAGGTCGAGTATCGACGCATCCGAATAGACCACCTTGTTTTCCCAGTCGACTGACAACGCCATGAGTTAGTCCGCCGTGCGAATCACGTTGGCCCCGCCACCTGTCGGCCCGACCGGGAACGTTGTGTTAAACGGTTTGATCGGGTTGGCCCCGCCGCGCTTGACCCGGACGCGCCCGGTGAAACCACCCGCTGACGTGTAGGTCGCGCTCTCAACATCAGAATCTGCGATCAAGTCGAGGAACGGAACCCACGCGGACGCCCCGCTGGAAAACGCCTGCCCGAGCGTCCCGGAAATCGCAAAAGTCTTCGTTCCGGCGTTGTAGCTTGTGTAGGTGTAACGAACGCCGTTGACGCGGATGTAGCCAGTCAGCGGGGTATCCCCCTTGATCGCCTCGTTGATGGTGATTGCGCTCAGTCCGCTGGCGTGTGCGCCGTTCAGCGTGTATTCGTTGGTCAGGAAACCGGAACCACTGCTGCGCCCGGACAGCACGCTATCCCCGGCAACCAAGTTTCCGATTTCGATAGCTGCCGAAATCGGCGCGGTCATCACCGTGCCATCGTGTGAGGTGAGCTGGTAGTTTTGAGAATCCGCCGCGATCACACCTTCGACCCACCAGCCGCGTGCTACGAACCATTTTCCACCGGCTACCGCGCCAAACGGGGCCGCAGCATTCGGGTCGTAAGACGCATCAAGCGCACGATAACGCCACCCTTCCACCCCGCCGATAGTCGTTGTCGAGGCTTCGCGGCAGATGTATTGACAGAACTGCGCCGCCTCGGCCACCGTGCAACCGCCCGACAAAGTGATCTGCCCCTTGAACAGCTTCGTGTTCGCGCCAAGTGTCTTGGTCACGTCGCCTGGGGTGATCGTTACTTTCGCCGACAGTGCTGCTGCCCCCGCTTCGTCAAGCGTCGTCCAGTCGGTGAGCGACGTTGAGATAGCGGCAGGCTGTTCGCCACCAGCAGCGAGATTGGTCAAAAAATCGGAGTAGGTCTGCCCGTACTTGCGCGAGAACACTCTCACGTCGCCGTTGTCGATCAGCGCACCAGCCGTCTTGCACTTGACCATAATCTGGATGTGACCGTTGGCCCAATACGTCGTCAGTTTCGAGCCGTTCTGCACGACGTAAAGCGGAGAACCAGATACCAACGGCGTTCCGATGGACTTCAACCCGGTGTAAAGGATGTCTCCAGAAGCCTGAGACACGGAGCCGAAATTGATGTATTTGGCCGCGTCGTCATCGATGTTGAATGCGTCGAGCAGGTTGATTGCCCGAGGCTTGTCTGTGGCGCGCCCCCCTTCTAGCGACGACACATCACTGTCCGTCAGGATGGAAACCAGATCATTCCCTGATGGCATCAAGTCATCGGAAAGGTTCTGCAACCACTCGTGGAAGGAATTGACCGAATAAACGGTCGTTCCTGAAATATGGCGAATGTCGCCGTTGGATGCAATCGAGAAATCGTCTTGGATCGCCATAGCCTACCTCTTAGTCAAGTTGCTGCAACGCCGTAATACTGGAAGTCTCCCCGAGTACCGTCGTGACGAGTCCGTGCCACGGCTTATAGAACGGGGCACTGCTTGCCCGTTTCGCGTCGATGGAAATCGCCCCCGCGTAGTCTGTCTGGAACGAAACGGAACCTGCCGACTCGGTGCCTGTAAAGAGAACGGTTCGGTCGGAAACCTTGCGGGCGTTGACCACCGAACCGGATACCAGGCCGCTGACAGTAACTGTCGCCATCTCCAGCGGGTACAAATACTGCGTCGTGGTCCGCGTGGTGTAGATCAACAGCGACGTAATCGCGGCAGTGTTCGTCGTCGTTGTGGTGATCCGCACCTTGAGTTTCACACCAAGCGCCGGATCGATGCCGGTTTCTGCCGAGAGGTTCGCCGCCGAGAGCGTCGCCCACGTCCCGTTCCATCCGTTCCCATCGGCCTTGTCGATCTGGTATTCCAGCGTGTAGTTACCGATGGTTCCACCGCCCATCGCAGGGGCCGTGTTATGGAATCCAGTGTGCCCGAGTACGGTGTAGTCCATTTCCAGCGTGGCTCGCATCCCGATTGTCGGCATGTAAAGACCGCCAGACCCGGTGTAAGCCGCGCCGTTTTCCAATGTCACGAAAGACGCCAAGGCAGCATCTGGTTCGTGCATCTCGATTCGGAAACGCCCTTGCGTGTCGGACACAAAGTAGTCATGCCAGTAGGCGCCGGGGCACATGTTGCTACCAAGCAATTGTACTGCCGTATGCACAATCCCACGCCAGCGCGTGCGCGGAGCAACAATCTGATAGATTGCGGAGGTGTAAGTGCTTGTAAAAACGTTCTCGTAATTAACGCCATACGAAGAGCCGTTCCCGGCGCTTAGAACCATAGACGACGGGATGTTGGTCAGCCAAGCGCGGCGAACCTTGATATTTTTGAGAGCAGATGGATTGATGTTGGTCAGTTCTGCCGTTGCGCCCATGTCCAACGGCGAACCCACGGACCCGCAATTACGCAGCTCGATGTCCTCCGCTCCGTACCCACCGGCATACATGATTTCACCAGAAGGATAGGAGTCCGAATCCGCGAAACTCACCCCGTTGCACAAGACACGCTTTGTGCCATTGGTGATAAAGAATAGATCTCCACCACGGCTTAGCGCCGATCCGGTACGGGCGTAATAACATGAATCCGTGATAACCGCGTCGGAGACATATTCACAGCGAATCGGCCCGTTGCCGAAGGTCAGTTGGTCGACAGTGGCCCCGGCGACCCGCAGCATCACCAAGGAATACTGTCCGACCAGATAACTGGTGTGGAAAATCGTCTTGTTTCGTCGAATCACAACACCAATCGAATCGGTGATGTCTATACAACTAACAGAACCACCTCCGCCGACATGACCAAATACGCAATCTTCAACCAATATCCCCGTATAGCCGAGCGGAACTATAACGGACGAAAAAACCGCCGAAGCAGCAGACCCTGTGCCGCTGTGTTGAATAACGGGAGTTGTTCCGATCTGGTTTAGATAAAACTGCTCAAATACAGCCATATATGTGAATAACACACTGCTGGCTTTTGACATCGACAGATACCAAGCACACATTGCCTTGTCGATTGATATTGCCCCACCGCCTGTCGTCGTGAAATCGTAGCGAGTTCCAAGTGTCGTATTGGGTAGGGCATTCGTCGCCCTGGCAGCGGTCGTGCAGTTGTGTAGAATGACGTTGCCGATGCGAATCTTGCGACCAGACGGAGGCGTATAACCAACCGTATTCGTGCCATCGTAGCCGAATCGCAGAACGCCCGCGTTGGTGATCCAACACACCTTCCCGCGCACCGCGTCTGTGGCAATGCAGTTGGCTCCAGTCAGTGCCCCAACAGACGGATAGAACTCATAATTCGCATCTGTGTCGCCAGCTTCACCGTTATGCACGAACACACCGGGTAGGTATGAACCTGATGCTGTTGCATTTCCGTTTGTTGGAAGCTGGTACGTGTCTGTGTTCGTTCCGGTCGTCGTTCCAACCTCGAACCAATCACCCTTGATTTCAAACGATCCGAGACGTGGTACTGTCGCAGTTTTTGACTCGTCTGCGACAACCTCGATCCAGCCCGCTTTATCCGCTCCGGTGGCGTTCGCTCCGATGCCGGTCAATGCTCCTGCGGAGAACCCTGGAACTTGCGAGGCTTCCTTGATCTTGATCCAGCCCGAAGCTGGCATCGCAGCCCCTGCGGCGGTCGGAGCGACATTGATCGCTGTCCATACACCAATCAGCTTGCCGGTAACAGCCCCTTGAGAAATCACGGTTCCAGCAGCAGGAACGTTCCCCGAGCCGCTGTCGAACGGAATGATTCGCGTGTAGCGTCCATCAATCAGACATTTCCCGCCGAGCGTAGCGGAAATTGTGATAGCCCCCAAAGGCCCAACCGTCGTGCTCTGGTTCAATCCATAGCGTGAGTCCTGATCGATGATCAGCGTTCCGCCATTAATAGTGTAGGTATCACCACCGGCTTTCCCGGATAGCGTGTCAATGCGCTTTTCAGTGGTGATCGTGAACGTCGCCATTAGGCCAGAATCTCCGCTGCGCGACCTTGGCCGAGCAATCCCGCTTGTTCGAGCATCTGCACCCCGGCCATCGTGTCCGGGTCACTGACGCAGATGTACTCCGCCGACATCATCAGTTGGAAGTAATAGTCGACCGTCCCATTCGCCGCCGCTGCCGCCTTCACCGCTGCGTATTCCTGTGCCGAGAACCGCTTGAGGAACGCTTTTTGGGTCAGTTGCGCCGTTGGCTTGGTGTAGAACGCCAGGATAGACGGATTCCACGCCTCGATAGCGAAGTCGGGCAGCGTGTCGCGCGGAAATATTGCTACCGCCTGCCCTTCTTGCACCTGCATCGGCTCGGTATCAACACCGAGCAAAGCATTCGTCGTTGCGTTGTAGAGACAGTACAGGCTCATGCCGATTCCTCGTCAAATTTCTGCCGATACTCAGGCGCCTGCTGCCGCCCCTCTTTCTCTGACTTGTAGGCGTTCTCACAGTGGTTCAGATCGGAAAACAGCCAGTTGACCCACAGAATCCAGCGGATCTTGTTCGTGCGCCAGACGAACGCCGACGTACTCTCATCCGCCCAGGTCGTTTCCTTCTTGATCTTCCCGAACCACACCTGGCAGAACAGTTGCGTAAGGCATATCAGGATGTTCATGTTCGCTTGGTCGCTCATTTCTTCACTTCCCTCAAACGTGCCGTGCCGAAGATGATCCGGTGCGCTTCGTCGTACATTTCGAACGGCTCGGGCACGATCAGCCCGAGATAAGCCGAAGGCGGCAGGATCAGGCCAAGTTCTCCCAATCCACGCGGACATAGCCGCGCTTCCCACTGGCCGCGGCCGATCTCAACCTGCCGGGCCCAATAGTCGGCCTGCTGCTGCGCCGTGCAGATGTGCATTTCGTGGTTCATTGCCAGTAGCCGTCCTGCCCTTCTATTTCGCTTTGCAGTCGGTTCAATCGCAGCGTCGTTACCGCGCAGTCATTGACGACGGCGACGGCTTCGCTGATGTCCTCTGTTGCGTCTCGTCCAGCAGGTATTGCGTCGGGCCCGGCACCATCGTTTCCGCCGATGGCCGGAAGACGGAGGGACGGACTACAGGCGGGTTGTTCGCGCACCCGGCCACACTTGCCAGCAGCAACACAACGCTTGAAAACAACGCCAGCTTCGATCTCATGGTTCAATGCTCCTTGTTGTGCGGCATATTCCATAGCGGAATCCTGCCGCTGCTGGTTCGCCGCGATTTCGTGTTGTATTTCCTGATCCTTGATGTCTTGTTTGTACTGGCGGAACTCTTGTGCCAATGCCGCTTGGTCGAGAGAACATTCCTTCAGGTTCAGCCCCTGGATCCACCATGCCAAGCTACCGCCCGAAGTCGCGCCAGCCACGAACGCTGAAACGAGCAGCGCCAAGAGCACCATTGGATTTCCGACAATCTTGGAAATCAACCATGTCATGTCAAACCCCTTGCAGACATACATCAAGCGCCAGCGCCCGGCGCTTTGTCAGCCCCGGAAGCTCTTGCATCACGCCGAAAACGCGAGCCTTGTTCCAGCGCGGCAACTGCCGGCAGGCATCCTCGAGGCGTCCGCTGGCAAGATACCGGGCGGCCGTGCTATTGGCTCGATCACAGGCAATGCGCGGGCCGAGGTTGAACACGGCATCAGCGAATGCGGCCAGGACCGGCGCAGGCAATCCGGGATGGCACCGCTCAACAGTGTCGATGGCCTGTCGCATGTCGTCGTTGAAAAGCGCATCGCATTCCTCCAGCGAATACTTCTTCCCGGGGATGACATCCGGCCCGGTATGCCCGCGGCACACGGTCAGGATCCCCGGCGGATCGTAATACGGCGTCAGCCTCAAGCCTTCCATTGGGGCGGCAATGCCGATCGCCAGCGCCGTCGCCGCCGCCGTGACCGTCTTACGATTGACTTGCATCTTTCGCCGTCGCTTTCTGCGCCACGTTGCCGGCGATGTAGAGCCCGACTGTGCCGATCACTACCGCCTTGTAATCCGCGGATGTCAGTAACCGCTCATACAGCATCCACGTCGACGCCAGCAGCGTCATGGCCGTGATGATGAACTTGCGGGACAGAAGGCTAGTCATGGCTGATCCCCTTCTGCGCCAGGATCCGGGTCACAAACGCGCCGCCGGCCACCAGCAGGGAGAGCACCGCAAACACCCCGCGCGGCATCTTGTCGTCAATGAACGGCATCGCTGCCTCGAGGCCCGACAGAAGCCCGGCCATAATGATCAGCCGAACGCTCCACGCCTTGCGCACGATCGTTTTCCAGTTCGGCACGAGAATCATCAGTGCCCCCGAAGGTTAGTGGTCACGCCAGCCCACACGGCCGCGCACATAGCGGCTGCAATCACCGCGGCCACAGCCAACATGCCGTGATCAGTGGCTTTGCGCAGGCGTTTCCCGAAGCGCAGATCCTCGCGGAACGCTTCGACGGATTCCGGCTTGTCGATGTCGACACCGAGGATGGCGAACACCTTGCGCACTGCAACATCCGCCGCCTCTTCGGCAAACTCGCAGCGCTCTTCCTTTGCGCAAAACTGTTTCTGGTCGCTCATTTGCCTTCGCTTTCATCAGTTTCGGTAACTGTTCCCCCTACGATGTCCCCGTTTGCATCCTTCTCAACCGTCAAGGTTTTCTTGACGATTCCCTGCTTTGTTTCGAAATAAAGGTGCTGGATTATCGGAGTAGGCGGAATAGCCGGTTCCGCTGGCGCCGGCTCCTTCTCGGGTTTCGGTTCTGGATCGGCCACGGTCTTCTGTTCAATCTTCTTCTCGAGGCCAGAGAGCATCGATTCCATGCGCCGTTCGAGGGATTCAAGCGCTTTGTTGCTGGCGGCCTGGATCTCGGCAACACGTTCGCGCGAAGCGGCTTCAATGCGTGCCGTCTCGACCTTCACGTCGGCATCCTTGTTGATCGCCATGGTCTTGTTCGCGGCATCGGCCTGCACTTTGCGCAATTGCTCCGTCAGCGCGTCAATCTGATCGGCCGCCTGGCTCTGCACCTGGCGCAACATGGCCTCGACTTCCGCAGGAATTCCGGTTTGTTCGCCTGTCCCGCCAGCTTCTGCCTCGGCCTTCATCGCCCGCGCATTGATCTCGCGCACCCGCGCCCGTTGCTCTTCGAGCGCCGTCAGGGCTGTTTGCCGCTGGATCTCGATCGCTTCGAGTTGCGCGCGCATCTGATCCTCTTGCTGCCGCATCTCTTCCGGCGTCATCTCCTGGTTCGGATCCGGCTCACCGGACACCTGGCGGATGGCGCTGGCGATCTCTTCCTTGTTCGGCATGTCGGAGAACTCGAAGGCAATCCGCAGCATGCGCAACGCGACATTCGGATCGAGCCGGCCGGCCATGGCAATCAGGCTATCGAACATCACCTGGCGCAGCGTGCCGGCGTAATCCTGCTCAGAAACCACGAAATCAGCCTGAGTGGCCGTGATGTCGTTGAGCCAGCGCACCGATCCATCGGCCTGAACCTCCGGCTGGTTGATCCGCACCCAATCGATCTTGTTCTTGGCTTCGGTCAGTCGGATGACCTTTTCTTCGGTGTAGAACTGCTCGGCAAGGGAAAGCTGCTTTTCGCCCTGGATCTGCACGGCCAGGCGCAGGTTGTCGAAAGGCTCGGTTGTACCAACAGCGCCTTGCTGCTGCCGTGCCGTGATCGCCGCGCCGGACACCGCATTGGTCTGGCGCCCCAGGTTTTCGTTATTGACGCCGGCCGTCTTCTGGATCGATTGCGCCGCCAGCGTCATCATCTGGATCTGGCCCGTCGCCGCGTCCGTATCGCGACGAATGATGAATTCGTGGCCCTTCTTCTTGACGATGTTCCCGTCCGGCCGATCCACTTCATCGCGCGTTTGGTTCGGATCCTCGACCGCGCCGTCATCCATGATGATCTGGTTCGTATTCAGCATGAACAGGGCTTTCGAGGCCCGTTTGTTCAAGTCCTGCTGAATGTCCCGGACCCGGCGGATTGCGCCATAGGGCAGGCGGTCACGCGATCGGCGATAGCACCAGATAGGCGTCAGCCCGAAACGGTTGTGCCGCAGAGCACTGACAGCCTCCGACAGCATGTCCGCTTCCGTGAAGACTGCGAAATGCACGCGCATCATGACGCGATCGACAATCAGCGCATTCTCGCGCGCCAGCACGTCGGCCATGGCCTGATCGGTCGGGTTGAAGAATGCGCCCTTCATCGACCCGCTGGCCACCATCTTTTGCTGTGTCGGCATGCGATACTGGCACTCGATCAGACGCACCCGGCGCCGCACGGCATCAACGGTAACGCCCGTCCCGGAACTGTAGATTCGGCCGCTTCGTCCCGTCGACGCATCAAGTCGCTCGTTGTAGAACCACTCATCGCCGGCACTGTCCGAGAATGCCGATTCTTCCTCGATGGCCTTGCGGATCTTGTCGGCACGGTCCGGGAACATCATCAGCGCGATGTCTTCATCGACCCAACGCCAGCGGAACACATAACGCGCATCGGACAGGTCGAGCTCGTAGCTCGAGGAATCCCACAGCACATTGCGCCAGTCTTCGTACTTCGAATACAGAATGTCCTGGGTGGGATCGTCCCGCACGCCGTCATCCAGCCAGCCAACACCGCCCTTGACGCAATCCGCGAAGGCCCGCGACCGGTTGAACACCACTCTGTTGATGTCCGAGATGTACTTGAGCACCTTCTTTTTGGTGTCGGCCAACTGCACATCGTCTTCGGTGCGCGGAAACACGTTCCAATCGACTCGCGTCCGGCGCTCGGTGCCGATCAGCCAATCGACCATCGGCGCGACTTCGTTGTAAACGAGCGGCATCTGTCCGCGTTCACGCAGGATCGCCGCGTCCTCTTCGTCCCACTGGATGCCGTCGTAGAAATCGTGATCCATCGCGATTTCCATGCGGTTTTGCGCCTGCTTCTCGCGCTCCAGGTAGAACCAGTTGAGCAACTTCCGGTGCAACTCTCTTGATTCCTCCGAATCGAGCGGATGCACCTTCGACAAAGCCGGAACACCAGCCGTCCCGGCGTCTATCTCGTCGCTGTAACGATCGCCAGGCGCCTTGCCGCGCACGGATCGAACATCAAGCGGCTGCATACGTCAAACTCCGGTCGGAATCATCAAGAACCATGTCTTCGGAGTGCAGCAACTGCCCGTCTGCCTTGAGCTTCAGTTCGCCGAAGGATGATCCGGCGATCTTCTCGGGCGGCGGGGCGCTCGGCATGCGGATCAGGTCCGGCAGGTAGTTCATGATGATGTCGGCGACACGAATCCACGTCGATGTCGTCTCGTCCATCCCGAGCACTTCGGCGGCTTTGACAGACTGGCGCGCGAGATAGCGCGGATCGTCGTACTTGTACGAAGCTGACTCGCAAACGATGAACCAGGGGGAGCCTTGCGCACGGTGCGCCGGCATCAGAACCAGCGCACGTTCATCATTTACCCATGTCAGGATGGCCAGGATGTCGCCAATAACGTGGGCTTGGTGCGCCTTGCGGGGATCGAGTTGAACGGACATGGTGCCTCGCCGGGTGATTTTCCGGCGAGGTTGCCATGCTTGGTGCGTGACTCAGTAGGCCAAATCCGACCCTAGCCGCTTCAACTCTTCGTTTTGGACGGCGATTGTTTCGCGCAAGCGGAGAATTGTTTGCGCTCCTTCCGCAGTAAGCGGAAGTTTCTCGGCCTTTTTATGTCTTAGTATTGCCGATTCAGTCCGTCTTTTTTGCGCCTCCAGGGATTTCTTTTCTCTGTCAATTTCGAGAAGTATTTTCTTGCCTTCCTCTATTTCGACTTTTAGCTCTGACTTTCGTTTTTCTATTTCCTCGCTCACAAACTCATAAAGAAACGACGCGAGACGATCCTTGATCCTAGCCCTTTCATCCTTCCTGATTGATTCATCAAAATCGACCAATGAATGCGCGGCAAGTTTCACCCGCCGACCAAGCGACGGATTGCCAATAGAAATATCGTCAAGATAAACTGAGAATTTCCCTAGCAGATCCTGAAAACCATTATTGCTCACGGCAATCCCCTTCACGCAGCCACGGCTTCGTTCTTGATTCGATACAAGAAATAGCGCTCGTTCTCTTTGCTTGGCACTGCTGTAATCCTGCCAAAGTGCCGCAATTGCGCCAGCGCATACCCTACTGCGCCGTGCGTTGCGTTGAGAGCCTGCATAATTTCCGATTCGGTATAGACCTTCAAAGGATCGCCCTTCAAAAGATTGAGCACCTTGTACGCAGTCGAACCGATTTTGATTGTCCCTGGAGGCGTAGGGTTCTTGTGAATCAGGTGAAGCTGCCGCGCCCCCACCGGGAAGTATTTCCTCTGCAAATACGCAATTCCCTTCCCTGTCACTACAGGGGTCCGATTCACAATCTGCCTGCCACGGTCATCAAAGTAGTGGATCGTCGTCTTGACAAGGAAAAGCCCCATATCGATGTAACGCTGGTACGGAATGTTCTCTTTGTTAAACAGCCGCTCATCACGGAGCAGCTTGAACAGCCGACGCTCACCGGTACCAAGGATCTTTGCAACGTCACGCACGCCCAACGAGTTCTCCGCGTCGACGCATTTGTCGTAGAAATCGACCTTCGGCCGGTTTTCTTCTAGCTCTTCGGCCATCTTGGCGTTCTGATCATGCAAGTCTGCGGAAAGCCGAAGCGCTTCCGCGTAGGTTTGTGGAATCTTGAACTGCGGCTTCGGCCCGTCTTCCAACTCGATCCAACGGTCAATGATGCGCTTGCGCAGTTTGACGTTGTAGCCGGACACCAGCGTCAGGGTCAGGTCTTTGGGCAAGCGGAACTCCTCTTGCCTGCGCCCGCGGCTGTCTTTGTAATCAGCGCAAAACTGCGCCGATTGGATTTCCAGACCATCAAGCATCACGCGAACATCGCGCAATACCTCTTTGTGGTTCTTCCCGGTCAATTCCGCGATTTCCCGGCTGGACATCGTGAGCGTCTTGCAGACTGTCAAATCGTTCATTTCTTCCCTTTCAAAGCAAAAGCCCGAAATAACTTAGGTGGGCGGAGCCTTTGGCGAAGGCAACAAATTCCAGGAAAGGGACTGGTTTTTGCCACATCCGCCCACCTAAACCATCTCGGGCAATCCCTTTCAAATACTGGCGGCCAAGCCAGTTCGCACACATTGCCATGCTTGGCACGAACTACGCCGCCATCGGCGACCCGCGCCGCTTGAACCCGGCCGACTTCTGAGGAACACGCAGGAACGATAGCCCCTGCGTCTTGGCCTGCGCCCACTGGCGGAACGCATCCGCACCGTGCGAATTGTCGTCGTGCTGCGGGTAATCGTGCCAGCGCCCGAGCACGTTGTTCCAGGCTTTCCGGTAGTTGGCCAGGCGCGCAATGCCTTCCTTGCAGTTCGTCTCATCGAATACCGCGCTCGGGAAGCAATCGCGCGTCTGCTGGATACCGGTCTGCACCAGCTGGATCCGATCGACCACTTCGAACCGATGGCCCGGCATCAACTCTTCGAGCATTTCCTTGGTTGTCTGGTTGGTGTCCGCGTTCTTGCCGATCCGGCGGGCGTCCGTTTCGTGCGGCAGGTAGTGCGTCCCGAACACATAGCCGTGCTTCTGCAACTCGGCCACGTAATGCGCCAGATCCTCGCCGGTATTCTCGTAGTAGCGCACGAACCGATCCTGGAAGTTGAACTCCTGGTGGAACCAAATCGACGTCATGTCGCCGCGGCCAATATCCCAAAACGTATTGACCGGTACCGGAGCAATCGGGATGTTCGGCACGATGCGGCCCTGCTCCCTGGCGCGTAGCAACTGCTCCGAGTAGTAGCAGCCTTCCGTCGACACCTGGAAGGCTTCTTCCGGATAGCTCGGGTACTCCTGCCACATCTTCGGCGAGTCGCCCGAGAAGTCGCTGTCGCGCGTGGCCACATACCAGGCCCGCTTGCGGGCACTGAGCTTGCGGCCGATCTTCTGCTCGACCTTCGCGAAGTACAGCAGATCCGCTTCGGTCATCAGCACGCCGTCCGGATCAATCTCATATTCCGGTGCTTCCCACCAGGCGAAGAAGTGCAGCCGGTAATCCTTGACCGTCAGTTCCTTGCCTGACCGCTGCAGCGCCAGCGCCCGTTCGGTGATCTTGTAGAACTCGCCCTCTTGCCCTTCGGCCGTCGATTCAATGACCAGGATGCCCGACTTTGGCACCGCGGGGATCGAGCCGGTAACCACTTCGCGCGCCTTCTCCGGGTACTTTGCGCAGATCTTCCCGAACTCCGAGACGTGCAGCCGGTGGATCGTGCCCGAGCGCATCGACGTTGCCACGCGAATACTCGAACCGTTGTGCGCAAAGACGATTTCGCTCTTGTTCTCGGTCTTGAGCGGGAAGCGTTCGCGCAACATCTCCGGCAGATTGGTGTACGCGAACTTCACCTTGTCCCGAAAGATGTTCTCGGCCGCTTCCTTGTCCTGCGCCACGATGCCGCAGCGAATCGGACTCTTCGAGAACAACGCCGTATCCAGCCAGAGGATTGCGATCAGCGTCGTGAATCCCAATTGGCGGGCCTTCAAGATCACATTGCGATGCCAGAGACGCGCCACCAAGCGACGTTGCGCACGGTTCGGCTTGAACTGGATGACCAGCCCTTCCTCGTCGTCGTCATCACCCTTGATGATGATTTGGTAGAGGTTCGAGATCCGCCAGATTGGATCGTTCAGGTTGGCGGCCAGGGTTGCGGCGTCGATCAACATCCGCTCCCGATTATCTTCACGCCATCGAGTTTCAACAGTTCTCCGTTGATCAAATAACCCCGTCCTGAGTCGTCAATCGGCGGATACAAAGTCGCCAATTCATCCCGGGTGATCATTCTTTGCAAGAAGAAGAACTTCGGCTCAGGCACGCGAAACCTCTTTTGTTTAGATCTCTTCACCGTACCGCCTCGCAATCTCCACAACAGCCGGATCAATCCTCCGGCGGAACCGCACCACAGCGCTGGCCAGATACTTCTTCTGACCGCCGGTCAATTCGGTATCCGGGTTGTTCTCCGCAAGAAAAGCCATGTTGCGCGCGAACCGCTTCGTTCCGGTACCGGGAACGAATGTGCAGCCGTTCAGGGCGCGCGCCATGGTTTTTTCGTGCTCAGTCATGGAACATCGATCTTTCAAGCTCGGCCATTCGCTCGATCGCCTTGTCGATGTCCCTCTCCCATAGAAGACGTTGAATCTCTAGGATTTGAGGCCGAAACTCACCGAAGACGTAATCACGAACTGCTTCCCGAGCACTCCTGACAACTTCCTGGATGTTGCTAGGTCTGGCAACGACCTCACGCCAACCGAACGTTGCCACGACCTCATATCGGAAACTCTGCTCGAATCTCTGTTGATATGTCTTCGCCTCGACATCGAGGATCGGGCTGCGTGGAAGCTGGCCTAAACATCTTGCTGCCGCAATCTGCTTGGCCGCGATCTCTTTCAGAAGGCGGCTCATCAGAACGACCCCGGAGCCACTTGGAAGCACGGCACGCCGGCCGCCCGCCACATGGCCACAACCTTGTCTCGATCATCGAAAACCGCGACAAGGCGCCGCCGGTCGTATGAAGTCATATCGTCAAGCCACAACTTCTTGAGCTCTTCATCCGGCCTGAAATCACCCTCGACCCGCATTGTCAGCGGAACGCCGTGAGCGTATCCGCCGAGAGCATCAGAAAGCCAGGCATTCGTCTGCTCCATGACTTCGGAGCTACGGCCAGACCAGATCCACACGTCGCAGCCGCAATCAAGCAGGCGCAACAGGGTATCGATCACCGGAATGTTTGGCTCATCATCGACGCAGGCCGCAAAGAAGGCACGCCAGTTCGGCCCTCTTCGATACGTGCCTTTGCACGTTGGGCAAATATCGCCGCCCGCAACAACACCGTCTCCGTTGCATACGTCGCAATCGTGGTCGCGTACAAGATGCTGTCTATGCTCAGTCAGCGCCAGCGTTCCATCCAGATCAAAAATGTAGAGTGGTTTCATTCCTTCACCTTGTCGAACCGAACATAGGAACCATTCGCTCCCACCAGATACACCGCGTTGTCCGAGCGCTTCACCTGAACGACCGCCAGGCCCGCCCGCTCACAGGTAGCAATCGCCTTGCGGAGACGCGCCAGGCGCAGGCGTTTAAGAATCACATCCATCATCTTCATCAACCTCCTTGGTTACCCCCAACACATTGCCCGACAACGACTCCAGCAGCGCCCGCAAGGGGTCCGTCTTCTGCCGGTTATCCTTCTCGTAGCTTCCCTTGATTTTGTGCCCCATGTCCACGGCCGGATTTTTCGGCCAGAACTTGTACTTGATCCCGCCATCGAACGAGATCTCGAACGAGGCGACAGCAGCCGCGGTATCCTCGTCCAATTCGTGCGGCATCTTGATCGACCCGTCCGCGTTCATGATCTTGCGCGGGTCCGAGAACGCAATTCGCGCCGTCTCGCGCATCAGTCTTTCCGTGCTCAGTTCGAGGTTTGCGCAGATCTCCGTCCGCCTTCTTTCGATTTCTGCTAAAACCCTAGCGTCTTTTAGCAATTTCGCCGCAGTAACTCCCGCTGATTTTTCCGCAAAGCCAGCAGTGACGGCCGCTTGAGTACCGTTTCCACCATTAGCAAAATAGGCTTCAACGAACGCCTTCCGTTTGTCCGCCGCAGACGCCTTCGACGTTCCTGCCTTAACTCGTTTCGCTTGCTTCTTCGCAGTCATGCAACCTTCACCCTTCCCGACTTGAACAACCAACCTATCGTGTGGCGATGCGCCTCTTCCCAAAACGCCACGCGCTCGGCCTTGGTCATCTTCATCCCCTGGTCGATCTCGTAATGACAACCGTCACATAGGAACGCCACACGGAAATCATCAGCCTTGAGCCCCTTGCCTTTACCGTCGCGCAGCTGGTTCGAGTGCGCCGCTACCACTTGGCCAACGTTGGTCGCCTGGCACCCGAAGCAACACGGCGCCTCTTTTGCCATGGCCAGCAGCTTAGGGGAACGGAACATCATTCTCCGAACCCCTCCAAAATCTGGTCCATCATTTCATGCGACTTCTCGCCCAGGTGCCGCCACAGGTACGGCGCCGCATGCTCCCCTCGCAAGAACGCCATCACTTGCGCGTGATACTGTTCAAACTCTGCCTGGTCAGCCTTGGCATAGCTGATCGATCGCGGCAACGGGACAATTCCTCCCTTCGGCCCTGGCATCCACACGACCCACGCCGAGCCGATCTTGATCCAGTCGCGGAACATCTCGAAGTCGCTGAACCGGTCTTGCGCATCGAAGACGGTTTGCTCGATCTTCATGTGCCGGCGGTGGAACTTGCCGACTCTCGGGAAAACGATCTCGAAATCAAATACCTCGCCGGCCTCGAGCCGCTTTACCTTCGACCAGAACTTCTGCCACTTGGAACGATCGTCCTTCCCTGCCCCATCGACCACGCCGAACAGGAACGAGCGCACGGAACCGAGTTCAGATTCGTTCGGAATAGGCTTGTCTGTGCGGACGAGGCTAATTCGGCTCATGAAAATACCTGACTGTTTTGCTCAGAATGTCGTAAAACATGGATACGGGTCAGATTAGTGGACATTTTGTCGTCTACTTTGAGTTATGCAGCACGGGCATCCCATGCCACTAGTTGAAATGTTCGCGGTCGGAATACAATCACCGCGCTCGGAAACGGGGCTCCGTTGGTGGCATCCCCAAACTTCAGACGGCCTTTCAACAGCCGGATCTCGCCCTTCATGGCGTAGCGGTGCCACCATTCCGTATCGGTTCGCGCTGGCACTAGGCAAACCACTGTTGCCCCTTCTTGCGCCGCGCCGTAGGCTTTCCGCATCCACTCTTCGCACTGGCTGTACGGCGGGTTCATGAAAACCGTGTCCGTTCCCCAGTCTTTGAGCAGGCCGCTATCGTGGATCGAGAAAAACCGCTCACACTTCGCGTTCGTGCCATCGCTGCACGGGTCGAGCGTGAAGCCAAATTCCTTGTCGAGCGCGTCAAACAGCCATTGCGGGGTTCCCCACACGTCTGTCTGCTGGCTGAACATCACTTCTGTTTCCATCATTTCTCCGTTTCAACGGTGCTGCATAACCCTTCGCTCGTGTGGGACGTCCCGCAAGCGGGCCGCCCCACAGCTTGAGCGTTCATTTCCTATCGTCCTTCATCCGCGAGTTGATCATCGAACTCACCTTTTCCGCCACCGCTTCCCCGTAGTGCCCTTTCCAGAACTCCAGGCAACGGTTGACGTAGTTCAGCCATCCAGGCCCGCGCTGCATGCCAAGAACGAACTCGGCCAAGTCTTCCTCGAGCGAACGCGCCATTGCTCATGCCGCCGCCAGCCTCTTGACCGAATCTCCCGCGCGCGCTGTGCCGATCAGGTCAACTCTCCTGCCTCCGCGCATCACCAGTTCGGCGCTCTCCTGGTTCCCGATCAGGCGCGGCGCCTCTGTTTTCTGGCCGTTCTGCGCGTTGTGCGCTTCGGCGATGCCGATCAGTACCGGAGGATATTCCGGCGTCTCGCTGCGCATGGCGTAGCCGCGGTAGCGGTTTTCGAACTCCTTCGCGACAAACGGCCATTCGTCCTCGTTTTTCATCCCGAGCCCGACCCATCCGCCCATTTCGTGCAACACGCGATGAATCAATGGATCATCGAAAACGACCGATTCATACGTGCCAACGGAGCGCACCGCGCGATCGACCTTCGACCAGGCCTGCAGCGCGCGGTCTTGCGTCCGTCCGCCGAACATCTTCACGATGTCGGCCGGCTTCGGCAGCCACTGCCCGCTGTCCGGGTTCATCAAGTGCCGATTGAACGAGTCGATCACCGCCGCCAGGTCGTAGGCGCGCAGCGCGTTCCACCATACATCCAGCGCGAAGTCAGAGACATCCTTCCCGTAGAACGAATAAACGCCCTGAACGCCTTCCCTGAATCTCTCGAAATCACTCTGCTTCATGCCTGCTCCCTCATTTCCGGTGGAACCCACTTGTCTGCAACGGCCTTGTTTCTCGCCTCGAGCGGTATAACCGGAGAGCCCCTTTGATTTGCCGCGTCACGCGCCATCCAACTGGCCTTGAACCCCGCCCAACCGCGCGTACAGCACTCGCGTAAAGCGCCATCGAGGGAGATGCCAGCCTTCGCCGCCTCATCGGCAACGCCATCGATCGCGGTCTTCGTGACTTCGGCTTTCTTGGCTTTGCGGAGCTTGATCCAGTCGGCAGAGAGTTCGGCGGGAATGCCAAGTGACATGAGATACGCTTGCGCATCGAAGCGCGGGACGCGCTTAGTTTTTTCTGCTTCTGTATCTGTATCTGTATCTGTATCTGGTGGCGTTACAGTAACGTTACATACCTCCTTCAACTTCGCCCGATGCTTCGCAACCCTTGGCGCGCTTGAGTCTGAGGCGAATTGACGCTTATCCCAGGCGGTCGGTTGGTTGTCTTCTCCGATGAGGTTTTTCGAGACGAAAAGCGCCTTCGTTCGCGCCCACTCTTCGTTACTGATACGGAGTTGAAACGCTACCTCTTCATCTTGTAACGTTACATCGCCGTTACAACGAATACAGAGCACCATGATGTAGCGGCGCTGATCCGCTTCGCTCATCATCTGGACCTTGGGGTCGTTGGCGAATTCGGCGTACAAGCGAAACCACGGGTTAGCCATAGCTCAATCCACCAACACTTCTTGAATCACTTTGTTGAGCAGGTAGGCCATGAGCTTGCGCTTGATGACGAACTCCTTGGTTTTCGTCGGCGCCGATTTCACATCCTCGATGACTTCCTTGCCATCCTTGAAATACACAAAATCTGCAACGTACCGAACGGGCTTTTCGCGCCGTCCCTCGATCTCGAGCGCGGGCACCAGATCAAACACCACTTGCATACGGAGATCCTTGATCCGCCCGGTTTTCGCCATCTCTTTCAGAACGATATAGCGCTGCGCCTCCCCTTTCGAGTCGAACCGCTTGCCGTCGAAATACGTGATCTCGTTCCCGTACTTCGTCCGTTTCTCACGCGGACGGTGGATCGGCTGCCGCTTCTGTGTCGCCGCCTTGATGCGCCCGCGCAAGTTATCGAAATCCTCCGGAGTCATCCGCAACATCGCTAATCCCCTTGCGCACACGATCGGCAGATATACCCGGACTTGGTTTTCTTTCTGCCGACTGCAGACCGAGAATCGTTGCAGGCGATACACCAGAAACGTGGAGACATCACACCGGTCATTGACGCTTTATTGGTCCGTTCCCGGTACTGCTGCTGGTTCTTTGGGTGTGAAATGGTGCTCATCTGAACAAATCCAGTTGAACGGCCGGCAACGCCACCGGACGGATGGTGATGTTCGAGATCCGGTCCTTACGCCTGGGCCGCTCTTCCAGTTCGCCGGTTTCGTTGACGAGCTCGTTGATGCGCGCCGATACCGTCGATTTTTGGAGATTCATCGCCCGGGCAATTTCACCGATGCTCCAATCCCCGCCGCGTGACCGTACAAACGCCAGGATCCGATCCCGCTGCTGCGCAGACATCGATCCATGCGCATGAAACGCATCGATGCTGGTTTCCCGAACGGCTGTTCTCATTGCTTCGCCCTCGCTGCCCGGTACTTTTGGTACCGGGAATTCCTGACCGTATCCGGCCGCGACTCGACCAGCCCCAAGCGGATCAAGTAAATCAGCGCCCAACTAACCGCTGAATGCGATCGCTTCGTAATCCAGATCAACTGCGCCTCCGTTCTGAACCCGCCGCAATCCTTGAGCACCTGTAGCACCACATCACTCGTAGATCCTTCACGGATCACACCGGCCGGCCGCGGGTTGAACCGGTCCGGCTTCTTTTCCTGCTCCATCGGAGGGAAATGGGCCAACTGCCACGCCAGGCTAAGAAGCTGGCCGCCATGTTCATCCGACATTCCTCCCATTCCTTTAGCGGCCCGAGCCGTTGCCAATGTTTTCTTTGTAAACCTTTACCCCGAGCGCCTCTGCCAATACATTGAGTTCATCGGAGCTCTTATTCATGTCATCAGCAATCAGCCGCCGCAGGTATTCACCAATGGACTCAAGATCACAATGGCGCTTTCTGCATTCGAGAAAGTTGTACACATCCTCAGGGACTCGAACGGATACGACTTCAGTTTTCTTGTCGCTCAAACCAACAGCTCGTGAAAGCATGATTTCGTCCATGTCGGCAGCCTTGATAGAATCAGTGGAGACAAAGAATTGGGGGCGTCATGAAGGAGCGGATCAAACAAACCGCACTTGCAATCATCGGGTTCGCCTTACTTGGCCTTTGGCTTGGATACGAATTCGGATTTCTCAAACCCCCGAAACTTCCGGCAGAAATCCGCGAGGCGCTATCGATCCCGTTGAAATCGGCAGGCGCCTTCATAATCGCCGCCGCCCTCTTCTTTCCTGCCTGCGCGCTTGCGCAGTGGGCACTGGAAAAAACCGGCTTTCTCAAATCCAAGCCTGAGGGAAAGCGAGAATGGCCAATGCTCGTCATCGGAGCGGCTCTTTCTATCTGGTCCGGATACTGGATCGTGTTCGGGGAGAAAGAGCCGGAGGGCGGCATCGAGGAAAAACGGGAGAAACTGGAGGCTCTTCGACGGCAAACGAAAGCAGATCTGTTCCGCGCAAAAAGCGAGTGCAAGGCACAGGCAATCGAATTTGGAACGGACAGCAAGTCCGCAATGGAGTGTCGGGAAACATACCGATCCCATGTCGAAATAGCAGCCGAAACATTCTCTTCGATTGAAAAACGACTCGCGGAACTGCAAGACGCCGAGTGTGCGGCTATCTTGAAAAGCATCAAGAAAAAAGACGGCGGATTTGTGCCGATTGTTTGCAGCCAATCGGACGGATCGTTCACGTATCTGGACGAAGAGGCCAAATAAGTCATCACGCGGCTTTCTTCTTCGTGCCGCGTAAATCCACATCAGGACGCGGGACAACTCCTGGTGCGCAGTTTTTTGCCACAGCTTCAAATTCCTTTTTTCTCGCAACCGAAAAAAACTTCAACCACGGCCTTGGAATGCCGTTGCGCTTCCACTCGGACACAGAAGGAGGTTGTATGCCACACGCCTCAGCAACAACAGAGGTGCCACCGAGCTCGTCGATCAACCTGCAGGCAAATTCATTTTTAGTTTCCATGCCTCGTATCTTAGGCGCGCCTAAACTACTTTGTCAAGGCATGCCTAATTGCACGGGTGATAGGATTGCCTACATGACTCCTTTAATTGAACGGGCAAAAATCCTCCTCGACTTAGCAGGCGGCTCTGTCACGGCACTGGCCGACATTGCAGGCGTAAAAGCGCCATCAGTGAGTGATTGGCTTAATGGGAAAACAAAGACACTAAAAGGCGCCCCGGCGGCCAGAATATCCGCCAGGTTCAATCTAAACCCTGTGTGGGTGTCAGAAGGGCGCGGAAGCATGCAGGGTAGAGAAACCCAGCCTGGCGACTCCCGCTTACCCATCAAGCGCGGACAGTTCCGGCTATTTGCCGGAGTGACGGGTTACGAGATTGACTACGACCATGGCGACGGAGAACCGATATTTATGGCCCGCCGCTGGTTCGAGCAGAACCGTTACTCGCCTGAGAATCTACTAGCCTTAAAAGTCCATGGGCAGAGTATGGAGCCAAGCCTGTATGACGGGGATCTGGTCATCGTTAACACTGCCAACCATACACCGCGTGACGGTGTTGTCTTTGCCATCAACTACGAGGGCGAGATGGTCATCAAAAGGATGCGCAGGGAAGCCGGCCAGTGGATGATAACGTCCGACAACCCGAACAAGATCCACTACCCGGACAAGGTTTGCGCAGATGGCTGTTTCGTTCTAGGCGAGGTTATTTACAAACAGAGCGAGCGGATTTGATTAAAACACTGCTTTTTGCCGCTCTGGCAGCAGTCTCGCTCAACGTTGGCGCCAGGTCGCACCAAGTCATCGCCGAGTTCAAACGCGCTCAACCATGCCCACCAACGGGCAACACGCGCGGCAAGTGCCCCGGCTACGAAATAGACCACCGCATTCCTCTCAAATGCGGCGGGCCCGACCACCCGAGCAACATGCAGTGGCTGACCAAGGATGAGCACCGGACCAAGACGGCCAAGGAATCTAGTTGGTGCAGACGACGAAATTGACAGAAAATAACTAACAAAAAATATTTTGCTAGCAGTCTGCGTACAATATCGCCTATAATCTTAGCTCCTAACCGACAAGGAGCTGCTCATGGATCAAGATAAGAAGCCTACTGGACGTGCTATTGGCGGAGCGGCCAGCCGCGCCAGATTAACCCCGGAAGAAAGGAAAGATGCGGCTCGAAAGGCTGCGCTGGCCAAAGCCGAATTGGCAAAATTGCCGTTGATTAGTCACGATGGTGATTTGAAAATCGGTGACATTGTTCTGCCATGCTATGTGACACAAAATGGTGATCGTGTCCTGTCAGGCCGAGCGCTTCAAATAGCACTCAACCTGACAGGAGAAGAGCGCGGAGCGCCTGGTGATCGTGTAGCCCGATTGCTGGCGCATAAGACACTTAGTCGGTTGATTGTTAAGGACAAATCTGTAGACCAATTTGAGCCAATAAAGTGCCGGTTCAAAGACAATGTGAGGAAGCCAATCAACGGCTATAGCGCAGAAGTCCTGGCAGATATTTGCGAGGGCATGCTGGAGGCTCGCCGACAAGGTCTGCTGACCACAGAGCGTAATCTACAGGTCGCGGCGCAGTGCGAAGTCTTGCTGAGAGGGTTCGCCCGCGTCGGACTGATTGCGCTGATCGATGAAGCCACTGGTTATCAGAAAGACCGTGCCAAGGACGCCCTGGCCAAGATCCTTGAAGCATTCGTGGCGAAAGAGCTTCAGCCGTGGGTGAAGACCTTTCCAGCGGACTACTACGAGCAGTTGTTCCGCTTGTACAGTATCCCGTTTCCCCCGGAAAAACCGCAATGGCGCCCCCAATTCTTCGGCAGGATCACGAACGATGTTGTTTATGACCGCTTGGCGCCAGATCTACTCCCTGAACTCAAGAAAGCCGCCAGTAAGGCCGAGAAGAAAGTGCGCCTGCATCAATGGCTGACGAACGATCGAGGGCATCCGAAACTGCGCGAGCACCTCGCCTCAATCGTCACTCTTCTAAAGATTTCCACTACGCCAGAACAGTTCAAACAACTGGTCGACCAGGTTCATCCTAGATTTGGCGACACCTATTCTTTCGACTTCAAGGAATAGCCGATCCGCCACTCACCAAGCCGCCTCCGGGCGGTTTTTTTTCGCCCGAAATTCAGACTGCGAAAATAATTTCACGAAATATTAGGCGTACCTATTGACTTTTTATTTAGGCGTACCTAACATACACCCACTACCTCACGAATTGTGGCTGACAAACAAGGACGGAGAACCGAGATGGGAACCAAGCACTATGCGGGTCCGTGGGAATACGGAGAAGACAATGATGGATGGTACGTCAGCGACAGCAACTGCCAACTTGCGTTCGGCCTGACCGAGGGCAACGCCCGCCGCATTGTTGCCTGCGTCAATGCCTGCGGAGACATTCCTACCGAGCTTCTTGAGACGGAACACCAAGGCGGGAAGCTGTACGACGCACTGGCCGATTTCAACCAGAAGGTTTTCGAGTTGCGCAATCAGCGCGATGAATTACTACGCGCCGCCGTCGCGGCTATGACGATCGTCAATAACGCCTACCCATACGGTTCGATTGCCAGTGATCTGCGCGCCGCCATTGCCAAGGCCGAGGGGCGGTCATGAAAACCTACGAACTCAGCGTCTTCATTCGGTTGATTACCGGAGACATCGTGGTTCACGTTTTCCAGATCCAAGTTGCGCAATCAATCGCCTGGNCAACACGCCGATGAAATGGCCGGCAAGTTCCTGACCGGTGTCATCAAGAACTATTGCGCACTCAACGTTCAAGAGGTCTGACATGGACAGAAAAACCAAATTGCGCCTGATCTATCGCTGGACGCACAGCGACTTCAAAAGCCGGATAGATGGGAAGCCTTACCTCATGGTCTTTCGCAACGGATCGTGCCTTGTGCCTCTGGATGCGCTGACCGACGAAGAGATCGAATCCAAGTTGCCCTATGCGCTGAAGAAGGAAAACGAGCGTACCGCCGCTGTTGCCAAACTGGAAAGGAGCGTGTCATGAAAAACCTGCTCAAGCGCTTGTGGTTGGGATTCCTTATCCGCTGTGACGAGATTCATCTGGCCGATCTGCGCAAGGCCTATCAGAACGTGAGGGACGTGCGGACGCTGGTCAATGTGATGCTGTCCATTGATGAAACCGAGACAAAGCTGGCGAACCTGCGCAGCGAATACAACGCCACGTTGCCGATCGGACAGCGCAAGACATGGGGATACCAGTGATGAGCGACGAGCGCGACGAAGAGTTTTCCAGTATGGCCGGCCTGGTCACCGCCTTGCTGATCGCCGGATCCATGCTCCTGTCCGCATTCCTCATATGGAGGACGCTATGAACATCCGAATTTCCGAGCCCGTTGTTGTGGATCTGAACAACTACCTGGCCAAGATCGACCGCGAAGAGTCGCGCGACAACGCCATCGAACAGCGCACGGCCGCACTGATGACCGTCGACGGTGGCTATTCGCCGGCTGAGCCAGGGAACTTTGCCGAGGCCATCAGCGAATTGGCCGCTGATGCACGCTACACCAACAGCCTCGCGCTGATGGTCGATCGCGTAGGCAAGGCACTGAACGCCAAAGACGGCGAAGCCGATCCGCACTACCAGATGCTCGGCCTGCATCTTGTAGGTTTTCTCACGCACTACTGGAAGAAGTACGCCAGGAACCAGGCCGAAACCGAGATTGACGACAGCTGCCCGCATTGCTTCAATGTGAAGCACCGGACCGCGATTAAAAACACCAACCAAGGAGAATGAAGTGAATCTGCCCGCAAAAAACCCGGTCACCGCCTTTGGTGGTTTCCTTGAAAAATTCAAACCACAACTCGCGCTTGCTTTGCCGAAGCACATGAACGCCGACCGCATGGCGCGACTTGCGCTGACCGCATTTAGCACCACTCCAGCCTTGCAAGACTGCACGCCGCAAAGCATCGCCGCTTCGATCATGGTGGCCGGCCAGCTTGGCCTGGAACCTGGCGTGAATGGAGCCGGATACCTGATCCCCTACAAGTCGACATGCACCTTCGTTCCCGGCTGGAAAGGCCTGGTCGATCTCGTCTCGCGCAGCGGTCGTGGAACGGTCTATACGGGCGTGATCTTCCGCGACCAGCAATATACCTTCGTCGACGGGGCCAAGCGCGACCTGATCATTCACAACGAAACCGAACTCGACGCTCCGGAAGACATCACCCACGCCTATGCAATCGGATGGGTCAAGGATGCCGCTATGCCGATCATCGAACTCTGGACCGTCGAGAAGATCCGCAAGCACCGCGACAAGTACAACAAGGTCGGAGGAAAACACTACAGCTTCCGTGATTGGGAAATGTACTGCCGCAAGGTGCCATTGCTGCAGGTCTTGAAGTACATGCCGGCCAGCATTGAACTGAACAACGCGATTGCCATCAGCAACGCCTCAGAGCAAGGGCACGGCGCCACGATCGAGAACGGAATCGTCATCGAGACAAACACCGAGCCGCAGGACGAGCCGGTTCCCGCCTATCCGCAAGACCAGTTCGATCGCGCCTTTCCGTCGTGGGAAAAAGCCATCAAGGGCGGCAAGAGCCAGGAAGACGTGATCAAGACGGCCGAAACAAAGCACCCGCTCACCGACGACCAGAAAGCCAGGATCCGCAACGTCAAACCGGCCAGCGCGGACGGTGAAATGACGCCGGAAGAAGTCGAGGCCGCACGCCAGCGGGAAATGCAGGAAGCGCAGCAGTAACGATCAATGGGGTGAATTTACTGGTTTGGGAAGGGCCGTGACCAGGAAAAACACGACGGCGCCGCATATACCCTCAGCGGCCACCCCACCAACAACGGAGAAAGAAATGGAAATTCTGGATCTCATCCAAGGCAGCGACGAATGGAAAGCCGCACGCGCCAACTATTTCACCGCCAGCGAAGCGCCAGCCATGCTCGGGCTCTCGAAGTTCAAGAGCCGTGATCAGTTGTTGCGCGAGAAGGCCACCGGCAGCGAGGAAAACGTCGACGCCGCCAAGCAACGCCTGTTTGACGCCGGGCACGACGCCGAAGATGCAGCGCGACCGATCGTTGAAGCGATGATCGGTGAAGACCTGTTCCCGGCAACCGGAACGAAGGTTGTCGAAGGGCTTCCCCTGCTGGCCAGCTTCGACGGCATCAACATGGCCGAAGATACCTGTTGGGAAAACAAGCTCTACCGCGCCGATCTCGCGCAGGACATCGAAGTCGGCGAGATAGACGATCTGTACTGGCCGCAACTGGAGATGCAGTTGCTCGTTTCCGGTGCCGATCGCGTCTATTTCACCGCCAGCGACGGCACGGAAGAGAACACCATCGGCCTGTGGTATGTCTCGGTACCGGCCCGCCGGCAACGTCTCATCGCCGGTTGGAAACAGTTCGCCGAAGACCTGGCCAACTACAAACCCGTCGAGGTCATTCCGGCCGCTGTCGCCGCGCCAACCGAAGGATTCGGCGCACTGGTTCTGCAAGTCGAAGGCCGTGTCGTGGCGTGCAACATCGATGCCTTCCGCGCGGGCGCTTCGGCGTTCCTGAACAGACTGCCGAGGCCGGAAGAACTCAACAGCGATCAGGACTTCGCGAACGCGGAATCCGCCGTCAAGGCATGCTCGGAAGCCGAAGCGAAGATCAAGGCTGCGAAGGATGCCGGCCTTTCTCAAATGAGCGAAGTCGATACCGTTCTACGTGTTGCCGATCAGATCATCGCTGAGATTGCAGCGGCTCGAATTGCCCTCACGAAGAGTATTGATGGCCGCAAGGTGACGATCCGAAACGAGATCATGCAGAAGGGAAAGGACGCGCTTTCAGAGCACATTGCAACACTGAACAGGCGCCTCGGCCGCGTGCAAATGCCGGTTATTCCCGCTGATTTCGTCGGCGCCATCAAGGGAAAACGCACAGTCGAAAGCCTGAGAAACGCCGTCAATACCGTTCTCGCCAACGCCAAGATCACGGCCAACGAAATCGCCGACAAGATCCAGATCAATCTCGCCACGCTGGACGAAAACAAGGAACACGCGTTCCTGTTCAACGATGTCGCCACGCTGGTGATGAAGGCGCCTGACGATTTGTCCAACGTGATCAAGTTGCGCATCGCCGAACACAACGCCGAGCAACAGCGCAGGCTCGACGCCGAGCGCGAACGCATCCGCGCCGAAGAACAAGCTAGAGCGCAGCAACCGCAAAAACTCAACACGGCAGAAGGTACAGCGATCACCGCAGCGCCCTCCACGTCAACCGATCAACCCGCACAACCATCCGTAGTTTCCCCCATCAAGACGGGCGCCGAACAAGTGGAGCAAGACGCCGCCTGGCGGATCGCCGGCCTGGTGAGCGAAATGAACGAAATGGAGCGCTGCCGAGTGCTGCAGTTCTGCGAACGCGTGATTGAGGCACGGAAGGCGGCAGCATGAGACGGATAAACGCTGGATTGATCATGGCCGCCGCGATGGCGGCCTGCGGGAGCCTCGCCCAAAACGTCCGCGTGCTTGTTCCATCCGGACATGAAGAACCCGCCTTGGACACCAAGCACCAGCCGTCGCGCACCGTACAAATCGGCGGCGATAGCTGGCACCCCACATACCGCGGTCCCGGATGGACCGTCGCCCAGGTGAAACGCATGGCACGCAAGCAACGCAACAGTAAGCAGCACCGCCTCGCCTGCCGCCGTAATGGAGGAAGGAAGTCATGAACAAACCCAAGCCCAAGACCATCGCCCTTTCCCCGGTCAAGTCCAGCCAGATCGAATCGATCGGCCATGAGGGCAACACGCTGGCCGTGAAGTTCAAATCGGGAGGCACGTACCACTACCACGACGTTTCGGCTTCTCAGTTCGCCGAGTTGCAGAAGGCCGAATCGCTTGGATCGCATCTGCACAAGCACATCAAGCCGAAGCACAAATTCACGAAGCTCGACACGTAGTTCCCTCAACCACCAGGAGTCATCATGGCAAAGCCCATTAATGAAAACATCCGCGATGTTCGTATCGAAAACGAGGACGGCGACTTAATTCCGGTCCTCGACCATGCCGGCGAAGAGTTCGGCAAGCTCATCAACTCCGTCGTCGCCAACGGCAAGGCCGGCTCGATCACCATGAAGATCGACATCAAGCCGAGCACGGCCGGCGCCCTGGCCGTCAAAGCCACGGTCGTTTCGAAGATCCCCAAGGGGTTGCCGCCCGAGTCGCTGCTCTGGCCGACGCCGGAAGGCAACCTCATGGCCGAGGATCCGCGCCAGACCAAGCTCGACCTCAAGCCCGTCGCGGCCGAACCGACGCGCGAACTCAAGACCGTAACGGCCTAACCACTCCATTCTCAACGGAAAGGAATACAGGAACATGGAAGAGCAAATCAACGGGATGGCGAAAACCATCCTCGACGCCGGGGCATCGCTCGTCGGCGTGCACAATATCGACGAAAACGGAAAGCCCTTCGTTATCGTCCCGGATGGCTACGAAACCGAAGATCTGGAACGCCTGCTGCCGAACCCGACGCGCAAGACCGCCAACGTCAGCGTCACGGAAACCGATAGCTTCATCTTCTACACCAAGAAGCACGGCAGCCTGGACGAATGCGTGATCTATGCCGAGACGGATTACGCGGCCAGCCGGTGCGTCATGGTGGCGCTGATCAACGACCACGGAGCCGACACGCCGCACTGGCGGGATCATCGCGTCACCTTCGCGCCGCGCCAATCGGTCGAATGGGGACGCTGGCTTTCGGCCAACAAGAAAGGCTTCACGCAGAATGATTTCGCTACCTGGCTCGAAGACAATTTGCCGGATATTGCCGCCGTTCCTGGCATGCCTTCTGGAAGCGAAATACTGCAAATGGCCCTCGCCTTCGAGGCCAACAGCCAAAAGAAATTCCGCAGCAAGACCAACCTGCAATCGGGCAGTTTCTCCATCGAGTTTGTCGATGAAGAAAACAACGACACGCGCGCCACGATGAAAGTGTTCGAGCGATTCACCCTCGGAATCCCTGTGTTTGAAGGCAGCACCAGTGCCTACCCGGTCGAAGCCCGCCTCAAGTACCGCGAATCGGGCGGAAAACTGTCCTTCTGGTACGAACTCATCCGCCCGGACCGCGTTTTCAAGACGGCCGTCATGGATGAACTCACCAAGATCAAGGACGCGACCGGGTTCCCGATCGTTTTCGGCACCCCGTAAAAATGGACCTGGCAACACTGTTGAACCCGAAACCGGCCCCAATCCCTAATGGGATTGGCCGGCTGGTAACAAAGAAACTTCCGGAAGACAACGTTCTTGATGCATTGGTCAGAACGTGTCGTCGTTGTGTTCAGTGCGGAGAAAAGGACAACGGGACGAACTTCTACTCCCGAGGTTCGCGCTGCAAGTCATGCCAGAAGGTGAATCGATGCCTAAACAAGTAAAGCCACTGCCGATCGAGATCCAGCTTTGGACGACCCAGGACATCGGCAGTTATCTGAAAATCGACCCGAACAAGGTTGTCCAGCGCTACGCCAGCTTGCCGGACTTCCCGAGGCGGATCGAGATCCCGACCGCAGAAGGCCGCGTCACGCATCCACGCTGGAAAGCCGCCGATGTCATCCGTTGGGCCGAGGGGCATGCGCAATGAAACGCGTCACTCGAAAACAAATGCGCTCCTGGCTTGCTCCGATGCGGTCCTGTTTCGCTCAAATCCGAGCCGACAACGTTGATTCGATTCAAGGCTACGCCGTCACCCGTCTCGATGCCAAAGACGAATACGCGCGGATTGATTTCTGCATCGCCGGTTTTCGCGCCCTGATCGCCAGGCTTTGTCCAGACATCGACGTGACCGATCTCGAGCGCATCGAGAAAAAGCTGGCTCATGGCGTTC
>JADHEE010000193.1_pt1 | contig 31677 bp, 23 predicted proteins | sample 8952401 | NCBI WGS metagenome assembly JADHEE01 (sample SAMN16124438, study PRJNA663242) | bioreactor sludge metagenome | isolation source: sludge (ammonium) | place: India:Bengaluru | collected 2019-02-28 | reverse complement strand
GGCGGCTCGGCACATACCCCTTCAAATGCTTGTCGTATTCCAGGTTCTTCGGCGCATAGTCGGTGATGTAGGAGTTGATGTCCTTCGACGCCTGCTGCCGGCTGATGCCGAAGCTCTGCATCAGATGGCCTGTGGTCAGGCGGCCCTCCCACCAGGCGATGGTCTCGATCAGGCGGTAGCGCAGGGCCAGATCCCAGCGCACGGACTCAATGGCTTGCTTGCGTTTCATGGCCTCTCCATCTGCTCGAAAACTTTACCTGTACGAGTAAACACCGTGGATGCGTCGTCTGAGGTTACATATCCTGTAGCTGTCATTCAAGTTGCATCACTGATGCATGCAGTGGAAGGAGAACACCATGAGCGATATCGGAATGTCCTGGGGGATGGTAGCGGCTGCCCTGATGCTGGCCGCAGGTCTTGGCCTGGCGCTGTTCTGGCAGAGCATGCGGCGCCAGGAGGCTCACACCAGTTTGCAGGCCTGCAAAGACCAGCTGGAGCAGCTTCAGGCACTGAGCCAGTCGCGCGAATTGGAGTTGCGCGAGCTGACCGCCGCGGTGCGTGCCGAGAAGGCGCATGTCGAACAACTGCAGCGCCAGCTGAGCTTTGCCCATGCAGAGTCTGCCGGCTTGCGCGATGAGCAGAAGCAACTGCTCACCCAGTTGGCCGATGCGCAAAGCCAGGCCAGCGCATCGCGTGCTCAGCACGGCCAGCTGCTGCAGCAACACGCCGAGCTCAAGCAGGCCCATGAGCGCCTGCAAAACAGTCACGAGGTGATGCAGGACAAGTTCGCCAACCTGTCCAAGGAGCACGCCACCCTCAGCAGCAGCCTGGAGCAGAAGCAGCAGCACTTTGCCGAGCAACAGCAGCTGCTCAAGGAAAGCCGCGACCAGCTCAAGCTGGAGTTCGAGCAGCTCGCCGGGCAGATCTTCGAAGCCAAGGGCCAGGCCTTCTCGCAGCACAGCCAGCAGTCCTTGGATGCGCTGCTCAAGCCCTTCCGCGAGCAGATCGACGGCTTCCGCGCCAAGGTAGAAGACATCCACCACAAGGATGTCCAGCAGCAGGCCGCGCTGACCCAGGAGCTGCTGCACCTCAAGGCGCTCAACCAGCAGATCACCCAGGAAGCGCATGACCTGGCCACCGCACTCAAGGGCCAGAAGAAGGCCCAGGGCAACTGGGGCGAGCTGGTGCTGGAAAACGTCCTGGAGCGCTCCGGTCTGGTCAACGGGCGCGACTTCAAGCGCGAGGTCAGCATCAATGGCGAGGAGAATCGTCAGCGTCCGGACGTGATCGTCTACCTGCCGCAGGGCAAGCACCTGATCATCGACGCCAAGGTCTCGCTCAACGCCTACACCCGCTACATCAATGCCGAGGATGATGCCGAGCGGCGCCTGGCTCTCAATGAGCACGTCACGGCCATCGGCCAGCGCATCAAGGAGTTGTCCAACCGGCACTACTTCGAGCTGCCGGGGCTGAATGCGCCGGAGATGGTGTTCATGTTCGTGCCCATCGAGTCGGCCTTCGTCGAGGCGCTCAAGGCGGACGAGACCCTGTTCCAGAAAGCTATCGAGCAGAACGTGCTGGTCGCCACCCCGACCACCTTGCTCACCAGCCTCAACATCGTGCGTCAGCTCTGGCGTTTCGAAGACCAGAACAAGCACACCGCCGAGCTGGCAGAGCGCGCTGGCAAGGTCTACGACAAACTGCGCACCTTCCTCGGCAGCATGGACGCCATCGGCAACAGCCTGGACAAAGCCCAGGACGCCTACCGCAAGGCGCGTGATCAGCTGGTCAGCGGCAAGGCCAACCTGGTCAAGCAGGTCAGCGACTTCCGTCAACTGGGCGTGGCCGTCAAAGGTGAGCTGGACGAAACCTGGGTAGACCGTGCCGAGCTTGAGCTGGGCCTGGTCGAACAGGAAGCCTTCGAGGCGCAGGAGGAAGCATGAACGCGTGCGTGCGGCTGGTCATCGCGCTGCTGCTCGGCATGAGCAGCACGGCTTTCGCCCAGGACCGCGACCTGGACAACGATGGTCGCTGGGACTTCGGCGCAGGCGGCAGCGATCACGACATGGATAACGACGGGCGTTGGGATTTCAATGCCGGCGGCTCGGACCGTGACGTCGACAATGACGGACGCTGGGACCACGACAAAGGCGGCTCGGACCGCGATCTGGATAACGACGGTCGCTGGGATTTCGATGCCGGCGGCTCGGATCGGGATATCGACAACGATGGTCGTTGGGACTACGACAAGGGCGGCAGCGACCGTGACCTGGACAACGACAAACGCCGCGATTGACGAACGGCCGCCTGCACACGCAGGCTCGGCCACGACTTTATTCCATCAACCACGCCCAGCAGGAAGCAACCTCCATGAATAAACCCACCACCGTGCAGGCACTGGAAGATCTGGGGCGTATCAGGCTCTCCAAGAGCTTCTTCATGCGCGATTTTCTCTATTCGGAAATCAGCCAGATCGACGGTATCCCGAATATCCCCGACTTCCCCGATCGCGCCATCGAGGCGGGCCGCCAGCTCTGCGAACAGTTGCTGGAGCCACTGCAAGAGCGCTTTGGCCGCATCGCCATTCGCTCGGCGTACCGCTCCCCGGCGGTGAATGCCAAGGGGGCGGAAGACGGCAACAACTGCGCGAAGAACGAAAGCAACTACGCCGCGCATATCTGGGATTACCCGGATGCCGACGGCCACCTGGGCGCCACCGCCTGCATCGTGGTGCCGGCCCTGTTGCCCTGGTACGACCAGACCGGCGACTGGACGCCGCTGGCCTGGTGGATTCACGACAACCTGCCCTACGCCAACCAGTACTGGTTCCCTAAGCTGGCCGCCTTCAACCTGCGTTGGAGCGCCAACCCGCAGGTGCTGCCGAGCATCAATACCTATGTCACCAACCCGCATACCGGTGACAAAAAGGCGCTGGTGCACAAGGGCGTGGCCACGCTGGGCGTTGAGGAGCGCAAGCACATCGTCGAGCCCTGGCTGGCCAGCCTGGCGTGATGGGCTCTGCCTTCCTGGGCATTGCGGCGGCGTACTGGCTGTTGATGGGAGCTGACCAGTGAGTCAAGGATGCGTCCGGCTTTACCCATGCGGCGCGAGTGAATATGGTGACAGGTATCGCAAAATGGCAGGTCGTGGTATCCCAGGGATGGCCCTCCGAATGCGCTGCGGCAACCGCCGTATGCCGCTGCGCCACCCTCTGATTCCCGTCTTGATTGCCACCCTGGTTTGAATTGGGCTGGCCCGCACTGTGGCGGGCGGCTGTGGAGTGTTGTGCATGAATGAGTTGGAGCAGGCCCTGCTGGCCTTGGTACCGGTTGATGGTTCGAGCATCGGCAATCAGTCGCTGCTGGAACGCCTCAAACGGCAATTTCAGCAGCTGAGCGAAGAGGCCTTCTGGGCAGCGCGCGATGGGCTGATCGAGCAGGGCGTGCTGCAAAAAGGCCGTGGTCGAGGCGGCTCGGTGCTGCGGGCGCAGCCGGTTGCCAGCAGCCTGGCCGACCGGGTGCTGAGCAAGGCCCGTGAGCGCTTTGAGCCGGCAGCGGTTGAGGAAGTCAGTGCCGTCTATGTGGCCGACGCCGCAGCCAGCGTCAGCAAGGGCAAGGCGGCCAAGGTGCAGCCCGCCACCGGCATCGAGGACATGAAGAAAACCCTCTGGGCCACCGCCGACAAGCTGCGCGCCAATATGGACGCCGCCGAGTACAAGCACATCGTGCTCGGGCTGATCTTCCTCAAGTACATCTCCGACAGTTTCGCCGGCCGCCGCGCCGAGCTGGAACGCAAGCTCACCGACGAGAACGACGACTATTACCTGGGTGATGACGACCCGGAAGCACTCAACGTCGAGCTGGAAGACCGCGACTACTACCGCGAGGTCAACGTGTTCTGGGTGCCGGAAGTGGCGCGCTGGGAGTCGATCCGCGCGGCCGCCAAGCAGGTGGATATCGGCAAGCGCATCGACGAGGCCCTGGCCGCCATCGAGGCGGAGAACCCCAAGCTGAAGAACATCCTCGACAAGCGCTACGCCCGCGCCCAGTTGCCGGACGGCAAGCTCGGCGAGTTGGTGGACCTGATCTCCACCATCGGTTTTGGCGAGGACATCGGCAAGGCGCGCGACCTGCTCGGCCAGGTCTACGAATACTTCCTCGGCCAGTTCGCCAGCGCCGAAGGGCGCAGGGGCGGGCAGTTCTATACGCCGGCCAGCATCGTCAAAACCCTGGTGGCGGTGCTCAACCCGCACCATGGCAAGGTCTATGACCCCTGCTGCGGCTCGGGCGGCATGTTCGTGCAGTCGGAAAAGTTCATCGAGGCCCACGGCGGCAAGCTGGGCGACGTGTCCATCTACGGTCAGGAAGCCAACCCCACCACCTGGCGCCTGGCGGCGATGAACCTGGCCATTCGCGGCATCGACTTCAACCTGGGCAAGGAGCCGGCGGATACCTTTATCCGCAACCAGCATTCAGACCTGCGCGCCGATTTCATCCTGGCCAACCCGCCGTTCAATATCAGCGACTGGTGGCACGGCAGCCTGGAAGGCGACCCGCGCTGGGTGTATGGCACCCCGCCGCAAGGCAACGCCAACTACGCCTGGCTGCAGCACATGCTCTACCACCTCAAGCCCAATGGCCGCGCCGGCATCGTGCTGGCCAACGGCTCGATGAGCTCCAGCCAGAACAGCGAAGGCGAGATTCGCCGCGCCATGGTCGAGGCCGATGTGGTGGAAGTGATGGTCGTATTGCCCGGCCAGCTGTTCTTCAACACCCAGATTCCTGCCTGCCTGTGGTTCCTCGCCAAGGACAAGCGCCATGCCCTCAGAACTGGCGGCATCGACCGCAGCGGCCAAGTGCTGTTTATCGATGCGCGCAAGCTCGGCACCAGCGTTAGCCGCGTGCAGATCGAGCTGACCGATACCGATATCGAACGCATCGCCAGCACCGTGGCGGCCTGGCGCGGCGAAGCGCTGGATGAAGGCGGGCAGGTCGGTGAATACGTTGATATCCCCGGCTTCTGCCGTAGCGTCACCTTGAATGAGATCGCCGAGCATGGCCATGTACTGACGCCGGGCCGCTATGTCGGTGCCGAAGAGGTGGAGGATGACGACGAAGCCTTTGCCGAGAAGATGCAGTGGCTGACCCAGCAGCTTGGCGAGCAGATGCAGAAGGGCACGGAGCTCGATCAGTTGATCCGGCAGAAGCTGGGAGGGCTGGGGTATGAGTTCTGAGTGGCGTGTCGCGAAAGTCGAGGATATAGCTGCTCCCTTTTCAACAGCATTAGCGACGGGGCCATTTGGATCGGCTATCAGCTCGAAGTATTTCGTCGCCTCCGGTGTACCAGTTATTCGTGGGTCGAACCTAAGCGCAGATATATCTACAAGGCTCATTGATGCTGATTTGGTCTTTATCTCTCAGGATAAGGCAAATGAATTCCAGCGATCTGTGGCTAAGCGTGGCGATCTTGTCTTTACGTGTTGGGGCACCATTAATCAGGTTGGTCTGATTGATGGTCGCTCAAAATTCGACAGTTACATCGTTTCGAACAAGCAGATGAAGCTAACGATTGATCCTGCCAAGGCGGACCATCGCTTCATCTATTACGTGTTTTCTGGACCCGCTAAGCAAAATGAAATTCTCGAAAATGGAATTGGCAGCTCGGTACCAGGTTTTAATCTGGGGCAACTGAAACGCCACGAAGTTTTGCTGCCACCAGTGCAAGAGCAGAGGCAGATTGCGGACTTCTTGGAGACGCTCGACGACCGCATCACCCTGCTCCGTGAAACCAACGCCACCCTGGAAGCCATCGCCCAGGCGCTGTTCAAATCCTGGTTCGTCGATTTCGACCCCGTGCGCGCCAAGGCCGAAGGCCGCCAGCCGGAAGGCATGGACGCCACCACCGCCGCCCTGTTCCCCGACAGCTTCGAAGAGTCCGAACTGGGCTTGGTGCCCAGTGGTTGGGCTGTCGGTGTGCTTGGTGACATTGCGAGCATTAAGGGTGGAAAACAGCTTGAAAAAGAGTTTTTCGATGATCGTGGCCTTAACCCAATTTTTGGCGGCGCTGGCGTCATGGGACACACGGATCTGAAAAATGCACAAGGATTTGTCATTACGGTGGGGCGCGTTGGTGCGTACTGCGGTCAGTTCTTTTGGCACCTTGGCGAGGCGTGGGTAAACAATAATGCCTCCCATATTCAGCCCATGCGTAATTTGGATGCTGTCTGGATTTACCAGTGGCTCCGAGCCACCAATATTGACCACATCAAGAAAGGCGCTGCACAGCCATTTGTTTCAAACGGTGATCTTGCTGAGCTGAAGCTGGCTTTGCCCACCGGTGAGTTGGTCGACCGCTTTGTCGAAGTGGTGGGCCCCGTTTATGAGCAGATGGCTTCTTTGCAGGCACAGGCCAAAACCCTCACCCAACTCCGCGACACCCTCCTACCCCGCCTGATCTCCGGCCAGCTGCGCCTGCCGGAAGCGGAAACCCTGCTGGAGAAAGCCCTGTGAGCGAGAAGGTCGGTCAATTGTTCAAGGATTGGATGGTCGCCACGGGCAAAACTGCCAATACCGCCAGTAGTTATTACTCCGGTGTAAATGCTGTCTCCCGGCATTGCGGCCTTGATGTCTTTGAGATCACCGACCTTGCTGATCTGGAGCAGCTTTATCAGCAGTACGGCCCCAGGGGCGAGTTTGCCGATATTGGCGCCAACACCCAAAACACGGGCAACGTACAGAATGGTCTCAGACAGTGGCTGGAATATCAGCGGATTATCCAGACCGATGAGGGGCTTAGTGTTGATCCGCTTGAGGGTCGCCAACAATGGAATCAGTTTCTGGCCCGTTGGCCACTGGAGAAGCTGCGTGAACTGACCCTTGATCAGTACTACAGCTCGAAGGAGAGTGACAGTTTTTACAGCTGGTTACGCGACCGCACGACCGGGCTGGGAGACTTCAAAGAGGGCATCCTGAGTGCCGGGGTACGCCTGCGTGGTGCTAACTCCAACGGCGTGCCTGGCAGTGGTATGCAGGCCGATGACCAGTATCTCTGGTACTCGATTCTGGGTAACAGCGCGCAGGAGGCCTTTGAGCATCTCAAGTCAGAGTTGCTCACGGCAGTTAAGGCGGTGCAGCAGGGTGATTTGAACCTGATGGCGGGGCTGCAGAACGCACCCAGTGCGTTGGTCTGGAAGGTGGCGTTTCTCTACCAGGATCAGGCAAGCCCACTGGTATTGCCGTTCTACTCCACTCGCAGGCTGCAGTGGGTTGCTGGAGTAAATGCATCTGGCCCCCGCTGGGAACTGCAGCAGCGGCTGATAAGCCAGCGCGGAACGCAGGACCTGCTGGAGTTCGCTGCCGAGCTGGAGCTCAGGGCTATGAAAGGGAAACCCGCACAGACTGATAAGGAGGCTTCCAACATGGATAAACCCGGGATTGCCCTGAACCAGATTCTGTTCGGCCCACCGGGCACCGGCAAAACCTACCACACCATCAACCAGGCGCTGGCCATTCTGGCACCCGAGTTCCTGGCGCAGAACAGTGGCAATGACCCGGAGACGCGCAAGCGTCTGAAGGCGGAGTTCGACCGTTTCGTGACCGCCGAACGGGTGCGCTTTGTGACCTTCCACCAGAGCTTCAGCTACGAGGACTTTGTCGAAGGGCTGCGGGCGGACTCCGACACAGAAACCGGGCAGGTCAGGTATTCCGTTGAGTCGGGTGTGTTCAAGCGCCTGTGTGACGATGCCCGCACGCGACCGGCTTCTGACCTGGGGGTGCGGGGCAATCCAGCGATCTGGAAAATCTCCATTAATGGCACCGGCAGTTCAACGACCAAGAGTTACTGTCTGGACAATGGCGAGGCGCGCATCGGCTGGGGGGAGACCGGTGATCTGCGCGGGGACTATGAGCAGAACGCCTACTATCAGTCGCTCGGCGGTGGCGATAAAGGCACGCTCAGCTACTTCGCCGAGCAGATGGTGGTGGGTGACATTCTGCTGTGCATCCACTCGGCCGAGCAGATCGGCTCGATTGGCGTGGTGACCGGCGACTACCGTTATGAGGCGCAGGTGCCTGCCGGGGTGATCGGCGACTATCAGCATGTGCGCCCGGTACGCTGGCTGTATCGGGATATCAACCTGTCCATTCTGCCGCTCAATGACGAGCGCCAATTCACGCTGAAAACCGTGTATGCGATGAGCCGCTTCACCTGGGCTGATCTGCTGTCATACCTGCAGCAGCAGGGCGTGAAACCGGTTGAGTCGGTGACGGTGGCGGGCTCAGAGAGTGAGCCCTATGTGCTGATTATCGACGAGATCAACCGGGGTAATGTGTCGCGCATCTTCGGTGAGTTGATCACGCTGATCGAGGAGTCCAAGCGCGAGGGTGCCGATGAGGCGCTGAGCGTGAAGCTGCCCTATTCGAAAAAGCCGTTCAGCGTGCCGAAGAATGTTTACCTGATCGGCACCATGAACACCGCCGACCGCTCACTGGCCGGGCTGGATATTGCCCTGCGCCGGCGCTTCGTGTTCCGCGAGATGCCGCCTCAGCCTGAGCTGCTGGATGATGTTGAGGTGGCCGGGCTGAACATTGGTCAGCTGCTGCGGGTGATGAACCAGCGCATCGAGGTGCTTCTGGATCGGGATCACTGCCTGGGCCATGCCTACTTTATGCCGTTGCAAAAGGATGGCTCCCAGGCTCGGCTGGAGCTGATCTTCCGCAACCAGATTCTGCCTTTGCTGCAGGAGTATTTCTTCGAGGACTGGCAGCGCATCGCCTGGGTTCTGAATGACCAGCGCAAGGCGCCGAGCGATCAGTTCATTCAGGAGCGAACCAGTTTCGCTGAAGCACTGTTTGGCCGGGACGTGGGGCAAGGCTTGGCGGGTAGCTACTGGGCGCTCAATGATGAGGCGTTCGAGCGAATGGAGGCCTATCTCGGCATCCTCGATGCCTCACGGGTGACTGCTGATCGGGTGGTAAAGCGCGAAGCGGTGCAGGGTGAGTTCACCTTGCGAGAACTGGCCAGCGGCTCCGTTGAGGTGTGGCGTGCGGATACCTTGCTGCAGCCGGCCAAGCCCATTTTGCGCCAGTTGGCTGAACAGCTTGGCGTTAGCCAGCAGAACAGCAACGGTAACGCGCTGAATACTAGAAGCCTGGGGCGCCACCTGATCGATCAGCTAAGCCAGGGCAAGGCGTGAAAGCAACCGTCACCATCCGCGAGTACGCTCGCCTGACTACGGCCGAGGTTGAGCCCACGTTGGATGTGGCTCAGCTATCGCAGAGCGCGTTCGACTGGCTATGTGAGCTGAGCGCCAGCTTCAGCCGTAACGGCGCCACGCTGCTGCAGGTGGACGGGCGGCATGCGTTGAAGTGGGACTCTTACGTAGGGGTGGTGGAGACGCCCTGTGGCACGCGCCTGGAGATTCTGCCCAAGCACCATGAGCAGGACGATTGCCTGCTCAAAAGTCGCCAGTTGCTGCGCAAGCTTATCCAGCAGGCTCTGCAGCTCAAGCCCCGTGATGCCTCGGTGGCCAGTCTGGAGCTGTTCGATGCGCCGCTCAGCGAGTGGGTGATGGGGCAGTTCTTGACTGAGCTGGATTTGCTGGTGAAGCGCGGTGTGCGCTTCGACTACCAGCGGATCGAGGAAGAGCAGCGCTTTCTCCGTGGTCAGCTCAATGTGGTGGCGCAGATGCGCCAGCCGCCGGGACGGCAGCATCACTTCCAGATTCGCCACGATGTGTTCTTACCTGATCGTGCGGAAAACCGCTTGCTCAAGCTGGCGTTGGAGCTGGTGGCAAAAAGCACGCAGGATGCCGCCAACTGGCGCCTGGCCAACGAGCTGCGCGCCATGCTGGCGGAGGTGCCGGCCAGCCGGCAGGTAAACCAGGATTTGCGCGCCTGGAGCCGCGACCGGTTGATGGCGCATTACCAGGCGATCAAGCCCTGGTGCGAGCTGATCCTCAATCAGCAGATGCCGATAGCCGTGAGTGGTGAGTGGCGCGGTATGAGCCTGCTGTTCCCGATGGAGAAACTCTTCGAGTGTTATGTGGAGGGCTGGCTGCGGCAACGCTTGCTGCACGGTGCGAAGCTGACCTCACAAGCCAGCCGGCACCACCTGTGCGGGCATGACAGCGGAAAGATGTTCTGCCTGAAACCGGACTTGCTGATCGACACGCCGGAGCAGCGTTGGATTCTTGATACCAAGTGGAAGCGCATCGATGCCGGTAAACCTGAGAAGAACTACGACCTGAGTCAGAGCGATTTCTATCAGCTGTTTGCCTATGGGCATAAATACCGAAGAGGCGACGAGGTGCCGAGGCTGGTACTGATTTATCCGTATTGGTCTGGTCTTCAGAAAGCGCTGCCGATGTTTGATTACGGCAAGGGCATGCAGTTATGGGTGTTGCCCTTCGAGTTAGATAGCGACCATTTGCGGGACGCTGAGTCCGTTGGAGTACCTGTGCGACAGGAAAGTGGGGTCGTTGCGGAGCGCAGTCAGTTAATGGCTGTTTGAATCACCTGAATTAAGAAAAAGGCCCGCAGAGGCCGCTGGAAAACAAGCAAGGCTAGGGCTATGGACTATTCGAAGTGGTTGGACCTTTGGGATAAGGCAACACCCGAGCAGCTGATTGCTCCCGTGTTCGTATTTAGTCTGGTGACGGTGCTGTGCCTTTGGTATTTGCTGCGTTACTTCGTGCGCTCATTTGCATTGAGTCGGCGCTTGAAGAAGCTCACGCGGCAGGTGCGGGCAATCAAGGAACTGCAGCCGGCCAAGCGCCGTAGCGAACTGGAGCAGCTGTTCCAGGAGCATACGCTGGGGCATGCCTGGCAGGAGTATGCCGAGACGCTGCATGACCAGTTCGAGGTGCGCGAGGGTGAGCAGCGCTTGTTGTGCTCCCGTGCCACGGCCGGCGCGGGGCATTTCTTCACCGCGCAAACGGTGGTGGAGACGCCGCTGGGGACCGAGTTTTACAAGCACCTGCCGGGCATCCTGACGGGGATCGGGATTGTCGGCACCTTCTTCGGCTTGATGCTGGGCCTGCAGCACTTCGACCCCAGCACTCCCGAGCAGGTCAGCTCCAGCGTCGATCAGTTGCTCAAGGACGTGCTGTTTGCCTTCCTCGGCTCCTTCTTCTCGATCTTCGCTTCTATTGGCGTGACTCTGACCGAAAAGTGGCGCCTAGGCCGCTGCTACAAACATCTGGAAACCCTGACTGAGAGTATCGATGGGCTGTTCGACAGTGGTGTGGGCGAGGAGTACCTGGCGGAGCTAGTGAAGTCGAGCAACGAAAGCTCGATCCAGACCCGTCAGCTCAAGGACAGCCTGGTTACCGACCTGCGTGAGATGCTGCAGAACCTGGTAGATACCCAGGTGCGTGAGAGCCTCAAGTTGGCTGATACCCTTTCGGCAAGTTACCGAGACTCTGGTCAGGTGCTGGCCGAGCAGATTGGCGGTGCTATCGAAAACAGCCTGAAGTCTCCCCTGGAGGCCATCGCCGGAGCCGTGAATACCGCTAGTGGCGACCAGAGCAACCAGGTGCAGAGCCTACTCACCGATGTGCTCACAGCCTTTATGAGCAAGCTGGAAAGCACCTTTGGCCAGCAGTTCAATGGTTTGCACGAGATGCTGGGGCAGTCGGTAGCGGCCATGCAGTCCATGCAGCACGGCTTCAATGAACTGGTCAGCGACATGCGCTCGGCCAGCGAGGCTTCATCGCAGAACAGCGCCAAGATGATCGCGCAGCTGCTGGCTGATATGCAGGCCGGGCAAAACAGCATGCAGGCCGGGATGAACGAGATGCTGGCCAATCTGCAGACGTCCATCGCGCGTATCGGCAGCGAAGGCGAGGGCGCTGGCGAGCGGATGGCCAAGCAGTTGGAGAAGCTGTTCGCTGATAGCGAAGCGCGTCAGCAAGCCATGGCGGCAAATCTGCAGGCGTTTGTCGAATCCATGCAGCAGAGCATGGGCCAGGGTCAACAGGAAACCATGGCCAAGATCGCCGGCTCCGTGGAGGTGCTGGGCGAGCAGTTGGGTGGTTTGTTCAAGCAGCTAGAGCACAACCGCACGCAGATGGACCAGGCCAGTAAGGTCGCCCAGGTCGAACTGCACCGTGGTACGCGCGAGATGGTTGGCGGGCTGGAAGAACAGGTGAAAACCCTGCTGGATGCCGTCGCCGATCAGCAAGGCGCGATGCAGGAAAGCCTCAAACTGCTGGGAGCGCAAACCGAGCAGCACCTGCAGAGCATGCAACAAGGTGCCGAGAAGATGCGCCTGGCAGCCGAGCGCTTCGACAGCGCCGGGCAGAGCGTGAGTAAAGCCGGCGAGGCGACAGCGGGCGTGCTGGGTGCCCTGCAGGGCACTAGCGGCGATCTGGTTGGCGCTTCCCGCGAACTGACCAGTGTGGTGGCCGACTATCGCAATAACCGTGAAGCACTGAATCAGACGCTTGCGGTCATTCAAGGTGTGGTCGCCACTGCTCAGGGCGAGTCTGCGGGGCGCAGCCAATACTTGCAGGATTTGAAGCAGCAAGGTGAGCGGCTACAGGCACTCAATCGTGAAGTGAACGACTACCTGGAGCAGATCAGCGCAGTGCTGGGCAAGGGCTTCAACGAGTTTAGCGAGGGGGTAGATCGTAGCTTGCGGCAGACGCTGGGTAGTCTGGATGCCGAACTGCACAAGGCGATGACCAGCCTGGCCGGAGGTGTCGAAGGGGTCAAGGAAAGCCTGGAAGACTTCAGTGACATCATGGAGCGCGTTCAGCGCCGCTGAGGGGGTAGAGCATGTTCGGCAAATCAGCCGCTCCCGCTCGGGCGCGTGACGAGGGTGAGAAGCCTTTCTGGATTTCATTCGCTGACCTGATGACGGCGATGATGATCTTGTTTCTGGTAGTGATGGTGGCCTCACTGAGCTCGGTGACGCAGCGCATTCAGCAGGCTGAACAAGGCGAGAAACAGCGCGGCAAGGACATCGCCAAGCTCTGCCAGGATCTCAAGCTGAGGGCGGGAGATCTTAACTCCACCATCGTGGTGGACTGCCGGGATAACCGCATTAGCTTCGGTGAGGCTGGGCGCTTTGGCCACAATCAATACTTCCTCAACAGCCAGGGGCAACAGGCCCTGCAGGATGTTGTGCCGTTGATCTTGGATGCTGCTGACAGCGAAGAGGGGCGCAAGTGGCTCAAGCAGGTGGTGATCGAGGGCTTCACCGATACGGACGGCTCTTACCTGTACAACCTGCACCTCTCCCTGCAGCGCTCGGAGTGGGTGATGTGCAGTCTGCTCGATAGCCGCAGCCCGGTGCAGAAAGGGCTTTCAGCTGAGCGTCAACAGCAGATTCGCTCCATGTTCCTGGCTGGCGGTGTGTCGTTCAACAATGCCAAGGAGAGCAAGGAGGAGAGCCGGCGGGTGGAGCTGCGCATGCAGTTCTTCGGGCTCAAGGACCAGGGGCATGAAGGTCAGGAACCGGCGCTTGAGTTTGCTTACGCGGCAAACGAGAAATGCCAGTTGGAGATGCGCTAGATGAATCGGGCACTGTCGTCTCTGTCGGCGGCCATCGCCTCGGGCCTAGAGCGCCAGAGTGAGCGCAGCGGCGATGTAGGGCTCAGTGCTTTGCCATCGCTGAAGCGCGCCAGCAGTGAGCTTTCTCGGCGCTTTGATCAGGTCGAAAAAGCCCTGGCACCGCCCCATGAGAAACGCTTGCTGGCACTTGGCAAGTTCAAGCGCGAGCAGGTACTGACTTCATCGGAGTGGCGCCTGGTTTTCGCCGGGCTGGCCGATGACGATGAAGTCAGTGTTCCGGTGCTGGAAGACGATCAGCTGTTTGATCGTGTTCATCGGGAGGTGGCTGGCCGTATCGAGCAGCGGTCACTTAGCCGCCGCGACTGGCTGGCGCTGTGTTTCAGCTACTTTGCCTACGATGAGCACAAGCCTGACGACAACGCGAACTGGCGGGTGCTGCGTGACGATATTGATCGCGGGTTCGATGCTGTCAGGCAGCGTATTGGTCGCGAGAAAGAGTGGATGCGCATTGTAGCTGAGCATCGCGAACTGTTCGGCGCTCAGGCTGGAACCCGTCTGGCGGAGGAGATATTCGAGGGCAGGGCGCGCGACCTTTCCTCTCTGCAGGCCATCGCCCAGGTGCCGGATGGTAGTTGGTTGTGGCAGCGGATTTTTGCGGTTCTGCTTTCGCGCATTTTCCTGCTGGATGACGAAACCTTCCTAAAGCGCCTGCCGGAGTTGGTAGCTCTGGGGCAGTTGAATACGCGCTATCTCAATCAGGTGCTAAGTGCCTGCCTGACTCGTTATCACCGTTCGCGATATCGCGAGCAGTCGTCCTCGCTACTCAAGCAGGCTGCGTTAGAGCACTGGGGCAGCCCACAGATGCGCTCCAGGCAGAACGCCTGGTTGCAGTATGTGGAGCAGCCTGTCTGCGCCATGGTGGTGGCCTGGTTCGCCAAGGAAGATCTGGAACACTTCTTCACCTTGCTCAAGGGCGAGGCGGAGGTTGATCAGTCGCGCCTGTTCTACTGGCTGCGATTCACCAATCAAATGAGCTACACGCGGATTGTGATGGGCAGCGATGCCTGGCATGACCGGAGTAGTGATTTCGTGGCCTTCCGTGAGAAGAACAAAGGACGCTTGAGTCAGCTAACCGGAGGGTCAAGCCACATCAATGCGGTTGTGATGCAGATCGGTGACTACTTCTTTGTTGAGTTTTCAGGTACGGGCCATGCCTGCTACGTCTACCGGGCGGATAGGTTGCCATTTAACCCTGATCAGCAAGTGCTTGGTCTGAATACAGAGCTAAAGCAGAAGGGCCATAAGCCCGCGCCTATGCGGCACTCACCTGCGCCCAGGCGTCCTAGTGTGGTCGAAGGGTGGCTGGAGAGGTTTGATGACGAGCTCCGGGCGCTGGGAATCGTCGCGCAGCGTCCAGCGTCATCTACGCAACCCCGCGTTTCTGAAGACAAGCCCGCCGCCCATAGTGCTGCGTCTGCATCTGTCGCGGGTGATTCGCTGGACGTGCAGGTTAAGTCGATGTTGGGCAGTGTGCCCTATAAGACGTTCGACCACCGCTCGACCAGCGGGGTCTACCAGGTTTTGCTTGCCAGGGATGATGCGGCTGCCAAAACAGCGCTGCTGCGCCTCGGCTTCAAGGCTGTGAAAAACAATGCACTCATGTTCTGGAGGCTTTGATGCTCGGCCGATTTTTTTCCGGGAAGGATCGTTCTCAGCCCACCAAGGGGGCGGTGCCAGGTGCTTACCAGATCGAAGAACAAGGTCTTTGTTATGCCTTGAGTCTGGTCGATGACGATGCAAGCTGGCCCGTTGCTGCCTACCTGGACCAGCTTTTCGAAGAAGACTATGCCAGCCAACTGAGTGATCGCTGGCTGTTGCCTTGGGAGTCGATCTATCAGCTCTTGGACGATCCTGAGCACGCTAGCAGCCTTCCTTTGCTCGGCTTGCCTACGATTGCCAATCTGCAACCACAGTTGGCCAGCACCGGTGGATTGTCTGATCAGGACTTCAAGGTTTTTGTCCAGTCTTGGCGCAATTTGGAGACGGACAGCCCAGTTACTTTCGAGCGCGTTGGCGCTGTAGTGCGCCATGCCGGCACCACTGAGTTGTTGCCGCGAGCGGTCTGGGAATTGTTGAAGGCCATTCGAGATTTGCATGCCGCTCAGCAGCAGGCTCCGGGAGAGGTCACCAACCAGATCGGCTGGGCCAATATTCGTAAGTTGGCCAAACGTGCTGGTGCGGGGTTGGACGGGTTCCTCGACAAGACCGTGGTGGTTAAGCCTGAGCACTTGAAACTGAAACCACGTAAGACAGTCGTCGCCGGCACTCCGATTATCGAGTTGGATGTGGCGTTTGATGGGCAGCCTGACAATTGGTTGGCCAGTTTCGATGGTTACAAGCAGGTGCAGGATAAGTACAGGGTGCCGGGTGCCGATGGAACGGTGACGCACGTGCTGATTGAGCCGGATGTAAAGGCGGTGCTTGAGTCTGTTCGCGCGTTACCAGGGCGACGGGTGGCCGGTGATGAAGCGCTGTCACTGGTGCGCAACCCTTACAGTGTGATCGGGGATGCAGCCCAGAAGGTTGTTGATGCGGACGAGTATGAGGAGCAGCTGGCTGACGCGGGCATCTACTTCCATCGTTTTCGCCTGGAACCTTGTCTAGGCGAAGACGGCAAACATATTCAGTCGATTAGTCTGTTCCTTGAGCCTATCTCGTCCAAGCCGCTACCCGAAATTGAGCTGCGCTTCGATTTTGCCCATGAGTTCGCACCATTCGTGAATGAGCTGCAGGTGAAGTTGGCAGCTGGTATGCCCGCGGGATTCTGGCAGGGCTATGAGCTGGAGCTGAGTGACTTCGATCTCGCGCAATTGGCAGGGGTAAATGAGCTTTTGCGCCACTGGCAGCGCCAGGAGGCCGGGCAGACATTCGAGGCGGTGCTGGATTTGGCCTCGTATGGTGATCGCGTCGTCGGCATTGGTGAGGCGGAGCGCATTACATCCCCATTTTTGGTGAAAGAGGCAACGGAAAACTGGTTGCCGGCGGATGTGAAAGAGCTTGGGGTGGATAGCGAGCTGCTCAGCCAGTGGGATCCTGCCAGCCGCGAAGATTTTGAAGAGTTTGAGCACCGCATCGACCAGGCGCGTATGGCGGGTGATGAACAGGTATGTCTACCGGGTACTGAAACCCCGCTACCTTTCCAGGTCGCGGAGCAGCTTTATGAGGCCTGGTCGAAGAAGCTTAATCCGGTCGAGCCAAAACCACCTGTTGTGACTGAGCCCGTAGCTGGTCGTGCGGTGCTGCATATCGAGCACAACATTGAGGAAGCAACCTATGCCCAGCGCCGTGAGGCGGCTCTGCTGGCGGGGCGGCATGCCAACGCGGATATTCCAGAACTGCTTCGCCCCGAAGTTCAACTGCGCGATCATCAAATGAAAGGTGTGGCGTGGATGCAGCACCTGTTTGGCTTATCACCCGATCATGTCGCGGGTTGCTTGCTTGCCGATGACATGGGCTTGGGTAAGACCATTCAACTGCTGACCTTCGTTGTTTGGTATTTGGAGCAGAATCCTCAGGGTAAACCGGTCCTGATTGTTGCCCCCGTTTCGCTGTTGGATAACTGGGAGCGTGAGCTGCAGCGATTCTTCTATGCGGATGCATTGCCGGTATTGAAGCTTTATGGCGGCGCGCTCAGCGCTGTGAAGTTCAAGAAGGACGAGATTCCCGGGGATCTGCAGGCCAAGGGGATAAAAAATCTTCTGCGGCCGGGTTGGATGGGCGATGCTCGTATCGTGCTGACCACCTATGAAACCTTGCGTGATCAGGAACTCTCCTTGGCACGGCAGCAGTGGGCCATCGTGATCTGCGACGAGGCGCAGAAGATCAAGAACCCGGCGGCGCTGATCACGCAAGCGGCGAAAGCAATCCCCTCTCGATTCCGTATCGCCTGCACGGGTACGCCGGTTGAGAACACGCTGATCGATTTGTGGTGTCTTTTCGACTTTATCCAGCCGGGCTTCCTGGGGGGGCTGAATCAGTTCGGTCGAGAGTATCAACGCCCCATCGAGGCCGGCATGGAGCGGGACACGGCGGCGCTTGAACGCCTGCGTGGGCTTATCGAACCCCAGACATTGCGGCGTACCAAGCAGGATGTGGCGAAGGATCTCCCGGCCAAAATCGAGGACCAGGGGTGCCGCAAGCTGCTGATGCACACGTTGCAGCGCAATCTCTATTTGTCCGAGGTGGCCCGGTACACACAGAAGCAGCAGATGCAGGAGCAATTGGAGCAGCGGGAGAGCGGCATGCTTGGCCTACTGCACAGGCTCAAGTTGGTGTGCGCGCATCCGTTCAGCGTGCAGCCTGACCCACGCTTGAGGGAGCACTCTCCGAAGCTTCAATGGCTCTTAAGCACGCTGGATAACATTGCGCGTTCGGGCAGCGGCGATAAGGTCATCCTTTTCACCGAATTGCGGGACATCCAACGTGAATTGCAGCATGCGATTCAGGAGCGCTTCGGCTTCAAACCCACGGTGATTAATGGCGATACCAGCACCAGCAGCCAGAGTGCACAGAGCCGGCAGCGACTGATCGACCGTTTTCAAGAGCAGCCTGGCTTCTCGGTGATAATCCTCTCCACTGTTGCGGTTGGATTCGGCGTGAACGTGCAGGCAGCCAACCACGTTATCCATTTCACTCGCTGCTGGAATCCGGCCAAAGAGGATCAGGCAACCGATCGCGCTTACCGGATTGGTCAGGAGAAGGACGTGTACGTCTATTACCCGACCGTACGTGATGCGGGAATGCCTACATTTGAGGCGACGCTGGATGAGCTGCTACAGAAGCGACGCGCGTTGGCGCGGGATATGCTGCATGGGTCATCTGAGCTTCAGGTATCTGAGTTTGGGGAGCTGTTAAGGGCGCAAGGATGAGATTGAACAATGACTGAAGATCAGCTGGAACAGGAAACACTCGGCTGGCTCTGTGAACAGGGTTACACGCACCTCTATGGGCCGGACATCGCCCATGACGGCGACAACCCCGAGCGTGAGAGCTATCGCGATGTGATCTTGACCATGCGCTTGCGCACGGCCATCGCGCGGCTCAACCCGCAGGTGCCGTTGGCTGCGCGCGAAGATGTGCTGCGCCAGGTGCTGGAGCTGGGTGTGCCGGTGCAGCTCTCGGCCAACCGTCTGTTCCATCGTCTGCTGGTCAGCGGTGTGCCGGTGCAGTACCAAAAGGATGGCGAGACGCGTGGCGACTTCGTGCGCCTGATCGACTGGGCGGACGTGCGGGCCAACGAGTGGCTGGCGGTCAACCAGTTCAGCATTCAGGGGCCGAAGCATATTCGCCGGCCCGACATCATTCTGTTCGTCAACGGCCTGCCGCTGGTGCTGTTGGAGCTGAAGAACCCTGCGGATGTGAATGCCGACCTGGTCAAGGCATTCGACCAGATTCAGACCTACAAGGAGCAGATTCCGGACGTCTTCGAGTACAACGAAATTCTGGTCATCAGCGATGGCAGCGAGGCGCGCATGGGTTCGCTGTCGGCGGATATCGAGCGCTTTGCGCGCTGGCGCACCATCGATGGTTTAACGGTCGATCCGCTGGGTGAGTTCAACGAGCTGGAGACGCTGGTGCGTGGTGTGCTGCAGCCGGCGATGCTGTTGGATTACCTGCGTTACTTCGTGCTGTTCGAGGATGACGGTCGGCTGGTGAAGAAGATTGCCGGCTATCACCAGTTCCATGCCGTGCGCGCGGCCATCCAGCAGGTGGTCAGCGCCTCGCGCCCAGGGGGTACGCACAAGGGCGGGGTGGTTTGGCACACCCAGGGCTCGGGTAAGAGCATCACCATGACCTGCTTCGCCGCACGGGTAATGCAGGAAGCCGCGATGGAGAACCCGACCATCGTGGTGATCACCGACCGCAATGACCTGGATGGCCAGCTGTTCGGCGTGTTCTCGCTGTCGCAGGACTTGCTGCGCGAGCAGCCGGTGCAGGCGCTGACCCGCGGTGACCTGCGCGAGAAACTGGGCAACCGCCCCAGTGGCGGCATTGTCTTTGCCACTATCCAGAAATTTATGCCGGGCGAGGATGAAGACAGCTTCCCGGTGCTCTCGGAGCGTTCGAATATCGTGGTGGTGGCCGACGAGGCGCACCGCACCCAGTACGGTTTCAGTGCCTCATTGAAGGTACCGGACCTCAAGGTCGCCGAGGCCAGTGCCCGCTATCAGGTTGGGTATGCCCAGCACCTGCGCGATGCTCTGCCAAACGCCACCTTTGTGGCCTTCACCGGTACGCCGGTATCCAGCGAAGACCGTGATACCCGGGCCGTATTCGGCGACTACATCCACGTCTACGACATGCAACAGGCCAAGGAAGATGGCGCTACCGTGGCCATCTACTACGAATCTCGGCTGGCCAAGTTGTCGCTCAAGGACGCGGAACTGGCGCATATCGACGAGGAGGTCGATGAGCTGGCGGAGGATGAGGAGGAGGATCAGCAGTCACGCCTGAAGTCGCGTTGGGCGGCGCTGGAGAAAGTGGTGGGGGCTGAGCCTCGGATCAAGAGCGTGGCGGCTGACCTGGTGGCGCACTTCGAGGAGCGTAACCAAGCGCAGAGCGGTAAGGCCATGGTGGTGGCCATGAGCCGCGAGATCTGCGTGCACCTGTACAACGAGATCATTGCGCTGCGCCCAGAGTGGCATGACGAAGATCCGAAGAAGGGCGCGGTGAAGATCGTCATGACCGGCAGTGCCTCGGATAAAGCTTTACTGCGCCCGCACATCTATCCGAGCCAGGTGAAGAAGAGCCTGGAGCAGCGCTTCAAGGACCCGAAAGACCCGCTGCAGCTGGTCATCGTTCGCGACATGTGGCTGACCGGCTTCGATGCGCCCTGCGTGCATACCCTGTATGTCGACAAGCCCATGAAGGGGCACAACCTGATGCAGGCCATCGCCCGAGTCAACCGCGTGTTCAAGGACAAGCAGGGCGGCCTGGTGGTGGATTACATCGGCATCGCCAACGAGCTGAAGGCAGCGCTCAAGGAGTACACCGCCAGTAAGGGCCGGGGGCGGCCTACGGTCGATGCCCATGAGGCCTATGCGGTGCTGGAGGAAAAACTCGATGTGCTGCGCAGCCTGCTGCATGGTTTCGATTACAGCGACTTCCTGACTGGCGGGCACAAGCTCCTGGCCGGTGCCGCTAACCACGTGCTGGGGTTGGAGGATGGCAAGAAGCGCTTTGCCGACAATGCGCTGGCCATGAGTAAGGCCTTTACCTTGTGCTGCACGCTGGATGAGGCGAAGGCGGTACGTGAGGAAGTCGCCTTCCTGCAGGCCATCAAGGTGCTGCTGACCAAGCGCGAGATCAGCGCCAAGAAGAAAACCGACGAAGAGCGCGAGCTGGCTATCCGCCAGATCATCGGCAATGCCGTGGTTTCCGGCGAGGTAGTGGATGTGTTCCAGGCGGTTGGCTTGGACAAGCCCAATATCGGCCTGCTGGATGACGAGTTCCTGGCCGAGGTGCGCAACCTGCCGGAGAAGAACCTTGCCGTGGAGCTGCTGGAGCGGCTTTTGGAAGGCGAGATCAAGAGCAAGTTCGCCAGCAACCTGGCCCAGGAGAAGAAGTTCTCTGAGCTGCTCGATAGCGTGATCAAGCGCTACCAAAACCGTTCCATCGAAACCGCCCAGGTCATCGAAGAGCTAATCGAGATGGCCAAGAAGTTCGCCGCCGCGAGCAAGCGTGGCGATCAGCTGGGGCTGAATGACGATGAGCTGGCCTTCTACGATGCGTTGGCCAACAACGAGTCGTCAGTACGTGAGCTGGGCGATGAGACTTTGGCCAAGATCGCCCATGAGCTTACCCAAAGTCTGCGGCAGAACGTGACCGTGGACTGGAGCAACCGCGACAGCGTGCGGGCCAAGCTGCGGCTTTTGGTCAAGCGCATCCTGCGTAAGTACAAGTACCCGCCTGACCAGCAGGAAGAGGCTGCACAGTTGGTGCTGGCGCAAGCGGAGACACTTTGTGAGGCGTGGATGTAGTTACGCCTCGTCATGTTGAGCTCGAATTGACCTGGCGTAAGCCGGCAGGGAGGCGGAGGAAGTATGTTGGCGGTCCCGGTTTAAGTCATGCCAAGCCATGCTCCGCATCGAATGACCAGCCACTCACCTGCGGCGTGTGAAAAGCTGCTTTTTGACAACAAAGCCTGTCGCTTCGCGACGGCACTTGAGCATTTTTCCACTTCGCTTGGCTTGCTCCACATTCGTTTCGCAATCCATGGCTACGCGGAAAAACACCCAAGTGCCCCATACTTGAAAGGCTTCAAGTATGGGGGGAGGGGGCGTACTTGAAGATGCGCCTGGACGGCTGCTTCAAGTACGACCCCTCCCGGGTGTTTGTTGTCAAAGCTTAGCCAGCCCGGCAGGCCGGTCTGAAAAGGCGGCCTTGCCGGTGGTGCGGCGTTTTGGCTGCTCATGCCGTTTGCGATCAAATTCAAAAGTAGCCAGCGCCCTCGGCGCTGAAGTGACGAGCCCGTCGTCCATAAATGTGCTCATGGCCCATGCAAAAAAAGCTGCATTCAAAATGCTAGCCATGCGATGGCGTTTTGGTTATGAAAAAAGCCACTGAAGCCAGTGTTTTCAAGGGTTTCAGCGATAATATAATCAAAAAAAGGAGTGCCAGTTTTGGCACGTTTCGCGCCACAAAAGGCCACTTCGGTGTCGGTTCCGGCTGCCTCCAGTGCCACTAGAGGCACTCAAGCTGCCGCTAGTGGCGCGATCTGTGTGTCGCAAACCGCGTGTGCGACACACATGGTGTATCGCAACAACTGAGTGCGACATGATTGGAGTGTCGTAGTGCAAGCGTGCGACAGGCCGAGAGTGTCGCATTGATGTCCTTCGATACACCTTGGGTGTCGCAGTCCAGACCATGCGACACGAAGGTTGTGTCGCAAATCTGCGATCACATTGCCGGTACCGCTTGAGGCACGGCATGGGTGTCGCAATACGCATGTGCGACATGCTGGGTGTGTCGTAGTCAGTTCATACGACAGGGGGCGCGTATCGCCGCGTGAGCGTGCTACAGCTCAGGTGTGTCGCATTGAGGTGTCGCAGATACAACCATTGGGTTTCGGTACATGTTGTGACATGCCACCGGTCTAAAACCAAGGCGGTAGCCGTATGTAACGAACCAGTGCTAGCGGCATTCTGGTCGCATCAGTGTTCTGCGGCAGCCTGTCGTATCGCTGACGCCTGAAAGCTTTCTAAAAATGCAAAAAGGCCGCACTGACGGCGGCCTTTATTGATCCTTCATCGCATCATCTCCAGCTGATGATGGTGCCCTTCTGCTATGAATGAAGGGGCTAGTGCAGCGTTTTCTTGGCTTTCCGGCCTCGCTTGCTACGTCCTTTCTGGCTGCTCATCAAATTCTTGAAATGCTGCCAGTGTATGGTGCCCAGGGGCAGGTTGTAGCTCAGGTTGCGCTCCAGAATATCCAGCAGAATTACGGACGGTGGCGTGTTGAGGTAGTGCTCGTTAGTGACTTCGAGCTTGCCCTCTTCGTGGCCGAGCAGGTGCGCAATCGTCGGGGCTGTAAGGCCTGACTTCTGAAGCTGCACCGCGAAAGTGCGGCGAAAGCTTTTAAAATTGAAGCCTCCACTCAGTGCCACTGGGCAATGCTGTCCGATGAAGCCGGCTCCTGTGACTGGGCCGCAGAAGAAACGGCTCGCAGCACGTGAATATAGGTGCTTTTCGTCAAAACGCAGCTCTGAAAAAAGCAGCGCATCCGGGCCTTCGGCTTGGCGGCGCTCTGCAACGAAATCCAGAAAACCCATTTCGATCAGCTTCGAGCAAATTGGGATCTCGCGCTCCGACTGCGCATTCTTTAGCGACTTGTTGAAGCCATGGGCGTTGATACTGATTAGGGGCACGCCATGGGCGTCATGGAACACATCGTGAACACGTAGCTGGCAGATTTCGTTGAGTCTGCCACCGGTGAAGAGCCCAAGCGGCATCAGCCAAAAGCAGTAGCTATGCGCATCTTGGCGAACTTGTGCTGCCGGTGTGCCTGGCGCGTAGTTCTGATAGGGCCAGCCATTGAAGAGGCTGACCAGATTGGAATCCAAAAAGAACTTGGTGACCTTTGGTTTAGTGGTCTGGCAGCCCTCGGCTTTGAGCTCTTCATCGGCGATCAGCTTTCCCTTCATTGCCTCGTTAATCATGCGATTGAAAAGCTGATAGTAGGCCTGCAGGTTTTCTCCTTGGCTTCCTGAGGTGCTGCCTTTTCTGAGTAGCAGCGGGAGCTTATCCCGGATCGCATCAATGTCAGCACTGCCCAACTCAGAAACTCGGCGCTGTGGGTTGTCCTCGGTGAGTACTGACTTCAGCTTGGCCATCCGGGCTTGGATCATGTAGGCAGTCTTGGGGGCGTAGTCGTTTTCGCGAAGGAAACGAGCCAGAACTGTATCCAAAAATTCGCTGAGGAGCGGGGAGTGATGAAAGCGATAAATCGCGTCGGCAATACTGGAGAGGTGCGGCAGTGCCAGCTCCAGGCTTTTTTCATGCCCGGGGGCGGCCACCAGGGTTAGGCCGTGGAGGATTGGAGCGGATAGGTGCGGAGTGTTTACAGCATTCATAGGTGCCTCACTAGTTAATTGAGGCACCACAATATCACTGGCTATGTAACCAGTAAATATGAAAATGGCAAATTGCTCTAATTATTTGCCTCCATTGACAAGTTGTCAATAGATTTTTTTCAGTGCGGGGAGGGCGATCTCCCCGCGCCGCCTCAGCTATCGGGTGATGCGGGATTGCCAGTGCCGTTTTTCAGCCCAACCGGTGGCCTTGGCCTTGTCGACTCCAGCTGGGCGGCCGATGCGAAAAACGCCTTGCTTGGCTTGCAGCGCCCTGTAGTGGCTGTGGTGGATGTGCGCAGTCGAGGCCTCAAAGTCGATCTTGTCGAGCTCCTCTTTAAGCACATAGCTCGGGTAGCAATCGCCGTAGCCGCCAGTGGTGCTGCGGTCGGCGTGGCCGACCAAGGCTTTGCCGATCAGCATGTCCAGCTTTTGTCGACGGAACTGCTGAATGAATGTGTGTCGCAGGCCATGAAAAGTCAGTTCATCATCACCGAGTCCGCATTGACCCAAGAAGCCTTTGTCATCTTTGTCTGAGCCTCGATACCAGCGGCTGGCCGTGTGCCCGGGTGAGAGGTCGCCATAAGTGCGGAGATTTTCAAAAAGCGGCGCTGACAGATCACCGCCATTTGCCTCCAGGCGCTGCTGATGAAACGCCAAGAAGCCGGCTTCAAGAATGACCTTATGTAGCGGTACGAGGCGCTCCGAGTCGACAGTTTTCAGCTGTCGCGCTCCAGAGCTGCTGATGCTGATTACCCACACGCCCAGCTCTTTGCGAATATCCCCAAGCTGAAGCTGGCAGAGTTCGCTCAAGCGAGCGCCGCTATAGAGACCGAGCAATGGCAGCCAAAAACGGTAGTCATCCAGGCGCCAGCGCGGCGGCGCCTTGAGCGTATAGACCGGGCCGTTGAGCAGTTGCTCAATCTGCCTGGGGTTGTAGGTACGCTTACGAGGCGAGGGGGCGCCTTTGGTGCTGAACGTCAAGCCCGCGGCCAGGTTCTCTTTCAAATACCCTTGGTCGTGCGCATAGCTGATGAGCGCGCGTGCCAGTTCGAAAAACTTTTTGGCTGTCCTGGCATTCAGGGGCTCGTACTTGCCGCTCTGAATAATCTGACTCAGGGGCTGATGGCGAGTAGCGCGCAAGCGATGCCGATTTTTGGGATAGTTGCGCAGCTGATCGCGCAAAGCGTTGAAGTCCGCGCGGGTCAGCGTGCTGAGTGGGCGATGTCCTCCGATTAGCTCTGCCAACCCTTCCAGGCGAGCATGCATAGTGATGCGCGTACGCGGATTCTTCCACGCCCCTTCGCGTACCTGGCGCTCTTCGAACTCCCGGGTGAGGGCGCCGAAGTGCCGGCAGTTCTCATGAGTGAGTGGTGGCTGGACCAGCAGGTCGTTGGATGCAGGTGCCTCAAACAAGGCTTGTAGCTTTGCGTTTTGGGCGGGTGACAAAACACTGCCGAGAGCATTCAGCAGTGCAAGCGTGCCGGCGTCCTGGGGCGCTGTGACGGCGTCGTTTGCCGCGCTCATGTCGGGGAGGGTGTACATGGGCTCTGCAGGTGGGATGGGGCCAAGCATGCGCCGGATCAGGTCCTGAATTTCTTGCAGGGCGCGCTCATAGGCATCCGCTGAAGGGGCTTCGATGAAGCTTTTAACCAAAATCTTGTCGATCTGGCCGAGGCAGAAATGCAGCAGGATCGAGGCCAGGATCGGTGAGCTGGTCAGCAGTTCGACCCGCAATTCATCGGGGTGGCGGGGAGCGCCGGTGAGTCCTGCGCCGGTCAGCGGAATAAGGAGCGTATAGAGCCCGCTTTCTTCCTGAAGAATCTGAAAACTTTGGCAGAGTGTCAGGCGGTCGAGCTGTCCCGAGATCCGGCTGAGGTGAAACATCACGCTGTGCGCGGAGCGTGGCAGGCCTGGCGGAATATGCAGCAGGTGGCGGCCCTGGTCGGGGCGGGCAAAACACAGATACTCGTAGAATGACAGCATCGTGATAAGCGGATGCCCGGTTTTGAAGATGTTCCTGGCCATTGGGGTAGTTTCCAGCACTGTGATAGCGCTGTAGATGTAAGCCGCAGCCGCGTTTGCGGTGACGTGGTCGTTGGTGCCGAGCGGCCAGTCAAAGCGGGTGAAACCGAACTTCAGTGCTTGGCGCAGGGCTTCGCTCGGATACAAGGCGAAGTGAATTTCACCGCCCGGTTCATTGCAATAGAGCACGGTGTGCTCTTGGCACTCTTTCAGCAGGCGCTCATGCCCGGCGCTCAGATCAGAGTTAGCCAGTACGGCAGGTGCAGGGCGGAGCGCCCAGATTTTCAGGTGGCTTTCGGTAAAGCGGCTGATTTCAGCGTGAACAATAGCCAGGTTTAACAGAAAGCCCTCAGGATCGAGCTCAATCGTGTCGGCGCTGCTGCGCCTAAGCAGGTCTTCGAAACGAGGGTTGAGATATTGGGCGAGATCGCGTGCGAGCGCTTCATCATGGCCGAGTGACCAGCGAATCTGGGCCGGCAGCTGCGGGTGATTGCCGATATAGCCCGGGAAAGTGAAGTAGTACTGGAAGCCGGTTTTGGCTTGATAGACCAGGTGCTGAACACCGGTTTTGCTTTGACGCTTGGACATGATGGCATACCTATTTGGATTCACAGTTGGACTGTGTGAAATCCAGTGCCATCAAATGGTGCCTGAAACCCGCGTTTTAGACGGGTTTCAGGCTTTATTTGGTGGAGCCGGGGGGATTTGAACCCGCGTCTGAGCCTGTCAGGCTGCGGCCTGCAGCCCCAAAGCTGCCATTAAGCTGTCATAGACTGTCAAGTTTCAATCGAGTCCGCTTACCGCTAAGCCAGTTTTCAGTAAAGTTGTCACGAAGTCTGGAGGTGGTGTGTGCTTGGATGTGCCTGTTCATCGCTTCTAGAGACACTACTCGGTCAAGCCACTTATTTTCGTGGCAATACCTCACTGCCGCCATGTCTGGGCTATTTAAAAACCAAACGGTTTTAGGGTCTATCGAACCTGCATAGATAACTAGATCACGTTCTCCCGGGTCGAGTAGCACGCCAGGATGGTCAATGGCGAACTGAGCTCTGTCGAGATCCTTGACATCTTCAATGTGGTGAAAAGATGCACGGAGTGGTGCCAACTGGATTGTTTGCTCAGGGTTCCTATTTTGAAATCCGGTCTGAGTCTCTTCCACCACGGTCTCTACCGTCGCGAGTCTGAAATAGCTCGAAAGAGTATTCCAGCAACTCACGCGATGAGCTTCAAGTATCACATTTGTATCGATGAGTACGATTTGATCCTTCTCGAACATAAATATCCTTAAAGGTCATACGGAATCGACAGAGCGTGATTCTCGAAAATTGTTGAAAGCTCATCAACCGTAACATCCAAAAGGGAAGAGACTCTTCGGACAGACACATGTCCTTCATCGAGACCCCAGCCGATAATTTCCATAAATTTTTTGCCGAATTTTGCTGGAGGATTTGCGCGCTGTGAGTCTCCATTGTTTTTGAGTAGATCTTCGTTAACTTTAGAGGCTTTATTAATTATACCCATGTTAACGAGGCGCCACTGAAGCGCTATTGCGCTGACTCCTAGCATTTGGCCATGAGTGTTAAGCCAAGATACCAATTCCGCTCCTTCGGCTGGTTCAGAAGCCTGTGTGACCTTTTTGATCAAAGCCGTTGGCATCAACAAACCAGCAGCAAAGTTATCAGCCAGCTGCTCTACTCGTTTGGCTTTTCGGTCGGTGGGGGCTGCTACATCAAGCCGTGGAGGCGGCATTGTATCCCAAGTTATCAGATGGAAGAGTTCATGCGCCATGTCGTAATTTCTTCTCGCAGCAGTTTCTTTGCGATTGATTACGATGGCGTTGAGCTGATTGAGTCTACAAGCTGCGCCTGAAATACCTTGAGCGGTATCGACTTCAAGTACCAGAGTATCTAGCTTATCGACTAGAGCTTCGTTAAGTTTTTTTGATGGAATATTTCCAAGCTCTAAAACTTTGCCCATTGCTTCACCTTCAGCAATGGCTTCTTCGAATGTGGAGTTGTGATTGAGTGCTACTCGCCTGGTCGAAGAGTTAATCACGTCTCCTTTAAGCTTCGATATGTGTCTGTAAGCAGCGATCCAACGGCCAGCCCTTAGTTCAAAGTCGTCCAACACCTCTGGTTTAGTTCCGTTTTCTCTCCAGGAGAAGTGGCCTTCACCAGCCAGCTCAAATGGGTCTGTGAAATAATCTAACGAGACACCAAAAACCTCTGACGCGCGAACCATTTCTGCGGAGCTGAGCTTCCGCTCTCCGTTCTCAATTTGAGAAAGAGTCTGCCGGTCTTTGAATCCAAGCTGGTGGGCGAGCTGTTCCTGCGTCAGGGAGTGAGTACGGCGCAGGTGCTGCAAACGGTAAGTGATTACTGGGGCGGTCATGGCTCCTCCATTAGGTCGCGGAGCATAGCTATCGAAATGATAGCTCGCAAGGAAATCTTGCAAGAATCTAATTTGCAAGATATTCAGGTGGCGACCCGTTCGACCATAAGGTTTCTGCTTTGATCCCTGCTGTCGCGTCAGCGGAAGGCATCCATCTGCCGTAGACCCTCGCGATCATGGTCCAATCGCTGTGGCCGAGTTGCCCGGCTACCCACATCGGGTGCTCGCCGGCGGACAGCATCATCGAGGCATAGGTATGCCGGGTCTGGTACGGACGCCGGTATCGGACGCCTGCTTTCTTCACTGCGTGCGCCCACATGGTCTTCCGAATTGGCTGGTCGCCGGCCCAGCGCTCTAGCGTGCGAGGGTTCTGGAACACCTCGTTGCCGGCCAGGAAGGTGTGCGCCTTCTGTGCCACCAAAGCCTCCATGGCCGGTGCAAGCAGCTTGATACGCCGCTTGCCAGATAGCGTTTTGGTCACCTCGGCTTCACCCGCTGCGGCTTGAGTCATTGCCCGAGTGACGTAGGCCTCACCTTTCAGCCAGTCGATATCACCCCAGTCCAAAGCCACCAGTTCGCTGGTACGCATGCCTGTCCAAAGTGCGAACTGCACAAGGTTCTTGGCCTGGCCATCGAGCGTGGCCAGGATGGCGCGCTGTTCTTCCGGGGTGAACGGATCCACGTCGTCCTCCCTCACCTGGTCTTTGCGGGAGAAGGTCCAGCCGGCCAGCGGGTTGATATCGATCAGCTCTTCATTGTCCACGGCATCATTCAGCGCCGAGCGCAGGCAGCTCTGAATATTGCTGAGCGTCTTGTTGGACACCTCCAGCGTGTTCAGCCAGTCGCGCACGGTCTTGCGCTTCAGGTCGACCAGCAGGGTAGGGGCCGAGCGCTGGGACCATGCGCAGCTCGACTAGCTTCCTGTACCCTTCGAATGTGCTGCTCGACACGTGCTGCTTCTTGCAGGCCAGCCACTTGGTCAGGAAGCCGGCTACGGTCTCCTGGCTGGCCTCTGGCGCGAATTTCGCGGCCCTGGGCGAGCCGGGGAAGGTAACGGCATAGTCGAACGTGCCATTGGCGATAGCGTGCTCGACTGCCGCTTTGTGCTGCTCGGCGCGCTTCAGGTTAGTGGCGGTGGGCTTGAGCGAGATCCGCTCACGGCACCGAACGCCGCGATACATGAACGTGATTTCGATACTCGACTCGGAGACTGCCCGAACTCCCCGCCCATCTCTACCCACGACTCATATCCTTCCACATCAATTAGTACTCGGCCATCTGGGGCCTTGATCCATATCTCACCGAGCCGCCAAATTCCGTCGCGAAGCTTCGAGCGGATAGCGTCTTCGGAGTAACCTGACTCGCTGGCAAATTTCCTCACGGTTACGTAGCGCATGCGTCGGTATTCCTGGCTACTCAGGGGTAACGATTGCGCATAGGCCGCGTATCGATTTGGCATAGAGGACTTGCTCATGCAGGCAGCGTTTAACAGTTCTGTTGGTCATATCCGACTTCCTTTAACTATTCGGATACAGCCTACGGACGGTTTCCCTGCGTGGGTTTCGCTTTCACGCAACAAAAGCGACGGAAATCAGATCTCTGAAAAGATCCCTACCAAGGTATGGGCAATCCATTCGACGTAGTCAGGCTGCTGGTTGCTCTGAAAGACCAAAGCCGCCATCAGGTCTGATGCAGTTTTTTCTGCTCGAAAGCGATGCGGTTCATTACGCAGATTGGTATTGCGAACCCTTGAATATTTGTTTTGAAGGTTTCGCAACCGTCCTCGACGATTCCACAGGGCACACCCCGACGGAAACGCATTCCCCTGCCGATGTAGTTGCGCAGGATGATTTCCCAGTACTCCTCGTCGTAGTAGAAGCCTGTGATGTCAGCCCAGTTGGACTTGACTCCGCTTCCAATGACTCCTCCAGGTGTCAGGCAGAAAATTTCTACCTGGTTTTCCTGGGTGACTGGTACGGCGTAAATCTGGCCATTCGGTGCTACTGGTGGGAAAGTTCGCCCGTTCCCAAGGTCACGAAATTCCATGGTGATGCTCCGTGTGCATGACGTTGCATGACACGCTATGCCAGGTTCTGGAAATCCCAAGCCGGCTCTGCCGCAGGGGTATGCCGTTGGGTTTTCTGCAAGTCGCCGTAAGCTGTGGTGATCACAACAGGGAGCGGCGCCATGGGTAGTACATCAACAGTGGTTCGAGTCAGCGTGCTGGCTGCGGCAGTAGCTTTTCTGGTTGGGTGCTCTGCCACTCAATCGCCGAAGACTGTTCAGCTTCCTGAGCCAAAGGATGTGCCGAAAGAAAAATGGTCGGATGCGATGCACATTCTGACTGCCATGGGGATCTCAGGGCAGCGTGACGTTCCAATCGAGATTGTAGGGGGAGTTGATAGAGTGAGCCCCACCAAAAGCTCAGTGGCAGGGCTAGGGGACGCTGGATTAAGTGCGATTGAATATGTGTCGCCACCTTCAGGCATGAGCGGTGGCGCAGCCGCAGGTGTTGGCTTGGGTTTGATGCTATTGGGTGGATCAAGTGATCCGGCCCGGGCAACTCAGGTTGTTGCCTGGGTCCCTTCTGATCAGGCCGGCTCACCAGAGGAGGCATCGGCTCTGGCCCTGCAGAAGGTGGAAGAGGCCCGCAGAAAGAGTTTTTCAGGTGGTTTTTCAACGCTGGGTATGCAGACCGGCCGATACCCTTACGGTCATTCGCGCTCGTACGCAACGCCAGCGGAAATCTTTGCGGAACGTCCTATTACATTCGTGGATAAACCCGCTGCGTCACCAAGCTTCTTGGCGTCGCCTCGCAGCTACGGGCCGATATTTATCCGGCACAACCAGTCACGCTTGATGCCTACAAGAACGACATGACGACCTCGGAAGCGATGCTGCAGGCATCGAAGTACCTACCCGAATGGATCTACATCTACCACCCTGGTCAGCGACTGAGGAAAGATTCGATCCCCGCGGCCATCTTCAACCAAGGCCGAGCACTCTACTTCGTAGGAAAATAATCCTGCTGGTTTTCGTCGCTGGCTTTCGCAAGCCTGCGACGATTTTTTGGGTATGCCTTAGCTGATACGTCCGGGAGCACAGTTTCCCTGGCGCTCG
>JADHEE010000192.1_pt1 | contig 31694 bp, 30 predicted proteins | sample 8952401 | NCBI WGS metagenome assembly JADHEE01 (sample SAMN16124438, study PRJNA663242) | bioreactor sludge metagenome | isolation source: sludge (ammonium) | place: India:Bengaluru | collected 2019-02-28 | reverse complement strand
CAGCACACCGTGGTGGGCGAGGGTGATTTCGCCAGGTTGCGGCCGGCTGCTGCCCTGTAAAACACATCGTAAAATGAGAAAATACGGCTAGCTTCTAGAGATCAATGAGAATGAAGAAAGCTCTGCCCACTTTGCCGGTCCGCAGCATCGGCGTTAGCGGCCGTAGCGTCACAGGCATCGTACCGCTAATGGGACGGTTCGAATCGACCCTTGAGCGCGATCTGATGGAGCTTGTCCGCTTTGATCGCCGCGTCACCAGCTTCCTGCCTCAGCCCGTAAAGATCGAATTTAAAGGCGACGCCGGTGAAGACCGGTCGTACACCCCCGACGGCCTCATCACCTTCCAGGAATCGGCCTCATCACCGCAGCCAATCCTCTATGAGGTTAAATACCGAGCAAATTTTCGCGAGCAGTGGCGAAGCCTGCTGCCCAAGTTTCGTGCGGCAAAATCGTACTGCGCTGAGCGCGGGTGGCGTTTTGAGGTCTACACGGAGCGGGAAATCCGCACGCCGTATTTGGATAACGTCAAATTTCTGTGGCCGTTTCGAAGCCGAGAGCCTGGCCCCCTCCAGCGCGCCCAAGTCGTGGGTGTATTTGAGAGTTACAGCTTGATCAGTGTGAGCAACCTCCTTGGAATGCTTGCCCCTGATCCCAAACAGCGCGGTGAGCTGATCCCCGTCTTGTGGCACCTGATCGCCAATGGGGTCGTTTGTTGTGACCTGAATATCCCATTAAGCATGACGAGCGTGCTATCGATCGGGGAGGTAGTGAAATGAAAACCATCAGACCAGGTCAGTTGGTCTACTGGAGAGATTCGGCTTCGATAGTTGTTGAACTGAAAGGTCTGATTGAGGCTGTAATCCGAAGAATTGAGGACTCCTCGATCGAGGTGGTGCGCTGTGTGGACCTCAAGTCCAGTCCAGAAGTCGGCCCGACGAGGGACTCGTCCCATTTAACCCAAGATCGAGCGGCTTGGGATGAGACTCTTGAGCGTTTTGCAATCATCAAACCGCTATTGCAGGGTCGTCGGAGTGTGGAAGATGTCAAGAATGCTGCGAAGCGTTCAGGTAAGAGTGTTCCCACCATCTATAGATGGCTGAAGCGCTATGAAAAAACAAATCTTGTATCTTCTCTATCCAAGTCCCCTCGCTTCGACAAAGGTCAAGGGCGCTTACCCAAAGAAGTCCAAGACGTAATAGATGAGCAAATAGAGGCATACTATCTAAAAAAAGAACGGCGAAATGTTACTCAGCTGCACACACGTATTCGGGAAATTTGTAAATCTCGCGGCTTGCCCGAGCCGCATCTAAATACTATTTATGGGCGAGTTAGTAATATTGAGGACAGTGTCAAGGTCAGGAGGCGTCATGGGTCAAAAGCCTACCGTGATAACATACTGCCCACCTTAGGTGAGTTCCCTGGCGGCGACTATCCCAACGCGGTTGTACAAATTGACCATACGCCGGTAGATGTCATCATCGTTGATGAGAAACACCGCTTACCCATAGGTAGACCATATCTTACCATTGCTATTGATGTTGCTACAAAGATGGTTACTGGATTTTGCCTGACACTGGATCCGCCCAGCGCGCTTTCGGCCGGTCTGTGTATCGCACATGCGGTGCAAGAGAAATCTAATTGGCTAGCTAAGAGGGATATTCTTGCTGAATGGCCGATTCATGGGAAAATGGCAAAAATCCATGTCGATAATGCTAAAGAATTCCGTGGCACTATGTTGCAAAGAGCCTGTGCGCTGCATGACATTGTCTTAGAGTACAGGCCTAGGCATCAGCCGAACTATGGCCCGCATGTAGAGCGTGCTTTTCGGACCTTTATGACTGAATGTCATACGTTGGAAGGGACGACCTTCTCAAACGTCAAAGCTAAGGCCGATTACAATTCGGAACAAAAAGCGTGCTTAACCTTAGATGAGTTGGAACTTTGGTTCACAACTTTCTTTGTTTACTCCTACCATAATGCTAAGCATTCAGGTAACGGTGGCATTCCTCCTATCAAGAAATTCGCTCAGCTTGTGTATGGCTCGGATACACAGCTTGGGGTTGGGCTACCAGCTAGGGTCGAGGATGAGGAGACGTTTCGCCTAGATTTTACGCCATACCTCGAAAGAACCATACAGCAGACTGGCGCGCTGGTTAACTACATCCATTATTATTCGCCGGTTTTGCGTAAATGGATCAAGGCGATAGATCAGAATACAAACAAATCCAAGAAATTCATCTTTGCATACGATCCGAGAGATATAAGTGTTGTTTACTTCTTGGACCCAGACACAAAAACCTACGTTCCGATCCCATACCTGAATAGTGCTCGGCCAGCGATCAGCTATTGGGAGCTCAAGGCCGCGCTGAAGCGTATAAAGAATGACCCTAATAACGAGCCAGATGAGGAAAAGATTTTTCACGGAGTTACGCTGATGCGGAAAATTGAGGAAAATGCTATTGAAAGTACACGGTTAGCTAAGGCTCAACGGACCAGAGAAAAGAGGAGTCTGCGGAATGCTCAAAGGCGCAGGCAGTCTTTGGGTGTGCATCAGATATCTAAGGCTGATTCCCGTGTCGAAGTTCCGGAGGACTTAGATCCGTTCGACGAAGTGATCACGCCGTTTGACGATATAGAGTTGGGGTGATCCATGACCAGCTATCAATATCTACATCCTGAAGCCCTCAAAGTCGTTGAGCAGGATGCGGAGGCGCGAAGCCTATGGATTGCCAACCGACGATGGATCGGGTATCCACAAGCTAATGCCATCCTCAAAAAGCTCGACCGGTTGCTCGTCCATCCGCGGCAAACACGCATGCCTAACATGCTCATCGTAGGTAACACTAATAATGGTAAATCAAACTTGGTTGATAAGTTCGTTGGACGCAATTTGCCCGACGAAAATCCGAGTGGTGAGCACATCGTGTGTCCAGTGCTTAAAATAGAAACTCCTCCAAGCCCGACGGAGGCAAGTATCTATTCGGAAATACTTGGGAAACTTTTTGAGAAGGATCCTGCATCATCTACCAATGCTAAGCGCATGCGCGTTATAAAGGTTTTGAGGGAGATTCAACTAAAGGTTCTCGTTATTGATGATCTTCACAATATGCTCGCGGGTACATCCGTAAGGCAGCAACAATCTCTGAACATGTTGAAGTACCTGGGTAACGAACTTCAAATTTCCATAGTAGGTTGCGGTACTGGCGATCTGCTCCGTGCAGTCAGCATCGATCCGCAGATCCAGAACCGGTTTCCTCCCGAGTTTCTACCGAAGTGGGAAATGAATAAGGAATTCCTACAGCTCTTGATGTCCTTTGAACGATTGCTGCCATTGCGGCAGAGGTCGGCGTTACATGAGCGGCCGTTGGCAGCCAAGGCTTTGGCCATGTGTGAAGGTTACATAGGGGAGCTGTCGCTGTTGCTCAACGCCGCGGCAGAGTACGCAATTGAGTCTGGTGAGGAAAGGATCACAGCTGAGGTAATGAACGAGTGTGGGTATCTCTCACCCAGTGATAGGACGCAAATGGCATCGAGGATCTAGCATATGCTCCCAATCCATCCACAGCCGTTGTCGGATGAGCTTCTGACCTCTTGGATGGTGCGGCTGGCTTTTGCTAATGGTTTTGCCTTGCACACCTTTTACTCCAATCTGCTGGGGTACAGGGCGCCTATCTGGAATCGCGATTCTGATCGCCATCCTCCGTCAGCTCTGCTCGACTGCTTATCCACCGCGACGGGGCGGCCGGTCGAGGAGCTAAGAGGCCTGACATTGGGCTGCTATGAGGGATTCATTTTTGAACACTTTGTCGTTAGTGGAGATGTCCCATTTCTGCTCCCCACCGGTCTTTATCACCGCACCCGTCGCAGGGCGGGCATACAGTTCTGTCCCATCTGCCTGAAGCTCGATCCGGCACCCTATTATCGTCGCCACTGGCGTTTAGCACTCTCTACTGTGTGCACAGCGCACGATTGCTTTCTGGAGCAGATTTGCCCCTCCTGTGGGTCGCCGGTAGTCTTCCACCAGCACGGAATAGGTCGCTCAAAACTAATCGCCGGAAGTGCGTTGAGCATCTGTAGCAAATGCGATTTCAGATTAGGCGATACCCAGCCCAGGTTCATGGACTGCGCAAACAATGCGGTCAGTCGGATGCTCCTCACCATCACCCGTGCGGTTCAGCTTGGAGACTGGAACGGCTTCTTCCAAGGGCTGCCGCTGAGTCTGTCATTTTTTACAGGCCTGCGAGTACTTTTAGGCCTGATATGCGGAAGACACGGCCGACGATTACGCGCCGTGTTGAGCGGGATAGTCGGGATAGAAGTCGCCCCGGTGGCCCATCTAGATTTTGAGTATCAGTCACTGGAGGCGCGATACGCTTTGCTACGAGCTGCAGCGGCCCTTTTGGTCGATTGGCCAGCGCTCTTCTATGATGCTTGCAGCCAGGCGAAGCTCACTCGCTCACGCCTTACGGACTCATTCTCGACAATGCCGTACTGGTTGCGCATTCAGGTCGACCAATATCTTGATACCCGGTCGTACCTACCCCACGCTGAGGAGGTCGAATCTGCAGCTTGCTATCTGCAAGGTGCTGGGATGGCCGTCTCCGGCTCATCTCTCGGTGCTTTGCTAGGCTTGAAGAGGGATGTCGCCCGCAGGGCATTTGTGCAGTGGAAAGAATGTCAGCCAGAAGCACCAGGCGCTTGTCTGGGACTACGGCCCCCATGTCATGCTCCCCGCGACGGTTAAATGCCAAGACCCGAAGGATGGGACCTTATCATCGATATCCCTGACGAAATGCTCCAGGCAATCGGTGTTGTTGTAGGCGACGAGCTCAGTATTGAAGTGGTCGACGGCGTGATTCTGTTGAGACCGCTCAGTAGTGCCACTCCAGGGCCAGGAGTGTAACGCGAGGCAATAGCTTCACTAGGCCCCGTACAGCCAGTCGTCCTATTACCTGGATATTTCGGCTGGGAGATCTCGCGCGTAGCCTTCGATCAACTCGATCAGTTCAACATGCTTGGGGAACTCTGTTTTCAGCCAGCCGCTTGGTACAAAGTGATGATCCAGGTGCACCGCAGTGCTCTGTCCATCGCCGCAGGCACACAGCATCACATTCATCTCGGTTTCATCTCCAGCCATCGCTGCGGGGACGAACACGATTCCCATTTCACTCACCCCAAATGAGCGTCTCCATTCGGGATAGCGCTTTCCATCGGGGTTGGATACTGCATACCACTGAATACTGTTCATTGGTGTCTCTCAAAGGGAATTAATGTCGGGTGTGGTAGATCTTCGCCGTCGATTGCCGCCAACACCCGCTCCAGCACTGTGGTCGGGGCATCCGGCGCACTGAGGATGACATACCACTCAGAGAGTCGTTTTGTGTCGGCTTTCCGACGGCGGTCTGTGCCGCCGTCTCTGCCTCTCCATCATCGAATGCGCTATTCACGGATTGCTTGGCGATTAGATGGCGTGCATTGCAGTCACAGGAGAAAGGGTGATCGCCGTTGTGGAACCGGTCTTAGGCTTCCCAGCCACAAAGCCGGGGGGCGAGGTTTGCCGCATTGGGGACAATAAACAGGTTGGCCGTCGATGAGGTAGTGCATGGCTGAGTTCCTTTCGCCTGTCCGATGTGAAGTCGCTGTCATGCCTCGCCGTTCACTGGCTAGGCGCGGCATTGTCGTGAACGCCGTATGCCGCTGTCCACCAAAGGTACAAATGTTCAAAGCTCCAGTACGTGAGGCTTCACGGGACAGAGCGGGATCGGACGCTCAAAATGGTCAGGATCTATGCGAATCACTAAAGCATAAAAGCGTAACGGTTTTTGCCTAATGCGCTACACTCTCGCGCAATTCCGAAACAGTTTACCCCGTGAGCGAATCATCCCGTGGAATACCTCTCTGAAATCTTGAAGATCCTAGATGGGGCCCTCAAGGCGAATGCCAGCATGGCTTCGAACTATGCCGGCCTTCTGGCCGACAAGCTTGAAAGCGATGGCGACAGACGCCAGGCGCGCATGATTAGAGAGCGACTGGCACGCGCACCCACTGCGCTTGCAACCGCCCAGGATGCCGCCAATGGTTTCAGCTTCTCCAACTTGCCCACCGATGGTGAAAGTCATTTGCACACGGTGGATGTGAGTAGCCCCGCGCTGGATAAGGAGTCGCTGCTGCTTTCGAGCGCGGTGGCGAGCCGAGTGGGTGAGTTTCTGGCCAATATTCGCCGGTTTGACGATTTGGCGCGTGTGGGAGCTGCCACGGCCTGCCGCCTTCTGACTTATGGCCCACCTGGCACCGGAAAAACCAAGCTTGCGCGTTATGTCGCTGCGCACTTGGAGCTGCCTTTGCTGACCGTGCGTTGTGACACCTTGGTGAGCAGCCTCCTTGGCCAGACCAGCCGAAATCTTCGGCGGGTGTTCGAATATTCGCAGCAGCAGCCATGCGTTCTCTTCCTGGATGAATTCGATGCGTTGGCCGGTGCCCGCGGTAACGAGAGGGATGTCGGTGAGCTGCAGCGTGTGGTGATCTCGTTGTTGCAGAACATCGATGCGGTCCCGGAGAGCACCATCATCGTGGCGGCTACCAACCATGACCAGCTACTCGATCCTGCTATCTGGCGTCGCTTCAGCTTCCGCATTCCCATGGCTGAGCCGGATGGGTATCTGCGCAAATTGCTTTGGAAGCAATACTTGGAGCCGTTCAGTTCGGAAACTCTGGATCTGGACAACCTAGCCAAGGTCTCGAAGGGGATAACCGGGGCTAATATTGAGCAGGTATGCCTCGACACCAAACGAGCGGTCGTTCTTTCGAATCAGTCAGCCATTGACGAGGACGATCTTCTTCGCCGCCTGGGTTTGAATCTTGCGCTAGGTGCTGGCCGAGTGCTATCTACTGTCGAGTCAGAAATTCGGTGGCTTAATGGATGGGCGCCCAGGTACTTCTCTCTGAGGACACTTGGAAGACTGTACGACCTGTCGACTAGGCAAATAAGAAAGATCCTCAAGGAGGAGATCGGCAGTGGCTCGCAAGAATGTACCCGCTCGGGAGTCGTTGAATGCGAGGGTTGAAAACCCTTTCATACACATTCCGTTTCAGGCAAAAGACCTCTCTTCGATTGAGCGGACTGGTGGAGGCGGCGGCAAAGAGCTCGTAGTCGTCGATGACGCATACCGCGCCGCTCTTTCGAAAGCTCTAATTCAAGCCTCCAGTGCACTTTCTCACGAGCAGACGCTTCATCCCCAAGCACTCTCGCACTTGGTTCTCAAGCTCCGAGATACCGGCATCGCCAAAAGCCACCGGCCTGTTCAGCTTGCCCAAGAGGCCGAGCTGGAACCGGCTGGTCATGCCAGGATCGATGAGATGCTGGTCGGTGCTTCTGCCAGCAGCTTGACCCAGTTCAATCGAGTCATTCTCAAGCGGAATACCCAGGCAATCCGCTGCAATCTAAGCGCGATTGAATCGATTGAACCCTGGGATCGTAAGCGTCGAAACCCTCAGGGTAGCCAGCAGCTGCTGGAACATGGACGAGCTGTTATGAGGCTATTTCAGTATCAGCACGATAGCTTGAACGAGCTCAACTTCGAGTCCGTGCTGAGTACGTTAAAGTCGCTTTCTCTGCCATTTATCGAGATTGCCCAAGGCCGCGGACTACCTATCATTGGCATCCAGGATTTGGACGGTGTCGGCGACAGCGGGCTCGATGTGCTTCTGGACTTGCCGGGAATTCGTACGATTTATGCCGAGCCGGTTTTCCATCCGCGGAACACGGTAGTTGTCCCTCAAAGCGGTACGAGTGCTACTCAAGCTTCCGCTCAGGAAATAGCGTTGCCGACTGTAGCGGTGTTCGACACAGGTGTAAGCAAAGACAGATCGCCAATCGCGGCGTATGTGAAGTCACACGACACCTACGTCCTTCCGCCAGACACTAATTATGAGCATGGCACCGCAGTGGCATCGTTGGTCGCTGCGGGGTCTTTCTACAACGATAAGCACGCATGGATTCCGTCAACGCCGGCTTTCATTCATGACGTCTGCGCCCTTGAGGCAACTGGGTCACACATGAGCGACCTGGAGCTTCGACTGCAGGAGGCCGTACGTCGACGGCCTGATGTGAAGATCTGGAACCTGTCCGTTGGTGGGGATCCATGCGACGAGAGTAACTTTAGTGACCTATCGATGACGCTCGATGAGCTGAGCGACAAGTATCAGGTTCTCTTCGTCGTGGCAGCGGGAAATTACAACGACCTTCCCCGTCGTAATTGGCCGACTCCATCAGCGCTCAAGGACAGGATCTCCACACCCGGTGAGTCCGTGCGCTCGCTGACCGTCGCTTCGGTAGTGCATATCGATGCAATCGACGGCCTCACCGCAGCCGGGCATCCGGCCCCGTATTCACGCTGTGGTCCTGGCCCTGTTTTCACGCCTAAGCCTGACCTGGCTCATGTTGGCGGTGGTGTCCACGCCCCTTGGGCCGCTGGTACATCGAGTCTCAAAGTCCTGGCTCCGCAGGGACACTTGTACTCCTCGTTCGGCACGAGTTATGCCGCGCCGTTAGCCTCATGTATGGCTGCCCATGCTTGGCAGGCTCTGGCGGGGCGTCCCAATCCCAGCCCCTCACCATCGCTGGTCAAGGCGCTCATGATCCATTCGGCACAACTGGCGTCACCGGATTATGACTCCTACCAGCGTCGGTACTTTGGTGCTGGCCGCCCCGATGACGTGTTGAGGGCCCTCTACGATTCGGACGACTGCTTCACCCTCGTTTTCCAAGCGAATTTAGTTCCTGGAAATATGCGCTGGAGAAAATCGCCTTATCCTATGCCAGATGTCCTGATCGAGGATGGAAAATTCCGCGGCGAAATTATCATGACTGCCGTTTACGCGCCGCCCCTGGACCCTAACGCAGGTAGCGAGTATGTACGAGCAAACGTTGAGTTGAGCTTCGGCACGATCGAAGGCGACAACATCACCGGCAAAGTGCCGATGGAGAGCGAGGAAGGCCAAAGCGGCTACGAAAGCGCACAAATCTCAAGCGGCAGCAAGTGGTCTCCGGTGAAGGTTCATCGTAAGGCCTTCCCGCGAGGGGTAGCTGGTAATGTCTGGGGGCTGCAGGCGTCTGCGCTTTTGCGTGCCTATGAACCTGCGCTCACGGAAGCCTTGCCGGTGCACATCATCGTCACTGTAAGGTCGCTCGATGGCGATCTGCGCGTACGGGCTGCAGGCATGCGCGCGCTCGCGCAGAGGAACTGGGTCAATACGCCACTGCCTCTGCGCGTGCCCATTAACGTTGTTAATCGCTGAGGATGAGGTCCCTTCATCTTTACCGAGTAACCGTAGCCCACGTTGTGAGGGCCTGTTTGAGGGGGCGGTTTTTTTCTCACCCGCCCAGCGAATAGCATAGGATCCAGTCCCAGGTTTTGGCTGGCAGGTCCGAACGTTTAGGAGAGCTGTAGGCGATGCGCAAGCATGATGATGAAAGCAAAAAAGTCTGCGCATCGTGCGTGACAGAGGACTATCTGCAGCAGCTGATCGAGTCGAAAGCGAATGGCGGTTGCAGCTACTGTGAGGAAGCAGACGTTGCCTGCGTTGCCTTAGAGGAGTTGGCAGATCTTGTCGAGGAGGCGTTCGAAGCACACTTTGAGCGCACGCCATCAGAGCCGAGCGATTTTGAGTCGGCCCTAATGAGAGACAAGGAGATGGGGTACGACTGGTACCGAGACGGCGAACCTGTCCTAGATGTCATCACCGGCATCACCTGCTGTGAGCCCGAGGTAGGTGAAGACCTGTTAGCGGTCCTGAACGAACGACACGCATCATATGACCCTGGTGATCCTTGTGAAGGGGAAAATGAGTTCGACCCGGAATCATGCTACGAGAGAACCAACGCCAAAAGCGTTCACTGGCATGTGCAATGGCGTCGGCTAGAAATGGCGCTGAAATACGAGAGCAGACTCTGTAATCAAGAAGTACTGAAGCTCTTTGACAGCGTATTCGCGGGGCTGGATCAGGCGAGGACCCATCACGGCACCGTTCCGATCGTTGATGCTGGGCCCGGAACAGAGCTCCTAGGGGTTTACCGAGCCAGAGAATTCCAAAGTCAAAATGATCTGAAGAAGGCGCTACAGGATCCGGTAAAAGAGCTTGGTCCACCTGACGGATCTATCGCTCGCGCCAATCGGATGAACGCGTCCGGTATTTCGGTTTTCTATGGGGCCAAAGATGCCAGTTCTGCTCTGGCGGAGGTTCGGCCTGCGGTTGGAAGCAAGGTCGTAGTGGCCAACTTCCTATTTACCCGGCCATTGAAGCTGCTTGATCTGCGCAGCCTGGAAACGGTCACCTGCAGCGGAAGCCTTTTTGATCCGGCATACACGCGAGAGGTAGAGCGGGTTGGTTTTCTGCGGACCCTGACCAAGCTGCTGATTTTGCCAGTCATGCCCAATGAGCAGGAGCGTGAGTACTTGATGACCCAAGCGATCGCGGACTATCTGGCATCGCTCAAGCAACCTTCACTAGACGGCATCATTTTCCCTTCGGTTCAAGATGGCGTGGGCGAAAACGTTGTGCTCTTTCACAAGGCATCCTTGGTGGAAAAGCTCCAATACCCACAGGGCACCCGTGTCACTGCAGGCCTCATGGACTTCGATCCAGAGACGGAGGACAGCTATCCGTCCTACTCCATTCACATCAGCCAGCCGGAGGAACCGTCCAAGCAAAAGCGTGGGCAGCCCATCACCCCCTTTGAGCCTAATTGGCTGCTCAAGACGGAAAGGAAAAATACCCTGCAGCTAGTGATCGATTCGATCGTAGTGCATACCGTCAAAGCTGTGTGTGTAGAAACCAGTCCCGATCGGGTCTTCGTCAGTCACGGTACTCACCGAGAGAGATCGGAACTCGATTCGCCTCCTGGAGATTTTTAGTCGTAGCGGCGTGCGCCATCGTTTCGCTGGGATGTACGAAGAGCAGCACAAATTCACGGCAGTTATTGCTTAGATAATTTTTGGCGGAAGGGATTTCTCGAAGGTGAACAACGAACCTTATGGTTCGTTACCCCTCCCAGAGCTCATTCAGATCTATCCAGTCGGTCTACAGCAATTAAAAAGGTCCTGCGTGAGGACCTTAATCGACCAACATTAAGGGTTGAGCCACATCCTGTCCGGCGCGCATATGATTCGAGCATCCAAATATGCCATGTCCATGGTTAGAATTGTTCTCACCATATATTTGTTTCTAGCTAAATCTTTCTCGGCCACCAAAGCTACATCTGCTTCATTATCGTCAGTGATGCTAAGCGGAAGCAGCAGTTGGATGCGTTCGTTGTACCAGTGCGGAACTGCAAGCTTGTAATTGCGTTTCAGTCGCTCTTTGAGTTGCCTAATGGCCCCCTCTACAGCGTTTCGAGCTAGAGCTGAGTTTCCTTTTAGTACATCTGGCAGGCGATCTATGTTGTCTGTAAGGATGTGTTTGAAGTCAATCTCTAGTTCCAGCCTATGGTCAAAAACCAATTCGCTAGGGTCATCAATATATGTGGCAATGTCCGGGAGAGGTTCGAAGTCCCTGACCTTGTCAGAATACGCATCAAAATACCCGAATAATGTCCAGTCTGGTTGATTTCGCTCGGTCGCATTCGGGTTTTTGTAAAAGGTAGCGAATAGATCTTTGCCTTCAGGGGTCTGCAAGCCTGTATTTATGCACGCTTTAGTTTCGTCAGCAGAAAGTTTGATTTTAGACTGTTGTTGAAGGCGTAAAAACGTATAGTTGAGATAGCTCGCGATGATCGGGAACTCTACCCCTGGTCGTTTGAATTCAGGCTTATCGAAGTTCCACTGTTCTTTTTTTGCTTTCTCAGAAAGCTTCTGAAAAGGGGACTCCCAAGTTTCACCGATGTCACCTTTCCAGGCGAAATGAGCAAAAATTGTTTTTGGGTCTTGGTCTTTGTAGCGGCGAAATAGGCTTTCGTACATAACAGTCCCTGTTTTATTGAGGACGACTCCATAGCTGGCGTCGATATCATCTAGCCATGCTATCAGTAAATAATTGTATTTAAGCAATATCTCAGGTGGATTTTTATAATGTTTGGCTATAAAAAATCCGTTTATATAGCTGGTGGTTTGTTGGCGAAAGTTGGCTGCAAGTTTATATTTAGGGTTTTTATAATTTCGCCGAGTGTTGATTGTGTTTGTCTATGAGGATTTTGTAAATTTGCACTGCTACGGTGTCTTGGGATGTCCCTGCGGTCACTTTCATTTTCAGGTATGAATAATTTGCGGTTGGAAAAATCGCGGCCAAGCAAATGGGCGAATGTCCTCGTCGCATCATACGATTGATGTTTAGTATTTTTAGCATTTTGAATGGATGTCGAGCAGCTCTGATACCTTCAGCAGTAGATAATAAAAAATCTGTGGTTGATATCTCGTTTTTAGTTGCGCGATTTTTTGGTGCGGTTCTACTGGGGCCGCTAAAAGATAAAAAATCTTCGAATTGCCCTGTCATTATTGCTTTGCCATATCTGAGTGTGGGGAATAGGAAATACCTAATAAGCTCTGAGCAAGGTATTCGAACTGTGAAATGTGGTCCTCTGTAAAACATGTGGGTGATTTGTTTTGTAAACGCTAAGTGCGGATCTCTGGCATTGGAAAGCTTTCTGACAAGTTCCTTCTCAGTGTAGTGTTTTTTACAGGTGCGAAGCTTTGCCTTTACCGGATCCACAGGTCGTGCCTGAAGATACCTTGTAGTTGTGGACTTTAATTGCTCTCCATTTTTCCACCGAGAGCCTGGTTTCACATGTTTTATCGCCATTAACGGCAGATTTAACACGCTGACGCATCGTTTGGATCGGGCAGGGGGATCTTCGTCACTGAAGCAGAAGAACTGCAGAGAAAGGGCCGACGGGTCTCCATCATTGAAGCTCACATCTCTGATTCCAAGGATCTCCCAGGTGCGAGTGTCATCCGATAGCTGGGGGATAAAATACACAGTGCTACCAAAGCGTCATTATCAGATAAAGATGGAAATTATCATGCTTTGCTGGGTATTTGCATTTATCGATGGGTGTAAAACACATCGTTAAATGAGAAATTCTATGAGCATGTGATAAATTCTATTTTTAAATGAGAATTTACGTAGGTTGAGCTGTGTTCGTTGAAGCGCTGGCGGAGGATTCCGCCGTATGGGAAATTCTCGGTGTACGTGAGGTGAGCTTCATTGACAATGATCCCGCATCGATAAGGCTCGAGTTCTTTTGCTTCAGTGGAAACAACAGCGGGGGCTCGGCAAAGCGGATGGTGAAAAGTTTCTCTTTGCCATTCATTGCCTTGATGAAAGTAAGACCTGGATCTCTGTGGCAAAATGGCCAAAAAATAAGCATAAATCCTCGACTTCGCCAGACTCGCTACATTTTCCCTAAGAAATCAAAACTAGTAATTTGCCGAAAGCACCTTACGACCGAGCAAATTAAAGCCAAAGTTTCCCGCTCAAAAAAACCACACAGGTCGTTCATGGCCTTCACCAATTATGTTTTGTGTAGAGGATCACATTTCACCGTACGCATTCCATGCGCAGAATTAATAAGGCACTTTTTGTGCCCAACCCAAGGTTTCGCAAAAAAGATGATCAGTGGACAGTTTGATACTTATACTGATCCCGCTCACCCCACTCTTCCTGTAGTAGGCCTCACCTCTCGCGTGTCTGAGGCTGTAGCGCTTCTGCTGTCCACTCATGAAGGCCGTCGAGCCGCACGTTTTCCGCATAAAATGCTGAAACTCTGCAGGATTGCCGCTGCGATGAATCGAGACCACTCTCCGCTACCAAAGGCTGGCCGCACCCTTGCATTACCAAACGGGGGAGGGTTGGGGTTGAAAACGCCAGTAGCGTGAAGATTCTCAAGTCGAGTGATCACACTTAATACAACGTCCTTGCTGTGGTACTTAATGACATCCTCAAACTCATGGCCAGAGACCACTCTCCGCTACGCCTTCGCGGTGGCGGACATGTTGCCATTGTATTGGCGAAGAGTATTTTGGATCACATCCCATTCGATCGCCTGCAGTGTCGAGGGAGCGGACTGGGAAATGCATGGCCGGAGTACTTGTTGCAAATCAGGGGAAAAATGATCGATCTCGATGCACGGACTGTCTGCGCCTAGAATTGCGGCCACTTTCAACGCCTGTTGCAACTGCCGGACGTTGCCTGGCCAGCGATATCCGGCGACCGCACGCATAGCCTCGCTTGATAGTTGTTTGGGCTCGTTTGGCGAGAGCTGCTGCAACAACTTCTTAATAAGTTCGGGAATATCCTGACGCTCGCGAAGCGGTGCGATCACCACTCGCATGCCATTAATTCGGTAGTACAAATCCTCACGAAAACCTTGCTCGTGGATCAATCGGTCCAACTCACGTAATGATGCACTTACCAGCCGGAAGTCCACAGAAATGCTTCGATTAATGAGATCTAATCAGGTCGGCCATACGTTTCTGTAGATTCGATAATGCCAACAGTGCCGCACGTGAGAGTTGGCGATGAGGAGCTACACAAATGGAAAGAACTGGATGACTGACGTGGATACCGTCAAGAGGAACGAAGGCAATGGTTTGCGCTTCTACTTCGCTTGCGACATCCAACCAGGACAGAATCCCCACCCCCACGCCGGCGCGAATTAACGAACGCATCATACGCAAATCGTTGCACGCTACTCGCTGCCGAACATCAAGCCTCAAATGATCGTGAAGCGCATGCACGTGCTTTTGTACAACCAAGGGAGCAGCAGGGAAGATCACTGTCACATCCTGAGTATCGCTCAGACGTAGGCTTTTCCTTCCCGCCAGTGGATGGGAAGTGGGCATGGCAACACCCATCTTGATCACCGCACTCGCGGTCACCGACAGCTCAGCCCCCGCAACAGCATCCAGAACGAAGCCGAAGTCCACCTCAGCAGAGGCAATCATTTTTGCGACATTCTGGCTGTCAGCAACCTTCATACCAAATGTGAGGCCCGGGTACTGCTGCATGAGAGACGAGATGGCTTCAGCCACCATTCCCTCACTAAGCGCGTCGATCAATCCAATATCGATATGACCGCGGCGCAACCCTTGCATCTCGTCGATCTGCTCACGAGTTCGAGCATATTCTTTCTGCCACTGACGGGCATTCGCCAATACTAATTCGCCCGCGGACGTAAGCCTCAAACCGCTTGGGAGTCGCTCAAATAAGGGCACTCCAAGCTCTTCCTCAACCTTAAGAATCTGCCGATCAATAGCCGAGGCAGAGACGTGCAAAACCTCCGCCGCTCGGCGAATGCTGCGGTGCTGAGTGACCTCGAGAAAGTACCGGGTGAATCGAGAGAAAGGGAACATGTGTTGTGTTTTTTGCAACGCGATGATGAGAAATCGATGTTTGAGTTCATCACGCCGTGATCTTAAAGTCCATACCGAAGCGCCTCAGAGCGCGCTTTTCAGACCGTTATGGCAGCTGACGAGGCTTATGTCCCATGATCAAAGACCGTACTCTTCCACTCAATTGCACTTTTGTCGAAAGTGACTGGCGCATTCTCGCTTCGCATTGGTACCCAATCGCCGAATCAATCACAGTGGGCGTTGAGCCGATCAAAGCGATGCTTCTCGACGAGCCGCTTGTGGTTTATCGGATAGGCGAAGAGTTGATCGTGGCGCGGGACGTATGCCCGCATCGTGGTGTTCCGCTGAGTATGGGGAAGAGCGACGGCCAAGGAGTGGTTTGTCCGTACCACGGCTTGCGCTTCGGTCACGGAGGCAAGTGCAACAAGGTTCCGGCAAGCCCCAATGGATCCATCCCAAGCCGTATGCAGCTTTACACGTATCCTGCGGTCGAGCGTTATGGACTGATCTGGACGTGCCTCGATCCTCAGAACGATCAAGTCGACATACCGAACATGCCTCATTGGGAGGATGCAGGGTTTCAGCAAATTGTTTGCCCAGCTTTCGACGTTAAGGCATTTGCAGGGCGTCAGCTTGAGGGCTTCCTTGATGTCGCTCATTTTGGCTTCGTTCACACGGACACTTTTGGCAATCCGAACAACGTTGAGGTTCCTGCCTATCGTCCCGAAGAAACACCTCAAGGTTTCGAAGTTCGCTATCTAAGCACAGTGGCAAACTACCCGATCGGCGTAGAGGCTGACATTCCTTCTGATTTCATTTGGCTGAGACACTTCGAGGTACACCTGCCGTTCACGGCTACTCTGACGGTGCACTTTCCGAACGATGGTCGGCTGGTGATCATGAATGCGGCTTCCCCCGTGTCGGCGAAATACACGCGAATGTTTGCCCCGATCGCGCGTAATTTTGACAAGCATATTCCTGTAGAGGACGTTCATAGCTTTAACTTTCAGGTGTTCGAAGAGGATCGTCTTATCGTCGAAGCTCAAAAACCGGAGCGTCTGCCACTCGATCCATCTCTAGAAGTGCACATTCCGGCGGACATGAGCTCGATTGCCTATCGCAAAGGGTTGCGTAGCCAAGGACTAAGCCAGTTCTTCCTGAGCTAAGTATGCGATTGTTTTACCTGAAAAGACGTGGGGAGCATGCGTGGCATGCTACCCGTGTCCCGGGGCGCGGACACTAACCAGTGCTGGTGGAGGTGCTCTCCCAATTCACACTGGCAAATGACCAGGAACAATCAGCCCAAGCGATCTTTTCATCTCTTCATCTTTGGTGCGTTCGCAATGACTCTTTCACCTTCTAACTCGAAGCCGTTGGATATCGTCATCATCGGCGCAGGCATCGGTGGGCTAACGGCGGGTATTGCCCTGCAACGTCACGGACATCGCGTACGGCTGTTCGATCGGGTTGCAGAGCTGACACCTGCAGGCGCAGCGATCTCCGTCTGGCCCAACGGCGTCAACATCCTAGAAAAGCTTGGTCTCGGAGATGAGATCAAAAGCTTCAGCGGTAGCATGGACACCATGAGTTACAGCACGCACAAAGGTGCCCTGCTAACCCGCTTCAGCCTCGAACCGCTATATAAATCCGTCGAGCAGCGCGCTTGCCCCATCGCCCGTACAGTCTTGCAGAAAGTCCTGCTGAATGCCTGTGGCGCTGAGAACGTCACTCTGAGTGTGAGCTGCGACAGTGTCGAGGCTCAGGAGGGCGGTGTGCTGGTGAAGCTCTCCGATGGCCAGCGCATCCAGGCCGATCTTGTGGTGGCCGCTGACGGTACCCACTCGCGGCTGCGCAACTACGTGGCAGGCTGCGAAGTAGCGCGTGACTACTGCGGCTATGTCAACTGGAATGGGCGCGTGGACGCTAGCGACGATCTTGCTTCTGCTGCCGAGTGGACCCAGTTTGTCGGTGACCAAAAACGCGTTTCGCTCATGCCTATCGGCAACGGCCAGTTCTACTTCTTTTTCGATGTACCACTTCCCGCTGGAACTCTCAATGTGCGGGAACGCTACCGTGAAGAGCTGTACAGCCACTTCGAAGGCTGGGCTCCTCCAGTGCGAGCCCTAATAGAGCGTATGGATACCTCCATCGTCAGCCGCGTCGAAATCCACGACATAGCGCCAATCACCAGCTTCGTCAAAGGCAGGGTAGTTCTGCTGGGCGATGCGGCGCACCCCATGGCGCCTGACTTGGGCCAAGGAGGCTGTCAGGCTATGGAGGATGCCTGGGTACTTGCCAAATGCCTGGAGCTAAGAGCCGCTGATGTCGTAGCCGCGCTTGACCTCTACAACACCGCTCGTGTCGATCGCACCGCGCAGATCATGCTGCGTGCCCGTAGCCGGTCAGAACTGACCCACGGAAGAAGCCCGGCGCATACGCAAGCTTGGTATCAGGAGCTCGCGCAGGAGACAGGGCAACGTGTAATTGCGGGGATCGTCAAAACTACCCTAGGAGGCGGGGAAATGGTACTCGGCTGATCCGGAAGTGACCAACCCTGCCTGCGCAATCTGAGGCAGTAATGATCTCCCTTGAAAGTCTCTTCAGACGCATAGGCGCCTGGTCGATCAGGTCATGGGTGGCATCTGCGTCATTACCGATCGAACCATGCGTTCAACCAGATAACCTTCACCTGCGACCTGGATTGTACCTGTGCAAGGGCGGACACCATCGCCCTTGATGCTGGAGTTTGGAGGTGGGTTCGCCGAACGCATACGTTCGAGTAGCGATCTCGACTGCTCATGCTGATAGGTCCAACCGTGATTGCTCCAGGGGCCGCTCTACACGAGGTCCACTTTCAGTTGGTGCCCGGCATACCTCGCAAAAGCTGCCGTCAAGCCCAGCCGGTGACCATTCCCATTCAGGCGCAAGTGTTTCATCGTCCCAAAGCTTCGTGCGGGGCATTGTCAGAATGGCTGGATAAAGGCCAGTGCGATCGCGCTGGCCGTGCAGACCGCATTACATGGCGTAGGTTTTGCGGAACATGTTTTTGTAGTGGTCCTCGACAGTGATCACCGGGTACTTGGGCGACTCTCCTGGAATGAGGCATTGATGGATACACTCGATCTTGTGATCAACATTTCCAGAATAGAAATAGGGCACTGAGTAACGCTCGTTCCCTGACAAATTCACCACCCGATGCAAGGTCGAGCGATACAGATCGTTGGTCCAGCGCGAAATCAGGTCGCCGATGTTTACCACGTAGGAGCCAGGCACAGGCATCGCCCAAATCCAGTCGTTACTTTCCTGATCCCAAACCTGCAAGCCCGAATTGTCGTCCTGGAGTAGCAGCGTCAGGCCGCCCCAATCGGTGTGTGCTCCGCAACCTTTTTCACCAGGTGCTGCCGAAGGGGACTGGGGAGGATAATGGAGCAGCCTTAAGGTCGTCATCGCATCGTGGCAGAAGCTGGCAAAGTGCTGCTCAGGAAGACCCAGGGACAGCGCAACACCTTGCATCAGCAGTTGCGCGACACCCTCCAGCTCCCTTTGGTATTGCTCCATCGTTGCACGAAACTCAGGCAAGGCTTCTGGCCAGAGGTTTGGACCTTGGTTGAACTTACCGTTCAAAACATCGGGGTGGTCGAGCGGTTTATCCTGCCCGATATAAAATCCCTCTTTGACATCGGCGGGCGCCCCGGCCTCAAGCACCTGATTGCGTAGTGGTTCGTAGCCTCGATTTGCTTGAGAGAGCGACTTATCAACCTTGGCTTTTTCCTCGGGTGGCAGTGCAAACAGCTTCGCTGCCTGGTCGATGACTCGCTGCTGGAGGGCCGAGGATATCTCGTGACCAGTCACATAAAAGAACCCTTTATCGCGGCAAGCCGCACCGATCTGCCGGCCTACCTTGGCACGTACATCGATGTTCGATGAGCGCAGTCCGGACATATCGATGATCGGCAGCGATGCAGCCGTATCGGAGATTTCAATGGTTGTAGGTACGAGTTGAGCGTTTGACATGGGAGCAACTCCTGCGTGAAGACTTTTAGTGTCATCGGTTGAGCCGCTTACGAAAAGCATCGATTATCGCTCTAGCTGATGCTTTTTTGGCATCGCTAGCCAAGAGTCCTGTAATCAGCGGCTTCTTGGCGCTCGCGGAGCAAAATCTCATCTGCGAGAATTCTGGCAAAGGCATCGACAGCAGTCGGGATATAACGACCTGCCCGCTTATACAACCCAAGATCGCAAAAAATCCCGCCGCCATCCGTTAGCGGCAGCATTTTTAGCAGCTTCGCCTCCATTTGCGCCTCAATACCAAATCTGGTCTGGAAAGCGATGCCACGGCCCCGGAGCACCATCTGCTTAGCAAGCTCGAGTGAGCCAGACTCAATTCGGGCTTTGCCTGGGATATTCGCTGCCTTGAGCAGAGCCGCCAATCGATGGCGAGTCGATAATTCAGGTTTACCCAGGATGAGATCGTAATCGGCGCAAGCACCGAAACTGACTTGTACCCTTGCGCCTAATGCATGTCCTGGGGGCACTATTGCGCCAAGTCGAAAATGCCCGAGGGCTAGCTGCTGAAGTTCTTCGTGTCTGGGCAGCGCAAACGCCAAACCAAGGTCAGCGGCTCCCTCGACGATCGCGTCAGGAATGCGATCAGCACCGCAGAGAGAAACCCCAATAGTCACCCTCGGATAACGCTGATGCATTATCTCCATCACCGTGGGTAAGAGGTCGACCGCTAGCGTCTCTACCGTTACCAGTTCTACATGCCCAGCACGCAGCCCCTCCATGGCGTCAAATTCTGCGCGCAGTCTTTCAACGTCATGCAAAACCACACCGATGTGACGCGCGAATAACTCGCCGGCAGGCGTCAATCGAAGTCCGGAATTGAGTCGATCGAACAGGGGGGCACCAATGTCATCTTCGAGCTTAAGGATCTGACGGTTTACCGCTGATGAGGCGACATTCAAACGCCGCGCGGCTTCGCGGATGGACTCGCAACGGCGGACCATATCGAAGTAAGTGACGGCAACTGAGTGAAACTTTAAACGGCGAGCCATTGTTAATCCCTCAAATCACTATGCGGGCTTAAAGGTCTTCAGCCCAAGCGATGCTAGGGCAAAGACTGGAGGTAGCACGCGTGCGCAAGCAGACATACACCTCACCAGCGCACCAATCTGAATCACAAAAGAAGATTGGCGCACCTCTTTGGCGCTAAAAGCCTCGCCAAGAATCTTCGGACGCTTTCATCAAAAGCTGTCCGACCAGTCAAATAGAGGGCTAGCCCTATCAATCAAGTGAATTGGCACAGGAAGTGCTTTGACATCGGCATAACTGGTATACCAGATTGTGCATCTGGAAAGCCATGAAATTTGATGATGACAGCAAATGGCCTTTGACTCTGGCACACGCGATAGGGGATCAACACATGAAAAAGATGTTCAAGCTGGGATGTGCCGGTCTAGGCATTCAAGCGTCATCCATGGAGCGGCCAGTTTCCCTGGTCGAACTGCCCATCCTCGAGCAGTTCAAGCTGGTAAAGGAAGCCCAAGTTTGGGATTTCATCGATCGTATTCCGAACAATCGTCAGGAGCTGGACGAGTACATCAAGGGCAGCCAACTCTACGATCTGCCGGTACTGTCGGGCAGTGGCTGCTACACCTTGGGGCTCGATGAGGCAGTCATCAGGGAAAACCTGGATCTCACCGTAGAAGTAGGCGGCAAGTACCACAACTTCATGGTTTGGGCCAAACACAAGGACGGCCACTACGTCACCAATGAGGAAGTGGCTGCCTGCTACCTCGACGCTTATGAATACGCTGCCAAATCTGGGGTCATCATCACCTTCGAAAACCACGTTGACATGTGGTCAGAAGACTACCGGCGAGTGCTGGAAGTAGCCGATCTGGTTGAGACTCGCGGTGTGCCATTCAACATGGCGATGGATTACAGCCACTGCATCTTCAAGATTGAAAATGAGGTCGAGCACGCGGTTTCACAGATGCGCGGAGATAACGAGGCCATTGCGATGCTTGACCCGTTCAATTCCGATAGCTACGCAGATCAATGGCTTAGCCGCAACCTAGTGCACTGGGCGCAGATGCGGCCAGCAGCACCGAACGGCCCATTGAACTGGTGGGGCTTTGAGACTGGCCCTTGGGACGCGAAAGGTATTGACCGCCCAGGTCGATCTATTCAGTACCCATTCGAGCGTCCAGCCAAGGGGGAATGGCACACCGATATGTGGCATGCGCACAAGTTGGCTTGCACCAAAGAAGTGACCCGCAAAGTCATCGATGCGTATCTGCAAAGTGACGACACCTCGCTGTCGCTGATGACCATCGACAACATCAATCTGAACGCCTACGGCCTAGGCTGGAAATACAACATGTTCGCTGACAGCTGCGCCTACGCGAACTTCGTTCGTGAGCTGTATGCCGAGCGTGCGGCTGTCCATCAAGCCCGCAGTGCTGTTTCACCTACCGAATTCGTTGCCCAGTACCGGGCCCAATAACCGTGACTGCCCCGGTCACTCCACGGTGCGCCGGGCTTCAGAAGGCATTTTCATGCACGCAGAAAACAGCTTTGTAATCGACGACTGGTATCCCGTCGGGGCGCTGGCCGAGACAGTCAGCGGCCGGAAATACCACACTCGAATTTTAGGGACGGAGATCTGGTACCAACTTGCAGATGGCACTGTATCCGCCGGGCTGGCAGATAACACGGCGGAGCTAGCGTCCAAGAGCATTTATGGTCTGCTTTGGGTGTCACTAAGCGATAACCCTAGGGACGTCATTGCGATACCGGAGTTCGCGGAAGCGGACCGCAGAGTGGTCAGCGCAGGCTCGATCCGAGTAGCTACGTCAGGACTGAGGGTTATCGAGAACTTTCTCGACATGGCGCATTTTCCGTTTGTTCATACCGACATTCTTGGCGCGGAGCCCCTGACCGAGGTTGCCGCTTACGATGTCGAAATAGATGAAGCGGCTGATGAAATTCGGGCAGTCAATTGTCGTTTCCCGCAGCCCAAGGGGTCAGCAGCTGCGAGCGAGCCGGTGGAGATGCAATACGTCTACCGGATAGCTCGCCCTTTCATTGCCATCCTCTACAAAACATGTGTGATCGATGCCAACCGCTTGGATGTGCTTGGACTTTTCGTGCAGCCGGTGGATCAGGAGAGCAGCATCGCTCACACGATCATGTGCTACCTGGACGACATCAATACCGACAAACAACTGCGCGACTTTCAGCAGCGCATTTTCGGGCAGGACATCATGATCCTGATAAACCAAGTCCCCAAGGCCTTGCCCCTTAATCCAAGACATGAAACCCCCGTGCGAGCGGATGCACTCTCCAGTGCCTATCGACGCTGGCTTAATGACAGAAACGTGACGTTCGGCACCACCCGTGGGTGAGCTGTATTAGCAGGTGATGAGATATGGTTTCGTTGAATCAACAATGGCACGTGATTGCCAGCTCTGAAGACTTGCCGTTCAGGCATGTGTACCAGACACGTCTGCTTGGCCAGGAGCTTGCCGTCTGGCGTGACGACGCAGGTGAAGTAAACGTATGGGAGAATCGTTGCCCACACCGTGGTGTGCGGTTAAGCCTAGGCGTGAATGTCGGCGACCAGCTCAAATGCCAATACCACGGCTGGAAATACGAGAGCGGCTCGGGGCAGTGCTCCTTTGTACCGGCACATCCCGGCGCAAAACCTAGCACTGCATGCGTTCGCACGTTCCAGTGTACGGAGGTGAACGGTGTAGTTTTTGCTCGGCTTGAGGCCGCTGGATCTGAACACAAACCGAACAACTCTGCACCGATCGATGCAGCCGTAGCGAGCAACCTACGCAGTCATACTGTTCCCATGAGCGCCACTGCAGCCGCAGGCTTGCTCAAAGAAGCAGCAACGTTATTCGCTCCTGTTTTGGGCAGTTCTACCGATGGGGTTCAGGTGCTGGCCACCGGCCTTATTATAGACCTGAAGTGCGCAGGCCTTTTGGACACCCTACGGCTGTTCGTGCAGCCGGAGTCGGATGGACGAGCAGTAATTCATGCTCGCCTTTTCTCTAACCAACCCGTGTCCTTAGAGCGTAAGTCGACTTTCATTGATATTCTGGGAAATTTGTTCTTGCCCGCGCGGGAGAGCACTAGCAACGTCGCGGCTCCCCCTGTCCGACTGATTGCATCTGATGCCGTACCAGTGGCGGCAACACGCAAGGCTACAGCGAACCACCAGTTCTGGTGCACCGTGACGTCACGTCGTAGTGAAACTCCGGACATTGACTCTTATTGGCTCACGCCTGACGAGCCACAACAATTCGATCTCGAACCGGGAATGCATGTCAGCGTGCTCACGCCCTCCCGACACCTACGCCAGTATTCTTTAGTGAACACCCCGGAGGAACGGGACGTGCTGGTGATCGGAGTCAAGCATGAAGTGAACTCACGAGGCGGCTCGCGCAGCATGCACGCTGATGTGCACGTCGGCACCAAAATCCTGGTCTCACTACCACGAAACCAGTTCATCCTACAGCCGCCTGGCCGCACACCATTGCTGATCGCGGGTGGCATTGGGGTCACACCGATCTTGGCGATGGCTTTGCATCTGCAGTACGTAGGGCGCCCCTATGGTTTTCATTACCTGGCGCGAGGTGAGCAACATATCGCCTTCCCGGATCGAATCGCTACCTTGGCCAGTGATCATCCACCTTATCTAGGATTGGATGTCCTTGGGACCCAACGAACGATCACTGAACTGCTGCAGTCGGTGGATAGCGACAAGCACGATGTGTACGTTTGTGGTCCACAACAGATGATCGAGTTGGTGGCTACAGTTGCTCAGCAAGCGGGGTTTACCCCAGAGCAGATTCACTTCGAGTACTTTGGTCTGACGCCTTCCACAGGCTCAGGCCCCGCCACCACAACGACCGGGTACCAAGTCGCAATAAATTCTACAGGCCAAGAGTTCACCGTCGAACCAGGGCAAACACTTCTAAAGGCGTGTCTGGATCACGGCATAACAATAGATTACTCCTGCGAGCAAGGCGTCTGCGGGGCTTGCGTCACCCCTGTTATCAGTGGCGATATAAATCATGAAGACGTCTACCTTTCCGCCAAAGAGAAGGAAAGTGGGAAGCTAATCATGCCATGTGTGTCGGGCTGTAATTCCAAGAAGCTGGTGTTGAATATTTAATCGGTGCCCCATGTTAAAACTTTACGATTTCGAGTTGTCTGGCAATTGCTTCAAAGTCCGATTAATGATGTCGATTCTAGGTCTAAAATACAAGACCGAGGTTGTGGAGTTTTACCCAGGGCGGGAACATAAAACCCCAGCATTTCTGAGAATTAATCCGATGGGGCAATTGCCAGTTTTGCAGGATGGTGAAAAAACCATTCGAGACTCCCAGGCGATATTGGTTCATCTCGCTGCGATGTATGACTCGACGCGTCAATGGTATCCGGTCAATCGCCCCGACGTGCTTGGAGATATCCAGATCTGGCTAGCATTCGCGGACAGTTTGACTGGGTCCATCTCAGCTGCTCGGTTGCACGAGCTTTTCATGTACGACTTCGATGCTGAGAGTTGCCGCTCTCGCGCTTACGATCTGCTGAATGTAATGGATAAGCATCTTTGGATGCAGCGTCAACAGGGCTTCAATTATTTATGCCCGTTGGCACATGCGACTGTGGCTGACATTGCCTGTTTTCCGTATGTAGCGATGGCCGACGAAGCAGGACTATGCCTGCAAGATTATCCCTCCGTACGTTTGTGGCTGGATGCAGTCAAGCGAGTTCCTGGATTTACAGTAATGTCGGGGATTTTCCCAGCAGGAGACGCACCGCACTAATCAGGATTGGCACTGGGCGAAGCGCCGAGCCGAGCATCGGCGCCCGAAAATTCGTGCCGAACCGATTCAATTTGAAACGCTGCCTTGCTACTAAAACATTTGGCTGAATGAGGCTTGGAAATGGTCATTTACACCCCGCCATCAGTGGCAAAAAACATTCCTGTTATCGATTTGCTCGACAGCTTTTCTCACGATATTGAAAAACGCAAGGCAGTAGCTTGGGAAATTCATAAAGCTGCTCGACAGACTGGTTTTTTTTACATTAAAAACCACGGCGTTCCGTTAGAGCTGCAACAGGCGCAATTCGCGGTGGCCAAAGATTATTTCCGAACTCCGCTTGAAGATAAGATGCGAATTAACTCTAAGAAATCGAGTTGTCTGCGTGGCTATGAGCCTATCGCGGCACAAACCTTGGACGAGGGTTCGCCACCCGATTTGAAGGAAGGGTTCCTTTTGGGGCGAGAGCTAACCGAGGCGCATCCCCATGTTCAGCGCAAGACTCCTTACCATGGCCCCAATCAATGGCCAGAAGGGAATCCACGTTTTCGTCAGCATACCGAAGATTACATGCAGTACATGGATCTACTCGGCCGTAGGCTGGTTCGCTTACTCGCGCTATCACTGCAACTGCCTGAAGACTTTTTCGACGAAGGTCTCAAGGAACCAATGATCATCACTCGGATGCTTCACTATCCAAGTCAGCCGGCCGATGCTCGTGAAAATCAGCTGGGTGCCGGCGCACACACCGACTGGGGTCTAATCACTCTCCTGCTGCAGGATGAAGTGGGTGGTCTGGAGGTACGTAATGCCGACGGGGAATGGCTGAAAGCCCCCTACATTGATGGTACTTTCGTTGTGAATCTGGGCGACATGGTTCCGTTGCTAACGGATGGCCTGTATCACTCCACCATGCATCGGGTCTTCAACGCGAGACAAGACGCCGCGCGTTACTCGATTCCTACCTTCTTTGACCTGGATTACTACTACGAGGTCGAAGTAGTACCGTCACTTCGCAAGCCTGACACTACCTACCCGGCACCTATCACGGTTGGGGGGCACATTGCTGCGATGTTCGACAAGACGTTCGGCGTCACCAAAGCCACGGTATAATCACTCGCCGGAATGCAAAGGCCACCCTCGGGTGGCCTTTTTAATTTCTGGCTCTGCCAACTATAAATGGCGAACTACCAGCCCGCCACTATAGTTAAAAATAGTATTTCACAATCAGGCTTGTCACATTCTGATTGGTATTGAACTCCTTGGTACTCTTAATGGCGTACTTGTTAGACCAATTATTATACTCGATACCTGCATAGAAGTGCTTCGCTTTATAGCCTAGATACTTGCCAATGTCATATTTTACCTGGGGATTGAAGAGCAAATTGCGATGGTAGCTCCCCTTGTTATTGACTACCCAGTCCAAATAACCATCGATAACTAGATCGGAGCGTCCCATCGGAATCGTATAAGCCCAGCTTGGAGTAATCTGCCATTGACCAGAGGGCGCGGCGCCGCCATCTGGCTTGCGGTAATAGAAATTTATCTGGAAATAATCGAATCCTGGAAGAGCGAGATCAAATCCCGGGCCTAGTAGATAATTGACCTGATCGTGTGAACCGTTCCGGTCGTTCTTATCCCATTCAATGCTTGTTGCGATTAGCACATCCTTGATCGGACCAAAGGCAAGGTTGCTGTTGAACATTTTGCCAAGTGAAAGACGCGGCGCCGCCTCACTGTAGATAGAATGATGCCCGTCATTGTAGGTCCCACCTCCTGGATACCAGTTGTTATCAATGAAAAAATACACGTCGCCCCACGACCAATCGCTAAAATGTTCATAGGTGATGGTCTGAACAGTCTTGGCATCGACTTTGAACTCTTTACCATATTGGTATGTAAGGCTGTCGCTATGCCAATTCATGTCTGCAAATGCAGATAGTGGGAGACAAGTGATACCCAGCAGCCCAGCAGAGCCTACCGCAGCGACCAACTTATTAACTTCCATCTTACCTCCAATATATAAAACTGACCGAGCGATCAGCTATTTATACATAGCAAGTATGGGGCCAGCCAAACACTCTATTGCGCAGATTTTACCGACGAAATCAACACATAAAAAAATCTTTTGCGCTGTGTGAGAGCATATAAATAAATGGCGGCGTATTACGGTGCGGGATAATCTCTCTCTCTTGCAACGTGATGGTGCGGCCGCGCCCCATAATAATCGGGAGTTTGAGAGGCAAAAAAAAGCGACCGATAACGGTCGCTAAGCGCAATCCTGACCTGGGAGCATTAAGGCAGGTACCACTTCATATTTTCTAAAACATTTATCAACATTACTGAGTTCTACTTTATAGAGTTTGCGATTGAGCAGGAGTTGATTCGGATCCTTGACGCATTGGTTTCGCAGCTACTCCATTGAAGAACAAATTAAGGAGAGTGGCGACGATCGCGGTTAGTAGAATAGGACTTTCAAGAATAGGCCCTAACGCAGACGGTAACTTATTGAAGAATTGCGGAGACACTACCGGCAGCAGGCCTACCGCAAGGCTGATCGCCACTATATAAAGGTTGCCCACTTTCTTGAAGTCTACCCGAGCCAAGACCTTCATCCCGCTAGCAGTCACCATGCCGAACATTACAATGCCCGCACCACCCAACACAAAAGGAGGTATGGAGGCGACGAAATACGCGACCTTCGGAAATAACCCAAGCACAATCAGTATCATTCCGGCAAAAGCGCAAACCCAACGGCTCCGTACCCCGGTGATACTCACCAGGCCTATGTTCTGCGCATAGGAGGTGTAAGGGAACGTGTTGAATATGCCGCCAATCATAGTGCCTGCAGCATCAGCACGAAAACCCCGAACCAGCGTTCGCTCGTCCATTGGTTTCTCTACTATCTCGCCTAGGGCGATGAACATTCCGGTGGACTCGATGAAGGTGACCAGCATCACGATGCACATGGCTGCGATTGGCCAGATATGGAAGGTCGGTATGCCGAAATGAAAGGGCTTGATAAGCCCGAACACTGGTGCTTCCTGAATCCCCTCCAGGCTTACTAAACCCGCCACCGCCGCCACTGCGAACCCAAATACTAGCCCTAGAAGTACAGATATGTTATTCAGAAAACCCTTGGCATACCGCACAATTAGCAGAATACAGACCAACACTGCGGCAGCGATTCCAAGGTAGAGAGGTCGACCAAAGTCCGGATTCCCAAAGCCGCCGCCAGACCAAGCGGCAGCTACGGACATTAGCGAAAGTCCTACTGCGACGATCTCTGTTCCCGTCACCACGGGCGGGAAAAAACGCAGAAGTTTCCCCACCAATGGCGCGACAGCCAAGCCGAACAAACCAGCAGCGATGGTAGCCCCAAAGATTCCCGACAAGCCCACTGTAGCGTCGGAACCGATTGCAATCATGGGGCCAATAGCTGTGAACGTTACCCCCATCATTACAGGCATGCGAATACCTATTGGCCCCACACCTAACGCTTGAATGATCGTGACGATCCCGCACGCGAATAGGTCGGCGTTGATTAGAAAAGCGATGTCGGCCTTAGACAATCCAAGCGCCGCACCCAGCACCAATGGAATCGCCACGGCACCGGCGTACATCACCATTACGTGCTGGCATGCCATTAAGAGCATTGAAATGAAGCGCGCATTATTTCTAGGTGGAGAGTTCTTCATACAGACCTGCGCTGTGGGGCTCCTTGCTTATGGCAACTGGCTGGAGCTAGTAGTCGAAGTGGACACTGAAATGCCAGATTGGATATCTGGTATACCAGTAGCCATCTGACGCAAGCATCCTTCATGCCAGATCCACAAGCTGTCTCGGTGATCAGGTTTCTGAGGGCTGCGCCGGGAGTTTATGTTGGGCTTTTCGACCAAAACGCCCCTTTTCGGACCATTTTCTGCGGAGGCTCCCCAAGACAGTGCCAATCCCGCCGGAGAAGGCGGTGTGATAGGCTACCCGGCTGCTAACTTCCATTGATAGCTGGTGCCATGCTCACTCAAAAAATTGTTTCCGCTATTTCAGACGCCATCTATCATCGCCGACTACCGCCAGGGACCAAGCTGAACGAGCGGGACATCGCTGAGCTGTTCGAAGTAAGCCGCACCGTTGTAAGGCAAGCGTTGATACGCTTGTCACAGGATCGGCTGGTAGTGGTCTCGCCTAAACGCTCCTCAACAGTTGCCTGCCCCACCTTCGATGACGCCTACCAGCTGTATCAAATGCTGCTGGTCATGGAAAGTGGGGTCATTGACCAGTTGACCCGCAGCATCAGTGAAAAAGATCTAGAAACTTTACGGGCTCATACCCTGAAGGAGCGAGTTGCCTTCGAAAACCACGACCACGATCTTGGCGACCAGCTTGGCCGGCAGTTTCACTCGCTACTCATTTCGTTTCTGCAGAACGACATCCTGAATCAAATCCATACCCAGCTTCGACGCCAAGAAGCGCTTATCAATGCCTTGTACCGTTCAGGATTCGACTACTGTCAGCTACGAAATGAGCATTCCCGTCTGGTCGACTGCCTCGAACTTAAAGATGGCGAATCGGCTAAGGCCCTGCTGGCCTCGCACTACAACCTGGTCATTAAGGGCTACAAGTTCGACACCGCAGTGCCCCCAGAAATCGACCTGAAATCGGTACTTGGTTTGTAGCGACGGAGGGTGTTGACGCTGCATCCACCCCCACAAGTTTTTCACTAGGCAGGGTGTTTAGGGACTCTCCGATCAAGTCAGCACAGGCAGCCGGACCTGTGCTGAAATAGCGCTCCGTTCATCCACGCCAAGAAGTCTTGCCCATGAGTCAGATGAGCTTCTCCGATTTCGAATATGCCGGTAAGCGCAAGCAAACCCGTCGTGAGCGTTTCCTGGCCGAGATGGAACAGGTCGTACCGTGGAGCGGACTGGTCGCATTGATCGAGCCGCATTACCCAAAGGCAGGTGGCGGTCGCAAACCCTATCCATTGGAAACCATGCTGCGCATTCATCTGCTGCAAAACTGGTTTTCACTGAGCGACCCCGCTATGGAGGAAGCGTTGTACGAGATCACCTCGATGCGCCAGTTCGCTCGACTGACGCTCAGCGCCCCGATCCCCGAAGACACGACGATCATGAACTTCCGGCATCTGCTGGAGAAGCACCAGTTGGCGGCGGGTATTCTGGAAACCATCAACGCGTACCTGCGAGACAAAGGCTTGTCGCTGCGCCAGGGCACGATCGTCGATGCCACGATCATCCACGCCCCCAGTTCGACCAAGAATAAGGAAGGCAAACGCGACCCGGAAATGCACCAGACGAAGAAAGGCAACCAGTACTTCTTCGGCATGAAGGCGCATATTGGTGCCGATGCTGAGTCGGGCCTGGTACATCACGTCCACGGCACTGCCGCGAACGTAGCTGACGTGACGGAGGTCGCTCAGCTACTGCATGGCGAAGAGAATGTCGTCTGTGCGGATGCGGGCTACACAGGCGTGGAAAAGCGGCCTGAACACGAGGGGCGCCAGGTGATATGGCAATCGCTGCCCGCCGCAGCACCTACAAACACTTGAGTAAACGCAGCGTACTATACTAAGCCAAGCGCAAGATCGAAAAGGCCAAGGCGCAAGTACGTGCGAAAGTGGAGCACCCGTTCCGGGTGATCAAACGCCAGTTCGGCTATGTGAAGACTCGCTTTCGCGGCTTGGCCAACAACACGGCGCAACTGACCACGCTATTTGCGCTGTCGAATCTGTGGAGCTCGCTCGTCATGCTTAACGGAATATTCAGGTCGCAACAAACGACGCCCTTTGCGATCAGGTTCCACAACACGGGGATCAGCTCACCGCGCTGCTTGGGATCAGGAGCAAGCATTCCGAGGAGGTTGCCCACACTGATCAAGTTGTAGCTTTCAAATACACCCACGACTTGGGCGCGCTGAAGCGGGCCAGGCTCTCGGCTTCGAAACGGCCAAAGAAATTTGACGTTATCCAGATATGGCGTGCGGATTTCCCGTTCCGTGTAGACCTCAAAACGCCACCCGCGCTCAGCGCAGTACGATTTTGCCGCGCGAAATTTGGGCAACAGGTTTCGCCACTGCTCGCGAAAATTCGCTCGGTATTTGACCTCATAAAGGATTGGCGGCGGTGATGACGCCGATTCCTGGAATGTGATGAGGCCGTCGGGCGTGTACGACCGCTCCTCACCGGCATCGCCCTTGTATTCGATCCTAACGGGCTGAGGTAGGAAGCTGCTGACGCGGCGATCGAAGCGGACAAGCTCCATTAGGTCGCGCTCGAGGGTCGATTCAAACCGACCCATCAGCGGTACGATGCCTGTGACGCTACGACCGCTAACGCCGATGCTGCGGACCGGCAAAGTGGGCAGAGCCTTCTTCATTCTCATTGATCTCTAGAAACTAACCGTATTTTCTCATTTTACGATGTGTTTTACATGCCCCCCACCAGTGCCGGGCCAGAGGCGGAGTGGTGCGGGTGGCGAAAGGGGCG